>JAAGKN010000443.1_pt1 | contig 88959 bp, 78 predicted proteins | sample 6206371 | NCBI WGS metagenome assembly JAAGKN01 (sample SAMN11533720, study PRJNA540317) | gut metagenome | isolation source: fecal pellets from male and female animal of same cohort | host: Peromyscus leucopus | place: USA:CA | collected 2017 | reverse complement strand
TCGCTCTTCAAGATTGAGATAGAAAGGAGGTCCGTAAATCACCTTGGGAGTCTCGAATGTCGCAAACGGATCATTGGTGGTGAGCTTGTTTTTATGAGCAGTTCCATGACTTATGTCCTCCTTCCTTTTGGTTTGCCGCCCGTGCGCAGCGTGTGGTTGCGTTTCAGTTCCTGCGGTGTCGCCGCGTCCTCGTTGACGGCACACGCTTCAAGCAGGCGGTCTATTTCAGACTGCCGGTAGCGGCATTTGCCGCGAAGCACGACATAACCGATGCGTTGCTCGCTGCGCATACGCTGGAGGGTGCGGGTACTCACGTTAAGCAGGTGCGCCGCCTCGCGTGTGGTGAGCAACCTGTCGGGCGATGCCGCTTTCTTGTCGCCGGAGACGGCACGGACGTGTGCCGCAATCTCCGCTATCTGTTCCGTCAATGACCGGAAGACGGAACTTTCCATCGTTATCACTTTCATATTCAGTCCTTTCTTTTTGTTTATTTTCATGAACATAGGCTGCGCCTCGGCATACCGTTCAAGCAAGTTTAACGCTCTGCACTCGGCTTGCTCTATGTTTCTGCGGCAAAATTCGGCAATAAACAAAAGGGGCTTTAACAACTCACTACGTGACTCACGTAAGATTTTTACGGAAGATGGCTCCGTAACCCGGTCAAACGGCGCAACAGGCAGCCTTTCAGCGGAAAACGGCACGTGTTCGGGACTGCATCGTTACCTTTGCGGGCAAACCGGTAATTGCATGAATATGGAAATAGTATCTATCGAGAAAAAGACTTTCGAGATGATGGTGGCGGCATTCGGCGCACTCTCGGAGAAGGTCGCCGCCCTGAGGCGCAAAAGCGACACGGGGCGCATGGAAAGATGGCTCACGGGCGAGGAGGTCTGCGGGCAGTTGAGAATAAGCCCGCGCACGTTGCAGACGCTGCGCGACAGGCGGCTTATCGGCTACTCGCAGATAAACCGCAGGTTCTATTACAAGCCGGAGGAGGTGAAGCGGCTGATACCGCTTGTCGGCACGCTCTATCCGCACGGCAGATGATTTGATTTATTCACCCACTGAATCCGAAGTTATGATGAACGAGAACAACGATGTTTTTACGATGGAAGACGAGCCGATAGCCTCTGTGATGCAGGATATGCGCAAAGGCTCGAAATGGCTGTCCGCATTTCTGGAAAGTTACCGTCCTCCGCTGGACGGGGAGCGTTACCTGACGGACGGCGAGGTGGCGGAACTGCTCCGTGTGAGCCGACGCACCTTGCAGGAATACCGCAACAACCGCGTGTTGCCTTTTATCCTTTTGGGAGGGAAGGTGCTTTACCCGGAAACGGGGCTGCGCGAGGTACTGGAAGCGAACTACCGCAAGCCGCTGGAGTAAGGCGGTTGCATGAAAAAAGAAACGGGCGACACCTTTTGTGGTGCTGCCCGTTTCCTTGTCTTATGGGGTATCTGTAATCAGCAGTACCCGGCTTTTCCGTTCTGTATGAACATCACGTATGCCTGCCGTTTCTCTTTGGAGAGTGCCTTTCCCACCAGCCATGTGCGGAACAGGTGGGTGTTGTAGGTGTTCAGCCGGAAAGCGACCGGGATGATGATTTCAAGGGCGTACACGTCCGCGTACAGCCCGTTTTCAAGCTGCATGTAGCGGCACACCTCGTAGTCGTTAAGCACGTCCGACTTGCGGATGGCTTTGATGGCGGCGTTCACTGCCGGGACGGTCGTATGGAACAGTCCGGCTATTTCGGTGGCGGTCATCCACACGTCGTTACCGGTTACGCTGACCGCCTTGTCCTCTATGATGATTATGTCACGTTTCATGGCTTCTCTTTTTTAGATGGTGCAACCTGCAAATTCCTCGATGCCGTTCAACCTTGCCGCAAGGTTCTCCATGTCCTGATTGAGCTTTTCTTTGGTTATCTTCGCGTAAATCTGCGTCGTCTTTATGCTCTTGTGTCCGAGCATGGAACTGACCGTTTCGATGGGTACGCCGTTGGAGAGAAATACCGTTGTGGCCGCCGTGTGGCGGCTCTGATGCCACGTGATATGCTTGGTGATGCCGCAACGCTTGGCGACGGCACGGATACCGGCAAGGCACGTGTTATAATGCGGTACGGGGAATATCCTGCCGTCCTCGCACAGACCCCGGTATTTGCCGATTATGCGGTTGGCGATGTCAAGCAGGCGGATGTTGGACACCACGCCCGTTTTCTGGCGGTTGATGTTTATCCACTCGTGTTCATCGAAGTAGGTACGGATATTCTCTTCCGTGAGGTTGCGCATATCCGAGAACGACAGCCCGGTGAACGCGCAAAACAGGTAGAGGTCGCGGTACAGTTCCTGTTTGGCGTTTTTCAGTTTCCCCTCCATCAGCAGGCGGATTTCATCTTTGGTCAGGAAACTGCGTGTCGTTTCCTCCTTCTTGATTTCATACTCGCGGAACGGGTCGCGCGTCAGCCACTCGTTGTTGATGGCGATGAACACCATCGTCCGTAGCGGGCAGACGTACAGCCACACGGTATTGGTGCAGCAGTGCTTGTCCGTGCGCAGGAACATCTCGAAGTCGGAGATGAAAGCGGGGGTAAGCTCTTTCAGTGCGATGTCCTTCACATGGTAGCGGATGTCGAGGAACTCTTGCAGGTGCTTGTAAACGATACGGTACTTTTCCAGTGTACCTTTTGCTTTCATGCCTGCTTCCACCTGTTTCTCATAGTCCTCATTGTGACGACGGTACACCTGCATCAGCGTGTGGTAGCGGTGTTCCAGTCCGAGAAAAGCGTTCTTCACCTTCTCAGCAGTGACGAAGTTGTCACGCTCCATGATTTCCTGATAGTGCCTGTTGATGCGTACCCGCATCTTGTCAAGCATACGGTTCGTTTCGAGTGCCGCCGTGCTTCTGCCCGTGACACGTCCTCCTTTGGTGTCCCACAGCTTCGGATCGACACTCAGCTTGCAACTGAACTGCGTCTGGCTGCCGTCCACCGTGATGCGTCCCATGACGGGAACTGTCCCGTCCTTTTTCACTACCTGACGCTTGAGGTAGTAGATTACTGAAAATGTACTCTTCATCGTCCTTAATTTTTTGGTTTCAAAATTAGTTGGTGAAGAGTCCGGTGTCGGTACGCAAAACGGGGAGGAACGGCGCAATCTTTTTTCGTAACCGAATTTTTCGCGTGAGTTATCGGTAACTCACTATTCCTTAGTGTCTTGTTTCGCTATCCGTACCCGTTTGTCGCATTTTCGGGCATGGTTACGAACAAGTAACGTTGCGGCGTCAGGATTTGGCTTTGGCAGGGATTGTAATGGCTTCACGAATTTTCGCCACTTCAACTAAAACCCTTGTAACTCAATTCTATCACTATATCTTTCCGCATTTCACTTTTTTGTAGTAACTTTGCACCCAATACTTTAAAAACATGAATAATTTCACAAAATACATCTGTGCGGGACTGGTTATTGTCTTACTCATACTACAAACGATCATAATTATGGGATTATATGGAAACTCCAGCGGTCCCCTCAACGAATTGTCTGACTGCGCAAGAGGCCAACTACCGCAACTAATCAACCTGTTCACGACAATGATCGTCACGAATTGGGTTATCATCGCAGCACTGCTTTTCACCCTGTTCCGCCTGGACAGAAAGCCGGGCAACTTTAATTCTTAAAATTTCTTTATCAGGAAAGACGGATTTACCCTCAGAGAAATCCCGACAGAGAAACTGGTTTTGGCAAACGATTTATAGCCGTCCTGCTCAGTGCCGCGAAAAACGACAGGCAGATGTTCATATATATCCAGATCGATACCAAGCGAGAAGCCTTTTGCCAATTCACGCGAATACTCCAAACCAAAATAAACACAGGAAGGATCATCGAAAGCAAGACCTTCATCGGATGTCGAGACAGCTCCATAAAACGGACTGCCGAACATGGAAATAAACTGATGGCATCTCCAATAGGACGTCTTCACACGGAAATCATAAATATCGGCAGACGCACGTGCATATACACCATAACCATTATCGAAAGGCCATAACTTACCAGCCTGCTGATAATAGCCGGTGGCATCCAGTTCCACATTTACACTTTTGAATATCTTATGGCCAGTGTTCCAAACACCTCCGATTCCAAGAGCACCATTCATCAACGTCTGGACAGAATTGGTCCGGATTGTATCAATCTCCCCTCCCCGGTGCTGGGCCAAAGCTTGCAAAGGAGCATAGAAATGAAAACGCGAATCCGGATCGTTAAACTTGAAACGAGTAGACAACCCGACCGTAAAAGCTTCTTGATGGACATCCTCTCTAAAAATAAAACTTTCCCAGTTCACCCACGCATCCAAATCGAACCGACGGGAATTATACAACAATTGCAATCCCATCTCCGGATCGGCAACCATATTCAATTCCGGATTGTACAATGGCTCTACCAGATTATGATTGGCCGCCCCATACAAATCGCCCAGCACGATATCCACATGATCAGACAAGGCCACCTGCGCCCGGAACCAAGGAAGTGCATGAAAACCTTTCTGACACTGATCACCTTTCCAATGCGCAATATCCTGATAAGCCATATTGGGATAGCGATTCGCCCCCCAAAAACGTTGCAGATGAACACCCGCTTCGAGTTTCAACATTTCCAACGGGTAATAGACCGCCTTTGCCTGCAACCAAAGTCCCGGCAATGTATAGCCTTTCATAAACGAACCGGTATACTCATCATCCTTAAAGAAACTCAGATTATCAATTTCGACCGAAAGTTCCCCTTTCTTTTCCGGATCTATCCGGGAATCCGTCTTGAAAACGCGGTCCGGAATCTGGGCATGAAGTGTGTAACCCGCCAAACAGAACAGGAGACACAAACTAATGCGCAAACAAGAAATATTAAAAAAACTTTTCATCTATTGCAAATTTAAGTACAAACGTAACAATTAAAAAGGAATAAACGAAGAACGGGGATACAGAATCTTGTCCATATCCCCGTTCGTATACTTTGATGCTATTATTTATTAGCGTCTCGGTGTTGCTTCTTTTACAACCATCTGGCGTCCTTCGTATTCAGCGCCGTTCAATTCTTCGATAGCGTTCCTTGCTTCGTTTTCGTTAGGAAGTTCTGCGAAAGCAAAACCTTTAGAACGACGAGTGTCGCGGTCAATGATCAATTTAACTGATTCAACTGTACCGTACTCTTCCAAAACCTGTTGTAAGTCTGATTCTCTAACCCGATAGTTCAGGTTACCAATGTAAATATTCATACAAAAAAATGATATAAAATAATTAATAAAAAATTTGAAACAATAAAACTTTTAGGAAAGATCAATGTCTGCTAAATCATATTCTCTATGAATATTAAATCGGAGATAAAGAACTACACAAACAGTTTTGCTTGTCGGGTACAAAGAAAAGCATTAAAAATGGATATTGCACCATGAAACCAAGAATTAATTCATAACAATTCAAAAAAACACATAAAAAAGACTTTTCCCTAAGAACATCCTTAATAACCATAAAGAGTTTGAAAAAGAGGCTTCAATACAATAATATGTTAAAAAGGCCTATTTTATAGTATTTCTGACCAATTAAGCCAGCATATAGCCTTTTATGTCTCAACCAAAAAAACTAATTTTGCCCAATCATTTTGAACTTAATTTGACATGGAAAAAATCGAAGTTAAAGAAGCCAAAGGCAAACTTGGCATTCTGGTTGTTGGGGTAGGTGGTGCAGTTGCGACTACCATGATTACAGGAACGTTGGCAGCACGTAAAGGATTGGCTAAGCCTATCGGCTCAATCTCACAGTTAGCTACAATGCGTTTAGAAAACGGAGAAGAAAAAACGATCAAAGATATTGTACCTCTGACCGACCTGAATGATATCGTTTTCGGCGGATGGGACATTTTCCCTGATAATGCATACGAAGCGGCTATGTACGCAGAAGTCTTGAAAGAAAAAGACTTGAACGGCGTAAAAAACGAATTGGAAGCAATCAAGCCGATGCCGGCCGCATTCGACCATAACTGGGCAAAGCGGCTGAACGGCACACACATCAAACAGGCTGCCACCCGTTGGGATATGGTTGAACAGCTTCGCCAAGATATCCGTGAATTCAAGGCTGCCAACAATTGCGATCGCATCGCCGTTTTGTGGGCTGCAAGTACAGAAATCTATATTCCGCTATCTGACGAGCATATGTCCCTTGCCGCTTTGGAAAAAGCGATGAAGGACAACAACACGGAAGCCGTTTCCCCAAGTATGTGCTACGCTTACGCTGCTATCGCAGAAGGCGCTCCGTTCATCATGGGTGCTCCCAACCTATGCGTGGACACTCCCGCCATGTGGGAATTCTCTAAAAAGATGAATGTGCCTATCTCCGGTAAGGACTTCAAGAGCGGACAGACTTTGATGAAGACAGTGTTGGCCCCGATGTTCAAAACCCGTATGTTAGGAGTAAGCGGTTGGTTCTCCACCAATATCTTAGGAAACCGTGACGGCGAAGTATTGGATGATCCTGCAAACTTCAAGACAAAAGAAGTCAGCAAGCTCTCTGTCATCGACAACATCTTCGAACCCGAAAAATTTCCGGACTTGTACGGAGACGTATATCATAAGGTACGCATCAACTACTATCCACCCCGCAAAGACAATAAAGAAGCCTGGGACAATATCGACATCTTCGGCTGGATGGGTTACCCGATGGAAATCAAGGTAAACTTCCTTTGCCGCGACTCCATCCTGGCTGCTCCTATCGCACTCGACCTGGTGTTGTTCAGCGATCTGGCCCTGCGCGCCGGTATGTGTGGTATCCAGACCTGGTTGTCTTTCTTCTGCAAGAGTCCGATGCACGACTTCGAACATCAGCCCGTACATGACCTCTTCCAGCAATGGAGAATGGTTAAGCAGACGTTGCGCGAGATGATCGGAGAAAAAGCCCCTAACTATCTGGACTAAAATTCAGGGTAATACAAATTTAGTTTCCCTATAATGTGACTAACGTTTCATTATAGGAAAACTTTTGTTTCACTATAGGGAAATTTTAGTTTCATGCCCATGAAACTTTTGTTATATGCCTATGAAACTAAAATTCCATGCTGATGGAATTCTCGATATAACTTTCTCCCGGACAAAGGGGAAAGTTATATTATTTTTATAACTTTGCACGCATTTTACTGACAGAATGAAAAGAGTTCCACTAATTCATATTATTATTGCAACAGGCTTTGGTTCCGGTTTTTCTCCATTTGCTCCGGGAACGGCAGGAGCCTTGTTAGCTACGCTGATCTGGCTTACATTGTCATGCGCCGTATCTCCTACTCTACTTCTCATTATAACCGCGTTATTGGTCGGTATTTTTACGATTGCCGGCATCCGTTCGGCAAACGCAGTCGAACCTATTTGGGGAGAAGACCCTTCGCGGGTAGTAGTAGACGAAATGGTAGGTGTCTGGATTCCGCTTTTGGCAGCACCGGCCGGTAACTTGTGGTATGCACTGGCAGCATTCGCGCTATTCCGCCTGTTCGATATTTCCAAGCCGTTGGGTATACGCAAAATGGAAAGTCTCAAGGGAGGAGTCGGAGTAATGATGGATGATATTTTGGCTGGAATATATAGCCTCATCCTGCTAATCGGTGCAAGATGGTTGATTGGATAAAGAAGAGTGCAAGAGCGTTTTCGGAGAAAGGCGGGATATTTATGTTCATACGAGCCCAATTTTCTTCGCAGATTGCCAGTGCAACAGACTTCCTGGTCACGATATTATTGGTCAAACTATTTGGAATTTATTACGTGTATGCGACTTTCACCGGTTCTGTCTGCGGCGGGATCGTGAACTGCATCATCAATTACAAATGGACATTCAAATCCAAAGAATGCAAGAAACAGTATGTAATGGTAAAATTCCTGCTGGTCTGGATCGGCAGTATCTTACTGAATACCTGGGGAATCTACTTCATGACGGAAACGATCAGCAGGAATCCCTGGGTCCAGGAGACACTGAAACATTATATCGACGACTTGTTCGTCTTTTCCAAGATAGTAGTCTCGCTGCTTGTCGGATTTCTTTGGAACTATAATATGCAACGTGTCTTTGTCTACAAAAACTGTAGGATCAGGGGCCGTTTCCAGAGAGCGAACTCAAAATAAAAACAAAATAGTAAGATATGAAATTCAAAGTTTTTAGAGATTGGTTGCAACAGACGATCTATAAGATCATCAACCCAATCGTACATGGAATGATTAAAATTGGGATCACACCCAATTTTATTACGACGACAGGATTAATCCTGAATATTGTAGCTGCCTGCATATTCCTTTATGCCGGAATGAAAGGAGAACGAGGTGATTTCTACTACATCGGCTGGGGTGGCGGCATCATCCTGTTTGCCGGACTGTTCGACATGATGGACGGACAGGTGGCGCGTATCGGCAAAATGAGTTCCATATTCGGAGCCTTGTACGATTCGGTACTGGACCGCTACAGCGAACTGACTGTTTTCTTCGGGATCTGTTTCTATCTGATCAATCAGGGATATGTCATCAGTTCGATCATCGCTTTCATTGCTTTGATTGGCTCACTGATGGTTAGCTATGTCCGTGCCCGTGCCGAAGGATTGGGACTTGAATGTAAAGTCGGTTTCATGCAACGTCCCGAACGCGTGGTGTTGACCGGGTTAGGTGCTCTTTGCTGCGGAATCTTCGCACCCATGATGGAAAACAACAAGACATTTGAACCGATCATGATATTCGTCATTCCCTTGCTGATCGTTGCGATATTTTCCAACATCACAGCATTCGCACGCCTGAACCACTGTCGTAAACTATTGAGCAGCAAAGATAACGAATGAAAGAGACTATTATACTCCCGTCAAGAAAAGAGGCAGGGACCGTTATCAGCCTGACAGCGTTGTTTCTTTTGCTGACAGCCGTATGTATCGGATTGCGTCCGGAGCATGTGTTCATGGTCGGCCTCTATCTGCTCCTCTTCTTCGCCAGCAAGACCACCCGCAAGTTGGCTGTAGCCTTGTTGCCGTTCGCTCTTTTTGGTATTTCATACGATTGGATGCGTGTTTTCCCAAACTACGAAGCCAACCCGATTGATGTGGAAAGTCTGTATAATCTGGAAAAAAGTCTGTTCGGTATAAACGATAATGGAAATATCCTGATTCCTTGCGAGTATTTCGCGATTCATAATTGCCGGATAGCGGACTTTCTTGCAGGCATATTTTATCTCTGCTGGGTTCCGGTTCCGATCGCTTTCGGGCTGTGGCTCTATCTCAAGGGGGATCGTAATTTGTATCTTCGCTTCTCGATGGTATTCCTGTTCGTCAACCTGATCGGTTTTGCCGGATATTATATCCACCCGGCAGCTCCTCCTTGGTATGCAATCAATTATGGTTTCGAACCGATACTCGACACACCGGGCAATGTTGCCGGTCTCGGCAGGTTCGACGCATTGACCGGCCTTTCGATCTTCGATTCCATCTATGGCCGCAACGCAAACGTATTCGCGGCAGTTCCATCATTACATGCCGCATATATGGTTGTGGCACTATGTTATGCGATTATCAATAAATGCAATAAATTTGTGATTATCCTGTTTGCCGTCATCATGGCTGGAATTTGGGGAACAGCAGTTTACACTTCACATCATTATATTATAGATGTGACCTTGGGAATCTGTTGCGCCCTTTTAGGAATCCTGCTTTTCGAAAAAGGATTGATGAAGACAGGCCGGTTCGAAAATTTCTTCAACCGGTATTATAATTACATTAAATAATGTGCCAATGAGAAAGTTTCTTCGTATTGGCACATTATTCATTGCATCTTGACCTTTTTTGAAGTAGCATGACATCCTAACTTTGCCACAAATACAAATAAAAGTTAGGATGTCATGTATAAACAAACTCTACCATTATTCCTGTGCATACTCTTGTCTGCATGCGACCTGATCGACTACCATCCGTATGACGGCCGGCTCACCATTTCCGAACGCGATATCAACGGCCACAACATCCCGCTTATCGAGGCAGCAACAAAAGATAAAGACACGATCCGCTTCGTCCTGACGGGCGACACCCAACGTAGCTACGACGAGACGGAAGATTTCGTAAAACATATCAATACAAAAAAAGACAGTATCGATTTCATCATACATGGAGGAGACTATACCGAGTTCGGTATGAAGAAAGAATACGAGTGGGCCGTCGATATCCTGTCGAAGCTCGATATCCCGTATGTCGGATTGATCGGTAACCATGACGTAATCGGCAATGGCGACCAGGTTTTCAATAGATTGTTCGGGAGAGAAAACTTTTCCTTTATCGTCCGGGACGTCAAATTCGTTTGCCTTAACACCAATGCGATCGAATACGACTACTCCCACCCTGTTCCCGATTTCGGTTTCCTGAAAGAGGAACTGCAAGACAGCACCCGCCATTACAGCCGCACGGTCATCGCCATGCATGCACGTCCCGGAAGCGAACAGTTTGATAATAACGTAAAAGACGTATTCCAACTATATATCCGCGAATTCCCCTCTTTGCAGTTCTGCCTGAACGCGCATAACCACCAATTACAAGTGGAAGACCTTTTCGACGATGGAATCATCTACTATGGCTGTAGCAATATAGCCAAACGCAACTACCTATTATTCACCCTGACCCCAGACAACTACACGTATGAAGTTATCGATTTTTAAATGGATGTTCCTATTTCTTTTCCTGACCGGCACCTTACAGGCACAGGAGGAAATCGAGGATGATATGCGATACAAGAAACGCGTGGAGAAATATATATCCAGATGGGAAAAACTCATTCCCCGTTATACCAAACTACAGTTTGCCGGATCAATGGGCATGCTTTCACTCGGAACAGGTTGGAATTATTATCGTAACCACTGGGAAACAGATGTATATTTGGGGATAGTTCCCCGCAACTCGGACCACTATGCTATGGCAACCCTTACACTCAAACAGAATTATTATCCCTGGAACATCCGTATCGCCGACAAATTGTCTTTCGAACCTCTCGCCTGCGGTGTCTATATCAATACTCTTTTAGATCGCGACTTCTGGGGCAAGCAGCCGGACAAATATCCGCAAGGCTATTACTGGTTCTCCACCCGTATCCGTACCCATGTTTTCATTGGAGAGCGATTCACATTGAAGTTAGACACAAAAAAGAGCTGGCATAAATCCATCTCTTTCTTTTACGAACTCAGTACCTGTGACCTATATCTGATAAACAAGATAGGGAACGGTTACCTGAAACCCAAAGACTATCTGAGCCTCTCGTTCGGTCTCAAACTACAAATCTTGTAAAGCAAAAAACGGGAGGTGTCATTACGACAGCCTCCCGTTCCCCATAAACTACATAAAACACTTAAAAGAACAAACTTCGCATTAGAATGCAAGACCTAAGCGGATACCCCAGTTATTCAATCCATCGATCGAATAACTAAGGACTTCTCCTTTATTGGTTGCATAATTATAGTAGGCAGCAATATGCAGACCGATCTGTTTCCGAGGTGTAAAATACATATTCATACCGATTTCGGGAGACACATAGAAACCCCAGTTACGGTCGTAGACTTTCATTACATTCATATAAGTCGACATTTCACTATAGCTTGCACCCAACTGCACACCGGCATAAGGCTGGAACTGACTTTCGGGAGCTACGTTGTAACGAAAAGCTGCACCAAAAGGCAACTGAAAGATAGAGTGCTGCTGATCGGAAGTGATGGCCGATGTAGAACTTACCGGCAATGTCTGACGATCGATATACTTATTGTTGGTATGGTAAGAGATAAATGCACCTACCGAGAAATTAGGAATTACATAATAACCGGCTTCCGCATGTGCTCCCCAACCACTTGTCTTGTCTGAGAAATCCTGACTGAATGGAGAATTGATCTGCCAGTCAATATTAAAATACATGTTCTTTACAACCTGGGCACCAACCAGGGAAGGTATCGCTAAACAGGCAACAAGTAAAGCGATTAATTGTATTGATTTATATATCTTTTTCATAAGACTCAAATTTATCTAATTCGCGTTTAATTATTTTTTCAAGTACGGTGACTGTACAAAAGCCTGCTCGATAGCACGAGTAGAAAGTTCAATATTCACCTTGTCGGAACCGGACAGCAAACCAGTCATGTAAGCAGTCCAAAGAACCGGAAGTTTAGCATCCGTAGATTTTGGCAACGGAGCCTTCAAGTTAACCAGTTCAACCAATAAAGAACCTACGCTATAGCTGTATACTACAGGATACGGATAATACCATCCATTCCATGCACCAGTCCAGTTGCCCCAGTAGCCATACCACCAGTTATATCCCGGATACCCCCACCACCAGTAAGGATTGTCATGATAGTTTGTAAAGTAATTTACATTTTTCACAAAAGAAACCTGCAAACCCAGATCCGCAGATTCTTTATCCGATGCGCGTGTGTAACCACCGCCTTCCATGCCATGAACCAAGGTCGAGACGATATCGTCAACTTCAGTTGCACTCCAGAATTCCGGTTTTTCACTGTTACCGATAACCATTACACTATCAGGAATGTAGAAAGTTGTAAACGATTCGAAATTAACATCCTTGTTGTGATCTGTGAATACTACGAAATCATCGCTTAGTTTTGACATGTCCGGATCCTTCTGGCAAGACGCCAGTAAAAGAACCAATAAGAAAAAAGGAAGAATCTTTTTCATCTCATTCAACGTTTAAAACAGTTTATACTATTATTTGTGCACTTATATATAAGTTACTATTTAAACAACATGAACTAAAAAAGGTTTGCATTCTCCCTTTTCAAGAGTGTTAATTAACTTGTCTGAAGATTTTGGAACAGTTATAAACGACTGTTAATACAAAGGCAAAGGAGGTATCAAAACAAAATCCTGCTTACTGATAAACATAATTTAGGCACGGATACACGGAAAACACGGAAAGAAAATTAATTTATCCGTGCAATTCCGTGAAATCCGTGCCTAAAAGACCGTGATAAAGGGGGATTAACATACCTCCTTATGATCCAGAGTTCTATAATTTCTTATCGCAATGTTCCTTGCTGTGCTTCCTGCACCATTTTTGAGTTCGGAAGGATAAGGATTTCCACTCGACGATTCAACGCACGCCCCTCAGGAGTGCTGTTATCAGCAACCGGTTCATGTACTCCCTTACCTTCATAAGTCATGCGCTTACTGCTCACGCCTTGGTCTTCCATCAGATAATCGAATACGCTCTTTGCACGTTTTTCAGATAATGTTTGGTTGTAATCAACCTTTCCTGTATTATCCGTATGCCCTATGATTTTTATGTCTGTATCCGGATTTGCATTCAAACTGGCAGCCAAGTCACGCAATGCACTCTTGGAAGCGGCACTGACAGTGCTCGAATTGGTTGCGAACAAGATACCCGAATCAAAGGTGACTTTCAGCGCCTCACCGTTGTTGATAGTCTCGACAGTCGTTTCTTCCGGCAGCGTAGCTTCCAGTTCCTTCTTCTGTTTGTCCATCTTTTTACCGATTAGGGCACCTGCGGTACCACCCACGGCAGCACCGATTATCGAACCCAATGCAGTATTACCAGCCAAAGCACCGACTCCGGCACCTACTGCCGCACCTCCGCCGACTCCGATAGCCGTACCTTTAGCGGTATTGTTCCATGTTCCACAACTCGTAAAAACGACTGCCATACAAAGCAGCAAAACTGATAACAACTTAAAATTTCTCATCTTCTTATTCTTTTATAAACTATATTGTAACTATACAACAGTCTATTAATCGAACATGTTGATGGAATCGCAATATTCAAGTTCTCCCTGTACAATAAAAGTGATGTCTTCAGATGAGAACTTGCCTACACCGTCTTTTTGCGCATTCTTTACAACAAACCCGATCAATTCATCTTCATCAATATCAATTTCAGCATTGTCATCGGAATTTTCATCAAGGAACCCCTTCGACTCATAAAATTCATAAATCAGATCCACAATATAATTAATATCGTCATTACTGAATTTTCCCTTCAATTCCTGGGGAAGATAGTTCTGGATAAATGCTACAGAATCATCTTCATCATAAATTAAATCGTCTTTGTCACTCATATCTTTTTAATTTTTGGTTGATAGATGCTACAAACATAAACAAAAATATCCGTTATCCATACAGGTACTCCAAAAAATCAATCCGAATCTTAAACCGTTTCCTAATGCATAGCTTTACGAGGACTAACCCTATGCATTAGCCTCCGTAACACATAGGGTTAAGTTGAACTACCTTTACTGCTTCTGCAAGCAATTATCACAGCATCCGCATCGTGTCCCTTTCATACCGAAATATCCGGAAATAAACTCTTGTCGACAACCTTGAGTCTCAATATATTCCGCCACCTTTTCGATTCGCATTTTGAAAGCTGCCAAACGGTTTTCATAGGATGCGGTCGTAATGACAAGACGATCCAGAGGGACACGGATCATCTTAAAAGTGATCCGGGGTTCTTTGCGGGGAGGGACATAATAGAAACCGACATTCCGCAGATACCCTAAGACTTTCGCCACTTCACGAGCTTCCAGCCCGGTTTTTCGCGCCAGCATATCGACACTGACGAAAACTCCGGCAGAAAAAAGCCCTTCGTAATTCCGTAAGATTTCAACAACGACTTTGGCGGCAGGAGAATCGTCGTTCAGGAAACGATCCATCGTCCAACGAGGCTGATCATATCGCAAATAGGCTTGCGAATTAGGATAGGGTTCAAACGTCAGATAGTTTGACAAAGAGAGTATTTCAAGGGAAGAGCGCAAACGGCCCTTATCGAAATGCCAGCTTCTCAAAAACTCCGGTTCATCCAGATAAACAGACACGCCTTCCCCATCCCCTTCCGCAATCTGAAAACGGTTACACAAGGCTTCATATACCCGTTTGATATATTCGACCGTAGGGAAAGCATTGGAAGGACGTCTTTTTATATCCGTTATATCCTGCGGTCCCAACAAAGCTACAGCATAAGCCCGTTTCCCGTCACGGCCGGCACGTCCCGCCTCCTGGTAATAAGCCTCCATCGAATCAGGAAACTCCGTATGGATAACCACCCGCACATCCCCTTTATCGATCCCCATTCCGAATGCGTTGGTAGCGACCAGCACACGTGTAAATCCTTTCACCCAATTCGTCTGCCGCTCTGTCTTCAGAACCGGGTCCAGACCTGCATGGAAATATTCGGCAGAAATACCTGCCGCCCGCAACTTTCCGGCATATTCTTCCACCCCTTTGCGAGTACGGCTGTAAATCACAGCAGAGCCGGGTACGGCCGACAGGATATGGCAGATTTCTTTCAATTTATTATCGGTCTTACGGACTACGAACGAAAGGTTCTTCCGTTCGAAAGAGGTCTTGAATATCCGATATCCTTTGCGGAAATGGAGTTGTTCGCAGATATCGGCAACCACTGCTGCCGTTGCTGAGGCTGTTACGGCAATTACCTGGACCTGCGGTATAGCATCGCGGATATCCGCAATCAAGCGGTAATCCCTGCGAAAATCATTTCCCCATTGAGAGATACAGTGCGCTTCATCCACAACCAGCAAATTCACTTTGCGGGACAACGTCTTCAACTTCTCCTGAAACAGTTCGGAAGAAATACGTTCAGGAGAAATGTAAAGGAACTTATAATCTCCCAAGATACAATTATCCAGTTGTTGCAAAATCTCCCAATGCGGCATTTCGGAACTGATAAACGCCGACAGAATCCCTCGCTTTTGCAGGTTCTTCACCTGGTCCTTCATTAAAGCGACAAGCGGACTGATCACAAGACAAATACCCGGATTCGCCAATGCAGGCACCTGGAAGGTAATGGATTTACCTCCTCCCGTCGGCATAAGCGCCAATGTATCATGCCCGGACAGAATACTGTCTATGACTTCTGCCTGTCCCGGCCGGAACCCGTCATAGCCCCAGTAATGCTTCAGAACTTGTAATGGATGGTGCATATTCAAATGTTTTCACAAAGATAGAACATCCGGACCAACAAAAAAAGGCCTACTCCTTTTGGGAGCAGAACCTTTCACATAAATATATGTCAATCCAACCTTCTCCGGTCAATTCTTGAAGACCAAACCGGCACCATTGCTGTCGATTGTAATCGGGCGATCTTTGTTGATCGTTCCGCCCAACAACTCTTTGGACAGTTCGTTCAGGACATACTTCTGGATAACACGTTTTACAGGACGGGCACCGAACTGCGGGTCGAACCCTTTGTCTGAAATAAATGCCAGAGCTGCATCCGTAAATTCCAACGCAATACCATTCCGGTCCAGCATCTTCTTCACACTGTTCAACTGAAGAGTCACAATCTTGCGGATCTCCTCTTGGTTGAGCGGAGTAAACATGATGATGTCATCGATACGGTTCAGGAACTCTGGACGGATCGTCTTCTTCAACAGTTCCAACACACTGAGCTTCGTTTCATCCACTATCCGGTCGTGCGTTTCGGGGGTTATCTTCTCGAAGTTTTCACGAATCAAGGACGACCCCATGTTACTGGTCATAATAATGATCGTATTCTTGAAGTTGACGACACGTCCCTTATTGTCGGTCAGCCGTCCATCATCCAACACCTGCAAAAGGATATTGAATACATCCGGATGAGCCTTTTCGATTTCATCAAACAGGACGACCGAATAAGGTTTACGGCGGATCGCTTCCGTCAACTGGCCACCTTCATCATAGCCGACATATCCCGGAGGCGCACCGATCAGACGAGTCGCACTAAACTTTTCCTGATATTCACTCATATCAATACGTGTCATCATGTCCTCATCATCGAACAGATATTCGGCCAGGGCCTTTGCCAGCTCTGTCTTGCCGACACCGGTGGTACCAAGGAAAATGAATGAACCGATCGGCCGTTTCGGGTCTTGTAATCCGGCACGGCTACGGCGCACAGCATCAGCAATAGCACTGATAGCCTCCTCCTGCCCGATCACACGCGTGTGCAATTCTGATTCCAGATGGAGTAATTTTTCCTTTTCACTCTGCATCATCTTGCTGACAGGAATTCCCGTCCAACGAGATACCACATCAGCGATATCTTCACTGTCCACTTCCTCCTTGATCATGGCGGAAGCACCTTGCATCGTCTTCAGTTTCTCCTGGACTTCTCTGATCTCTTCCTCCTTTTGTTTGATCTTTCCGTAACGGATTTCGGCTACTTTACCGTAGTCGCCTTCACGTTCGGCCTTATCAGCTTCAAACTTCAGGTTTTCGATATCGATCTTATTCTGCTGAATCTTGTTGATCTGCTCTTTTTCGCTTTGCCACTGAGCCTTCTGTTTCGTTTCTTCGTCCTTCAGATCGGCAATTTCCTTATTGAGCTGTTCCAGTTTTCCTTTATCATTTTCACGCTTGATCGCTTCACGCTCGATTTCCAGTTGCTTGATACGGCGGGAAACCTCGTCGAGAGATTCCGGCACAGAATCAATCTGCAAACGCAAACGGGCTGCTGCCTCATCCATCAGGTCGATCGCCTTATCGGGCAAGAACCGGTCAGTGATGTATCGTGTAGACAACTGGACGGCTGCAATGATGGCATCATCTTTGATACGGACCTTATGGTGGTTCTCATATTTTTCCTTCAAACCACGCAGGATGGAAATGGCATCCAATTCGTTCGGTTCGTCCACCATAACCTTCTGGAAACGGCGTTCGAGCGCCTTATCTTTCTCAAAATACTTCTGATACTCATCGAGAGTCGTCGCACCGATCGAACGCAGTTCGCCACGAGCCAAAGCCGGTTTGAGGATATTGGCGGCATCCATCGCACCTTCGCCCTTACCGGCACCGACCAATGTATGGATCTCATCGATAAAAAGGATGATTTCCCCATCCGATTTAGTAACTTCACCCACTACAGCTTTCAAACGTTCTTCAAATTCGCCTTTATATTTGGCCCCGGCAACCAAAGCTCCCATATCCAAAGAGAAAATCTGTTTCGATTTCAAATTTTCCGGTACGTCACCCCGGACGATACGATGGGCAAGCCCCTCGGCAATCGCCGTCTTACCAACACCCGGTTCACCAATCAAAATCGGGTTATTTTTCGTACGACGGCTCAGGATCTGAAGTACACGGCGGATTTCGTCGTCACGACCGATCACCGGATCTAACTTGCCGCTACGGGCACGTTCGTTCAAGTTGATCGCATATTTTCCCAGTGCATCATATGTATCTTCAGCCGACTGGCTGGTTACTTTATTCCCTTTCCGCAATTCTTCAATCGCCTGGCGTAATTCATTTTCTGTCATACCGGCATCTTTCAGAATTTGAGAAGCAGTGCTCTTTTCCGTGAACAAGGCCAAAATAATCGGCTCCAGAGACACATACTGGTCCCCCATTTTGGATGAATAACCGATTGCTTTCTGCAAAACGGCATTTGCTTCACTTGACAGGTAAGGTTCTCCGCCTGATACTTTCGGTAATGAACTGATCTGCGCATCCAATACACGATTCAGATTCTGGATATTGACACCCAGCTTCTGGAAGATGAAATTGGTCACACTTTCGCCCGTCATAATGACACCTTTCAGCAAATGTACGGCTTCGATCGCCTGCTGCCCATTCTGAGTAGCAAGTTGAACGGCCTGTTGGACGGCTTCCTGTGCTTTAATTGTAAAATTGTTTAAATTCATATAGTTACACTCCTTTCAATTCTATTTTCATTTCTAATTTCCACAGACATTCCTACAAAACAAGTACCAGAAACAAAATATGTCATTTTGTCATATATTTTAAAACTTCGCATTAAAAGAGCCTGTCGAACAGTCTCGTTTCACGCCGTTTTTCACATGTTTTCGGGAAAAGAACAAGGCGGCAGGGAAAAAGGTTTACTTTTACCTTGTCAAGACGGAGCTTTTTCTACTTATAGAATTTCAGGAATATAAATCTAAGAAATATCTTCGGCAATAGTGTATCCTAATTCCCGGTCATCATTCTTATCTTGGAAAAAATAGGCATTCCCTTCAGGAGATTCAATATAATAAAGGTTTGTATAAACAAAATCGGGATTGTCCCGTTTCAGGACTCTGGCCACATTATCAGGGACTTTTGTATCTAAACTGATTTCATACCTTGTCTCTTTCCAAAAATAATAATCAGTTTCAACCTCTCCTCTAAAAGAAACAAATTTAAGAGTGTCGTTATGAAGGACAAAATAATCATAATATCCTCCATTATTCTGATATCCTCTAATTTCAGAATCATCATATTTCTTATAGATAAAGTCAAAATGAGCCTTCGGCAAATCAACAAACCTGGTAGGGTCATTCGGTGTCCATGTATATACAGCCAAGAACATCCCGTCATCATTCAGACAAACGTAATGTGTCATATCTTTAACATTTTTCCACTGATACAGGAAATGTAATGTATAAAGGCTTCTATCCATCCCCTCCCGCTCCGTTTTGTATATATTTTCAAATCGGGCAAAACGATACTTGGAATTTTCAAAAGCAGTTTGTGCTTCAGGCGAAAGCTGGTTGAAATCAGCAATTTTTGTGTGAGTCATTTTCCAAATATCATCCACATACCAGATCGAAGCTTCATTTTGGTCTTTATCTATAACGTTTATTTGAGAAAAATTCGAATATTCCTGATAATTCAAGATTTCTACAGAAGGATATCTTTTTGAGAGATCAGCCTTAATCATCTCCGGAATTTCATCTTCTATCAGTTGCTCTTCCTTATCGCACGCAGTAATGCATATGGATAACAGGCATGCCATGATATAGTAAAAAAAGGGAACTCGTTTCACATTCAAATGTATAAATAGGTTTTCATCAATAAAAAATATCGCAAATGTACGAAAAAAGAAATCCTACAATCATATTTTTTGATAAAATTGATCCAAAGGGGCTAAGCGTTGACTCGAAATAATACACTTTATTTTTTTGATCATCTTTATACGGATTGACATTTTGACCATCCAATCGGGGTATTTGCTATCAAATAGAATGTTAAAAAATATTACCCTTGCGGGTAATTTCCAAAAGATGCCCTATTAATTCAATTTAGATGGGATAGAGGTGTCATTTTGATAACTGTGCCGAAAGTTCCCTCCCCAGGAAAAAGGAGAAATGTTATTTTGGTGAGGTTACCTCACTGAAAATATGTCAATAGAAGAAAATACATTACATTTGTCTTATCATTAAAATAAGTATTAGGAGATGAAAATTATAACATACAATGTAAACGGCCTGCGTGCCGCCGTAGGAAAAGGCTTGCCCGAATGGCTGGCACAAGAACAACCCGACGTACTTTGCCTACAGGAAACCAAGTTGCAACCGGACCAATATCCGGCTGAAGCATTTGAAGCGCTCGGCTACAAAGCATGGCTTTTCAGTGCACAGAAGAAAGGCTATAGCGGAGTCGCAATCCTGAGCCGCCGAGAACCGGACCATGTAGAATATGGGATGGGGATCGAAAAGTACGATAACGAGGGACGTTTCATCCGGGCCGATTTCGGGGATCTGTCGGTGATCAGCGTTTACCACCCTTCGGGTACGAGCGGCGATGAGCGTCAGGCATTCAAGATGGAATGGTTGGAAGATTTCCAGAACTATGTAGTGGAACTACAAAAATCGCGTCCGAAACTGATCTTATGCGGGGACTACAATATCTGCCACGAACCGATTGATATTCATGACCCGATACGCAATGCGACGAACAGCGGCTTCCTTCCGGAAGAACGGGAATGGATGACTCGTTTCCTGGATGCCGGCTATATCGACACGTTCCGCCTCCTCAACCCGGACAAACAGGAATATACTTGGTGGAGTTATCGTTTCAGCGCCCGTGCCAAAAACAAGGGCTGGCGTATTGACTATTGCATGGTCAGCGAACCGATGAAAGCACAAGTGGAAAAAGCGTATATTTTAAATGAGGTTGTTCATTCGGATCATTGCCCGGCAGTGATCGAGGTGTCGTAAATCAAATTCCGCACTGCCTCTTGATAATCTGCCAACCGGGAACTTTTCAATATTTTTTTCCGGAACCGTTTCTCTGCATCCGGCAACAGGTAATCCCAAAGGGTCTTCATCTTGTCGAGCACCTGGTGTTCGCCTCCCTCCAGACGGGAAGAATAGCCCGCTAACAGTAAGGTATGGAAAGCAGACAACTTCTCTATCCTCTCCTGAGCGGTAAGCGGGGTATCGGATATATATTCCGTTGCCAGCCAGGGAGAAGACAGCAGACCACGTCCGATCATGATACCTTTCAAACGGGGAAAACGTCTGGTTAACGAACGAATATCCGGCAAAGTCCGGACGTCTCCATTATAGAAAAGCGGAAGCGTGCATGAATCATAAAATCGGGAGAAGGCACTCAGGTCAGTCTTTCCTTTATATTGCTGCGTACCGATCCTGGGATGCAATGTGAGATGTGTGAGGGGCAATCCGTTCAAAAAAGGAAGAAGCGCTTGCGCCTCCTCAGGAGAATCCCAACCTAACCGCAGTTTGACCGAGAATTGTATCTCCGGGAATTCAAAAATCGTTTCCAACAACACTTTCACCTCATCCGGATAAGGCAGGATACCCGCTCCCCGATGTTGTCGTGCCTGCATCGGGAAAGGACAACCCAAATTAATATCAGCACGTCGGTACCCCGATTCACGAAACAAACCGGCAATCCGGCGGAACTCTTCGGGCGAAGCTGCGATCATCTGGGGGACAAGTGAGGCGGATGCGTTTGCTTCCGGTGCAAGATCCCGCAATTCCTTACTACGAAAGCCATCCTTTTCGAGACGGACGAACGGAGTGTAATAGGTATCGACTCCCCCGAATACCCGTGCATGCGCTTCCCTGTAGACCAAGTCGGTATATCCCTGCAAAGGAGCGAGATGAATAGCATACGGGACCATCATTCTGGAAACATTTCAATGAAAAGTGAATGAAGACATGCTTTGGCCGCTTCGAAATCCTGTTCCGCCCCCAACTCTTTTTCAAGCGAGGTGACTCCCTTATCTTTAAAGCCACAAGGATTGATCAGGGAGAAGTAATCCAAGTTCGTATTTATATTCAAGGCAAAGCCGTGCATGGTGACGAAACGGCTACTTTTCACACCGATCGCACAAATCTTACGGGCTTTACCCGACACATCAGGATCGATCCACACACCTGTAGCTCCCGCGAGCCGCTCCCCTTTAATGCCATAGATAGCTAAAAAGCGGATAACGGTTTCTTCCAGCCTGTCGATATATTGCTTGAGTCCCAACTTCCAAGTATCGAGATCGAAGACCGGATATCCGGTGATTTGTCCGGGACCGTGATACGTGATATCCCCTCCCCGGTTGATATGGTAGAAAGAGACCCCCCGTTGCACAAGCAGTTCTTCCGGGATCAGTAGGTTGGTATCCTTACCACTTTTTCCAATAGTCAGTACCGGCTGATGTTCGCAGAAGAACAACCGGTTTTCCCCGGTCCTGCCTTGCGCTTTCGCTTCCAACAAGGCGTTGAAAGCAGCCGTCTGGCGTTCCAGTGCCTTCTCATATTCGATACGTCCGAGATCGTGATATATAAAATGACTCATATGATTATCGTTCTTATATAAATATTCTTTTTGGGCATATATACCATCGTACCGGATTCCGCCCGGAGCTTCTTACGTTTACGCACTTTCCTGCTACCGGACTCAGGGTCGGAGTCACCACTGTCATACCCCATTTTGATCTTAAGCAGTTTCCCCATCAGCGACATGATCTTCGTCTGCCGCTTCAGCATATAAGGAGAAGGTTTTGCAGAATTGAACTTGCGGGGATTCGGCAAGGTCGCAGCGATCAAAGCCGCTTCCGCCTTTGTCAGTTTATAGGCCGGCTTTTTGAAATGGGCCTGTGCGACTGCTTCGGCACCATAAATACCGTCTCCCATTTCGATCGAGTTCAGATAAACTTCCATGATACGTTCTTTCCCCCAAATCCATTCGATCAGGACGGTGAAATAAGCCTCGATACCTTTGCGCAAATAAGTCCTTCCGGGCCAGAGAAACACGTTCTTGGCAGTCTGTTGCGAGATAGTGCTCGCTCCTCGTACACGTTTGCCTTTTTCGGCATCGGCACGGGCTTTCTGAATCTGTATCATATCGAAACCGTCATGGTCGAGAAAAAGATTGTCTTCCGAAGCCACGACCGCCTGTACCAATGGCTGGGCAATTTGCTTCAAAGGCATCCATTTGTGTTCCAGCTTGATGGGCTTGCTATCCCGAACCTGTTCGTAGACGCGAATAAACATCAGCGGAGTGTAGTAAACAGGAATGAATTTATATGCCACCACAGCCAACAAACTGGAAACAAACAGAAACAGCAACAAGTTCCGGCTTCCTATCAGTATTTTTTTCAGTATGCACATCGATTCTTGTCTTTTCGAACGACAAACTTACGGATTTATTTCCAATATTGTTCCATCTGTTCCAGTGTCTTGCCCTTTGTTTCGGGAACGAATTTCCAGATAAACAGAGCGGCCAAAACTCCCATGACACCATAAACCCAGTAGGCCATACCATGATTGAACGTATCGGTCAGATACTGGCTCTTATCAAGCATCGGGAAAGTCCAGGAGACAAGGAAATTGGCAATCCATTGCCCGGCAACGGCAATACTCATCACTGTCGAGCGGATCGTATTCGGGAAGATCTCTGCCAGCAATACCCAACAGACCGGCCCCCACGACATCGCAAAACCAGCCGTGTACACCAACATGCACACCAACGAGCCGATACCGACGGAATGCGTATAGAAAGTTGTCCCCAAGATCATCATCGAAACGGCCATGACCAATGCCCCGATAATCATAAGCGGACGACGTCCGAACCGGTCGACCGTAAAGATAGCCAGCACGGTAAAAGAGAGGTTCACAGCTCCTACCACGATCTGCTGCAACAAAGCGGCATCGGTGGCAGCCCCCATTGTCTTAAATATCTCCGGCGCATAATACAACACGACGTTAATCCCGACAAACTGCTGAAAACCAGACAAAAGTACACCGACAAATATGATCAGTATACCGAACGAACGCACCGGAAAGATCAAAGACACAAAAAAACTACCGATCAAAGCGATCTCCAAAGCACTCGTATTACCAGCCAATTCCAACGCCCCGTACAAAAGCAGAAACAGCACCAGCCACATCCCCATAAATAAGAAATAAGGACGCATGGAAGGTTCCTGTTTCCTGAAACTTTCTTTTATTTCAATCAGTTCGGATACCGCTTTTTCTTTTCCCATCAAGCGATCCAGTACGGACAGCGCCTTATCTGTTTTACCGCGCATCACCAAATAACGGGGTGTTTCCGGCACAAACATCAGAAGGACAAGGAAAAGTAAAGCCGGGACGATCTCAGACGCGAACATCCAACGCCAGCCGATCGTGTGCAACCAGGCGGCATCTCCCTGCAACGCGATACTGTAATTTACAAAATAGACGACAAGCATACCGAAAATAATCGCAAACTGGTTCCACGACACCAGATTTCCCCGTTTTTCCGCCGGTGCCATCTCAGCAATATACATCGGAGAGACCATAGAAGCCAAACCAACTCCTACTCCTCCGACAATCCGGTAAAACACAAAAAGGTACATGAATGTGTGATCTCCACTACCAGGCATCCCGACAAACAGTTCCGGCCATGCCGAACCGATTGCCGATAGCAAAAACAGGATGGCAGCCAACACAAGCGTAGGTTTCCGTCCATACCGCTGGCTGATCCAACCGGCAAAAGAAGCACCTAATATACAACCGATCAGAGCACTGCTTACAACGAATCCTTCAAGCGCATTCGCCTGATCCAATGGTAGTCCGAAAGGTTCGATAAAGAATTTACGCAGCGATTCGACCGTCCCGGATATCACCGCTGTATCATATCCGAATAATAATCCCCCCAATGTCGCCACAAGGGTGATTCCAAAAATGTAGTTGTTGTTTTTCACGATAGAGATTCATAGAGGTAAATAATGATTTATCGGTATGGGACTTGGATGACACGGCCATACAAAATAATTGTCGTTTGTAGGGGCAAGGCTCTGCTCTGCCCATCGAATCCGGCAAGGCGGACTTTATTTCCATTGGGCGGAGTAGAACCCCGCTCCTACGAGACACCATTATTTTATTGCACACCAGTAAATCAGTATTTATATGTTATTAAATATACTGGTTGATAATCATCTCATACAATTCCTGTTTCCCGCTGATCTGCTTTGGTTCATCACCGGCAAGAGCGATGTTACGCAGGTCTTCAAGAAGGAGTTTGCCTTCTTCGAACTTCTTACCGTCACCCTGGTCAAAGCTGGCGTAACGTTCGGCACGCATTTTCTTGTAATCGGAATGTTCCAGGATATCGGCAGCGGCCATCAAGGCACGGGCAAAAGAATCCATACCGCTGATATGAGCCAGGAAGATATCATCCAGATCGGTTGAGTTACGACGTGTCTTGGCATCGAAGTTCGTACCTCCGGTAGTCAAACCGCCTGCTTCGAGGATAACCAGCCAAGCCTGTGTCAGTTCGTAGATGTCAACCGGGAACTGGTCTGTATCCCAACCATTCTGATAATCACCGCGATTAGCATCGATACTGCACAGCATACCGGCATCGGCAGCAGCCTGAAGTTCATGTTCGAATGTATGTCCGGCTAATGTAGCATGGTTCACTTCGATATTAATGGCAAAATCCTTGTCGAGACCATAATGGCGCAAGAAGCCGATAACCGTTTCCGTATCCACGTCATACTGATGTTTTGTCGGTTCCATCGGTTTAGGCTCTACCAAGAAAGTACCTTTGAACCCATTCTTGCGGGCATAATCACGTGCCATCGTCAGCATCATGGCAAGATGTTCCTTTTCGCGTTTCATGTTAGTGTTCAACAAGCTCATATACCCTTCACGTCCGCCCCAGAACACATAGTTTTCGCCACCTAAGGCAATACAAGCGTCAATCGCGTTTTTGATCTGCGTGCCGGCACAAGCCACAGCAGGGAAATAAGGATTTGTAGCCGCCCCGTTCATATAACGTTTATGCCCGAACACATTGGCGGTAGACCACAACAGCTTCTTCCCTGTCGCTTCCTGATGCTGTTTGGCATATTCAACCATCGTATGCAGGTCTTTTTCAAATTCGGCCAACGTCGGTGCTTCATCCACAACATCTACATCATGGAAACAGTAGTAAGGGATATTACATTTCGTCATAAATTCGAAAGCAGCATCCATTTTATACTTGGCACGGGAAATACGGTCCGCACCCGCATTCCAGGGAAATGTTTTCGTTCCGCCACCGAACTGATCGGCCCCTTCCGCACACAATGTATGCCAATAGGCCATAGCAAAACGCAGGTGGTCTTTCAGAGTTTTACCCATTACGACCTTATTTTCATCATAATAATGAAAAGCCATCGGATTTTTTGACTCGCGTCCTTCAAACTCTATTTTTCCAATCCCCGGAAAAAATTCTTTTTCACCTTTAAAGTAATTCATGATAATAAGTATTTATTGATTATACAATTTTTCTTTTGTTACGCCAATGCTTTCTCCAACCGTTCTTTCCAGACCTCGAAAGCCCCGCAGTATTTATCCGCTTTCAGCCCGTCCGGCTCTATCACATTGATCTTTTTCAGGGAAGCAAACGCCTCTTCCGCCGACACATAGATACCAGCACCGATACCGGCGCCTTTGGCAGCCCCGACAGCCCCATTCGTATCGTAAAGTTCGATCACCGCTCCCGTAACGCCAGCCAACGCATCCCGGAAAATCGGGCTTAGGAACAGGTTAGCATTACCGGCACGGATTACCCCGATATCGATTCCCATCTCGTTCATAATATCCATACCATATTTGAAAGAGAAGACGATCCCTTCCTGTGCGGCACGGGCGATATGCGCTTTATTGTGAATGTTGAAATTCAGCCCATAAATGGAGCAATCCACCTGCTTGTTCTGTAACATACGCTCTGCACCGTTTCCGAAAGGCAGGATCGACAAGCCTTCCGAACCGATCGGAACAGTCGCCGCCAGCTCGTTCAAAGCAGGATAGCTTATACCTTCCGGAGCCACATTCCGCTTCACCCATGAATTGAGGATTCCCACACCGTTGATACACAGGAGGACACCTAAGCGTGTCTGGTCTGCCGAATGATTCACATGCGCAAAAGTATTCACTCGGGACAGTGTATCGTAGTTCACCTTGCCATTCACACCGTACACAACCCCTGACGTACCGCCCGTAGCAGCTATCTCACCCGGGTTCAGGACATTCAGCGACAACGCATTGTTAGGCTGGTCGCCTGCCCGATAGGTAACCGGTGTCCCCTTCTTCAAACTCAACTCCGAAGCAACCGATCCGAGCAATTCCCCTTGCACACCGAAAGTCGGACGAATATCCGGAATCAGCTCCTTGTCGAACCCAAAATAGTTCATCAAATCTTCAGAAACGCTGTTATTCTGGAAATCCCAGAAAATTCCTTCCGAAAGGCCTGAAACAGTCGTAACGATATCGCCTGTCATGCGCATAGCGATAAAGTCACCAGGCAACATGAATTTATGTACCAGTCCGAATATCTGCGGTTCAAACTCTTTAACCCATGCCAATTTGGAAGCCGTAAAGTTTCCGGGAGAATTCAAAAGATGTGCCAGGCATTGCTTTTCACCGATCGACTTGAAAGCCCGGTCCCCATAAGGTACTGCACGGCTGTCACACCAGATCACGGAAGGGCGCAGCACCTGCATCTTTTTGTCTACCAGCACGAGACCATGCATCTGGTACGAGATGCCGATCGCATCTACTTCAGTTCCTTTGATGCCCGCCTTCGCAATCGCACCCTTTATCGCTTCTTTCAAATACATCCACCAGTCATCCGGATCCTGTTCTGCCCATCCGGGACGCACGGCTTTGATCGCCGCCTCTTCTTTCGGATAAAAATCAGAGGCAAGCGTCAGCCCCGTATCTTTATCAACAATAGAAGCCTTCACCGAAGAGCTTCCGATATCACAACCTAATAAACACATATATTATATCTTATTAAACTTCGAATGTAACTTATTATACCTCACCTTGTCGAATCGGTAATAACGGGCCGCCCGGTGGTTCACACCCGTTTCCACCTCATCCGTCTGTACGACATATTCCATCGCCGTCATCTTTTTATGGAAGTTGCGTACATCTATCGTCTTATTATAAATGATCTCGAAAATGCGCCGCAACTGATAGGCTGTAAACTTTGACGGAAGATAATCGAAAACGATACCCGGTTCGACATCCACCCACCGACGTATCTCCTCGCCGGCAGCTTCAATAATCTCCTTATGGTCAAATGGCAGATGTGGTAATTCATTGACAGGTGCCCAGATAAGAGTATCGGACATCTCTCCCATCGTCATTTTCTTCCCAAACTTACACAACGCCAGATAAGCGACCGTTACGATCCGCGTGATTTTCATCTTGGAAGCATTTTCCAGCCATCGCACATCCTCTTTATTCTTGGTACGGGCAGGAGACCCGAAACTGCGGAACTGTTTCAGGGCAACACGTTTCAGACCTGTCGCTTCGTTTAAGACCCGGTAAGCGGCCGTATCCAGATCTTCACTCTCATAAATCAAGCTTCCCGGCAATTTGTAGTGTTTCTCGTTACTACTGGCAACTTGTCTTTCGACAAGCAACACACACAATTTATCTTCGTTTGTCCCAAGCAATACGCAATCGACCGAAACGTGTGGATAAAACATTTCACGCTTATTTTTCAGTGTTTCCATAATATCACAATAAAGATTCTCCGCAAATATAAGGTTAAAAACGACATACGGCATAATGTAATTTAAACAATATCTATTTATAGTTAATACTTCGGTAATTTTTTACCGAAAATTTGAAAGTTAAACAATAGAACCGGCAAAAACTGGTTCGAAAACACTAAAGAGGTCATTGAAATATTGTCAAAAACGAATGGTTAAGCATGAAGAGATGTGCTGAAAAAAGTGGGCAAACCTGCAGATAATAAAGGCAAAAAATATTACATGGTTCGTTGATTTTTTAGTAAATTAGAAGTTAACCACTCATCTAATTATGGCTAAAGAAACACTCCTCATGCAATACCAATCCGAGTGCCTGTCGGCTCTCAAATCAGTCGTGAATATACACAAACCTTTTGAAAAAGCGTTCATGGACACCATGAAATTATTCATGGCCATCCCGGATCGTATAAGTTTCCTCCAATTGGGCAGGTATGGATGTTTTTCGGAACAGACATACCGGAACCTTTTTGAGAATGAAACTTTCGACTGGTTTGTATTCAACGCCTCTACCACCAGCAAGCATCTCACAGGCAAAAGAAAAGCCATCGCCATCGCTCCTTCCTATATCCCCAAGTCCGGTCATAAGACACCTTGGATTGGTTACTTCCGGTCAGGCTGTGCCGGGGATTATAAACGAGGATTGGAAATCATGGGCATCGGTGTCATTGACATCGACAACCATGAATGCATGACTTCAGGCTCCATTCAGACGCCGGATGGTAAGACCTTGGATAATATGGGAAAAAAACTATTTGACTGGTATAGCAGTTATCTTATCAGTAGAAAAGATAAGCTACAGAGCATATCCAAAACGCTGGTTGCAGACGCATTCTTTTCCAAGGAAACGTTCATAACGCCTATGTGCGAGAACGATTTTCATGTCATCAGCCGCTTCCGGAATGATGTGGTCCTGGATTATTACAGAACCAGGTTCCAATTGGAATTTTGCTTTAGAGATGGAAAGCAGCATGCTGGAATCACCAACTGTCAGTCTACTGACTTTAGAAAGTTGGATTTTCACTTCAATGCATCGCTTGCAGCTGTCAACTTGGCCAAAGCGGCATGTAAGAGACTCGGAATAGCCTATTCCATATCCTATTGCAAGTCATTCATACACAATGCTTATATGCTTGAACGATTTATTTGCGTGTTCGGGATTAACCCAGACATGCAAGTTATTGACAAACTTTTCAAAGAACTCATTTTATTTACTGCCAGAGCCGCTTAGGCTTGGCGAATTTTTAACGAACTATTGAGAAATTAAACACAAATATTTTTGTTGCATAGCCTCTTCTGAATATATTCACCATGCGCCTCATTCAAATAATAGAGACATAGATAAGCATCCAAAGCCTCCTTTATTTTTCCTGACTCCTGACAAACACGACCTTTATAATATAAAGCTGTCCCATATCCACCCTTTGGATCCTGTTTCTCAAAATACCTTACCACCACATCAATCACCGAATCGGACAAATGTTCCACATAATTTTTGTCTCGGGCTTGTGTTAGCAACAGACACCAAGTGGCATAATCTTCCGCAGATAGTTTTTCCGGAAAGCGGACGGATTCCAACAATATTAACGTACTGTCCGGACGATCCGTCATAAGCATTTCCGCCTCCTGCAAAAGAGGACGGACATGAGGATACTCTCGACAAGCGACCAAGCCTAAAAGCAATAATAGAAAGATTGAGAATATGAGTTTTTTCATCGTATTGCGTTTGTTATATTCAGATGCAATATTATGAATATCTTTCCATATTCCCTTATTATTTTAGTGACATTTTGTTGACAATATCAGCTTTCCACCACCCACTTTTCGATATTGCGGGTTTCGGAAGAGAATTTGAGAGTATTTTCAAGGATTCCGATATTCCGTTTCCACAACGACCGTCTTCACCGCCATGACGACCGTCTTCGTTGCCGCGAACTGCCGAGTTTATCATGTATGAACATTGACTTTATGGCGATGAAGACGGTCGTCATTGGTATTTTCTGCGCAACTCATGGGCAAGATGTCCCTAAAACTGACTTTTCCGTTCTGAAACAATCGTATGGAGAACACTTGACAGAGGTTTCTCAAGCCGTTTTCAAAATGTTTTTTACAATAAGGGATTGCATTAATTACTTGTCATACGCTTGATAATGCTGTAGGCATTGATGATACCCAGCTCTCCGGCTTTGCTCAGATCGGCGATTCCCCGATTGGCATCTCCCTGCGAAAGGCGTGCCAAGCCACGATTGAAATAAGCCTCGGCAAATTCCGGATCACGCTGGATCGCTTCGCTGTAATCCTGGATGGCTGCACGGAAGTCTCGTTGCGCACAACGCAGGTTTCCACGATTGAAATAAGCATATACGAAGCCCGGATTCAATTTGATCACCATGTCATAATCCCGCGTAATCATTTCATGCTCGTAAGCTCGCTTATTGTCTTTCAAGGATGCGGAAGCCGGATCAGATGTAGCTGGAGTACGGACAACCGTCGGATTCTTACCCATCTTAAGGTTCATGCTCATAGCAGAAAAATCATCTTGTGAGCTGGCAGCCTGCGACATATTATAGTCAAGTTGCTTATACCGGACAACAGCCCGGTTAAAATAAGCCATAGCAAAATCCGGATTCAATTCGATCACCTTTGTATAATCCTTAATCGCTTCGGTAAAGTCCTGTACAAGCATAAAATCCAAAGCCCGTCCGAAATAGGCATCCACATCGTTCGGATTCTTCACTATACGGGCCGAAAAATTATCGATAGATGCAAAATGTACGGCAACCTGATCTTCCGTAAGGGCGGCTTCTTCGTTTGTGATACGCAGCTTACGTTCCAGTACCAGACGGGAATTGTAAGCTTCCACCATCTTATCATAATAAACCAGCTTCTTTACCGGATCGACTTTTTCGTAATACGTCAGGACAAACATAGGTTCCAGATCCACACGCACATTGCGGTCCTGCACGCGTCCACGAATTTCGCTGTTATACTTCGTCTTGCGTACCTCTTCTTCATCATACACGACAAGACGGTTGAACTTATCGATATTCTTATCCGACTGTTCACGCGTATTTTCATCCTTTGATGCCGGATCGGCCGATTGCGTACCGGTATTATTGCCATTTTGGGAAGCGACCGCATTTCCCGAAGCATTCCCGTTCTTCTTTTTCTGCTCCATATTATAGGCAGTCCAGTAGTCGCGGTCGGCACCTACCTCATCATACATTTTCCGCTTCACTTCCGCACGGCTGTAATAACCGGCCACAAAGTTCGGATACTGCTGCAACACGACATCGAAATCATGTACGGAACCTTGATAATCCCCCGTCTCGTAACGCAACAACGCCCGGTTATAATAAGCCATATAGTTGTCCGGTTCAATCTCGATCACAACGTCGAAATCTTCGATAGCCCGGTTGTTATCCCCGATCTGCGCCCGAAGCAATCCTCGGTTGAAGCGGGCAATCAAGTTGTGGCTGTCCATGCTGACCACCTGATCATAATCAGCCATAGCACCACGCAAATCCTTTAACTGATACCGGACCAGACCTCTATTGATGTAATAACCGCTCTCACGGGTATTCAGACGAATGGCCTCGTTCAGATCGGCAAGCGCGTCTTTCATATTGTTCATCTGGTAATGCAGGATCGCCCGGTTGCCATAAGCGGGAGCATAGTAGGGATCCATACTGATCGCCTTACCATAATCGGCAAGTGCTTTGACCGTATCGCCTTTCTCAGTGTACATCGCACCACGCGTCAGATAGTTCATAGAATATTTGGGATGGGCCGCCATCAGTTCATCAAACACCTTTTCGGCCTCCTTAAAATCTTTTTTCTGAATATTGGCAACTGCCATATTCACCAACATCTGACGGTCTTCCGCCTTAAACTCCAAACCTTTCCTGTAGTCTTCTATTGCTTCGTCAAATTTCTCCTGGCTCTGACGGGCAATACCACGTGCGTAATATGCCTGTACCAGGAAAGGATTCCGCTCAAGACAAAGTGTACAGTCTTCTTCAGCTCCTTTATAATCGTCCAAATTGATTTTTGCCACAGCACGGTAGAAATACGGTTCGGCCAACCAGGGTTTCGATTTGATAACCTGATTGAAATATTGTATCGAAAGAACATAGTCCTCAAAATACAAGGCGTTGCGCCCGATAGTCAACACACGATCCGTATTGATTTGTGCAAACATGGCTAACGAACACAGCTGGAATATAAATAAAAGAATCGCTTTCTTCATCTATTATAAAAATATTCAACATTGATCAGTCGCAAAAGTAAGTAAATAATCTTAGCCATTAAAACCAATCTATAAAAAAAGCTTTCACGGACTGCAAAACAGTGTGAAAGCTTTCTATATTTACTTACCTCAGTTATTTACTTCGGCTGAATCTTAACCATCAAATGGTCCTTTGGGATCTTATCACCTTCCGTTACACCCAGTTCGACAATCGTTCCGGCAACGGGAGCTACCACCCGGTTGTACATCTTCATCGCCTGGTGGATCAGAAGCAACTGGCCGGCTTCGACTTCCTGCCCTTGCTGTACCTCCACTTTAACGATCGTTCCGGGAAGATGAGAAATCACATCACCGACAAAGGGCTTATGCCACATTTTACGGTTCTTATATTTTGCAGTCAGCGTCGTCTTGTATTTGCGGGCCGTTACTACAAAATCCACATATTCATTATCTTTCTCTTTCTTTTCCATATTCAAAAGTTTTTACGGCGTTAATTAGAACGGAGGCAATCCGTGCTTCTTAGCCGGTCTGTATTCCTCTTTCAATACAGAAAGTTTAAGCGCGTGAAGCAACAATGAACGTGTTTCTTTCGGCTCGATAACAGAATCGATGAACCCTTTGGACGCAGCTACATAAGGATTTGCAAACTTCTCGATATATTCCTTCACCTTTTCCTGGCGCATTGCATTCTGGTCTTCGGCTTCCATGATCTCCTTGCGGAAGATAATATTGGCAGCTCCTTCCGGTCCCATCACCGCAATTTCCGCACTCGGCCATGCAAACATAAAGTCCGCACCTAAGTGGCGCGAGTTCATGGCGATATAACCGCCACCATAAGCCTTACGCAAGATAACCGTGATCTTGGGAACTGTCGCTTCGGAATAAGCATACAATACTTTTGCACCGTGACGGATCACACCGGCATGTTCCTGGTCAACACCCGGCAAATAGCCCGGCATATCTTCCAACGTGATAATAGGAATATTGAAAGAATCGCAGAAACGGATAAAACGTGCTGCCTTATCGGCACTATCGCAATCCAACACACCAGCCAATACCATCGGCTGGTTAGCAACGAAACCGACAGTTTCACCACCCATACGGCCGAAACCGATCACGATGTTGGCTGCCCACAACTCCTGTACTTCCAGGAAATCGGAATCGTCCACAATACATTTGATTACGTTACGAACGTCATACGGCTGCTTCGGATCTGCCGGAACCACATCTTCGATGTTCATTACCGCAGCGGGTTCCTTCGACTCTACCACTTTCGCACGTTCCTGATTATTCCAAGGGATAAAGCTAACCAAACGTTTCACCTGTTCGAAACATTCTTGCTCGCTCTGTGCATAGAAATGAGCGTTACCGGTTGTTTCCGCATGAACGCGTGCACCACCCAAGTCTTCCATAGAAATATCTTCACCCAAAACGGTCTTGATCACATTTGGACCTGTAATAAACATCTTGGAAATATTCTCTACTACAAATACGAAGTCTGTCAGAGCCGGAGAATATACGGCACCACCGGCACAAGGTCCCAAGATCAACGAGATCTGAGGAATAACACCGGAAGCAATTGTATTGCGATAGAATATTTCACCATAACCCGCCAATGCACCTACACCTTCTTGGATACGTGCACCGCCCGAGTCGTTGATACCTATAATCGGACATTTCATTTTCAGAGCATGATCCATGATCTTCGTGATCTTACGTGCATGCTGCAAACCCAGCGAACCACCGGCAACCGTAAAGTCCTGTGCATAGATACAAACCGGAGCACCGAAGATCGTACCTGTACCTGTAACAACACCATCACCTGGTAAATCCTTCTTATCCATACCGAAATCACGACCATCGTGCTTCACGAACAGGTCATATTCGTGGAAAGAATTCTTGTCCAACAAGGATAGAATACGATCACGGGCAGTCAATTTACCCATCGCGATCTGCTTTTCGATAGCAGCTTCGCCTCCACCCATCTCAACGACGGCTTTCTTTTCCCTGAGGGCCTGAATGTTTTTACTTAAATCTGTCATACTGATTAGTTAATAGAGTTCTTATTACTTACCAACCGCTTTTGCCTTATAGGAGCAACGGGCTGAACCTTTAATAATACTATTTAGTTTGCTTTTATTCAACTGGCGGCGGATTCCTGAAATATTATCTATGAATACATGGCCTTCCAAGTGTTCACACTCATGCTGCACGACACGGGCTGCAAAACCCTCCACCATCTCTTCATGTTCTTTCAGGTCTTCATCCAAATATTTCACACGTACTTTTACCGAACGGGCTACTTTCTCATGTACCCCCGGCAGACTCAGGCAACCTTCTTCCATCGAAACCTCTTCTTCACTTTTTTCAAGGAAAACTGGATTAATCATCGCACGCTTGAAACCCTTGCATTCGGGAAAATCATCCCCCATCACGTCTGCGTCAATTACCAAAAGACGCAATGATAAACCGACCTGCGGAGCGGCCAGCCCCACACCATCGGCATTGTACATCGTTTCAAACATATTGGCTACCAATTGTTTCAGATCCGAATAGTCCATCGGAACCTCTTCAGCCTCTTTTCTCAGTACGGGCTGTCCATATAAATATACTGGTAAAATCATAACTTTTATAACTGATATTTCTTATTTTCCAAATATGACTGCAAGATAATAACCGCACTGATCTCGTCCACCAATCCTTTATCTTGCCTTTTCTTTTTCTTCAATCCCCCGTCCAGCATTGCCTTATGTGCCAAAACGGAAGTAAACCGTTCATCGTAATACTCTACCGGAATATCCGGAATGGTCCGTTTCAGATGTGCCACAAAAGCCTCCACGTATTTCATATTTTCTGAAAGTTCGTTGTTCATCTGCTTCGGAAGCCCGACTACAAACCGTTCAACGGGTTCGCGTGAAACATAATCAGCCAGAAACTTTGTCAGTTCACCGCTCGGCACAGTTGTCAGTCCGTTTGCAATCATCTGCAAGGTATCTGTGACCGCCAGACCGGTACGTTTCCGGCCATAATCAATTGCTATAATCCTTCCCATCGGGCACAAAGATAACATAAATTCAGTTTCCAATTACACATATATACAAAAAGTGTGCAATTTAATACTTAGTATGCGTTCTTTTCCCCCTTGAACATATTGAGAACCGTTACGACTATAATCTTAAGATCCAGGAAGAAAGACCAATTCTCGATATACCAGACATCCCGTTTCACACGTCCTTCCATTTGTTCCAACGTTTTCGTTTCTCCTCTGTAGCCTGTCACCTGCGCCCAACCTGTCACACCCGGTTTAACCAAGTGGCGAACCATATATTTATCGATCAGCGCAGAGTATTGCTCAGTATGTTTCAGCATATGGGGACGCGGCCCTACGACCGACATTTCTCCCATCAGCACATTAATAAACTGGGGAAATTCATCCAGATTGGTTCGGCGAAGAAAATCTCCGACCTTTGTCTTACGCGGGTCGTCCTTCACAGCCTGCAGGGAATCAGCCTGCGCGTTCACCTTCATCGTGCGAAACTTATAACACCTAAAATCCTGCCCATACAGTCCCGTTCTCTTTTGTTTGAACAAGATCGGTCCCGGAGAACTTAGTTTGATCATGATACCGACCACGATATACAATATCGGGAATATAGTCACCAGAATTACAGTTGAAAAAAGAATATCAAACGCACGTTTCAATGCCCGGTTGTAGGCCGCCTGCAAAGGCTCGCGGCGGACGGTCATTAAAGGGATGGACTCCAAGACCTCCATCACAAGACTCTTCTTCAAGTTTCGATAGAATTCCGGTACAATATAAAAGCGGATCATGTGTTTCTCTGCAAAATTCAGCAGACGTACGATCTTTTCATCATTCGTACCCGGCAAAGTACAATAAATTTCATCTACATCATTTACCAGCACAAAGCTTTCCACCTCATTCGTCATTCCTAAATAATTCGGCAGAACAGATTTCAAGGACAGGTTATCATCAAAGAATCCCAGAATATTGAAGCCATACGACAGATCATCCTTCATTACCTTATACAACTCCATACCGTTCTTTCCAGCCCCGACAATCACAATTTTCTTAAAATTATATCCTTTCCGGCGGTACATCTTCAAAGTCACACGCACAATAACCCGCCACAACGAAAATATAACAATCGTCACAACATAATAAACCAGCAGGAAAGTCGCCAACACATCCCCGACATTCAGGAAAATCAGGCAGGTGGCAAACAGGAAAGCCATAATCGTAACCAAAAGGAACGCCCTCTGCACAATCTTGTCAATAAAGACAATGGACAGATGCAACTGCAAGGGGACAAAATAGAGGGAAAAGAAATAACAAAAATTCAATAGAAGTATCACCTCGCGCAGACTCCCGGTGATGGCTGATGTATAAAAATCATTCAATCCATAATAGACAATAAAGAAAAGAAGATTCAGAACAATCAAATCTCCAACACCTATCAACCATTGGATAAGATAACCATGCCTTTTATTCAACTCCATACTAATGCGTTAAAAACACACAAAAGTAAACATTATTTTCGAGCAAAAAAAAGACTGTACACAATTATGTACAGTCTTTCGGAAGATAATTAAAAATGTATTATTTGTTTGCACGCATGATAACAACGCGATTCCAGTTGTTTTCGCTATACGGCTGTTCATCTGAACCACGATATTCAATTGTGATCTGATCAGAAGAAACGCCATATTTTTCGATCAATTCCTTCGCAACCGCTTTAGCACGTTTTTCAGAAAGCTGCATATTGTATGCACTTGTACCCGTTTTCTTGTCTGCATAACCGATCACCTTGATAGGTGCGTTGTTTTCTTTTACAAACTCAGCTGTATTGTAAATATTAATCTGCTGGTTTCTGTCGATCTTAGCGCTATTGAGACGGAAATAAACCACATTGTCTACATAGTTGTTAACAACATTAGTGACAACTTCTTCACATTCAGGACAAGAAACCGGACGTTTGCTCAGTTCGTCGTTCTCTGCACGCAAAGCGTTAATCTGGCCATTCAGGTCGTTCAACAAAGCATAGTCCATCGGTTCCAACACTTCAAAATCAGTCTTACCGAGTTTGAAAGTCAAACCTGCACTTAACTGTCCAATACCGTCAGTCAAATGATACATGGAAACACGGTTAAACTGTTCATTCAGCAATGAACCCTGAACTTCAACATTCAAATCCACACGTTTGCTCAAACGAAATGCAGTCAAAATACCGAAGTTAACCGTCGGAGACTCTGTTCTGGCAAATTCAGCAGACTCCGTTGTTTTGAAACGCTGTGCGTAACCAAGACCCACCCAAGGGATCAAACGAAATACTTTCTTTTCGTTGTAAGGAGCCCAAAAATTAGTCACATCCCACAACAGATCAGCGTGAGCAGCTGCATATTTGTTATGCTGCATCAATGTTGCATTGTCACCGACAAAACCGTGCAACACACCCCCGTTCAATTGCAAACGCAAAGCCAAATATGGATTAAACCATTTACCGAAAGAGAACTGAGGAGCGAAATTCAAACGATTCTTAAAATCGGCTTCGCTGTTCTGATCACCAAATAAAACACTTGCGCCACCAGCAATAGAGATAAACCAGTTGTCGCCTGCTTTGTTCTTTTTGAAGTTTGTCTTATAACCCGCTTCATTACTAAATCCAACCTGCGGTTTAAATTCCTGTGCAGACACAGAGAAAACAAAACCTGACAACAAAGCTAAAAGTAATACTTTAGTCTTCATATTCATCAACATTTTAATTAAACAATCAATTACCTATTAATCTTGCTCAAATATATCGCAAAATTAACTCTTTTTCTAATTATAACAAATAAAAACAATAAAAGTTCGATTCTACTCAAAATAATTCAATATTTCATAGCCACCTTTTCTTAGATACGATTCTTTCTTCATTAACTTTATATCATTCAACATCATATCCTCCATTAAAGCGGCCAAATCGTACTTTGGTTCCCATCCTAAACGGGTACGTGCTTTTGTCGCATCGCCGATCAGCAAATCGACTTCAGTCGGACGGAAATACTGAGGATCTACACCAACGACTTCATCTCCAATCCGTTTCCTGAGATTATCGAGATAAGCTTCACCGACTCTTTCAATAAACACTTTTTCGTCAATATAGTTTAAGACAGCCACCTCATTAACATTTTCTCCTTTGAAAATAATTTCCACGCCTATCTCGGCGAACGCCATTTTCAAGAAATCACGGATAGTTGTCGTGATCCCCGTCGCAATGACATAATCAGACGGTTCGTCCTGCTGGAGGATAGCATACATCGCACGGACATAATCTTTTGCATGTCCCCAGTCACGTTTGGAGGAAAGATTCCCCATATAAACTTTTTTCTGCATGCCTAAGGCAATACGGGAAACGGCCCGCGTCACCTTACGAGTCACGAAGGTTTCTCCTCTCAGAGGAGACTCATGGTTGAACAAAATACCGTTCGACGCATGCATTTTATAAGCTTCACGATAGTTCACCGTTATCCAGTAACCGTAAAGTTTGGCTACGGCATACGGACTTCTCGGATAAAAAGGAGTCGTTTCTTTCTGTGGTACTTCCTGCACCAGACCATAAAGTTCGGATGTGGAAGCCTGGTAAATGCGTGTCTTGGGGATCAGGTTCAACAGACGGACCGCTTCCAATATACGCAAAACTCCCAGACCATCGGCATTAGCCGTATATTCGGGAGTATCGAAACTCACTTTCACATGACTCATGGCCGCCAGATTATAAATCTCATCCGGCTGGGTCTCACCAATAATACGAGTCAGATTCAAACTGTCGGTCAGGTCACCATAATGCAGGATCAGATTACGGTTTTCCACATGAGGGTCCTGATAAAGATGATCGATACGATCCGTGTTAAACATAGACGACCGACGTTTGATACCATGCACTACATATCCTTTCTTGATCAGATATTCGGCCAGGTAAGCTCCGTCCTGCCCTGTTATTCCTGTTATTAAAGCAACTTTACTCATCGTTATTAAACGGAAGACGCAATGTTCTCCCCATTTTTTTATTTTTAATTTTTAATTTTCAATTTTCCAAGTACCAGCAATAAAGGCGTTCAATCCCTTCGTCTACTTCGATCGTATGATGCCAGCCCAAGGCATGCAGCTTCGTGACATCCGTCAGTTTGCGCATCGTTCCGTCCGGCTTGGAAGAATTAAATACGATCCCGCCTGTAAAACCGACCTTTTCCCGGATCAGGAAAGCCACTTCACGGATAGAAAGTTCTTTTCCGGTACCAATATTAATATGTGTATTCCGAATATCGCCGGTAGCAGGACGGACATCGGCAAAATCCACCTTTTCCATCACATAGACGGAAGCATCAGCCATCTCCTCGCTCCAAAGGAACTCACGAAGCGGCTTGCCTGTCCCCCACAGTTCCACTTTACCCGGATAGATGCCGTACTTGGCAAGAATATCCGATATTGCAGATTTGGAAGCATCGCCGGATACGTTTTCAACCGGACGCGCACTCAAATCTTTCCGGACAGAATCCCAATCTCCTTCTGAAAGACATTTGCCTAAATGTACTTTACGAATCATGGCCGGCAACACATGCGAAGTCTCCAAATTAAAATTATCATTCGGGCCATACAAGTTAGTCGGCATCACTGCGATATAATTAGTCCCGTATTGCAAATTATAACTTTCACACATCTTGATCCCGGCAATCTTGGCTATCGCGTAGGGTTCATTCGTATATTCGAGAGGCGAAGTGAGCAAGCAATCCTCCGGCATCGGTTGCGGAGCATTTCCCGGATAGATACAAGTACTACCCAAGAACAGGAGTTTCTTTACCTTATTCAGATAAGAAGCATGAATCACATTGTTCTGAATCATAAGATTCTCGTAAATAAAGTCAGCCCGATAGCGGCTGTTCGCCATAATCCCTCCGACATGGGCGGCCGACAGAAACACATATTCCGGCTTCTCGGCCGCAAAAAAATCATGAACGGCCTGCTGATCAGTCAAATCCAGTTCCGCATGCGTACGCAAGACAAAGTTCGTGTAACCTTTTGCCTTCAGATTCTTCAGAATGGCGGAACCTACCAGCCCCCGATGGCCTGCGACAAATATTTTACTATCCTTCTTCATTCTCTTCTTTTATCAAATTCAACAGATATTGTCCATACTGGTTCTTCAGCATCGGAGCGGCAACCTGTCTCAACCGTTCTGCATCAATCCAACCATTCCGGTAAGCGACTTCTTCCAGGCAGGCTATTTTCAAGCCTTGCCGTTTTTCTATCACCTCGACGAAAGTGGAGGCTTCGGAAAGAGAATCGTGCGTGCCGGTATCAAGCCATGCAAAACCGCGCCCTAAAAGCTGAACTTTCAGCTCCTCATCCTTTAGGAATTCCTGGTTGACAGTCGTAATCTCCAGTTCTCCGCGGGCGGAAGGTTCAATCCGTTTGGCAACTTCTACCACCTTGTTTGGATAGAAATAAAGGCCGACAACCGCATAATTCGATTTCGGGTATGCCGGTTTTTCTTCAATACTCAACACGTTCCCCGCCTCGTCGAATTCGGCCACGCCATAACGTTCCGGATCATTGACGTAGTAACCGAAGACGGTCGCTTTTTGCTCGTTTTCCACATTGGCTACGGCCCTTTTTAACATTGCGGTGAAACTCTGTCCGTAAAAGATATTGTCGCCCAAGACCAAACAAACGGAATCATTTCCAATAAACTCCTCCCCAATTAAAAAAGCTTGTGCCAATCCGTCCGGTGAAGGTTGTTCGGCATACTCGAAACGGACACCATAATCGGAACCATCCCCTAACAGACGACGAAAACCGAGAAGATCCTGCGGTGTGGAAATCACCAATATTTCACGTATTCCTGCCAGCATCAACACAGACACCGGATAATAGATCATCGGTTTATCATAAATAGGCAATAACTGTTTTGAAACCCCTTTGGTTATCGGATACAAACGAGTACCGGACCCTCCTGCTAAAACAATACCTTTCATAATCTTCTATGATTTATAATTTATGATTCCGGAATCATGTATCAATGATAAATCATACATCCAAAATCATAAATTCTTAATAAATATAACGGATGGCAAATGTATTAAAAATAATTCACTTTACCGGCCCGGTGAAACATTTCTTTCCAAAGGTTTGTTACAAAGTAGATTTCAAAATAATTAAAAAACGAATTTATTATGAGAACTTTTATTGACACAATCAACTTCGGAGTAAAAAACTGGTGGGTTTCCCTGCTTCTGGGCCTGCTTTATATCCTTATTGCAATCTGCCTGGTGTTTACACCGCTGGCAAGTTATGTCGCACTGAGTGTTTTGTTTAGTGTATCCATGTTTGTCAGTGGCACGCTGGAAATTCTTTTTGCCGTCACCAATAAAAAGAATATTTCCAGTTGGGGCTGGTATATGGCAAGCGGTATCATCGACCTGATCTTAGGTATCTATCTGATGGCCAATATCGGACTGAGCATGGCGGTACTACCTTTTATCGTTGCTTTCTGGCTGATGTTCCGCGGTTTCGCTTCAACCGGCTACGCTATGGATCTGAAACGTTACGGAACACGTAACTGGGGCTGGTATATGGCTTTCGGCGTACTGGCAATCCTTTGCAGCATCGGTATTATCTGGCAACCGGGCCTCGGAGCTTTATCCCTTGTCTATATGATCGCGTACACTTTGCTGATCATCGGAATCTTCCGGGTTATGCTTTCCTTCGAGCTGAAGAGCTTGCATAAACGGAATAAAGAATACTACGAAGAACAGGGTATCCATTAATTCTCCGGATTCACTGCTATTAGCATGATAACCGGATTGCTATCTTCCGCGAGGTTGTCGAGCATTCGATTCCACTCAACTTCACGGGAAGGCAGTCCGGGATTCGCTATTTTAATTTCCAAGGAAACAAGAAACTATTTTGCAGGATAAAGTGACGATCCATAAAAAGAAATCACCATAATGGCGGCCGGTCGACCATCCGCAAAGTTACTCGCTGCTCAGAGGAAGCACCGACAAAACCTAAGCCCCCCGATACGTTTTGAGGAACGATAACCGGTTCCATAAAGGTTTCGTTATAATCTTCCGAATCCAAACAGTTCATGGCACGCAAATAACGGAACTGAGCTTCGGTTATGCTGAGAAGACGGACTACGACATCGACTTGGATATGATTCTTACGGTCGCTGCCCCACCCCTGAAAATCGGGATAATAGGTATAGACATTTAATGTATAAGAGCCATCCGGAAAGCGGCTGTCGGTAAAAATATTCCTTACGTTACGAACTGTCATATCCAAAACGCCGAACTCATCATCGTCGGATGTAGTCAGATGACCGTCTGTCAGCACGATGTCTTCCTGATTGATAACATCCAGCCCCTGAATTTCCGTAAACATCTCTCCTTCTGGCGTAATCCGACGTATTCTTTTCTCGATCACCAGACGATAATAGTTTTTTTCGCCCTGACGATCATGGATGGCAATCCGGTAACGCATACAATCCTGCATGGAAACTCCGACTTTCAGTCGCGTACGGAGCGTATCGACCCTGATCGTCTCTTCGATCGGCTGAGGAATCCGCACTTCGGCACTTCCCTGATACTTTCCTCCTTCGAGAGCCGCTTCCAAACGTATGCGATTACCGGGACAGAACCGGCTTTTCACAGTATACTTAGACATATAAGAGCCTCCCTTTACATCTGTCTCTTCCGTCTTTTCATCATTGACATAGACAATGATAGCCCCCTCCAAAAACGAAGTTGTCCCATTGCCATCAACAATATGCAAAAACACTTCATTCTTTTCTTTTCCTGCTTCCAGAAAAGCGTTCATCAGCAATTGGGGCTCTTGCGGTTTGTCCCGGAAAGGAAGTTCATTCTCGCACGCCAAGAAAGAGGTTGCCATCAGCATTCCATATATAAACGATTGCTTTTTCATTCCATTCTTCTTTAAAATTTAAACGTATAAGTCACAGAAGGGACACAAGGCAACAACGTTTGCTTGATCAGCCTTGTTTTACGTTCCCAGACCATATCCCCTCCCGTTCCCGGATACCCGACAAACTCTTCTTCTTTATAAACCAAATTCGGAGTCATAGCATTATAAGCGTTATAGACCGAAATATTCCAGGTCTGCATTCCCCGGCGCAGTTTCTTATGGAAATTGATGCTCAGATTCAACCGATGGCTGACAGGAAGGCGATAATTGTTACGATGGGAAATGTAGTCGATCAAGTCACCGGATGCCGTCCCGGTACACTGTTCGGCAACCGTAGCCGTTCCGCCCGTATTGAAAATCCAAGTGATCCCTATATCCGTTTTCTTGCTGAAAGTATGGTTAACACAGAGGTTGATGTTGTGGCGGCGATCGTATTTATAAGGAAAACGTTCGCCGTTGTTGACCGTCCCGTTCTTGAACTGACGGTCGCTCTTGGCGATCGTATATCCCAACCATCCCGTTGTTTTCCCAATGGTCTTCTGGGCTAAAACCTCCAGGCCGAAAGAACGGCCACGCCCCATCTCCACCTTCTCCTGCCATCCGCCGGATGATCCGAAAAAGGTAGCACCATCCTGGTATTCCAATACATTATGCATATCTTTATAATAGCTTTCCAGAGAGAATTCCCATCCTTTCACACCTGTATAATAACCGCCGACAGCATACTGGTAGGAGCGCATCGGGCGGATGTTCTTAGTAACCGGAACCCATAAATCGGTCGGTAGCGAAATCGGTGAGGATGACAGCAAGTGTACATACTGTTCCATCTGGGTAAAAGAGGCCTTTACCGCAAAATCGTCATGAAAACGATAACGTGCAGAGAGACGAGGCTGTGCCGACAGATAGCCTTTCCCTTGTGTGGAAAACAAGGAGAGGTGAATGCCGGCATTCAGGCTCAGGCGGTCGCCGATATCGGCATTATCTTCGGCATAAAACGAAAACTCGTGCCCGTGCAAATAGCTGTTCGAGGAATCGTTGTAGACGGTATCCTGTGCCGTCTGCCCGTCTGCAGCTTCTTTCACACGCGAGGTCGTCACCTCCGGTCGGAAGGTATGATACAGATAAGATACTCCGAACTTGACATGATGGTCAGGGACGGGCATATAATCGAAGTCCGTATGAAAACTCCAATCGTGTATACCGGAACGGTAATCGGAATTATAGACATACGATTCGTTTCTATCGGTTATCGGATCACCGTTTTTATCCGTCTCGATGATATCTTTCCGGTAAGCATCCGCCATACTCATCTGGTAATGGTTGTAGGCTACGGTCGTATTGCTGAATAATTTACTGTTGAAGACATAATTCCACCGTCCGGCGGCAATCGTGTTTCCCCAGTTGAAATCGATCCGGCTGTTGTAGAAATACATACGCGCCCCATTCGAATAGGCGTCATATTCCTTGTCCTGCTTGTAGTCATAATGGTCTTTCCCTTTGTAAAAACTGAGGAACAGGCGGCTGCGGTCGGAAAACTTATGGTTCACCTTTGCATTGATATCATAAAAATAGTAATTGAATTTCTTGTCCTCCGGCAGAAACGGCCTTGCCACCAGGTCGAGATAGGTGCGGCGGCCGGTCAGGCAAAAGGAGGTTTTATCTTTCAGGATCGGGCCTTCGAGGTGCAGCTTGCTGGTCAGCAGGCCGATGCTGACCGTACCATGATAATTCTGCATATCACCGTCGTTTGTCCGGATATCTACGATAGAAGACAAACGGCCGCCATAGCGGGCGGGAAACGAACCTTTGAAAAGCGTGACCTTTTTCATGGCTTCCGGAGTGAAGATGGAGAACACGCCTAACATATGGTCGGCATTATAGATGGGGATACCATCCAGAAGGATCAAGTTCTGATCCGGTCCACCACCCCGTACATACAACCCGCTGAACCCCTCCGTTCCAGCCTGTACACCTGGCATCAACTGGATCGTTTTGAGGATATCGGCCTCTCCTAAGATGGCCGGAGTATTCTTGATCTGCGTCATCGGGATATCTAATGTACCCATACCGGTTGCCCGGATGCCTGTTTCTTTCTTATCGGAAAGGACAACGATTTCCGCCAACTGGTTATTGCTCTGCAAACAGATGTTCATCACAGTATCCCGACTTAACAGGAAACGGCAATGCTTGGTTTCATATCCTAAATACGAAAAGAAAAGTCCGATCTCTCCTTCCGGCAAGGTCAGGCTGTAAAACCCGAAAGGATTCGTCGAAGTCCCGGCATGACAGCCGGATTCCAAAATATTTGCACCAATCAGCGTTTCTGACGATATGGAATCGGTAATATATCCGCTGACCGTATATTTACGGGAAACAGGACGCTCTCCTAACAAAATGTATGTACCGGAGATTTTAAACGTTATCGCTTCCTGACCAAATGCATATTGCAGGATTTCCTCGATGGTCTTCTGACGGACATCAAGGGTAACAGGCTGCCGGAGCTGTACCTTTTCACCATAGATAAACGAGAAGCCGGTGGAGTCCTCTAACCGGCGGACAAAAGTGTCCAGTGTGGCCTTCCGGACCTGGAAGTCCAGACGCGCCGCCCGGTCTTGTGCAGCGAGCGGCGCAATTCTGAAAACTATCCATAATAGAAGAATAAGCCGGGCGAACCGGCGGAGACAATATAGGTAATAATTCATGACTTAGTTAAGTTTAGAATGGATCAAGATCGTATCATTTGTCTTTGAATAACTAAAATTACCGGCTGGCTGGAGCAGATCAAGCATCTGATCCAAACTCTCGCCTTCGGTAAAATGCGCCCTGATATGAAAATCCTTTATATCTTCATCCGTAATTTTGATTTTCACATGAAAAGCATTCGACAACTCTCGTGCAATCTCCTGCAACGGCAGATAATCAAAATGAAAATGGCCGTCGCGCCAACCGGTAGCCGTATTATTTTCTTTTGTTTTTTCTTCCTGTAGTGTTTTATCTGCTCGATTATAAATCGCGCTTTCTCCCGGAGAAAGCGTAATCCGGCTGGAAACAGCCGGTGCATTGACAGCGACAGAACCTTCCAACAAAGTTGTCTTCACCTCTGTATCTCCGGGATAGGCTTCAACATTAAAATGTGTTCCGAGCACTTCGACCTCGACCGGGTCCGCTTTCACAACAAAGGGATGCCGGGCATCTTTCTCCACTTCGAAATAAGCTTCTCCCTGTAATTGTACTTCCCTCCTATCCTCTTTGAAACGATCCGGATACGTCAAAGAGGAATAGCGGTTCAGCGTCACTTTCGTCTGGTCCGGCAAAGTAATCACCGAGATGGCCGCACCGGCTGAAACGGTTTGCATCACTACCGGCTTCCAATAATCATAGATGAACCAACTTGCAAAGCAAAGAAGGACGGATGCGGCAACGGCTCCCGCCAGACGGAACAGTCTAAGCCTCTTTGTCCGGGGAGGAACGAGCCGCCTCTCCAACAATTTCCAACTTTCGGAAGCGGAATAGCGCCCACGAGGTGAACGGGTGGAGGCGACAAGCTTGTCCAATGTATTTTCAATATGATCGTGTGAAGGTTCCATGCTTTTCTCTTCTACATTTTAGAGATAAAGACAGGATTAGGTAAAAAACTCACTACTCACTTCTATTAAAATAATGTTAATTATCTTACTTCCTCTATTTGTCAGCCAACAGAGCTTCCCCTAATACCCGATCAAGTATCACCTTCTTTTTTTACATAACCATACGGAAACGCGACCTTTCTTCCAATATCATTTTGTTATCTTCATAGGGATAAAACAAGACAGATAGAAACGTTAAAAAATATTACCCGCCAGTGTAATTTCCAAAACATGCCCTACTAATCCTATTTTGACGGGATAGTAGTGACATTTTGATAAATCATAAGAAGCCTACCCCCTCAAACAAGAGATTTGAAATAGCAGGGAGAGGGACAGCTGAGACTGCCATACAAAAGTTCCATGATTATATAACAAAAAAACAGCCGAATTATTTGCAGTTTGTCAGAGAATGCATATATTTGCTGCCGTAATAACAACAAAAGTCATGAGAACAATTATAGTAAATACATATTGGTGGTGGCGCTCTTTACAACTCATAAGGTCGTAAGGAACCAGTCCTCATGTATATACTATCGTGATATAATAAAAGGTCTGTCGCACTTGCGGCAGGCCTTTTTTCGTTTAGGGCAATTACCAAGATTCGAAAAGACAAAAAATAAATAATAACAGATAGAACGATGAAAACGTATCAAGTTGACGAAAATGGGTATTATGGTGAGTTTGGAGGAGCATATGTGCCCGAAATACTTCACCAATGTGTGGAAAACTTGCAGAAAAAGTATCTGGAAGTATTGGAAAGCGACAGTTTCAAGAAAGAATTCAACCAGTTACTTCGGGACTATGTCGGCCGCCCTTCTCCTCTTTATCATGCTAAAAGGCTGAGTGAGATGTATGGCTGCAAGATATATCTGAAGCGTGAAGACCTGAACCATACCGGCGCTCATAAGGTCAACAACACGATCGGACAGATCTTGTTGGCCCGCCGGATGGGAAAAACCCGTATCATAGCCGAGACGGGAGCCGGACAGCACGGCGTGGCAACCGCTACTGTCTGTGCGTTGATGAATATGGAATGTATCGTTTATATGGGTAAGACGGATGTGGAACGTCAACATGCAAACGTGCAGAAAATGGAGATGTTGGGCGCAACGGTCATCCCCGTAACTTCTGGTAACATGACACTGAAAGATGCAACCAATGAAGCGATCCGCGACTGGTGCTGCCATCCTTCCGACACATATTACATCATCGGGTCGACAGTCGGCCCCCATCCTTATCCGGATATGGTAGCACGTTTGCAATCCGTTATCAGCGAAGAGATTAAAAAGCAGTTGTCGGAGCAGGAAGGACGTGACTATCCGGATTATCTGATCGCCTGTGTAGGTGGCGGAAGCAACGCTGCCGGAACGATCTATCATTTTATTGATGATGAACGGGTAAAAATCGTTCTTGCCGAAGCGGGCGGTTTGGGGATTACGACCGGACAAAGCGCAGCAACCATCCAATTAGGCAAAAAAGGTATCATACATGGAGCGCGCACGTTAGTGATGCAAAACGAGGACGGGCAAATCGAAGAGCCTTATTCTATCTCTGCCGGACTGGACTATCCGGGTATCGGACCGATCCACGCCAACCTGTCGGAAACTCACCGGGCTACGATTCTTGCCGTCAATGATGACGAAGCGTTAGATGCGGCTTTTTGCCTGACGCGCATCGAGGGAATTATTCCGGCACTTGAAAGTGCACACGCATTAGGAGCATTACCCAAGATAAAATTCAAACCAGAAGATGTCGTTGTCCTGACGGTATCAGGCAGAGGAGATAAGGATTTGGAAACATATATTAATTACAAATTGACAATGGAGAATTGATATTTGGAAGTTTCTTTCAATCAATTTTCAAATTGTCAATTATCAATTCAAAAAAAGATGGATTATACATTTAAAACAATAAGCAGGAAGGTTCTCGGTGACCTTCACACACCCGTCAGCATCTACTTGAAGGTACGAGATATTTATCCGGAATCGGCTTTATTGGAAAGTTCCGATTTCCATGGAAATGAAAACAGCCTTTCCTATATAGCACTTTGTCCGCTGGCAAGTATCGGAATCAATAATGGGGAATGCACCGCTATTTTTCCTGATGGAGAAAGCGAGGTTACGGCATTGACTGAAACATTCAATGTGGCGGATGCCATAAATGCATTTTTGAAGCGTTTCTTGGTTGAAGGCCTTGACAAGAAAGTCTGCGGACTGTTCGGATATACGGCTTTTGACGCTGTACGTTACTTTGAGAACATCCCGGTGATGGAAGCTCACCATGAAGAAAACGATGCACCCGATATGCTTTACATATTATATAAGTATGTACTTGTGTTCAATCACTTCAAAAATGAGTTAACACTGGTAGAATTGCTGCAACCCGGCGAAAGCTCCAATTTGCAGGAGATAGAGACATTGATCGAAAACCGGAATTATGCTTCTTATAACTTCCAGACCATCGGTCCTGAGACATCTCCTATCAGCGGGGAAGAATATAAAGCAATGGTGCGGGAAGGTATCCGCCACTGCCTCCGTGGAGACGTATTCCAGATCGTATTGAGCCGCCGGTTCGAGCAACCGTTCAAAGGAGACGATTTCAAGGTTTACCGGGCCCTCCGGAGTATCAATCCTTCCCCCTATCTGTTTTATTTCGACTTCGGAGGGTTCCGTATCTTCGGTTCCTCACCTGAAACACACTGTAAGGTAGCCGACAGACATGCAAGCATCGACCCAATTGCAGGCACAGCTTTCCGTACGGGAAATGTAGCATTAGACAGACAGCGCACCGAGGCTCTGCTTGCCGATCCGAAAGAGAATGCCGAGCATGTAATGTTAGTCGACCTTGCCCGTAATGACCTCTCGCGCAATGCACATGACGTACAGGTCGATTTCTATAAGGAAGTGCAATACTACAGTCACGTCATTCATCTGGTATCGCGTGTCAGCGGTGAGATCAACACCGATAGTAATCCGGTCAAAACCTATATAGATACATTTCCTGCCGGAACATTGAGCGGAGCACCGAAGGTACGCGCCATGCAATTGATTACAGATATAGAAAAACATAACCGAGGCGCTTATGGCGGTTGCATCGGGTTTATCGGCTTTGATGGAGACTTGAACCAGGCGATCACGATCCGTACATTCGTCAGTCGTGGAAATATTCTGTACTATCAGGCAGGAGCCGGCATAGTCGCCAAAAGCAATGATGAGCGGGAATTACAGGAAGTGAATAATAAGTTAGGTGCTCTGAAGAAAGCGATCGACCTGGCAACAACGTTAATCAATTGACAATGGATAATTGATAATAAAAATAAACAGAGTTTTTATGAAAGTATTACTATTCGATAATTATGATTCCTTTACCTACAACCTGTTGCACATATTAAAGGAATTAGATGTGGATGTAGAAGTACATCGCAATGACAAGATATCATTAGACGAAGTAGAACGTTTTGACAAGATTCTTTTGTCACCAGGTCCGGGTATCCCAGAGGAGGCAGGTATCTTGCTGCCATTAATCCGCCGCTATGCTCCGACCAAAAGTATTTTGGGTGTTTGCCTCGGAGAGCAAGCCATCGGGGAAGCGTTCGGTGCAACGCTTACCAACCTGACGGATGTGCATCACGGAGTCTGTTCGGATATACGGGTGAAAGTTCCAGACCCATTGTTCACCAGTCTGGAACCAGGTTTCCGTGCCGGTCGCTACCATTCATGGGTAGTCTCAAAAGAGAATTTCCCCGACTGTCTGGAGATCACGGCGGAAGATGTGGAGGAAGGGCAGATTATGGCGCTCCGGCATCGTGAATATGATGTTCGCGGCATCCAGTTCCATCCGGAATCCGTACTGACACCTAAGGGAAAGACAATCATATGGAACTGGATTGCCGATGGCAATGGGCAATTGATAATTAACAATCAAGAATTAATAAATTAGGAAAGATGAAAGATGTATTATATAGGTTATTCGAACATCAGTATTTAGGACGTAACGAAGCACGAACGATTCTTCAGAATATTGCGGCAGGCAAGTATAACGATTCACAGATTGCCAGCCTGATAACGGTATATCTGATGCGCAATATCTCCGTAGAAGAGTTGACAGGTTTCCGCGAAGCGCTACTCGAAATGCGTGTCCCGGTAGATTTGTCGGAGTTTAAGCCGATCGATATTGTGGGGACGGGAGGCGATGGAAAGAATACGTTTAATATCAGCACAGCCTCCTGTTTTGTCGTAGCCGGTGCCGGATATAACGTTGTGAAACATGGAAACTATGGGGCGACCTCGGTCAGCGGCGCCAGCAACGTAATGGAGCAGCATGGCGTGAAATTCACGACCGATATCGACAGGTTGCGCCGCTCGATGGAAGTCTGCCACATTGCCTACCTGCATGCGCCGCTATTCAATCCGGCACTGAAGGCTGTGGCTCCGATACGGAAGAGTTTAGGAGTGCGCAGCTTCTTCAACATGCTCGGCCCACTGGTCAATCCGGTAATGCCGGCCTACCAGTTGTTAGGTGTGTACAACCTGCCATTACTCAGGCTTTACAGCTATACCTATCAGGAGAGCGGAACGCGTTTTGCCGTTGTACATAGCCTCGACGGGTATGACGAAATCTCGCTGACTGCAGATTTTAAGGTAGCAATGCCGGAAAAAGAGAAGCTCTACACACCAGAAATGTTAGGTTTCTCCCGCACAACGGAAGCGGAACTGGATGGCGGTGAGACAGTCGCCGAAGCAGCCCGCATCTTTGACGATGTCCTGAATAACCGGGCGACTCCTGCACAAAAGAATTGCGTAATCGCCAACTCTGCTTTCGCCATCCAAGTCATCTGCCCGGAAAAGAGAATCGCTGAATGTCTGGACGAAGCCCGAGAAGCATTGGAAAGTGGTAAAGCATTGCAGACATTCAATACGTTTATCAGTTTGAATGACAAATTACAATGAAACAAGGAATATGAAAGATATATTACAAGATATTATAGCGAATAAGCGTATCGAAGTGAAGCGACAAAAACAAGCTGTCCGGTTGCAGACCTTACTGGGGCTGGGCAGTGAACGGCTCGAACATCCTACCCGTTCCATGCGGGCGGCTCTCGCAGCATCTTCATCGGGCATCATTGCCGAGTTTAAGAGAAAAAGTCCTTCGAAAGGCTGGCTACATCCCGATGCAGCTGTAGCCGATGTGTTGCCCGCCTATGAAAAGGAAGGCGCTTCCGCCTGTTCTGTCCTGACCGATTCGAACTTTTTCGGAGGTTCCTTAGGTGACCTTTGCAAAGCACGCAACCTGGTGAACCTGCCCTTATTGAGGAAAGACTTCATCATTGACGAATATCAACTCTATCAAGCACGCGTGATGGGTGCCGACGCCGTCCTGTTGATTGCCGCCTGCCTTACGCCGGAACAATGTCTTGTGTTTGCGGAGTTAGCCCATACCCTCAACATGGAAGTGCTGTTGGAAATCCATTCCGAAGAAGAACTTGACCATCTCAATCCATTTGTCAATATGTTGGGAGTGAATAACCGCAACCTCGGAACATTTCATACTGATGTGGGAAACTCCTTCCGTCTGGCAAAAGCAATGCAAACGGTCGCTCGTGAAAGAAATTTTTCTCCTTTGTTAGTATCAGAAAGCGGTATTTCGGCCACAACCACCGTATCGAACCTCAGAGAAGCCGGTTTTCGTGGATTCCTGATCGGAGAGACATTCATGAAAACCGATGTACCAGGCGACACGCTCGCACAATTCATAGGAGGATTATCATGATCATCAAAGTATGCGGAATGCGTGATTCCGAAAATATACGGGAAGTTGCAGCCTTAGGGGTTGACTGGATAGGACTGATATTCTTCGCGAGAAGCCCGCGAAGAATAACTAACAATGGACAATTAACTATTGACAATGGCGGCAAGCGGTATTCCGATTGTCAATCGTCAATTATCAATTGCCCATTAAAAAAGGTCGGTGTTTTTGTCAACACTTCCTTCGAAGAGTTGGTGGAAACAGCGGCATTTTTCCGACTCGATTACCTGCAACTGCACGGAAATGAGACACCGGACGATTGCCATGCCTTGCAAAAGCGTGGTTACTCGCTGATCAAGGCATTTCAAATTGCAACAGCTTGCGATCTTGGACAAACTACCGATTATGAAGGGCGTGTCGATTACTTCCTCTTCGACACCAAAAGCAACAGTTATGGAGGTTCCGGCAAGCAATTCGATTGGTCCATACTTGAAGCTTATCAGGGAGAGACACCTTTTCTGTTAAGCGGAGGTATCCGGCCGGAAAGTGTCGAGGCAATACGCTCTTTCCGGCATCCCCGCCTTGCCGGGATCGATCTGAATAGCGGATTCGAGACCGAGCCGGGGCGGAAAGACATAGAAAAGCTAAAGGAGTTTTTAAAAGAAATTCAAAATCATAATTCATAAATCTGAAATCAAAAGATGAACCGTATCACAAATTTATTCAACACAAAGAAGAATGGAATCCTATCCGTCTTCTTCACCGCCGGATATCCGAACCTGGATGACACGACGAAGATATTAAAAGAGTTAGAGGACAAAGGAATAGACATGGTAGAGATCGGTATTCCCTTCTCCGACCCGATGGCTGACGGTCCCGTGATCCAAGAAGCCTCTACTGCCGCGTTACGAAACGGGATGTCATTGCATGTTCTGTTCGAACAGTTAGAAGATATCCGTCAGGATGTGCATATCCCGATTATCCTGATGGGCTATCTGAATCCGATCATGCAATATGGCTTCGAAGCGTTCTGCCGGAAATGTGCGCTGACAGGTGTGGACGGTATGATCATTCCGGACCTGCCCTTTGCCGATTATATGAAAAAGTATAAAGCCATCGCTGAACGGAATAACCTCAAAATGATCATGCTCATCACACCAGAAACCTCCGAAGAACGCATCCGCCTGATCGATGAACATACAAGCGGTTTCATCTACATGGTGTCGAGCGCCTCCACTACCGGAGCACAGCAGAGTTTCAACGAGCAGAAGCAGGCTTATTTCCACCGCATCAACGGGATGGGACTCCGGAATCCGCGCCTGGTCGGTTTCGGCATATCGAACAAAGCAACCTTCGATGCAGCAGCTACTAACTCATCTGGAACTATTATCGGCAGCAAATTCATGCAACTATTGAAGAGTGAACCGACAATCGACAGGGCGATCAATAAGTTACAGGCAGCACTTCAGGAATGAAATGAACAGAAAAACAAATCTTTTAAAACAATCGGTGGTGTGTCAAAATGTAACTTGTCCCCATGTCCCGCGCGGGGACGCAAAAGAACAGGTCTTATCAATCAAATATTTATACGGCCTGCTTTTATGCGATCCCGCGCAGGATGCAAGAACAAGACTGTTTAGACATCCCCCAAGTCTGCTTACACACCCCCAGTTAAACTAAGCACCTCAAAAGACCACTACTCTCTTCCGCCTCCCAATGCCTGATACAGATTAATAACACCTTGTATTTCCGCAAAACGGTTTGCCACTTGTGTCAATTGTGCGCTCAGCAAACTTTGCTGGGCCGTCAGGACCTCTAAATAGGTCGTATTTCCGTACAACATCGTCAAAGAGGTGCTTTCGTATGCTTTTTCAAGCGAAGCAATCTGTTTCTCGAAAAGTTCGGCTTTATCGCGGGCAGTCTGATACTTCACCAACGCATCGTTCACCTCTGATCCGGCATTGAGAAGGGCCTGCTGGAAACTTAACTTGACTTCCTCCTGTTGTGCTTTGGCAATCTTCAACTGAGCAATATTCGCTCCTCGATTGAACAAGGGTTGAGTAAGCGAGCCGATAGCCGTTGCAAGAAATTTGCCCGGATTTATGATCATGCTTCCGGCCGAATTTGTCCATCCGGCACTACCGCTCAAGACAATGGACGGATAGAACGCGGAACGTGCCTGATTGGTAACATAGAAAGCGCTTTCGAGCAAATGTTCCGCACGGCGCACATCGGGCCGGTTGGAAAGCATTTGTACCGGAATGCCTACGGCAAGATGATCCGGTAATGTTTGTCCCTCCAACTTGCCTCGTCCGACACTGCGGGGACTTTCCGCCAACAGAAGCGACAGGCTGTTTTCCGCCTGGTTGATCTGCTCTTTCAAGTCGAGTATCGAAGCGGAAATACTATGATAGGTAGCTTCCATCTGCGATACGGCAGCTTCGTTTGCCAAACCAGCATCCATCAAGGCGCGTGTAGCATCAACAGTTTCCTTCCACGATTGCTGTGTACGTTCCGAGATCGCAAGCTGCTCATCCAACATCAGCAATGTGTAATAGACATTGGCGATACCGGATATAAGCTGCGTCTGTACCGCCTGCCTGTAGTCATGGCTTTGTTCAAGTAACGCTTTCGCCTGAAGCTTGGCATTACGCATACGGCCGAAAATATCCAGTTCCCAGCTGGCAGTGACGGGCACGGAATAGGTCTGTGTCGCCTTGCTTCCATCGAAACTGCTCACCACACCCTGGGGGGCAAGAGCAAACGAGGGCAGAAAAGCCAGCTTGGCAGACATCAGCGTAGCCTCGGCCTCCTTGACACGCCACTGTGCAGACCGGAGATCGGTATTACTCTGCAACCCCTGCTTGATCAATTCACGGAGATACGGATCGGTGAAGACTTCCCGCCAGCCAAGATTACCGAGATTATCCGTGCTATCGCTTATCGCAACCTCTTCCCCATAGAAGTCTTCCGGGACTTCGGTCACCGGTTTGTATTTCGTATAGATGCCGCAGCTATTCAGGATGAACGCTGCGACGATTATGATTAAAAACTCTTTTTTCATTTTTACTTCTCTTTTTTACTTTCCATGTGACGCGCTCTCTCATTCTTTGCTTCCACATACTCTTCCTGAATCTGCCAATCGGAAGCCGGCTGAAACTGGATGGGGCGAACCTTCTCTTGCAAATATTGGAACACGATGAACAAAGAAGGTACGACAAACAGCAACGCCAGCGTACCGATCAACATACCTCCGACCGTACCCGTACCCAAAGAGCTGTTACCGTTGGCTCCTACTCCTGTCGCCACCATCAAAGGCAACAATCCGAATATCATCGTTCCGGCTGTCATCAGGATCGGACGTAAACGGGCTTTAGCAGCTGAAAGAGCAGCAGAGATCAGGCTCATACCGGCTTTACGGCGCTCGGTAGCATACTCCGTCAGCAAGATGGCGGTCTTGGAGAGCAAACCGATCAGCATGATCAGACCTGTCTGCAAGTATATATTATTCTCCAAGCCCATCATTTTGGCAAAAAGGAACGATCCGGTCAAACCAAACGGGACAGCCAGCAATACCGCGAAAGGGATCAAGAAACTTTCGTAAAGCGCACTCAGGATCAGATAGATCATAAGGAAACAAATACCAAAGATGATAATGGTCGTATCACTCTGCGTGTTCTCTTCACGGGTGATTCCACCGAAATCATAGCCATACCCTTTCGGAAGGGCCTGCTCAGCTGTTTCCTGCACTGCACGGATGGCATCACCGGTACTATAGCCTTCTGCCGGCATCGCATTCACGGCTATGGAGTTGTACATATTGAAACGGCTCAGGGATTCCGAACCGTAACTGCGTGTCAGTGTCACGAACTGACTGAGCGGCGCCATTTCCCCATTGGCCATTCGCACGAAGATGTTATCCAGGGAAGCCTCATCGACACGGTATTTCGGATCAGCTTGTATCATCACTTTATACACTTTGGAAAAACGGTTGAAGTTAGAGACATATTGTCCCCCGTAGTAACCCGACAACGTACTGAGTACCGCATTCGGTGTTATCCCGGCACGCTTGCACTTCGATGCATCGATTTCAACGGTCCATTGCGGATAACGGACATCAAAAGTAGAATAAGCCATCGAGATTTCAGGACGCTGGTTCAGTGCTCCCAAGTATTGCTGTGTCGTCGTGAAGAACGTACCGATATCACCGCCTTGCTTATCCTGCATATGCAATTCCAATGCGTTCCCCATACCATAACCAGGGATCATTCCCGGGGAGATGGCGAAGATACTGGCGTCCTTTATGTCTGCCGTCATGCCATAGACTTGTCCGATAACAGCTTGCACATCTTCCCCCTTGTTCGTGCGTTCGTCCCACGGTTTGAGTTTCAGAGTCAACATCCCGAAAGAATTTCCCTGCCCGGCCAGCAACCCGTAACCGGAAACTTTCTGGATGTGCAATACCTGCGGGATTCTCTCCAAACGCTGTTTAATACGCATCATCACATCGTCCGTCGTCTTTAATGAGCTACCGGCTGCCGTACTGACATTTACAAATACGACACCCTGATCTTCATCAGGTACCAAACTCGTTTTCGTCGTATTCATCAGAAAAGCCAACAACACGACCGAACAAGCAAACAGCGACCAGACCATCCACTTCCGTTTGATAAAAAACAAAACTCCTTTCTTATACTTCTCTATCAACGAATCGAAAGCAGCATTGAAGGCTTTGCGGAAACGGGCGGCAAAATTATTGTTCTGCGTACCGTCTTCGTTGATATAAGGTTTCAGGAAAAGGGCACAGAGTGCCGGACTCAACGTCAGTGCGTTGACGGCCGATATTCCGACTGCAACCGCCATTGTCAGACCGAACTGGGTATAGAACGTACCCGAAGTCCCACTCATGAACGAAACCGGAATAAACACTGCCATAAACACCAGTGAAGAGGTGATAACAGCATTACTGATCCCTTTCATCGCATCGATACTGGCCATATAAGAAGAGCGGTATCCGACATCGAATCGCGCCTGCACCGCCTCGACGACGACAATCGCATCGTCCACCACAGTCCCGATCACCAATACCAATGCAAACAAGGTAATCAGATTGATACTGAACCCGGCAATCGACATAAACGCAAACGTACCGATCAGCGAAACCACAATTCCTACCAACGGAATAACCGTCGAACGGATATCCTGCAAAAATACATACACCACCAGGATTACCAACAATACAGCTTCAAATAAGGTCTTTACCACCTCATGGATAGAAGCAAACAAGAAGTCGTTGGAACTCATCATCTGAGTCATCTCCACCCCCCTTGGCAACTCTTTCCGCGCATCTTCCAGAAAAGCATCGATATTCCGGTTTACCTCCGTAGCATTTGAACCGGCAGTTTGGAAGATCATACAGGAAATACCGGGATGACCGTCCATACCGCCATGATAGGCATATGATTCTTCGCCCATTTCTATATCGGCAACATCTTTCAACTTCAAAACTTCACCATCTTCTGTCGAACGGATCACAATTTCGCCGAACTCTTCAGGTCTGATCAGACGGCCTTTATACTTCATGGTGTACTGGTAAGTTTCATCCGAATTCTCGCCAAACGATCCGGTTGCCGACTCGATATTCTGTTCGGCAAGCACCTGCGTCACATCCGAAGGGATCAGTTTGTACTGAGCCATAACATCCGGCTTCATCCAGATACGCATACTGTAGTCGCCTCCCATGATCATCATATCGCCGACACCCTGTATACGGAGAATGGACGGTTTCAGGTTGATACTAATATAATTGGAAAGAAACTTCTCGTCATACGAATCATCCGGGCTGTACAGAGAAAACATCTGCAAGATACTGGTTTGCCGCTTGGATGTCGTAATACCGACCTGCGTTACCTCGGCCGGCAACTGGCCGGTAGCCTTCGATACACGATTCTGGACATTAACGGCCGCCATATCAGGATCTGTCCCTTGCTTGAAATAAACGGTAATGCTGACCGTACCCGCATTAGAGGCCAACGAAGTCATATATGTCATATCTTCGACACCGTTTATCGCCTCTTCCAACGGAGCGACAACACTCTTCAGCAAGGTTTCCGCACTCGCCCCGAAATAGGTCGTACTCACTTGAATCGTAGGCGGTGCAATATCAGGATATTGTTCTACGGGCAATGTAAAAAGCCCGATAATGCCCACAACAACTATCGAAATAGAGATAACAGCCGACAGGATGGGGCGTTCTATAAAGGTTCTTAAATTCATTTTCTTCTCTTAGTTTTGTTTTGTTTTAATAGGAGTTCCTTCACGCAACAAACCGACACCTTCTGCAACAATCACATCACCGGCTTGTAATCCATCATCAACAATATACTCCCGGCCGCCGTTCACACGAGTCACACGGACAGGTGCGGACTGTGCCTTGCCGTCCACTACTTTATATACATACACCTTATCTTGTATTTCAAATGTAGTAGATTGCGGAATGACCAGACATCCTTTCTTCGATACCGGTAGGACGACATTCCCAGAAGTACCGCTATACAGCAAGCCTTTTTCGTTCGGGAACACGGCCCGGAGACTGGCTGTCCCGGTATTCCGGTCGACTACACCACTGATGGTTTCGATCTTTCCTTTTTCTTCATACACCGATTGGTCGTTCAACCTTAACTCCACCTCCGGCATTTCTTTCAAGACTTCGGCCTTCGAACCATATTGCCGTGTCAGAGCAAGCAACTGGTTCTCAGTCATCGAAAAATACACATACATATCCGAGTTATCCGAAACCGTAGTCAGCGGCTGTGGCAAACTGGCACTCACCAACGCTCCGACGCGATAAGGCAAAATCCCGACCACTCCGTCACACGGACTTTTCACCTCCGTATAGGAAAGATTGTTACGGGCACTCAACTCCTGGGCTTTCATCTGGGCCAATTGCGCTTTAGCACTTAGCCAACTGTTCTCGGCTGTCTTCAAGTCGAAATCAGAAACTACGTTACGGGCACGAAGTTCCTTTTTACTGTCGTAAGTCAGCTTGGCTGTCGCCAGTGAAGCCGCAGCTGCCTCCACATTTGCCTCCGCAGTCTGCAAAACAGCTTGATAGGGCACCTGATCAATCACGAACATCACTTGCCCACGACGGACCGTCTGTCCTTCCTCTACGCATAGTTTAGTTATAAAGCCTGATACTTGCGGATAGATATCGATATCCTGCCGCCCACGGATTGTCGCCGAATAAGTAGTGGAGATTACTTTATCGGAAGGTTGTACCTGCAATACCGCATACTCCGCTTCCATTTCTACCGATGGCGCTTGCTTACAAGACACCACTAACACTGCGCAACTGATCATACCTAAAAGTTGCATCCATCTTTTGTTCATCATTATCCAATCTTTAATTCGCGGCAAAGGTAGAAGTGATTTGTCAAGTGACAGAGTTCAAGAGTTAGCATTCATTGTTCAAAACAGGAACTCCTCTTCTCTATTTCAATAAGAAACCGGTATATTTGTAACCAAAACAAGACTACGATGACGATGGAGACTTTACGCATAATCGACGAAGCATCCTTTTTGGTCGGAACAATCAATTGTTCCAATGTGCCCCACCATCTTTTCAAACAGGAAGATATCTGTATTTTTTTCTGCCACAGCGGAAAAGCCCGGATCGAAATCGACTTGTTGGAATATGACATCGTGCCTAACACTCAGATCATATTCCTGCCCAACAGCATTGTCAATTGTTCATATGCCAGCCCAGACCTCTCCATCTCTTATATAACATTTTCCAATGTGTTTTTACAAGAAGCGACTGTCCGGTTCGAACCTTCTTTTTTTCATTTTCTGAAAGAGAATCCGGTCGTCACATTACCCGTCGAGCGTGCACGCATCATCAACGGACTCATTATTGCATTGGAAGACCTCTATAAAGACAAAGAGAACTGTTTCAGGCAGCAAATCCTCCGCAACTACATACAAAGTTTCCTTTTGGACATTTACGATAAAACACATCGTATCTTCAGTCAGAACCGTCCGGAAAGAATCAGCCGGCAGGAGGAGTTGTTCAAACGATTCATTCTGTTGATACACAAACACTGCCTCAGCCAGCGCGAAGTGTCATTCTACGCCCAAAAGATGTTCATCACCCCACGCTATCTGTCCACCATCGCACAAGCCGTTTCCGGAGAAACAGCCAAAAACATCATTGATAAACATGTCATACTTGAAATAAAGGTATTATTGGAATCGACAGAGCTAAGCATACAGGAAATAGCCAACCGCCTCCAATTTCCGGACCAATCGTTTTTCGGTCGATATTTCAAGAAGCACACCGGTATCTCTCCGCAATACTACAGGCGCAAACTCGGTTAACCGGAACCTGTTCCATGCCTATGGAACAAAAGTTTCTCTCTAAGGAAACTCCAGTTCCCCCAGCATGAAACTCCAGTTCCCTCGGCGGGAAACTCTTGTTTCATGCCAATGAAACTGTTTTTCTCCCCCTACCTTGCCCGATTATTCAAAGATTCATCGTATATTTGTCGTTAGGTTTAAAACCTTGTAAACTGTATATTAACAAGATTAATTCTATTAGTAAATGGGAAGAGTATTAGTTATTGGTGCAGGGGGCGTTAGTACCGTTGCTGTTAAGAAGATCGCGATGAACGCGGATGTCTTCACCGATATCATGGTTGCCAGCCGCACGAAAAGCAAGTGCGACCAGATCGCCGCCGATATTAAGAATGTAAAGGTACAAACAGCACAGGTCGATGCAGACAACGTGGAAGAACTCGTCCGCTTGTTCAACACCTTCAAACCGGACTTGGTAGTAAATCTGGCTTTGCCCTATCAGGACCTCCACATCATGGATGCCTGTCTGGCATACGGTGTCAGCTATCTCGACACGGCCAATTACGAACCGCTGGACGAAGCTAAATACCAATACAGCTGGCAGTGGGCATACAAGAAACATTTCGAAGATGCCGGCCTGACCGCTATCCTGGGTTGTGGATTCGATCCGGGCGTAACGGGGATATATACGGCTTATGCAGCCAAACATCACTTCGATGAAATACAATACCTGGATATTGTAGACTGCAACGCCGGAGACCATCACAAAGCATTTGCTACTAATTTCAACCCGGAAATCAACATCCGCGAAATTACCCAACGAGGTAAATATTTCGAAGACGGAGAATGGAAAGAGACAGACCCACTGTCTGTACACAAACCGTTGAACTATCCGAATGTCGGTCCGAGAGAATCTTACCTGATGTACCACGAAGAGTTGGAAAGCCTGACCAAAAACTTCCCTACAATCAAACGTGCCCGCTTTTGGATGACTTTCGGACAGGAATATCTGACTCACTTGCGCGTGATCCAGAACATCGGTATGTCCCGCATCGATCCGATTATGTATAACGGACAGGAAATCGTTCCGATCCAGTTCCTGAAAGCCGTGTTGCCTAACCCGGGTGATCTGGGTGAAAACTATACAGGCGAAACTTCCATCGGTTGCCGTATCCGCGGGATCAAGGATGGCAAGGAAACGACCTACTATGTTTATAATAACTGTAGCCATCAGGCAGCTTACCAGGAAACGGGAGCACAAGGCGTAAGCTACACAACCGGTGTTCCGGCCATGATCGGAGCCAAACTGTTCATGCAGGGAGTTTGGAAAAAGCCGGGGGTTTGGAACGTAGAAGAGTTCGATCCCGATCCGTTCATGAAGGAGCTGAACGAACAAGGTCTGCCTTGGCACGAACTGTTCAATATAGATCTGGAACTCTAAGAAAGTGTGTCAAATTAACATTACCGGACGCGGATGGCACAGAGCACACGGACGGACGCAGATTTATATTTATTTTGTTGATAATTAATATATCTACGTTAATCTGCGCTCGTCTGCGTTGTCTGCGTCCCATGAATACCGATATTTGACACACCCTCCAATTATCAATTAACTAAATGGCTCGTAATATTTACAACATACTACGTCTTGGTACACAAATCAAAAGCAGAAGGCTCAAACTATTGGGCCTCTGGTTATTTCATATATTAGGCAAACGGTACATCGGCGTTTTTCTCGATCCGGTACTTGCCTGTAACTTCCGCTGTAAGATGTGTTATTTCAGCGACGAGGAAAAAAGGAAAAGTCTACGGGGTACTCTGAAATATGAAGAGATAGAAGCCATTGCCGGAAGCCTGTTCCACCGTGCCTTGAAACTTCAGATCGGCTGCGGAGCGGAACCGACTTTGCACAAGGACCTGGTAAAAATCATTGCACTGGGTAAACGATACAACGTCCCCTACGTTTCACTCACGACAAACGGAAACCTGCTGACAAAAGAGCAGTTAGCCGCCGCCGTAGAGAACGGGTTGGACGAGTTGACACTCTCGGCACATGGTTTTACACGCGAAACATACGAGCTTCTGATGACGAACGGTAAATTCGACTTGTTCCGCAAGTTGCTCGCCAATGTCACAGAAATAAAGAAACAGCATCCGCAATTCAAGTTACGCATCAATTATACAATCAACAACGACAACCTCGAAGAACTAAGCCGGATATGGGAAGTCATCGGAAATGAACTGGATATCCTGCAACTCCGCCCGATACAAAAGATCGGAGAGAGCGAATACCAGGATTTCGATCTGACTAATATCTATGCGAGGTATGATGCCGTGCTGGTTCCGCTAATAGAAGAGTGCCACCGCAGGCATATCACCTGCCTGGTTCCCGACAAGCAGAACATCATCGTGCTGGAGGAAAACGAGGCAGATGACAACAGTATCGAAAAGATTACATACTGCTATGTTTCTCCCCAGGAATGTTGGCAAGATGATTTCGATTACCGGACAGAAACATTCGAGTCATATGCCGTCGCCCATCACATGGGAAGAAAACTGCTTTGGAAAGTCTTCGGACGAAAAGCCCGACGGAAAGCGGATGTAACACGCAAGATGAACTATAACATCAAGTAAAATAAATATATGGCAATACAAATAGGAGATAAAGCTCCCGAAGTTCTGGGACTTGACCAAAACGGGAAAGAGATAAAGCTGAGCGATTTCAAAGGAAAGAAGTTGGCGCTCTATTTCTACCCGAAAGACAATACCAGCGGTTGTACAGCAGAAGCATGCAGCCTACGGGATGGCTACAAGGAATTGCAAGCTGCCGGCTACGAAGTAGTGGGTGTCAGCAAAGACAGTGCCAAGTCTCATCAGGGATTTATCGCAAAACAGGAACTTCCTTTCAGCCTCATCGCTGATACGGATACGGCCCTTCAACAGCAGTTCGGGGTTTGGGCAGAAAAGAAATTGTACGGACGTTCATACATGGGGACTCTCCGTACCACCTTTATTATAGATGAAGAAGGTATAGTTACCAACATCATCGGCCCGAAAGAGGTGAAGACTAAAGACCATGCAAATCAAATCCTTAATCTATAAAAGGAAATGGCAAAAGAAGATTTATTCGAAGAAGGCAAGCAGCCTGCAGCCGAGAAACCGGCTGTAAATGCAGATAAATTAAAAGCGCTTCGCGCAGCAATGGACAAGATCGAGAAAAACTACGGAAAAGGTTCGATCATGAAATTAGGCGATGAAAGTATCGAAAATATCGATGTGATCCCGACAGGCTCCATCGCCTTGAACGCTGCATTAGGCGTAGGAGGTTATCCCAAAGGCCGTGTGATCGAAATCTACGGACCGGAATCATCCGGTAAGACAACTCTGGCGATCCACGCGATTGCCGAGGCACAGAAAAGCGGTGGTATTGCTGCATTTATCGATGCGGAACATGCTTTCGACCGTTTTTATGCTGAAAAGTTAGGAGTAGATATTGAAAACCTATGGATTTCCCAACCGGATAATGGCGAGCAGGCATTGGAAATCGCCGAACAGCTGATCCGTTCGTCTGCCGTGGATATTATCGTAATCGACTCGGTTGCCGCCTTGACTCCGAAAGCGGAAATCGAAGGAGATATGGGCGAAAGCAAGATGGGGTTACAGGCACGATTGATGTCTCAAGCACTTCGCAAGCTGACAGCCGCAATCAATAAGACCAACACGACTTGCATATTCATCAACCAATTGCGTGACAAGATCGGTGTGATGTTCGGTAATCCCGAAACAACCACCGGTGGTAATGCGTTGAAGTTTTATGCCTCTGTCCGCCTGGATATTCGCAGCATCGGCAAATTGAAAGACGGTGACGATATCAAAGGTAACCAAGTGCGCGTAAAAGTAGTCAAGAACAAGGTTGCTCCTCCTTTCCGGAAAGCAGAGTTCGACATCATGTTCGGTGAAGGCATCTCCAAAGCCGGTGAAATAATCGACTTGGCAACCGACCTAAATATCATCAAAAAGAGCGGTTCATGGTATAGCTATAACGATACAAAGTTAGGACAGGGACGTGATGCCGCCAAACAATGTGTTGCCGACAATCCCGAACTGGCAGACGAATTGTCCGGCCTGATCTTCGAAGCGTTGAAAGAAGGCAATCTTCCATCTAAAAAAGGTTAAACATAACAATGGGGCTACTTGTGATGTAGCCCCATTACAATAATTGATCATCCGTCAACATGAAAGACAAATACCATTTGCTTTGTAACGCCGAAACAAGTATTCCCATCTTTTCCCGCGACTGGTGGCTCGATACGGTTTGTGGCAAAGATAAATGGAAAGTCTTGCTGATTGAAGAGAAAGAAAAGATTACGGCAGCAATCCCTCTTTACATTCCTTTGAAGGGTATTATATCGATGCCCCCTTATACGCAAACAATGGGTCCTTGGTTCTCACCGGAATCCGAAGACACCAAATATACTAAAGCATTAGGTCACCGGCAAATTTTATGCAAACAACTACTAAACGAGCTTAAATCCTATCCGCATTTCCTGCAAAATTTCCATTATGGAATCACTGACTGGCTTCCTTTCTATTGGGAAGGCTACCAGCAAACAACACGTTACACCTATCTGCTGAAAAATATTCGAAACACAGAAGCGATACTGGAAAATATGAGTTCCAATATCCGCCGGAACATAACAAAAGCCAAAGACAAATATCGTATCACGGTAAAAAAAGGCATTTCTATTGAAGAATTTTTACAGGTACAGAAACAAACATTCGAGCGTCAGCAGGTTCTAAACAAAGAAGATACGGATATACTAGTCAAGTTGATCAATATCTGCCGTAAACGGAACCAAGGAGATATATGGGGCGGTTATGACGAACAAGGACGTTTGCATGCTGCTGCTTTTATCGTCTGGCAAGAAAGTTCCGCCTGGTATCTGGCAGGAGGAGGAGATCCTGTCCTTCGGAAGTCCGGAGCACACAGTTTAATTCTATGGGAATCAATATGCTATGTTTCACAATATACCGACACATTCGACTTCGAAGGTTCTATGATTCCGGGAGTCGAACGTTTTTTCCGTGAATTCGGTGCAATTCAAACCCCCTTCTTCACAATAACCAAAGGAAAATTAAGTTTATTAAATAGAGCCTGTTTAAAAATAGGAAGGATAATAAACAGATAGATTATTTATGATACTAAACAGTTACAATAATATACTGGTTTTAGCTCCCCATACAGACGACGGGGAATTAGGACTGGGAGGAACCATAAGCAAACTTATCGAACTGGGAAAGAAAGTGACCTATGTCGCTTTTTCGACCGCCCAACAGTCCGTACCAGAAGGTTTTCCGAAAGATATTTTGAAAACGGAAGTCAAGAAAGCGACTGCCCAATTGGGTATATCCCCCGAAAACCTCATCATCTACAATTACGAAGTCCGTAAACTCGGATATGTCCGGCAGGAGATATTGGAAGAACTGATCCGCCTAAAAAAAGCGAACAATTTCGACCTGGTCTTCATTCCAAGCTTGCACGACATTCACCAGGATCACACAACGATCGCCCAGGAAGGCCTACGCGCTTTCAAAAACACGACACTACTGGGCTACGAGCTGATTTGGAACAATCTGACATTTAATACGCAATGCTTCGTTGAACTAAACAGGGAGCACATTCAGGCCAAAATCGAAGCATTAAAAGCATACGAATCACAAGGAACACGCGACTATCTATCCGAAGAGTTCATCTTTTCACTGGCAAAAACACGCGGTGTACAAGCGGGCTGCCCTTATGCTGAAGCATTCGAGGTGGTCCGTCTGTTCCTGTAAAGCTAAAAGACAGAATGAAAGCCGTTATTTCTTATATCACCAAATTCCTGATAGGAGGAGAAAAAGCCGGTGCATTGAACAGCCTTGTCGGTTACACATCGGACCCGAACAAATTCTCCCGTTATCGCGTAGTCATCATCCCTTCCCCTTTTTTTCGGGATGAAGTTTACGGGACATCCGAGTCTATGCCCAAACTGCCACTGGAAGAGATAGAAGGCGTACCGCTGCTTTTCGGCTCTTCCAAAACAGAATGGCAAGGGGATACTTGGGTGGTACATGCCGATATCATCGCCAGTGCCTATTTTCTGCTGACACGATATGAAGAAATACGGAAACGAGACATACGGGACATCCACGGTCGCTTTCCAGGAAAAGAATCCCTACCTTTCAAAGCAGGATTCATTCATCGCCCGATAGTCGATGAATATGGAAAATTATTGCGACGCTGGTTACGCCAAGCACATGTACAGTCGGCAGTCGAACCGGCCCCACACATACAAAAAGTATGGCTGACACACGATGTGGATGCCCCCTTTTTTTGCAGGACTTTCCGTAATCTGATACGGGAAACCGTTAAAGGTACAGGACTGAAACAAGCGTGGAAAATGTTTCGTGGCCCGTTACAGGAAGATCCGTTCTACACATTTCCCTGGTTGGTAGAACAACGGAACAAATTAAAGGCCGCTATCGGAAAAGACCGGTGCGAATCCATGTTCTTCATTAAGCCAGGTGGCTCATCCGTTTATGACAAGCCACATTATAAACTGTATTCAAAGGATTTAAAAGAGTTTGTGCTCTTTTGCAAAAACGAAAGAGTGCGGATAGGACTGCATACCAGTTACGACGCCGGTAAAACACCGGCACTCATCTCAACGGAAAAAGATTTGTTAGAGAGGCAAACCGGAACATCGGTCACTTACAATCGGCATCATTATCTGGCCTCACGCGAACCAGAAGATATGGCATGGCTGGAAAAAGCTGGAATTACAGATGATTTCACGATGGGTTACGCGGATGTCGCCGGCTTTCGACTCGGTACGTCCCGTCCGGTACACTGGATTAATCCTGAGAACAAACGCATCTCGCCACTTGTCCTCCACCCGTTGGCTATCATGGAATGCAGCCTGAACGAACCGATTTATATGAATCTCGACTACGAGGGTGCACTTGCCTATTCCATACAACTCATCAAGCAGGTGGCATCAGCCAACGGCGAACTGGTGTTGCTCTGGCATAACGATTCCATCACCACCCGGATCAAGCCGAATGTCTCTGTCGACTGGCAACGAAAACTATTCGCCACCATCATTGAAGAATTGATAAAATCATGAAGATACTGATATTATGTGATATGTTTCCCCCTGCATTCGGACCGCGAATGGGCTATTTATGCAAATATATGAAACGGACCGGATGGGAACCTGTCGTTGTCACTGAGCAAATCGATGACAGCACGTTCTCTTTCCTAAAAGGAGAAACGCCTGTCACATATATAAAATTCTTTCATCCCAAAGGTAAAATCCTCCAAAAGTTAGAATGGATATACGTATTCATTCTCGATTATTTTTTCCATTATAAAGACAAGAAGATGGCAAAAGCCGCCTCCCGTTTACTGGAAGAAGGGGGATATGCCGGTATCCTGTGCAGTTCATACCGGGCTTTCCCTTTGCCGGCCGCCCAATATATAGCAGAAAAATATCATCTGCCGTTAGTAATCGACCTGCGAGACATAGTCGAACAATATGCATCCAACGAATATATCGCTCATAACTTCCGCACCTTTCCCTGGTTGGATAGAAAGATCACGGCAGCATTCCGCCATAAGCTGTTGCGGGACAGAAACAAAGCGTTGAGAAAGGCGGACCAGGTCACGACCATTTCCCCCTGGCACGTGAAAAAGCTTCAAGCATACAACCCCAACACGGAGTTGGTTTACAACGGTTACGATCCGGAGCTCTTCTATCCGGAACAACATCGGACCTCCCAATTCGTCATCACCTATACCGGCCGTTTGATTAGCTTGGCGACACGTGACCCCCGATTGCTTTTCGAGGCTGTCAGCCGATTGGATCGTGAAAAGCTCATTGATCCGGACCAGTTCCGCATCCAATGGTATGTCGACGCCGGATCAAAAGCGATCATCATGCAGGCAGCAACCGCTTACCCGGTCGCCCGGTATATGGACTTTTTCGATTATGTTCCCGCTTCCGAGATTCCCGGCGTGCTAAACCGCAGTTCCATTCTGCTGCAACTCGCCAATACCTTTGCATCCGACGGACCAAAAGGATTTATGACAACCAAACTTTTCGAATCGATGGCTGTCGGGAAGCCTTTACTCTGTGTAAAAAGTGACGAAAGTTGCCTCGAAGCTACCATCCGGAATACCCGTTCCGGACTGGCAGCCCGGACAGCCGAAGAAGCTTTTCGTTTTATCCTGCACCATTACCGGTTCTGGCAGGATAATGGATACACACACATAAATACGGATAAGGAAGCAGTGGAACGTTTCTCCCGTAAAAAACAAGCTGAACAATTTATGCGTATCTTTACCCGACTAAACAGCAAATGACAGACATGGAAAGGTATCTGAACATTATAGCTTTCAATATTCCCTGGCCTGCCAACTACGGGGGAATCATCGATGTATATTATAAGATGAAAGCTCTGCACCAATGCGGTGTGAAGATCATCTTACACTGTTTCGAATACGAACGTGCCCATTCGCCCGAACTGGAAGCCATCTGCGAAAAGGTATTTTATTACAAGCGACATACAGGACTGCGTACCAACATAACCCTGCTGCCTTATAACGTATACAGCCGCAAGCATCCTGAACTGATCGCCAATCTGTTGAAGAACGATTACCCGATCCTGTTCGAAGGACTCCATTGCTGTTATTACATAAACGATCCGCGACTACACAACCGGAAAAAGATTTACCGGGAAGCAAATATCGAACACGACTATTATTATCACCTGGCACAGGCGGAGAGCCATCCGATCAGGAAAAGCTTCTTCCGGATAGAGGCCTGGCGATTCAAACATTATCAGAAAGTACTGGAACATGCCGATCTGATGATTGCCGTCTCGACAACCGATGCTGACTACCTCCGACGCCAGTTCCCCGACAAGCCGGTCGAGTTCATGCCTTGCTTCCACACCAACAACCAAATTACGGTCAAGCCGGGTTCTTCCGATTTTATCCTCTATCATGGTAAACTATCTGTAATAGAGAATACACAAGCAGCCCTCTTTCTTATCCGGAACGTGTTCAGTAAACTGGACTGCCGTTGCATCATTGCCGGTATGAACCCGCCGGCTTCTTTGTTGAAAGCGGCAGGTCCCTATCCGAATATCCATATCGAAGCCAATCCGTCAGAAGAGCGGATGAACAATTTGATACACAATGCACAAATACATGCCTTGATCACTTTTCAAGCAACCGGATTGAAACTAAAACTACTGAACAGCCTGTTTGCCGGACGCCATACAGTGGTCAACCGACTGATGATAGCAGGCAGCGGACTGGAACCGCTCTGCCATATCGCCGACACTCCGGACGAAATGATCCGTATCTGCCGGGAATTGATGCATACCGATATGACTCCGGAGTCGATCGGGCAGCGCCGCGAGTTTCTTTATCCGACTTATTCCAATCAATATCAAGGCGAACACCTCTTACATTTGATCTATGAAGCATGATATCCGACAAACAGCACAAACATTGGTTAGCCAACTAAAGGCAATCGATTACGAACGATTGCCTATCAGCAAATATAACAAACGTTATATTGCCCGGCTGAAACCGGTTTTATCCTATTACATGAAAATCTATGCGGACTGTCTCCTTAAAGGGCTGGAATCCATCGGCAACTCACCGGAAGAGATCACGCTCATCGACTATGGTGGCGGAAGCGGCTTCCTGAGTATGCTTGCCAAACAAGCCGGAATCGGCCGAGTCATCTACATCGACCTCAATCCGGATTCCGTCGATACGATCCGCATCTTGAAAGAGCTGGTCAATACAGGACCTGACATTATTCTTCATGGAGACTCAGACACCTTAGCGGATTGGTGCTCGGCAAATAAAGTCAAGCCACAATTGCTGATCGCGACCGACCTGATCGAACACGTTTACGACCTGTCGGCTTTTTTCGCCAATTTGATTGCCATCGACAACAAGACGCAAATGTTGTTTACAACGGCCTCCACACCCTTTAACCCGTATGTGAAAAGAAGGCTGCATCGGCTTATGACCACTTGGGAAAAGGAATATTATGCTTTACGTCTGCATTATATCCAACTGCACTTTCCGGCCCTTTCCCCTGCCGAAGCGACAGAAGCTGCACGAAAGACGCGCGGACTTACCTTCCCACATATCCACAAGGCTGTCAAGACCGGTTCCTATCCTCTATTGAAAGATGCTTTCAACACCTGCGATCCACGAAACGGGAATTGGACGGAACGCATCTTACCCATCGAAACATATCGCTCGCTGGTAAAACCTTTCGGTTATCAAGTCCGGATAGGAAAAGGTTTCTACAACACGGATCGCTCCAACCCGATCTCCACACTCATTTGCTTAGGTATCAACGGTCTGATCAGGATCAGCGGAAAAGCAGGTTTCCTACTTGCCCCATTTATAACCCTGCACCTACAGGGAGATAACAAAGGACGATGAGTTACAATGGCCAAAGCTATGGGTTACGACGCTTAAAGCTATGCATTAGCCATCGTAAAGCTATGGGTTACGTCTCCTAATCCGCAACAGACCGGAAGAGTAGTTGCACATACTCCTTTTCCCAATCGGCAGGTTTCAGGATTGTTCCATTCCATAAAAGCAAGTCTATATCAATCGGAATCTTCCCTTTCTGCTTACTGTCCGACATGCGTCCCAATCGTTTTTCCATCGCCTTCACAGCCCGCCTCACCTCTTCCAGCGAAGCATTCGTTCCGGCAACAACCACTTGGTTCAGGAATAAGCCGGAATCGGGTAGACCTATCGGCTCCGTATAAATCGCTTCAGAGAACCGGATCGATCCGAAATAGGCACGCAACAGACTGGCCGCCGACTTTAGATTCGCCTCGCAATCCGTATTGGACCCCAAACATAATATAACATTGTTCCACATAGTCATATTTTAAAGCCTTTACGGAGACAAAACTAACAAAAAAATACCAACAATACGGTATTGACCATATTACCATTTCATGCTACCTTTGCGCAAGATTTTAAAAAGATGAGACTATCAGAACTTCGTACAGGCGAAAAAGGGGTTATAGTAAAGGTAATGGGACGCGGAGCATTCCGCAAGCGCATTATCGAAATGGGGTTTATCAGAGGAAAAGAGGTTGATGTCATCCAGAACGCACCGCTTAAAGACCCTATACATTATCGTGTAATGGGTTATGACGTTTCACTGAGACGAAATGACGCACAAATGATAGAAGTCGTCAGTGCGGCCGAATTCACAGAAGCCGGTACCGAAAAACCGGAAAACCGCCCAGTGGATTCCTATATCCAAACATCCGGCAAGAGCCTACAGGCCATGGCCATGCACAAAAGCAAAACCATCAATGTCGCATTGGTCGGAAATCCCAATTGCGGTAAAACATCTTTATTCAATTTCGCATCCGGTGCACACGAGCATGTCGGCAACTACAGCGGCGTGACTGTCGACGCCAAGGCCGGGACATTCCATCAGAATGGCTACACCTTCAAGATCGTAGACCTGCCGGGAACCTATTCCCTATCGGCTTACACTCCTGAAGAGCTATACGTTCGCAAGCACTTGAATGAAGAACAGCCGGATATCGTGATTAATGTAGTCGATGCTTCCAACCTGGAACGCAATCTGTATCTGACCTGCCAACTGATCGATATGGATGTGCGTATGGTCATCGCCCTCAACATGTACGACGAATTGGAACGGCACGGAAATAAGTTCGACCACAACTCTCTCTCAAGAATGATTGGTACGCCGATTGTCCCGACCATCAGCAAGACAGGTTTCGGTATCGAAGAACTTTTCAACCGCGTCATAAAGGTCTACGAAGAAGAAGACCCCGTGCTCCGTCATATCCATATCAACTACGGCGACGTGCTGGAAAAGGCCATTTATCCGGTAAGGCATGCTTTGAAACTGAACGGGAATGTACCCAAAAGCCTTTCCAAACGCAACCTCGCCATCAAGTTGCTTGAAGGCGATCCGGAAGTGGAATCTTTCGTGGAGTCAATGCCAGGTGCCGAAACAGTCCTTCATGAACGTGACCGCAATGTCGCTCAAATTGAAACCTTTCTGAAAGAAGATTGTGAGACAGCCTTCACCAATGCCCGCTACGGTTTTATTTCCGGTGCACTGCGCGAGACCTACGAGCAAAACAAAATAAAAGAAGCGACAAGCACACAGATCATCGATCTATTCGTAACTCATAAAGTGCTGGGCTTCCCGATTTTTATCCTTTTCATGTGGATCATGTTCGAAGCGACATTCCGTCTGGGAGAATACCCGATGGAATGGATCGAATCATTCGTGGGCTGGATCGGAGAGTTCGTGCGAGGTAATATGAGCGAAGGCCCATTGAAGGATCTGCTGGTCGATGGCATTATAGGAGGCGTGGGAGGCGTTATCGTATTCCTGCCTAACATCTTGATTCTTTATTTCTGTATATCTTTTATGGAAGACTCCGGCTATATGGCAAGGGCCGCTTTCATCATGGATAAGCTTATGCACCGCATAGGCCTGCATGGCAAATCGTTTATACCTATGGTGATGGGCTTTGGATGCAATGTGCCGGCAGTGATGGCAACCCGTACGATCGAAAGTCGGAACAGCCGGATGCTGACAATGCTCGTCACACCTTTGATGAGTTGTAGCGCACGCCTGCCGATTTATGTCCTGCTGACAGGTGCATTCTTCCCTCAGACGGCCGGAACGGTCATGCTGCTCCTCTATGCTTCGGGTATCCTGCTCGCCGTCCTGATGGCACGCCTGTTCAAACGTTTTCTTTTCAATGACGAAGATATACCTTTCGTGATGGAACTTCCTCCTTACCGCATGCCGACAGGTAAATCAATCATGATTCATATGTGGGAAAAAGCCAAGCAATATCTGCACAAGATGGGGGGGGTCATCTTGATCGCTTCTATCATCATCTGGTTCTTGGGATATTTTCCCCGTTATTCGGAAAACGGAGATGTTTTTGACAAACAGATCGCCGAAGTGGAACAGTCTGCTATAACCCCAGAGGAGAAAGCGGAAACTATCACCGAACTGGAACGTTTGAAATCGATGGATCACCAACAGGAATCCTATATCGGTCGCATCGGTCAAACCATACAACCGATACTCCATCCGCTGGGCTTCGACTGGAAGATGAGCGTCAGCCTGTTGACAGGTATGGCTGCCAAAGAAGTTGTCGTCAGCACGTTGAGCGTCTTATATACAGGAGAGTCAGACGACAGCCAAGTCTTGACCGAACGATTGAAACAGGATAAAAATGCCGGGGGAGAACCGGTATTTACACCTTTGATCGCACTGAGTTTCATGCTCTTTGTTCTGATCTATTTCCCTTGTATCGCTACGATATCGGCCATTGTCCACGAATCCGGCTCTTGGAAATGGGGTATATTTGTAATCATTTATACTTGCGTACTTGCGTGGATCGTCTCATGTGTGGTCTACCAAACGGGGCATTTCTTTATGAACCTGTTCAATTAATACACCATTTTTATGTGGCAAGAAATAGCAGTTCTCATCATCGGACTTATCGTCATTTTCTGCATCGGAAAGAAAATATATAAGTTCTTTGCACATCCCACCGGAACGGACAATCCTTGTCAAGGATGTCCGGGATGTGCACTAAAGAACAAAACCAGAAACAACCGTATCTGATTCTCAAAATATGCCTTACTAATCCTATTTTGGCAGGGTAGCAGTGACATTTTGCAAACCAAAGATTTGCACTATCTTTGCAGCCAACTAAACAATAGAAAGATGCATAAGAAAATTTATTTACCGGTTATTGTAGGGCTTCTGTTCTTCGTCTCGTGCAAAGGCAAAAAACAATATTACGAAGAAAGTGGTACCGTGTTCCATACCCTATACACGATCAAATATGAAGCACCTCATATTTTAACGGATAAAATCGATGCCGAATTGCAAAAGTTCAACCTGTCCTTGAATCCCTTCAACCCTAATTCAATCATCGCAAAAGTGAATAATAACGAAGCGGTAGAAGTGGATGAATGGTTTACGGAGGTATTTAACAAGTCGATGGAAGTCTCCCGCAATTCGGATGGTGTTTTCGATATCACCTGTGCCCCTCTGGTCAATCTTTGGGGATTCGGCTTCAATAAAAAGGACAGTGTGACACCTGCCATGATCGACAGCCTCAAAACTTTTGTTGGTTACCGGAAAGTACATCTGGAGGGCAAGAAGATCGTGAAAGATGATCCCCGTCTGCTACTGAACTGCTCCGCCATAGCCAAAGGATATTCCTGTGATGTGATCGCCCGTCTGCTTGAGAAAGAGGGAGTGGAAAACTATATGATTTTGATTGGCGGCGAAGTGGTGGTAAAGGGTGTCAATCAGAATGGCGTATGCTGGCGCACCGGCATCAACCTCCCGGAAGACGATCCGGACGGTACCAAAAATAATTATGACGAAATCGTCCAGCTATGTAAAAAAGGTGCGATTGCCACTTCCGGCAACTACCGCAACTTTTATATCAAAGATGGTAAAAAATATGCCCATACGATCGACCCCCGTACCGGTTATCCAGCCGAACAGAGCGTATTGAGTGCCACAATCGTTGCAAACGACTGTATGACAGCCGATGCCTACGCCACTGCATTTATGGCAATGGGATTGGAAAAAGCCCGGCAAATGGCTGATTCCATACCTGAGATCGAATACTATGTGATATATGCCGACGAGAGTGGGAAGCATCAGATTGAATACTCAAAAGGGATGCTCCAGTATCTGCCTAAACGGAAAGCAATGACAGACCCAGATAAATAAAATAAACGGACGATCCGGATGAAATCCGGATCGTCCTGCAAATACTCCCTATTTTTAAGCCAAACGATTATCCCTAATCACAATCCAAACAAACCAATCTAACGGAGTGTAGCTTTCATCATCGCATTATTCTCCTGATACAAACTGACACGTACTTTGTGATCGTCACCATACTGCCAATTCGTCACCGGAACATCGTTTACCAATACTTCTGACGGGCACTGCGAAGCATCGATTTCTAATTCGTATGTCCGCGATTTACACATACCTTCATACGATCCTTCAACCGGAAAAACAGTAAACTCGACTTTCTGCCCATTCTGCTTACACTCGAAACGAGTCACGGCAATCGCTCCGTTTTCATAATTATACGTCTTACCGTCGTCTTCATACATCGTATAAGAAGAAACATCTTTAGGGAATACTTTCACCATTAGGGTATCCAAAGGTTTCTCTCCTATGAATTGCATATCTTTCTGAAACGGGATGATTGCCCCTTCACGAACGAACAGCAGCCCAGAACGATCATCAGGTATCGGATGTTTCACCTCCCTGCCGCCAACCAGTTTCTCGCCAGTCCAGAAATCAAACCAGTTTCCTTTCGGCAAGTAAATCGAATCGCTGAATATACTGAGCAAAAAGTGCTCACCAAACATATATTGATACACCATATCATCCACCTTACGATCATCCGGAAACATCAATGGCATGGAACGTATGATCGGCATCCCGGTCTGCGCTCCCTCCAAAGCAGCCGAATAAATATAAGGCATCAAAGAATAACGCAGTTTCACATATTCCCGATAAATATTCTTATTCTTTTCAGAGAAATAAAAAGGCTGTAACAAAGAATACCAACTGTTTATCTGTACCCAAGGCAAAAACAAGCCAAAATGTAAACTCTCCATCTCCTGTTCTTTGTCAACCGACATCACATCGCAGGACGTATTCATAAATCCACTCATTCCCAAGTTCAGCTGATCGAATAAGGCCGTACGTCCACCACCATTATCCCCGCTGGTCGAAGCCCCCCAGTGCTGCGTGCCTGCCCAACCGGCAGTATAATGATGCCAGGAACGAAGTCCGGTATGTTTGCGGGTCATCTTGTACATCTGCTTCGGTAGCAAAACCTGGTTCAAATTATGCATTTCTTTATCTGTTCTCCCATTATAATACTTAAAACCAGGATGTTCATCAATTGTTCGAGCAGGATCCAACTTGAAACCATCTACCCCGTTATCCAAAAAATGGGTCAGGTGATCCATCCAATGCTCCAAGCCCGAAGTATCCTTCCCCGACATAGAAGCCAGTTCGTCTTCTTCCGCAATACTCAAATCATACTCTTCACACAACCAAAGCCCCAAATGAAATCCCATTTCATGCAGACGACCGATCAACAGACGATGATTTTCTTTTTTCGGATAACGGACCGAATCCCAATAAGCCTCGGCCGAAAAGAGTTTATAGTTCCATTTCTTTTTGGTCGAGAAATCATAGCGTTTCTCCATCCATTGAGGTTCGAGCCAAAATAGGTCACAAGGGACCCCCATCTCACGAAAACGTATGGCATCATTCAGAATGTCGAATTGGTCTTCCAGCATATTCGGACCAAAACACAACCCGTATGCATATTTCGGCAATAAGTAAGGTCGACCGGTAATAGCCGTATAATCATTGATCACATCAGGCATCGAACTGCCGAACATCAAATAGAAATCCGCCTCGTCCGTCGTATTATAAATAGAGAAAACATCCGGCTGGTAGCTGCCGATATCGAAGAAATTCTTCCGTGTCGTGTTGTTGAAGATACCCCAATTTTCGGAACTGATCATAAAAGGCATCGGAATCTCGGTATGTTGGTAAGTGGTCCACATACGCAACAGTTCACCCCGATGCTGAATATGGTCGCGACTGGTACTGCCACCACCATAGAAACGTTCGCCGTCCTTCAGCGAAACCGAAAGGATACTGACGTTCTTATAATCGCCAGTTTCCGCCAGGTCTTTCATACTTCCCGGATTTTTGTCGTCTCCGATGATCGTACCATTGTTGGGGACTTTCATGTCCTTGTATTTGGCATTGATCACTTCTCCCAGGTCAGTACACAATGGATCGGCAGAGGTAAGAAAGATTACTTTCTCGATAATCACCCGCCCCTTCCGGTCAGAAACAGATATAGCACCGGTCTTTTTATCGATTTTCAGCCGATAGGCACCGGTCGATACTTCAAACTGTTGTTTATTGTCTTTTTGGGAAACCGGAACCGGACTCCAATCCGTTTTAATAATTCCGTAGCGTTGCATCAACGACTCGGAAAAGGTTGAATGAGGAGTAACCCGAATCCGGAATATTCCATCCGTACAAACTTCCACATTCATATTCAACCCATTCTGCAAACGGATATCGAAGATCTGTTTCTCCCTTGCTGCAAAAACGGATTGCAGGAAAAACAGACACACAAGCAAATAGTAGATCTTTTTCATGATATTTAAAATTAATATCACAAAAATACGGACTTCCTATTCGCCTTACCTTCAATAAATCACCCTAAAACATAGAATTTTGTCCAATCTTCAGAACTTCTTCAACTCCTGATAAAGCAGCCTGACCGGTAGTCCCATCACATTATAAAAACTGCCGTTGATAGCTTCGACCGCCACGTAACCGATCCATTCCTGTATGCCATAGCTACCGGCCTTATCAAACGGGCAGTATTTATCGACATAGTAGACGATCTCGTCATCATCCAGGCTGGCAAAACAAACGGCCGATGAAGCTGAAAAAGAAACCGTTTTCTCTTTTGTCGTAATACAAACACCGGTAATCACCTCATGTACACGCCCGGACAGTTTCCGAAGCATGGCGATAGCGTCTTCGCGATCTTTCGGTTTACCTAAAATTTCACCGAAAGTCCACACGATCGTATCGGCAGTAATCAACAATTCGTCTGCCAACATCGAAGATATGTAGGCTTCAGCCTTTTTCCTGGCGATATAGACCGGAACCTCGTCTGGCCGCAGTGTTTTGGGAAAGGATTCGTCTATACCCGGGATCGTCTGTACTTCAAAGTCAATATCCAATCCTGCCAACAATTCGCGCCTCCGGGGAGAGTTGGAGCCTAATACAATTTTATATTGACTCAGGTTAGGGAGTATGCTTTTCATTATCCAATTTTATCAGTTTCGTTCTACCAGCCGAAAGCCTCGTCACCCATCCAGTGGCCCTGGGCTTTCATGGTTTGTTCGATTATATCGCGGGCAACGCCGTCCCCCCCGTTCTTGTGGGAGATATATTTGGCGATACGCTTGATCTCAGGAGCCGCATCAGCGGGTGCCACAGGCAGGCCGACCATTGTCATTACTTCGTAATCAGGAATATCATCTCCAGCATACATGACCTCTTCGGGCTGCAAACCGGTCTTTTCCAGAAAATCCTTATAATCGTGAACTTTCACGGCACTTTTCATATAAATATGGATAATGCCGAGACGCGAAAAGCGTATCCGCACCGCTTCCGTATAGCCCCCCGTAATAATGGCTACATGATAGCCTTTTTTAACGGCAAGCTGCAAAGCATAGCCGTCCTTTATATTAACGGTACGCATAGGATCGCCGTTCGGGTGCAAAGGAATTACATCACAAGACAAAACACCGTCCACATCAAAAACAAAAGCCTTTATCTTACTCAAATCATAATTGATACTACTCATGTTGTGCCTCCTTATGTATACTTTGGCTGATTAGCTGGTAGATCGACCGCATATCAGGATCGCCCAGCATAGCCAAATGTTTATTGATCACATTCTCATCATACCGGATAGCCGGACCAGTCTGCGCCACCTTCGGCGGCATCGTGTGTATCTTAGCTGCTGTCTCGTCGATAAGCGGCAGTAGAACATTGGCCGGTATATCCTGTTCCTGCAATAATTTAACAGCCAACGCATAAATATGGTTGGTAAAATTGCAGGCAAAGACAGCTGCCAGATGCAAACATTTACGTTTGTCGGACGACAGGAAACGGACATTTCCCGAAAGTTTCTCCGCCAATTGTTGCAACTTACCGGCATTTTCAGACGTATTGGCTTCAAGAAAAAAAGGAATCACACTGAAATCTACCTCACGCGTTTTGCTAAATGTCTGCATCGGATACAGAACTCCGTAATTGGCCGTATGGCCGCTGAAAACATCCATCGGCATACTACCTGCCGTATGCACCCACAAGCCGTCGTTCGGCCTTACACGGGCAATTACATCCACCAAAACCGTATCTTTTAAGGAAAAGACATACAGTTCGGCATCCGTCTCGACAGCTTCAGGATCGGTTGTCCAGGAACAGCCCAACAGGGCGGCCAGCTGTTGCGCATTTTCCGGCGTATGGCTATACACCTGTCCGATCCGTATCCCTTTGCGATGCATTTCGAGAGACAGACGTGTCGCCAGGTTGCCAGAACCTAAAAAGATGACTTTCATGCTTCCTCCTGTTTGTTTTCAGTTGGCATGCGGAAAGTTCCGAGATGTATCTTTTCCCACTGCAGGTGCGATTCGTCAAACGGCTTACGTTCCTGATCCTTATATCCTATGCCGATGATGGACAAGACTTCCAGTTGGTAAGGCACATCAAGCAGTCCCCGCACATACTGCGCAGCATCCGCATCGTCTTCCGTCTGCCGATTACGGATCTGACACCAGCAACTGCCCAATCCCAAATCTTCGGCCTGCAATTGCATATAGATAGAAGCAATCGAAGCATCTTCCACCCAAACATCGCTTTCCATCACATTCGCCAGCACAACAACGGCCAACGCGCAATCTTTCAGGAACGCAGCTCCTGCCGGTTTGCATACCGACAACTTAGCCAACATTTCCTTGTCCTCCACGACAACAAACTGCCAGGGATTCTTCCGTTTGGAAGCCGGTGCCATCAAGGCGGCTTTCAATATCATTTCCACCTGCTCCGGATTCAATAACTGGTCGGTGAATTTACGGGTACTTCTTCTACTCTTTATTAATGTTGCGAAATTTTCCATATCTACTTTACTTTATTGATTGCGAAAGAGGAAACAAAGATAGTGAGATTTTCGGTATCAAAAAAGCCCCTTTTCCTTTGGTCAACCAAGGGGAAAAGGGGCTTTCAGAAATCATTGGCTTTACTCCCAACCCCCTCCCAACGCCTTATAAAGGTAGACCGTCGACAATAATTCGTCAAGCATCGCCTTGTTCAAGCTAAGTTGAGCGTCAAGCAAACCACGCTGGGCATCAAGAACATCCATATAGCTGGTGACACCGTTGATATACTGCAATTGTGCCAACTGAAGGTAAGTATCGGCTGCATTGAGCAATCTCTCATATGACAGGCGAACCTCCTTTGCCTTACGGATCGTAATGATTGCATTGCCCACTTCTTTAAAAGCACCGAGCACGCTTTTCTGGTAATTATATATTTCCTGCTCATAGCGGGCACGAGCCGCTTTCAGTTTCGCTTTGTTCTTACCCATAGCAAACAATGGTTGTAATAAATCGCCAGCAAGAAACCAAGCGGGACTCTTGATGAAATTCGTCAGTTCTTCGTTTTCAAAGCCTAAATTACCGGTCAAGCTAATCTTCGGGAAAAGATCGGTTTGAGCCACTCCTACCCTGGCATTCGCTTCACACAGTTTTTGCTCCGCTTGCCGCATGTCCGGGCGCCGTTCAAGCAAGGAAGAAGGCAGGCCGACCGGCAATGTTGCCGGCAAATGCTGTTCACGTAAGGACAATCCGCGCGGGACATCCCCTGAATACTGTCCAAGCAGGAAAGAAAGGTCATTCTCCTTTATCTTGATCTTCTGTTCAAGCGAAGGAAGCAAGGTCTCCGTACGTGCCAGCTCCACCTGTGCCTGACTGTAGGACGTCTCGGAAGTTAGACCTCCTTCAAAACGCAATTTAGCCAGTCGGACGCCCTCGCGACGTGCAGCCAAGGTGTGACGCACAATGGCCTGTTCCTGATCGAGCGCGCAAAGCTCATAATAAGCGGCAGCCACTTCCGCCACCAACGTCATCTGCAAGGCACGACGTGCTTCCACCGATTGCAGGTAGGCAGCAATCCCCACTTCGTTTGCCCAGCGGAGATTCCCCCACAGATCCAATTCCCACGACAGGGTCAGCTTGGCTCCGTATTCAGGATCAGGCTTCGGGTCATCACCTCCATAATTCAGACGCTCTTTCTGTCCGTAGATCCGAGCCCCTATTTCTGGAAACTGCTCAGCGAAAGTGATCCGTTTCGAAGCGATCATCTCCTTTATTTTCGCCGCGGCAATCTTCATATCTTTATTATTATCAAGAGCAATGGTGATCAGGCGCTGCAAAGTCGTATCGGCATATAGGCTCTGCCAAGGAATGCTGTCGATCGAAGCGGTATCCGCCCCTGCCACAATCTCTTCCGGAAGGTCCAGTTCAGGACGAGCGTACTTCTTACCGATCTTGCAGGAAGAAAGTGCCAGCGTAAGGGACAGGACCATGAATACATAGATATTTCGTTTCATTGTAATTATTTTCTTGTTGTTCGACGAAGAATACGTTCCATTCTGACTTTACCTTTTATCTTATAAATCAAAACAAAGAAGAAAGGAACCAAAACAATTCCGACAGTGATGGCAACCAGCATCCCAAAGAACACACCTGTGCCGATACTATGACGTGAAGCAGACCCCGGTCCGCTTGCCAATACCATCGGAAGCATACCCAGAACAAATGCCAATGAGGTCATCAGGATTGGACGGAAACGCATCCGGGCAGCATGAAGGGCAGCTTTGACAACCTCGACTCCGGAATCGACCTGTATTTTGGCAAACTCGACAATCAGGATCGCATTCTTTGCCGCCAGGCCGATCAACGTCACCAGACCGATTTGAAAATAAATGTCATTATGCAGGCCCGTCCCCCATATTCCGAGATAAGCCCCCAATGCAGCTACCGGTAATGAAAGCAGTACGGCAATCGGCACGATCCAGCTTTCATATTGGGCAGCCAGGAAAAGGAACACAAAAAGGAATACTAACGCCAGCACGAATCCAGTCTGTCCGCCAGCCTTTTTCTCCTGATAGGAAAGTCCGCTCCACTCCAATCCGATATTCTCCGGAAGATGTTCGCGAGCAATCCTTTGCATAGCGGCCATTGCTTCGCCAGAGCTATATCCGGGAGCAGCAACAGCACTGATAGCGGCTGTCGTAAACATATTAAAACGTTTGATCGTCCCCGGTCCGGTCGTATAGCTGGTCGTTCCCAGTGCAGTCAACGGAACCATCGAACCGTTCTGTGCACGAACGAAAAACAGACCAAGATTATCACGCGTTGCACGATATGGAGCTTCTGCCTGGATATATACTTTATATATACGATTGAACATGTTAAAATCGTTTACATAGACAGAACCCAAATAAGCCTTCATAGTCGAGAAAATATCCGTCAACGGAATACCGAGGAACTTCGCGCGGTCACGATCCACATTGAAGTAGAGCTGCGGTATCTCCGACTGCAAGGCAGATGACACACCTGTCAGTTCCGGCGCTTGCGATGCATAGAGCATAAAAGTGTCGGTAGCTGCCACCAAGTTTTCCCAGCTGGCATCGCCACGAGCCTCTAATTGCATTTCCAAACCTCCGCTCTCTCCTAACCCAGGAATCACAGGAGGACGGTTCAGGTAGGCAAGTATCTCCGGATAATATAAGAACTCTTTACGACATTGTTCCATTACGTCCTCTACTCCCATATTGGAAGATTTGCGTTCTTCCCAAGGTTTCAGAACAACGGTCAGGGTGGAACGGCTCTGCGAAGTTCCGACACGCGTGCTGCTACCGGTCACGTTCTGTACATATGCGACAGCCGGCAGATTCTCGATAAAAGCGATGGCGCGGTCTGTGACTTTACGCGTGCGTTCCAAAGTCGCTCCCTCGGGCATCACCAGTTCAACTGTAAAGAACCCTTGGTCTTCTTCGGGGATAAAGCTGGTCGGAATCACCCGGTTCAACGCGAAGATAAATACGATCACCATTCCGAAACCAGCCAAGATACGCCTCGGATTCTGAATCGCTTTTTCCAACAAATGCCCGTATTTACTATTTCCTTTGGCCAACCAGATATTGATCTTACGAAAAACAATATTCTTTTTCTTCCTGTTTGGGCGCAGAATAATCGCACACATGGCAGGGCTTAACGTCAATGCCACAACCGTGGATAACAGTACGGAGACTACGATCGTAATGGAGAATTGACGATATAAAGCTCCGGTAATTCCGCTCAAAAAGCTAACGGGAACAAACACGGCCGCCAACACCATAGAGGTAGCAATCAAGGCTCCCGACAACTCATGCATGGCTTTATGAGTAGCCTCACGAGCCGTCAGATGTTCTTCATGCATCAAACGTTCCACATTTTCTACCACGACGATCGCATCATCCACCACGATACCGATTGCCAAAATCAAGCCTAACAATGTCAACATGTTGAGCGAGAAACCCATAATTAGCATAAAACCGAATGTTCCGATCAGAGAGATAGGAACAGCGATTGTCGGTATCAAGGCTGCACGCCAGTTCTGCAAAGATAAGAATACCACCAATACAACCAGGAACAAGGCTTCAAACAAGGTTTTATATACCTCATGGATAGATTGCGATATATATTCGGTTGCATCGAAGGGGAACTTATATTCCAGTCCCTCAGGAAAGTTCTGGCTGATCTCTTTCATCGCTTCCTTTACATTCGTAGCTACCTCCAACGCATTGGCTCCCGGTAGCATATAGATAGCAAGTATAGCCGCATTTTTTCCGTTCAATCCACTTTCCGTCGAATAAGAAGAGGCTTCGAGTGAAACTCTTGCCACATCACGAATACGGACAATAGAGCCATCCGGATTGGCACGAACTACAATATCTTCGAACTCCTTTACCGTAGACAAACGTCCTCTGGCAGTAACAGGCAGAGTGATATCAACATCCAATACAGGTTGTTTTCCTAACTCACCGGCCGCCGATTCGCTGTTTTGCTCTTTCAGGGCATTCTGCAAGTCCTTTACTGTCAACCCCATATTTGCCAAACGATCCGGATAAACCCAGATTTGCATACCATAATAACGGCTACCGATATTCGAGACACGACCGACACCGGGAATACGACGCAACACATCCAACACATTAATAGTCGCAAAGTTACTCAAATAGATCTCGTCGAAACGGGGATCGTCCGAAAGTAGACTCAATGTCATCAACTGACTGGCTGATTGTTTTTCTACCGTGATACCGTTCTGCACAACGTCTGCCGGTAAACGGGATTCCGCCAGTTTCACACGGTTCTGGATTTCTACGGCCGAAAGGTCTGGATTCGCATTCACATCGAACGTGACAGTGATAGTCAAACCTCCCGAATTAGAGCTACTACTTTGCATATAGATCATACCCGGCGTACCATTCAACTCCTGTTCGATAGGAGTTGCAACAGCTTGCGATACCGTCATAGCACTTGCACCCGGATACGAGGCACTAATCTTCACAACTGGCGGAGTGATCTGCGGATACTGGTCCACCGGCAACATCACCAATCCGATAATCCCAACAATAACAATCACCAAAGAAAGTACTGTCGAGAAAACGGGACGGTCTATAAAGAATCCCGGTTTCATTCGCCTTCCTCCTCTGCCCTTAATGCTTCAATCGTTTTATCGTCACCCGCCTGTATCAGCTGTACCAGCATACCGGGGACTAACTTATGATAGCCTTCTATTACAACTTGTTCGTTTTCACCCAATCCACGTTCTATAACGATGTTGTTTCCGATCTCTGGGCCAGTCTGCACAAAACGTTTTTCTGCCACATTATCCCGGCGGACTACATAAATGAAAGCTCCCCCTTTCTCTATGGAAATAGCTTTACGAGGAACAACAATTGCACGTTCACGAACATCCAGCAAGAGTTTCACCTTTGTGAACTGCCCCGGAAGAAGTTTCTGATTCGGATTGGAAAGCTCAGCACGTACACCAAATGTACCAGTCTGCGGATCAACAATCGGATCGGCGAAATCCACTATCCCTTTAACAGGGTATTCTGAATCGTCGGCTAAGGTAACTGTCACGGTCGGTTGCCAGGAACGGGACGTGTCTTGTTCTCCAAATTTAATATTACGACGTTCGGCACGCAGATAGTCCAATGCCGTCATCTTGAAGTCTACCAAAACAGTGTCACTTTTTACGACGGCCGCCAATTTGGAGTTTACACCGGGACCAACCAAAGCACCGACATCCACAAAACGTTCGCTGATATATCCAGCCAAAGGAGAGGTCACAGTCGTATAACTCAATTCAAGTTGTGCCTGATCCAGATCGGCCTTGCTCATGGCGATATCCGCCTCTGCGTCTCCTAACGTGGCTAATGCATTATCCAAATCCAATTGGCTGGCAGCATGCTGCTCATACAAGGGCTGCAAACGTTCTACATCGCGTTTGGCTTTTGCAGCTTGTGCTTCGTTCTTTTTCAGTTGCGCCTTAGCTTTCTCCACCTTTGCCTTATAAAGAGCCGAATTAATAATAAAAAGAGGTTCGTTCTGCTTTACTTCTTTTCCTTCCACAAACAACATCTTTTCCAGATAACCTTCGACACGAGCATGTATTTCCACGAACCGGGCTGCCCGAATGCGTCCGACATATTCACCAAAAATCTGTACATCTTCCTTCGCCGGTTTATCAACAATCACAAGAGGCCTCAAAGGTTCATCCTTATGTCGACATCCTGTTGTTAACACCATCAAGGCTAAAAACACAGCCCCTTTAACCAATCTTTCTCCTACCATTTTAATATCTATAATTGACATTTAAACTTGCTATATATCTATCTATAAATTAAGAAATGAAATAATCGTACCATTGTTTCAACTCAAGCGTTAAAAAACATTATATAGCTTGTTCTTAACACAATATACCCAATATGAAATTGCTTGTTACCCAAATCACAATCCATATATGTAGAATTATTCCACATTCTTCCTAAAAAATCCCCAATTATACCTTCAAAGTATTCCCCAACTAACAATCCTCCGAAAAAACACTTTTCCCCCACCAATCCGACACATCTTCCATATGAAGATATCCAGTCTTCCAGTGAAGTCTTTTCGGATCACCCCGAAATCCTGAGGGGAAAAATCGTATCTTAGTGGCAGTAAAAAAAATAAAAGAGATGAGTTACGATCAATTTTTTCGTTTTATCTTTCCGGAGGGAATGTTTGATTATTTTGAGTTGTCTGATTTCAAAGAAAAGTCGGATAGGGTAGAAATATATTTTGAAGAGAAGAATATGCAACCGATAACCTGGAGAGCAAGGGCTTTTATGAACAAGTCAGAATGCAGGATTATCCGATGCGTGGGCGTAGCTGCCTGTTGTTTATCAAAAAACGAAGGGTAGAGTCAACTAGCAAGTGCAATTATAGTCATAAAAATGAAATTCATCCAAAAATCGTCATTATTAAAAGAAAAATCAATAAAGATTTGCATACTTCAAAATAATCATTTACATTTGTGCATACCAAAACCCTAACTATGAAAAGAAACCGAAACCTTAACAGCAAAAACAAAAAGAATTATTGACCAAAGCCAGGCTATGATTAGTAAGGCTTTTTGTACGGGTGGTATAATACCACCCGTTTTTGTTGCTCCCATTTCTTGCAAAAATACTCTTTGGGGCTTCTGAAGGATCAGTAGATATTTCCGGTTGGTGGATGGCTGGGATTATCCGTATAATGCGCTTATCCGGAACAGGAAGAAAGCAGTGTCGTTGATTCCCCGGAACTGTCGGCGCAGGTCTTTGATTTTGGCATTGAAAGATTCGGCGGAAGCGTTGGTGAGCCTGTCGTTGAAATAATTGATGATTGTGTCACTGTGTGTTGAGAATGTGTCAATGACGGTTTTGAAGCGGACAGGGTCAAACTGTTCGAGTTCGTTATACCATCTTGCCGGTTTGAGCCTTGCCACAGGTGCTGTTATGTGCTCGTTATAGATATCAGTCAGTTTCATCGACAGGCCATATGCCGTTTTCAGCTGAGGATAACGCCCGAAAAGTATCCCGGCACGTTGCCTCTGTTTGTCACTCCATTTGGAGATGTTGCGGGTCATGATGTGTTTTGAACGCGCCATGATCTGCCGGAGGGTCTCTCCATTTGACTCAACCGCAGGTTTATATTGTGTCTTGTTTTGCCGGCATAGTCTTATCTGCTCGTTTTCGGCCCTTATCACCTCCCACCGCAACTCAATGCGCATCTCATCAATGGCCTGGCTCATCAGCTGCTGCACATGAAAGCGGTCGCTTATCT
>JAAGKN010000082.1_pt1 | contig 89194 bp, 64 predicted proteins | sample 6206371 | NCBI WGS metagenome assembly JAAGKN01 (sample SAMN11533720, study PRJNA540317) | gut metagenome | isolation source: fecal pellets from male and female animal of same cohort | host: Peromyscus leucopus | place: USA:CA | collected 2017 | reverse complement strand
GCTGAAATTTACCAAAAAGACGACCAAAGACATTGACAATTAAAATTCAGTCAATGAATGAAATTGACAAATAATTGGGAACCAACTATTTGACGATTTTATGAATTGCGAATTTTAAGTTTTTTTATGAGATACACTCTTAGAAACTGTTTAAATTTAACAATGGTTAAGATTGAGAGGATTTTTTGAGTGATTTTTCAATCTTGAAGAGGGAGTTTAGCGGGCTAAACGACCGATGATAGATTGGAAAGCGCCAAAAAAGACCTCAAGATTAGCCATATGTTAAAGTTAAATTGTAATAAACGTTAAATTTAAACAGTTTCTTAGACCTATTATGCTCCTTTTTTCCTCCAATCCAGACGCATAGGGTCTTTACGCCGCGCAGTGATTGCTGAACTCAGTGTTAAAACACGATCTTGCGGATTTTTGAGCCGCGCACCTCGATCAGGATCTCCCCTTTTTGAGGTGCTACTCTCAATCCCTGGAGATTGTAGTAGATAGGATTCTCTTCACTCTCCATCACGGATGCATCCACGCCCGAAATCGGCCCGGATTCAGCTTTCATCGATATCAGATTGCGATCTGAAGCCTCTGCTTCATCTATTGTAGAAAGCGAATTCCCCGTGAGCCAAGCATTAGCCGATATGCTTCCATCCAGCGGCGCTGATTTCCAGACGTCATCAGAAAGACAAAGCGTGCCTGACTCGGGAGCAACAGCCTTGAATGCACCTGCAAGCGCACCGTTTTGCATCGGATTCGACACGGCGCGGTCGCCGAGACGGTATACTGTGATGGCACCCATCAAATCCCAATCGGCCTCTCCGACCTCTTCGGCCGAAACATTCTTGCGGATCACGCAAGGACGGCCGGCCTCGATTACTCCATAAATTCTTTCAAGATAGACCTTTGATGGGACCTCGGGATCGTCGACCCCGACCACATCGTAGACCTCTGCTCCGCACACGGCGCATGGCCAAGGATAACAGATTGTGGAATACTCCGTCTTATCATCTCGCGTAAGAGGCATCGTCACGTCCGACTCCAGGAAATTCCAATAATGGTGGTAGGTCGGCAGATGATTGGTGAAGCACACTGCTGCAATTGCCAGACTGCCCTGAGCTCCAAACCCACCCTTTAAGGAGAGATGAGTCAGCGGCGATACGAGGATTTCCGAAAAATCGAGAGGAGCGCCTTCTTTAAGCATGACATTCATTGAAGTGTTGCTGTCATACATTGTCTTGTCTTCAAGGTCAACAACGATGGCGCGCCGGCGATTCCAGAAGGAGTGGGAGATATCCCAGTCGGAAAAAGACCTATCGCCGTTGTGCAACCCGAATATGAATTCGGGTTGCGAACTAAGATAAGGTTGCTCCGGCACAATGACGAGGTAACGGAAGTCTTTCGCGTCCACTGCCGGAAGATCCCAGGCATGCACGCCGTCGGCGCCGATGCTTACGATGTTGCCGCTCTGCGATGTTGCGCCCGAGAGGGTCTTTCCCCCGCTGAGGTCAACATCGATATATTCCGCCGCTTCAACGGCCGCGTCCTTCAAGGATATTGTCATGAACACTGCCGAATATGCGGGCACATTGTATTGGATTGCTCCTCCATCAATGTAGACATCGCCGATAGCCACGGGCTTTACATTTTCAGGATTCTCCCACGTGTTGACATCTTCAGCTCCGCCCGAAAGGATTTCGCCGCTGATATTGCTCACTTCGCTGCCATCAAGTTTGAGATTGACCGCGAAGGGAGAAGCTCCAGGATTGACGAGTCTCAGAAAGATGGTTTTGCGGTCGGTAGAGATATTGGCCGAGGTGTAAAGGCCGTTATCAGCAGCGTCGGAATCTCCGGCAATTTCCACATTGTATTCACCGAGATATTTCGGGAAAAGTTTCTGCACGTGATAGGAGGGCATGAAGAGCGTCGAATGATTGTTGAAATGGATCATTTCGGTGGGCCACCAGCCCGGCATGTCGTCGTTCTGGAAAATCGGGGCGAAGGATTGCATTGTGACAACGCCTGAATTTCTTTCAAGGCCGCACATATACACGGCTTCGGCAAGCGCGGCGCGCAGATGCATGGGGGCATATTCCGTGCCATCGGCGCGCTTGTCTTTTGTCACAGCAAATTCGCCGAGATAGAATTTGGGAGCGTTGCGGTCCGCGTTGTCAAACTGAGTATAGTTTTCAATAAACCATTCCGGGCTCTCATAGACATGAACGTCGATGACATCGGTTTTGTAGGCATTGTCCCATCCTGTGCCATTCCATGCCCCATTGCCTATAAAGACGATGTCAGGATATTTAGCAGAAATAGCTTTGTAGAATTTGTTGTAACGGTCGTAATACCGGCCGTCGGCATCGTCGCCCGTGCCGAAAATAGGATTGTTTTCATTATGAATATGTTTTGATTTTTGAGTTTTTTGCGTGGTATTCCCCAAAGGGGTCACCGGCAAAATTACAACGCCCGGAAATTCATAGGAAATTTCCATGCTTCAGATTGTCTTTGCAAATTACCCAATTTTCAAAGTCTGCTTTAAATCAAGCATTTATATTTATGTTACAATTTTGTTTCCGCATGTTACATCAAACACATCTTCCTATAAATCAGCAGTTTGAGGAGCCAGCTTCATATTTTCGTGCATAGGCCGACGGAGAGACTCCAAAGACGCTTTTGAATGCCGTAGCGAAATTGTCGGGATTGGAGAACCCCACACATCCTGCCACATCGGCTACCTTTATTCCCGGAGTGGAGGCGAGAATCTCCGACGCCTTATGCAGGCGCGTGGTTCTGATATAGTCCCGGGGCGAGAGATTGCAGGCGGCCTTGAGTTTGCGCTGCAGATTGGAGCGGCTGACCCCGACGTCGGCACAAAGCCGCTCGATCGTCAACTTGGAGTCGGATATATTGTCGTTGATATAGCGGTTGACGCGCGCCATCAATGCCCGATCGGGGTCGGACGCATCGGAGGGAAGATCCACATTGACATTAGCTACGATCACACGCCTTCCATCTTCAGCTACACTCAGGGCTTGCATGTAGCGCAGCATCTCACGCCTCGCCGTGAGCCGCTGGTAATATTGCCATATGATAAAGACCGCGAGCGAAAGCGCGGTCATGCAGTAGAGAGTGATCATCCACCAGGAGGCATACCATGGAGCGTGCACTCTGAAGGTTATGACGTCAGCCGCACCGTTGCCGGTGGACACCGCAAGCGTATACTTTCTGGGAGAAAGGTTCGTGAGCGTCAGGGAGTTGGCGCCGCGCGGCAACTTGATGGCTTCCTTTCCGTTCAAGCTGTATTCAAAGGTGATGTCGGCCGGTTCAGCAAAAATATCAGTCACCAGCATAATCACTATATTATTATCTTTATGTCCCACCGTGAAGTTTCTATCTTTCCTCCAATTCCGGCTCAGGGGTCGGCCTCCGGCCAGAATGTCGGCGATTTTGGCATTGCAGGCCCGCCTTTCGCCGCCGGCGGAGTCGGGACTGAAAAATGTTATACCCTCAGTGCCGCCAAACCAAAGGGTGCCGTCTGCATCGGCCCATGATGCGTTTTTGCCATATTCGAAAATCCCGGCACCTTCGGCCGTGCCGAAGCGGCGCACTTCATTGCCGGAAATCCGGCAAAGTCCGTTGTTTGTGGCCACCCATATATTTCCCGCTCCATCACACTCAATGGAATACGCAGTGTGCGATCCCAATCCCTCGGCTTCGGAGTAATGACGTTTCCTGCCATCAGGACCGATGGCGAACACTCCCTCCGAGGTTGCGGTCCAGAGTGTGCCGTGCGGATCGATGGTCATGGCATGGACAATGCCCTCCTTATTGAGCACTCCTGCCTTCGGCTCCTTATCCAATCGGTCAATTTTCAGGGTTTCATAATATGTCCCCACATAGAGTGCGTCGGCGTTGGCGTCATAGAGCAACGCGTCCATCCAAAGAGTGTAGTTTTTATTGACATACCTGCATTCTTCCCATTTGCTTTCGCCTTTCTTTTTTCGCCAAAGGCCATGACCCATTGTGGCCACCCACAAAGTGCCGTGCTTGTCGACGGCCACATCGTAGACACTGCCTATCGTTTTGCCCTCAGAATCTGCCGGACCGGCTCCTCCATGGTAGCCTCCGGAAAAGATGTCTATATATCCGAGTCCATCGTTGGCAGAGCCGACCCAAAGTTTTCCTTCGCCGTCATAACGCAGAGTTATGGGCGAATGTGGCACGCCGCTAAGATGGGTGGACGACTTGCCATCAGGGCTGATTCTATATATGCCGTCTCCGTCCGCACCCACCCACATGGAGCCGTCGGGAGTGCGGCATATTGTGGTGACATAGTTTGATCCCCGGACCTCCATACCTCTCCTATTATCTCATCTTCCTTCTTCTTCAATCGATAGTTGACGGTGCCCGTAGCGATAACGCCCTCCCCGGGCACTTCCAGAATTGTGCCTACATTCGAAAATATCGGCGTGCCGTCGGCAAGACGCGCCGGGGCGCTGAAACTGTCGGCCGCAGGATTATAGAGCTGAATGCCACTCGAGGTAGCTATCCATACATTCCCCCCGGGATCGCAATAGATTTTGCTTACATAATTGCCGTTAAGTGAATTGGCATCGGCACGATTATGGTAATAATGATGAAAAGAGGCTCCGTCAAACCGATTGAGGCCGTCTTCAGTGCCGATCCATAACATGCCGTCGGCATCCTGGCAGATGTCAGTGATCATGCTGCTGGTGAGGTCGGAGCCGGCCATAAAGAATCTACAGTCTTGGGCCGAAACAGCCAAGACCGCCACCACAAACATTGCCAGCGATATGTTGATTTTGTCTATCTTACGGAGTTACCATTGCGTTGGGAACGGCGCGCGCGGATCCGGTTCACTATTGTGCAGACGCAGGAGTCTGACCATACATTCTCGGCCGTCTCCACCATGTCGATGATTGTGTAGATGGGCAGAATTATACCCATGATGCTGATATCGGCGCCGATGCCCGACATCAGCGAGAGCGTCAGGAAATAGCAGCCCATCGGCACGCCGGCGTTGCCCACGGCCGATATCACGGCGATGAATAGCCAGGTTGCCATCGTCACCCATGTCAGCGGCAGGCCGTTGTTTTGCATCACGAAAAGCGAAGTCACCAGAATGAACGCCGCGCATCCGTTCATATTCACCGTGGTGCATATCGGCAACACGAATCGCGCCACCTTGCGGTCGACCCCGGCGCGCGATTCGGCATTCTCCATCGTCACGGGGAGCGTGGCCGCCGAACTTTTGGTGAATAGTGCCATAAGCACGGCCGGAGACATTGCCTTGAGAGTCTTCAGTGGATTGATACCCTTTGCCAGGAGCACGAGCGGCAAGACCACGAAGAATTGCACGCAGTTGCCTCCGAGGATCACAAGCACATATTTACCCAGCGAATCCAACACAACGCCCGAACCGACCTGGGTCGTGAGCTGGGCGGCAAAAGCCACGATGCCGATAGGCAGAATGGCTATCAGCCAGCGGATAAGAGTGAAGAGCAGTTCTTGCAGACCGTTGAGCAAATTCAGCAGCGTCTGTTTGGGCGCGCTTTCAGGCATCTTCGATATCGCAATGCCGGCTGCAAAGCATATCAGCAAGAGAGCCAGCACATTGCCGTCAAGAAGAGGCTTGACTATGTTGTCTGGTATCACCGACATCAGATGGTCGGCATATGAGAACTCCACCGGAGACACCGCTTGGGCGGTCTCGTTATGCACAGCTTCCGGCGGCAGATTGCCCGGGGCGATGAATATATAGAGGAGCAAGCCTACGACGGCCGCAAGAAATGTCGTGAGCAAAGTGTAGCCCAACGTCGTGCGAAACATCCGGCCCATCTCCCGGCTGCCGCCCAGCGAGGCGAGAGTAGTGATGACGGCCAATACGATCGTAGGCACTGCAAGAAGCCGGAAAAGACGCGTGAACACCGTCGCAATGAAATTCATCACCGCGTTCAACCCCTCGCTGCCGATCAGCCCAAGCCCGACGCCAAGAGCCAATGCCCCAAGCCATATCCAGATCTGATATTTCTTCATAATTCCTTACACCTGCAATCAATCAATCTTGACCCATCAACACATCACCATTCCCAGCCATAGCTCGTCAGGCCGTTCCAAATAGTAAGTTTCGAATCCGCGGGAAGACGACGCACGAGGATGGCAAACCGGGTGAAGGTCACCTTATCCGGATCGGGCTCATACTTGTTGTTGATGCCGAGGTTTATAATCCAATTGTAAGTCTTCTCCTGGGTATTGCGGTAAAAGCTGTTGCTAACCGACATGATGTCATATTGATGCGCCACATAATAGATCAGCATTTGCTGCTCGGCGAAATTGATCTTATAGTAAGATGAATTAAAACCGATCGGGTCATCAGGAAGGTCCTCCGCATAACTGACTATGATCTGCTTGTTGTTCCACTTCTTGCATTTCTCAATGAGCTCAGTGTCGGATTTTTCCACACTGATGCTGACGGGCAGGAACTGATCGTTGATCGGCAAGTAAACCTCGGGCGGTTCCTCACTGTGACGATTGCAAGCCCCGAAGATGAATCCAATGGCAATCGCCACGATGGCGACCGCGAAATAACGCCTGTTCATGATTATTATCTCTTATTAATTAGTTTTTTAGACACGATGTTCAATTAGATTCATTTATTAGATTAACGGACAATTAATCCAAATATTATCGAGAATATAAAGTTTTTCAATGAGCCGCCGAAATAAGAAACTCAAGTTTCGCAAGTCTAAACATTTGGGTATCACCTCGTAGAGGTGACCCATAGGTTAACCCCATGCGCGCGAGGAGCGAAGCGACGAGGGTGCGTGGGGTCAGGCTAAACTCCGGCAATCGCACCTCGTAGAGGTGCACCATATCCGATGTTGACAAAATCAAAACTTGCGAAAGTTGAACAAGAAATGACATCGCCATAGGTTCTTAAGTAATCCGCACGCAGAATTCGTATATCATTATAGAAAACAACAACTTGACATCTATGAAGATCATACGCACAATCGCTCCATACATTGCCATGCAGTTCATCGCCATCTCCGCCATGGCGGGAGTGCACTCAGCCCCTGCATGCAACGACAACGCAATCAGCTCATATTCAACAACGAAGTCTTCCTACGTTAACCCGGCCGGCGAAATGCCCGACACCGTAAAATGTGGAGTTCACTTTGATTATGCCGGAGGTGATGAAGGAAGCCGCCACTATCTGCGATTGCCCGGGGGCGGCCGCGAGGTAAAGGCGATACTTTATTGCCATCAAAACATGACGGAGGAAGTCCTCTTTCGCAGCCAAGCGTTTTGCGACCGCATGGACTCCCTCGGCGTGGCGATGGCCTTCATTCAGCGAGGCTCGCTCGATTGGAATACATCAGGGGGTTGCCAGAAGCGATTTGAGTCAATAATCAAAGATTTTGCCGAGGCCACAGCGCATCCTGAAATCTCTACCGCTCCGATCATACCTTTCGGCCACTCTGCCCAAGCCACATTCCCATGGAATTTTGCAGCCTGGAATCCCGATAAGACACTTTGCATCATCTCATTTCATGGAGACGCGCCGCGCACCAATCTCTGCGGCTACGGACGTGAAAACATCGAATGGGGGCGCACCCGCAACATCGACAACATTCCCGGATTGATGATTGAGGGGGAATATGAATGGTGGGAAAGCCGTGTGCGTCCCGCCCTCGCATTCAGAATGATGTATCCCGACAGCAAGATCTCCTTTTTATGCGATGCCGGCAAAGGCCATTTCGACCTCTGCGAAGACACTCAGATGTATATCGCCGCCTTTATCGAGAAAGCGCTGGCAACGCCGCGCCCTTCAGACGGAGTGTTTTATTCACGCTGGATGGCCGACGGCTCTGAAAGCGCTGACCCACACGACCAATTCTGGTATCAGGATGAAGAAATGGCCGAATGGACGCGCCGGCGCTATGCAGAGACGCGAGGCAAGAAAATGCAGTATCTGTCAGCGAAAATCGATGGCGTGATCATCCCATATGACTCTTCGAAGCACATCAAGATGAACGCAGACTGCGATAAGACGGAATTCACCATCACTCCCCTCTTCGTGGACGAATCGCATCAAAGAGCGTCAGAAGACCATGCCGCGGTCACTCCGAAAGTAACCTTGATATCCGGCCCCGCCATCCAGACGGATCCATATCAATTCCGTTATGACCCTGACTATTTCGGGAAAGACCCCAAGCGCTTATGGAAAGGAATAACACTATGTGTGGAAGCCGAAGGAGATGAGGACTACAAACCGGCAGTGCAGGAAATCTGCATCCAAATCAGGCCGGACAGTCATCAACGCCAAGGCGCTCGCTGAGGCCAACCTCGCCCTCGACAAGACAGCCCACGCATCTTCCACGGGCGAATGTAATCTCCCGCAATGGGTCAACGTCGGCAGGACCGACACCCGCCTGCCTCCCGCACTCGAATTAATGTATTTACAACTGGAGGCAGGCGTCCCCACCTGCCTCCAGCACTCGAATTATCAGCGAATATTCGGTTCTTCCCAGACCCGGGTGGCCGTGCAGAGTGTCTTCACTTTCTGCGTGCCGAGGGTGAACCGGAATTCCCCCTTCTCGAGAATCCATTTGCCATCGTAGTTCACGTAGGCAAGATCGCTGGCCGGCAGGCTGAAGCTTACCCGCTTCGTTTCGCCCGGGGCGAGCTCCACCTTGTCGAAGTCGCGCACACGGAGCACGTCGGGAGTCACCGTGGCCACGAGGTCGGAGCTGTAGAGAATCACAGGCTCCATACCTTTCACCTTGCCGGTGTTGGTGACGTTGACCGAGACAGTCAGTGTGTCGGCATCGGTGAATTCAGCCTTGTCGACGGCGATGTCGGAGTATTCGAAAGTGGTGTAGCTCATGCCGTAGCCGAAAGGCCACTGCACGTCGATGTCGGCCGAATAATTGTAAGCGCCGGTCATGGTTTCCACCGATTCGCAAGGCTTATGGTCATACGTGGCCAGAGCGTGCACCCACTTCGGATAAGTGTAAGGAAGTTTGGCGCTGAAGTTCTCCTCGCCGGCAAGAAGCTTGGCGAGCGCATCGCCGCCGTAGTTACCGGGCAGGAGGATGTCGACGATGGCGGCCGCCTCACCCTCGATCTCGCGGATGATGCGCGGACGTCCGCCGCTGAGGATGAGCACTACAGGCTTGCCGACCTTGTAAAGTTCCTTCACGAGCTCGAGTTGATTTGCCGAAAGTGTAAGATCGTTGATGTTGCCGGGAGTCTCATTGTAGGAATTCTCGCCGATGCAGGCTACGACGATGTCGGCGTTCTTGGCGGCTGCCACGGCGTCGGCGATGCGCAGATTCTGCTCTTCCTGCCATTTGCCGTAGTCCTGTACATAATCCATGCCCTGCTCGAGGGTCACATTGTCGGCGCCGAACTTATCGCGAAGAGCTTCGTAAATCGTATTATACTGTTCATGGAATTTCGGATCGTCAGTGCCCTGCCAGGTATATGTCCAGCCGCCGTTGAGGCAGCGCATAGAGTTGGCATTGGGACCCGTGACGAGGATTTTCTTTCCCTTTGCCAGGGGGAGCACGCCGGCGTTCTTCAGCAGGATTTCGCTCTGCACTGCCGCCTCGAGGGCTGCGTCGGCATGCTCCTTGCTGCCATAAAGGGGATAATCGCGGGGATTGGTGTCGGGTTGCTCGAAAAGACCCAAGCGCATCTTGAGGCGCAGGATGCGGGCCACGGCGTCGTCGATTCGCTCCATCGATACTTTTCCTTCCTCCACGAGCTGCTTTAGCAGAGTGCAGAATTCCGTGTCGTAGGGCACCATCGACATGTCGACTCCGGCGTTGATGCTCATCATGATGGCTTCCTTATAATCGGCGGCGACCTTGTCGCGTTTCCAAAGATTGTGGATGTCGGCCCAGTCGGTGACGATCATGCCGTCCCAGTTGAGCTGCTCTTTGACCCAGACGGTCAGCAGTTCATGGTTTGCATGGAAGGGAACGCCGTTGTAGTTGCCTGAATTCACCATCAGCGAGAGCGCTCCGGCATCGATGGCCATCTTGAATGGAGCGAAATATTTCTCGCGCAGGTCGGCGGGATTGATCACTCCCGGCGTGCGGTCTTTGCCGCTCACGGAGGCGCCATAGCCCATATAGTGTTTTATGCAGCTGCCAACTCCGTAGGGGCCTACGCGGTTGGGGTCGTCGCCCTGATAGCCTTTGATCATCTCCACAGCCATAGCGCCGTTCACGTAGGGGTCTTCGCCGAAGCTTTCCCATACACGGCTCCAGGTAGCATAGCGTGTGATGTCCATCACCGGGTTGTAGACCCAGGGGATGTCGCAGGCGCGGCTCTCATAGGCCGTGATGCGGGCGCCTTCACGAGCCAGGGCGCGATTGAACGACGCGCCGATGTTGATCTCCTGCGGGAACATCGTGCCTCCGCGGCTGTAGGTCACGCCGTGGTTCTGGTCGACTCCGTAGATGTCGGGAATGCCAAGCTCCTTCATCGAGCTCTTCTGGATCTGGGAGATGAGGTCATACCAGACTTCCGGACTCTGGGCCTCGCCGAAAGGGGTGTTGAGCACGGAGCCCACGCGGTAAGTCTTGATGGCGTTTGCGAGTTTTTCTTTGTTCATAACCGGCTTGCCATCCTTATTGTCGATCAGCAGACCGATCTCAAGTTCACACATCTGGCCGACCTTGTCGTCGAGGCTCATTTTGGAAATGATTTTCCGGATCTTTGCCTCCATGGCCGGATCGGCGGGAATCGCCGGTTTCACATCAGCCGCAAACGCGGGCATAGCCGCGGCCGTCATCGCCGCAGCCATCGCAATCGATTTGATTACATTCGTTAAGCTTTTCATCTGATAAAATTAGAGTTTGACTCGCAATTCCAAACCATCGATTCCGCATCACGACGCAGAGTCAGACGCAGAACCATCACTCATCCCGCCACGCCGAAACCGGAAATCACCTTCCACACCTCAAAGTGAATCAAGGAAAGTCTATCAAAGCAACCGCCGGCTTCAAATCGCGTCCGAAATGAATCTCTTCCGCAAAATTAACCATTCCCCGCCAAATCAGCAAACATTCGGCCAAAATTATATTTGCATTGCCTCTAATCGAATTGTGATCCTTCGAAGATTTTACGAAATTATGCAATAGCGGTTACAATAACAGCCATTGCAGTAAATTATTTGACTCAGGTTTCGCAAGTTAATCATTTATAAGAGTGTATCTCATAAAAACATTTTTTATTAGATACCCTCTAAGGATTCCGGTCTTATGCAAAGCGCCCGGATCCGGAGGGATTCGGGCGCTTGCTTTATTTATTGGGGGCTTCTCTATCAGGGGCTTCTCCTTTAGAGGAGGGCTTTCACGCGGGGATAGATGTTGTCGACCGTGAAGCCGAATTTCTCATCGAGCACTTTATAGGGGGCTGAGGCACCGAAGCGTTCGAGGCCGAAGACGCCGCCCGTGAAGCCGTTGATGCCGCGGATCGTGGAGGGCAGACCGGCAGTGAGGCCGAACTGCTTCACGCCCTCGGGGAGCACCGACTTGCGGTAAGCCTCATCCTGAACGTTGAAAAGGCCGATCGAGGGCACGGAAACCACACGCACGCCGATGCCTTCGGCAGCCAGTTTCTCAGCCACCTCACAGAGGAGCGAAACCTCCGAGCCGTTGGCCACGAGCACTGCCTTCGGATCCGGGGCGTCAACCACCACGTAGCCACCCTTGCGGGCGCCTTCGGCATCGGCGTCGCGGCCTGCAGCGGTCAGCGCGGGAAGCTCCTTGATGTCCTGGCGCGAGAAGATCAGCGCCGAGGGAGCGTGCGTGTTGTGCATCGCCATGTCCCAGCATACGGATGCCTCGGCGGCATCGGCAGGGCGCAGAGCCAACAGCGAGGGTTTGCCGCTGAAGTTGCGCACCTCCTCGAGAAGGCGGATCTGTGCCTCTTGCTCGATGGGCTCATGGGTAGGTCCGTCCTCACCCACTCGGAAGGAGTCATGTGTCCAGATATATTTCACGGGCAGCTCCATCAGGGCCGACATACGAACCGCGGGCTTCATATAATCGGAGAATACGAAGAATGTGCCACAGCCGCAGATCACGCCGCCGTGCAGCGCGATGCCGTTCATGATGGCCGCCAAGGTCAGTTCGCTGACGCCGGCCTGCAGGAAGGCTCCGCTGAAGTCATCTTTCTTCAGAGCATGGGTCTTCTTCAGGAAACCGTCGGTCTTGTCGGAATTGGCGAGGTCGGCCGAACCGACGATCATATTACCCACGTGAGTGGCAAGATAACCGAGGAAGTTGGCCGAAGCGGCGCGAGTGGAGATATTGGGCTTGCGCTCGATCGAGCGGTAGTCGAGGGCGGGAACCTCGCCGGCGATATAGCTTTCCAGCTCCTTGGCGAGTTCCGGATTCTCCTCGGCCCATTTCTTATGGGCTTCCTTGCGCACTTTCACGATCTCTGCGAGCTCCTTGGCGCGCTCTTCATAAAGCTTCTTGGACTCCTCGAAAATCTCGAAGGGAGCGTCGGGGTTGCCGCCGAGGTTCTTCACAGTAGCTGAGAAGGAGGCGCCGCTCTTGCCAAGAGGCTGACCATGAGTGGAGCACTGGTTTTCAAACGAGCTGCCGTCTTCCTTCACAGCCCCTTTGCCCATGATCGTGCGGCCAAGGATCAGAGTCGGTTTTTCGGTTTCTTTCTGCGCCTTTTCGATAGCGTCGGCGAGCTGAGCGGCATCGTTGCCGTCGATTTCCAGCACGCTCCAGCCCCATGCGCGGTATTTGGCAGCTACATCCTCTTCGTCTACCTCAGCCACGGTGGTGGAGAGCTGGATCGAGTTGGAGTCATAGAACATGATAAGCTGGCTCAGGCCGAGGTGGCCTGCGATGCGGCCTGCGCCCTGGGAGATTTCCTCCTGCATGCCGCCGTCGGAGATGAAGGCATAGGTCTTGTGAGCTACGGTCTCGCCGAAGCGGGCGGCGAGGAAACGCTCTGCGATGGCGCAACCTACGGCCATCGTGTGACCCTGACCCAGCGGACCGGATGTATTCTCAATGCCGCGGGAAGGATCCACTTCCGGATGACCCGGGGTGGCGCTGCCCCACTGGCGGAACTGCTTTAATTCGTCGAGGGTGAACTTGCCCGTAAGAGCCAACACTGAGTAAAGCATCGGCGACATGTGGCCGGGGTCAAGGAAGAAGCGGTCGCGTGCAAACCAGCAGGGGTCCTGAGGGTCATACACGAGATATTTTGAATAAAGCACATTGACGAAATCCGCGCCGCCCATGGCTCCGCCTGGGTGTCCGGAATTGGCTTTCTCAACCATCGCTGCGGCCAGCAGACGAATGTTGTCGGCCGCGCGTTTCATAACCTTTGTTTCCATATATTCTAAATATTGTGAATTGTCTTTTCCATCTTGTTTGGCGCACCTCTACGAGGTGCCTCCGCGGCTATATTTCCCAACCCCATGCACCCTTGTCACTTCGTTCCTCATGCGCATGGGGTTAACCTATGTGGCACATCTACGACGTGCGCGGCATCGTCTTGCACATCTCGAGGCTCGGCAAGTTTAACGCCGGACTGAGAGCCGTCTTCGGCGAGTAAAGGTTTCTTTCGGACGCTCTCTTATTTTCTGCAAAGTTAGGAAATATTTTCTGAATTTCCATCCTGCGCGGATAATTTTACCCCAAATGTATCAATCCATTCATCTAATTGTTACATTCCCTGCCCATGCTCGGCATTTTTTGTAACCTTCCCCGAAGGATTTACCCCCCCCGACGGGTATGTTATAGGTAATAGTTTATAGTTGATGGGTGATGGGTGAGTCTGATTGATAAAGGGCCGGCCGGCTTTCCATCGCGGAATGCCGACCGGCTCTCATAATTGCAACTTCCGTTTGTTTTTCTTCAGTTGATGGGGATGTTGAAGTCACCCTCAAAACCGGGGTCGATGCCTACCCCTCCGGATGTCTTCGAGGTCAGAAGCGTGCCGTAGACGTTGGTGCGGTAGTTCGCCTGCACGGGCAGATTGTTGGCTGATGTCTCCATTGTCTTCTTTCCTTTGCCGTAGGCGGTGATCTTGGCCTCGATGATGTCGGTGGATTCCGACGGCACGAGAATCGTCTGCACCGATACAGCACGGTAACCCTCCACGGGATATTCCACGATGGACTCATCGGGAAGCGCTTCGGCGCCGAAAATGACGCTGACGGGCTGACCGCATACTTCCCCGGCGAGCATATCGAATGTGGTGTAAAGCCCCTTCAGCTCCACCTCAGTGGTGAGTTGCGCGCCTCCCGCTCCGTAGGCCTCCTTGAAGGCCTTGGCGGTGAAGTCATCGTCTGTGCCCCAGTTGAGCTGGGCCACGGCTCTGCTGAGTGTCACGCTGGCCTGCATCGGTCCCTCCACCTGGCTGCCCATCTCATAGAGAGCGAAGAAGCAGTCATAATCGATGGAGTTGTAAGAGGTCATTTTCTCATAATCCACTTTGAATACGTGACCCTCGGCATCGAAGGTGTAGGCATCGGCGGCATCTGAGTTGCTCGCAAAGAATGCAACTTTATACATCTTGCCATTCACGAGTTGGAGGGTGAGCGAGGCTGTATTGGAAGGTCCGAATGAGGTTTCCCCTTCCTCCACCAATCGGTTTGAGGCGGCATCATAGAGGGCATATTGCAGCCTGTCGGCCTGCTCGCCATCGCCGAAGATTGCGCGGGTTGCCTGGTCGGCGGGGAGCGCCACGCTGAAGGTGATTCCGCTTATTTCGGAATCCCCGGGGGGCGCTTGGGGCGCGTCGCCGTCGGAGCAGGACGCGAATCCTGCTCCGAGCGTCAAAGCGCCGATTATCCACTGCAATAACCTTTTCATCTATTCAGTTCCTCTTTGAAAGTAAATAAAAGTCTATTGGCTGTATAAGTCTATATACGTTTATACAAGTCTATAGACGTCTATATTTGTCTTCTTAAAACGTAGGGTATTTCACGTTCTCTACGGTGTTGCTGCCGGCAGCAGTGTTATTGCCGTAGACGGGACCGAAGATAGTGCTCGTCGGCGCGCCGTTGAAGTTCTTGTAGTCATGAGTGTCGTCCTGCGTGATGACGACATTCTTCACGGTGTTGCCGGAGTAGTTGTTCATATTATTGGTGAAACCTACGATGCCGCCCACGTGGCGATAACCCTTGATAGCCACACCGTCAACGACGCAGTCCTTCACGAAGTCGCCGTTATCGTTAAAGCCGATGATGCCGCCGACTTTGTCTCCGTTGTCCCATTCAGAGCCAAGATTCTCAGCAGCAGAAGTGATCGTGCCGCCGATGACCTTGCAGTTCTGAATAGTCAGTCCGGTGTTGTTGGAACAATAACCTGCGATGCCTCCGGCATAGTGTGTGCTCGTGATGGCGGGATTCTTCAACGTTACATTCTTAATGACTGTCTTGCCGCCCACCACAGCGCCGAAGAGACCGGCAGCCGCGTAGTTCTTCACGCTCGATGAAGCCTTCAGATTGCTGATCACGTGACCCGCGCCATCGAATGTGCCGCTGAAGGCAGAGGAGGGATAAGATGTAACTGAGTTTGCGATCGGGGTGAAGTCTATGCCGGCCATGTCGATGTCGGCTGTCATTTTGATGGTCTTACCAAGGAAGGCATTGGGATTAGCAGCCACCATGCGGGAGATCTCCACGAGGCCGGCAGGTTTGCTGAGTTCGAAAGTGTTGCCCACCTGCGTCAGGCCGTCCACGATGGGAGCGGTAACGGTCACGTTGCTCACGGTGTTGTTGCTCAGAGTAACTCGCTGAGCTGCAGTGCGGCCGGCGATCTCACCGGCATTCACTGCTTTGCCGGCCTCCGCCGGTTTGGCGATTACTTCGGAGTCCGAGATTGAGCAGTTGGTCACTGCGACTGAGCTTCTCTCGCTGTTCACGTTGATCTGCAGCATACCGGCGATTCCGCCCAGGTCACGGGTTGCGGTCACAGAGGCGTTGGAAACTTTACACTTGTCGATAGTGCCGCCGTAGAAATATCCGGCGATGCCGCCTGCCTTGTCGCCGCTGTCATCGGCGTTCTTATATGAGCAGACCACAGTAGCATTGTTCACTTCGCAGTTTGTGATGTCCACTCCACTGTTGGTCCAGCCTACGATAACTCCGGCATAATGGCCGCTCTTCACCGTTGCGTTCTCGATCTTCAGATTCTTGATCACGCAGCGTTCGGACGTGCCGACCTGCAGCGAGGCCGCACCGAAGAGACCGGCGCACTCATTGCCTTGCTTGGCCGAATAACCGGGAACAGCATTGAGATTCGAGATAGTGTGGTTCTGGCCATCGAATACGCCTGCGAAACCATGGGAAAGGTTGCCGATCGGAGTCCAGACAACGTTGTTCAGGTCAACGTCTGAAGTCAGGTTGATCGTGTAATAACGGAAGCTTTCGCCGTCGTTCACACGCTTTGCGAAGCCTGCAAGCTGCTCGGCGTTGTTGATGGTGATTGTCTTCGTGTCTTCATCCACGGGGAGGTCAGTGTCAACAGAACCGTTCCATTCCACGCCGTAGTCGGGAGCGTCGAAGATCTCGTTCTTGATCACCTTGAAGTCTACGGGCGATGTGAGAAGCGCGCCGAAGATGTTGGTGTTGTAGTTGGCCTGCACGGGGCAGTTGGGCACTGTCACCTTGGGCATCTCCTGGCCATTGCAGTAAGGAGTCCATTCTGCATCTACTACAGCGGATTCCGCCGGCACGAGAACGTACTGCATCGACACGTAGTCGTAAGTCTCCGGTTCGTAGGGGAACGCGGGAACTGCAAGTGTGGCAGTAGTCTGCGGACGAGCCTGGGCCACAAACTCAACGTCAGTGAGTTCGCCTTCCACTTTCTGCTCGAGCATGTTGAAGGTGGTGTAGACACCCTTCACGGTCACTTTCGAGGTGAGGTTCTTTGCGTCCTCGCCGTAAGCAGTCTCGTGAGTCACAGCGGGGCTCTCCAGGTCGCTTGTGCCCCAGTTGATGCGCGCCACAGGGCGCTTCAGCGTTACGGTGCGGGCCATCGCGCCGTCGACCTTCTCGATAGTCTCGAGCTTGAAGAATGCGTCATGATCGACGCTGTTGTTGTCTGCTCCGATCTTAGTGTAATCGGCGGTGAACTTGCCGCCTTCAGCATCGAAGGTGTATGCGCCGTCGCCCTGATGCGCGAAGAAGGCGATCTGATAGCCGAGGCCATTCACGAGGGGAATGGACACTGTAGTCTCGAGGGCGTTGCCGAAATTGGCGTCACCTTGAAGCACGAACTTGCCGTCGAGGTCATAGACAGCATAGTCGAGGCGGTCTGCCTGCAGACCGTCGGCAAACGCCGCGCGCGTGCCGAGTTGACCGAGGCTTACACGGAATTGGACGCCGTCGCCGGCAACGGGCTGATCGGGAGCGTCAGAGGAGCAGGAAGCGAGTCCGAGCGCCATCAGAGCTGCAGCAGAAAGGAAGATGTTTTTTTTCATAATTGTCAGATTATATCGTTTATTCTATCTCTGAAAATTTCTTCCTCTTGCGTAAGAGATTTCTGATCTGAATTTGAGATGGGAAGATGAATCTCTCCGAAGGGAATTTTTGGTGCGGGAAGGAGCCGCAAGGCTCCTTCCCGTTCTATGGAGTTTTACCTCTATTGGTATTAATGATATTACTGTTTCTTGACAACCTGCCAGGGATATTCAGCGTTTTCGGTGGCTACATACTCGTAACCCTCCTCAGGATCAATGATACCTTTTGTCTGCTGATTGTAACCCTTGTCGCTGAAGAAACCGCCCTGGAGCGAAATCTTCTTAGCGAAGATATCAGTGGTGTCGTTGTTGCCGTTATATGTCGAATACTTGGTCTCAGATTTGAAATAACCATCTTTCACCACTGCAGTGCCGTTAGTGAAGACATAAAGCGCGTAGTGCGAATTCTTGAACTCGCCTACAGGCGCGGATGCGTATTCACCGCCGTCTATCTCACAATATGCGTCATAACCTACGCAAAGGCCACCTTGCACGCCGAAGATATTGGCATTCTTGATATAAGCTTTAGTTCCCTCTCCTTCGATTCTTACAGAGTAGTTGTTCGAACGTGTCACTCCATCAATTACATCAGACGAAGCAGTGCTGTAGAAACTGCCACCCTCGATATTGACAGTCGAACCGGGGATTGTGCAGAGTGAGGCATTGTCGCAGACAACATCTACGTTCTTCAGGTTGACGGTGCCACCTTCCACGCCAATTGTCCAGCCTCTGGGGTTATAGTCGGTGACGAGTTTCACATTCTCCATGTTGAGAGTCGCTCCTGAATAAATCTGCACGATGCCGCGGCCTTCCGCGCCTTCGCCATTTGCGGTGATCAAGTTCTCCTTGCCGGGAGCGCCCTTGATGGTGGCTTCTCCGGTAGTCACCTGAAACTGATATCCCTTGTTGGTGTTGATGTTGCCGAGCACTTCGATTTCCTGACCGTCGGCGAGAGTATATTGCTTGTCGGAGGGAAGGTCGATAGTCACATCCTCGGGAATGCTGATGTTCTTGCCGGCATCGAAAGCCTCATCAAACGCCGCGAGGTCTCTAACGACGGCCACATTGTAGTCGGGAGCGTCGAAGATCTCGTTCTTGATTACCTTGAAGTCTACGGGCGATGTGAGAAGCGCGCCGAAGATGTTGGTATTGTAGTTGGCCTGCACGGGGCAGTTGGGCACTGTCACCTTGGGCATCTCCTTGCTGCTGCAGTAAGGTGTCCACTCTGCATCGACAACAGCGGATTCAGCCGGCACGAGGATGTATTGCATCGACACGTAGGTGTAGGTGTCAGGTTCATAGGGGAAAGCGGGCACAGTGAGAGTTGGAGTGCTCTGCGGACGAGCCTGCGCCACGAATGTCACATCGGACGTGTCGCCTTCAACCTTCTCTTCGAGCATGTTGAAAGTGGTGTAGACACCCTTCACTGTCACCTGCGAAGTCAGGTTGGCCGCGCTTGCGCCGTAAGCGCTCTCATGCACCACAGCGGGGTCGTTGATGTCGCTCGTGCCCCAGTTGATGCGGGCCACGGGGCGCTTCAGCGTTACCGTGCGGGCCATCGGGCCGTCGACTTTCTCGATTTTCTCGAGCTTGAAGAAGGCATCGTGGTCGACGCTGTTGTTGTTGGCGCCGATCTTATCGTAGTCGGCAGTGAACTTGCCGTTTTCGGCATCGAAGGTGTATGCGCCGTCGCCCTGATGCGCGAAGAAGGCGATCTGATAGCCGAGGCCGTTCACGAGGGGAATGGACACTGTGGTCTCGAGGGTGTTGCCGAAAGTGGCGTCACCTTGGAGCACGAACTTGCCGTCGAGGTCATAGACAGCATAGTCGAGGCGGTCGGCCTGCAGGCCGTCGGCAAAGGCCGCGCGGGTGCCGAGTTGACCGAGGCTTACGCGAAACTGAACGCCGTCGCCGTTTACGGGCTGATCGGGAGCGTCAGAGGAGCAGGAAGCGAGTCCGAGCGCCATCAGAGCTGCTGCAGAAAGAATGATCGTTTTTCTCATAATTTATTATTATTTGATTGTTTGATGTTTATATCGTCTCCAAAGATTTATCGCTGTTGAAGCTTTAAATCATTTTTAAAAGTATCATATCGGGACATTGAAGCTGCCGGTGAAGTCGGGGTCAATCCCGACACCTCCCGACACCTGCGAAGTGAGGAACTTGCCGCGCACCGTGGTGTTCATACTGCGCTTGGTCACTACATCAATCGGATTTGTGCGGCCTACGAGCTGCCCCTTCGGGTCATATACCTCCAGAGTCACTTTGACGCTGGACTCATGGCCGTTAACCATAACATAGTCGAATCCCAAGCGAGCCTCTTTGTCATTGAGTTTCACGATGTCTGCGTCATACGACATACCCGTGGCGGAATTCACCGGTTTGTTGATGAAGTTGTTGAACACCGACGGCATGTAGCCGCTATACACCATCTTGACATGGTATTGCTCAATGGGGAAACGGGTGGCCGGAGATTCCGCCAGGTCAGCTTTTGTGGATTCTTCGGAGCCGGCGGCACTCTTGTCGATAGGATTGCCGAAAGCATCGCGGCCAAGCGCTTCGTTGCGTGTGATTTCAGCCGTGATGAATTCCTGCAGGTCGGTCGATATGAACTCATAGCGAGCAAGCGGTCGCTCAAGCTCCACATAGACATCCTCGCGGTATGATTCCTCCATGGATTCCCGCACGCTGAATTGCACCATGCCTCGGAAGGCATCGCGGAGCTCATTGTTGCCGTTATAGGGTTCGGAATATACGATCTGCGAGAAATCGTCTGATTTAAAGAAATAAGAGTTTTGGCCGGCTATGTCGGCATAATCGCTCCATACCCATAGGTCGTAATCCCCCGGGGGCACGCTGATCGAGCGGATGAAATCGGAGCGTGTCAGGTCGTTGACGAAGAATATATGTTCGTAGAGCACGACACTCTGATTGTCGCGCGGATAAATCTTGATATGATATCGGGCACATGCGTCCTTGGCTACGGGCGCGTAGGCAGGTCGGTCGGCGCGGGTGATGGTCATCTCATGATAGGTCCAGCCGACGTTGTGGCTCACGTGGAGCACGACCTCCCGAGCATCGCCGAGCTCGGGAAATTCATGCACGCAGCCGCCCATCACGGCGGCCACCGCGCATGTCATTATAGAATAAAGAGTGTGTTTCAAAAATCTCGCGACACGGCTGCCGCCGGCATGCGAGTTCGCTTCACATTGGCGCTTCTTGAAGACACGCCTGATGCTCATTTTCATGGCATTCATAGCGCACCTCCTTTCTCGCTTGCATCCGGGCCGGAGCCTTTCACGCGCGTGGTTTTCTGAAGGCGCATCCGCTTCTGCGGAAAACGGTAAGAGAGGGTTATGGCGAAGTTGTCAAGACCGAAGAAGGTCTTCTTTCGCCCACCTATCTTCAAGCCATCATGCACATTGTTGAAAATATCGTAGTCAAGATGATAGACGCCGACTCCGGCGGAAAACTCAAACTGCCAGGGAGATGCGGAGCGCATCGGCAACCGACAACCTATCGTGACGCCGCCGCCCCAGGCCGGAGTGCGGCCGTCGCGGTCCTGATAGCGCTTGCCGCCGTCGAGGGCCACGTTGTAATACGCGAATCCGCCATGGAGTCCGAAGAAAACTCCCTGATTGTCGCTGCGGATCCAACCCCGCACCTCCGGAAGAACCGTGAACGTGCGGTATTTCAGTGTTCGCTTGAAGTAATCCCAGCCGGAGTAATATATCGGGAGCATCACCGAAAGGTGGTCCACGACGTCCATCTCGGCCTGGATATTGGCTATCAGCATCGCCCATGCCGGCAGATTGGTCTTAAGATACCAATAGCGGGGCTGAAGCGAATAGGTAGTTTCCTCGAGTTCCTGAATTTCTGAAATTACCCCCCGATTCAATTTCTTGATTTTCAGCGAGTTGACCGACAAGCTCTTCCTGAGCAACTTCTTCCATTATGGGTTCAGATTTCGGAGCGGGAGGCGGGGGAAGGACTTCGGCCTCGAGATAGACGTTGCGAAGGCGTGGAAGCACAGTGTTGACGATCTTGCGCCAAGTGCGACCTCCGTTGACGCTGCGCAGGAAGCGCTCGCGGCGGTCGAGGTCGGAATATGTGGCGATGATGTACTCCACCTGGGCCACTTCCGATTCGGAGACGTATTCAGGAAGAATCGTCATCATCTTTTCCCAGTCTTCCGGGATGACGCTGATCGTAAAATAATCAGCCGGGACATTGCCTGCCTCCTGCAGATAATTGCTGACGGAAGCTGCGCGGCCTTCAGCCAGGCGCTTGTTGTTCAGATATGGGCCGTCGGGTGAGGCTGTGCCCGACACCTTCACATTCAGCAGATTGCCGTCGCGATAGGTGGAATCGAGCATCTCCGCGAAACCACGCAATTCTTCGCCGGGACTGCCCACTTTGTCATTATTGATGGCAAACCCCTGGTTGGCGCTTGATTTCGTCAATTTGGCAGAGTCCACTCTCTCCTCGCCGCGTGCAGCAGGGAATGCGGATACTGCAGTGATGGCGACCGCCAGCATTGCAAACACACGGAAAGTGCCCCTCGAGAAACGGGGTCTTCTGCCCGCATTGCCCGTGGTGGCCGACTTCGCATTGCAATAATCTCTGTTGAGATTCATAGAGGGGAGTATCGTTTCGGTGTGTTATCGTGTGTTGAAAATGGAGGATGTGCTTCGCCGTCGCGATGATGAAGGGATGCGACCTGCAAACGTCAGATATGCTAAAAAAGGATATTTCTTCTTTTGATTTTCTTCAGAGTTTCTCCGGATTTCTTCAGGAAAATACGCCTCAGCATGTAATCAAGGTTAGAATCGCCAATTTAAACATAAAACTGAGAGGACAGCTGAGCTCCCGCTTATATGGCAAACTGTTGATGGTGAGGTGTATATCATCCAAGCGGAGGCATAAGCCTTAGGGTCATTTCAAAGTGCGTGATAGTGTGGAAGAGTGTTCTTCGAGTGCAAAGCTACAACAAAATTTTATCCACGCCAAATTTTCCCGAACTTTTTTTTGCGTTTTTCACAATTTTTCAGTAAATAAGACCCCCTTGCACAAAATTCCTTAAAAACAAGGCGGGCGATGGAGCACAGCCCATCGCCCGCTTCTTCCGCCCCTGCGGAGCGGTTCTCTGTTTTTCTGAAATGGTTTATCTCACCAGGTGCTTGCCATAGGCCGTCACATAGATGCCCGCGGGCACTGCGATGAAGGTCTCGCCCTCACCGAGTTCACATACTTTCACTATGCCGCCCTGCAGGTTGTAGACCACCAACGTCATCGGAGCCGCGCAGCGGGCTATCAGTCCGCCGTTCACTCCCGACACACTTGCGCCGTCGGCTTCAACAGCATCCACGGCTGTGTCATCATAGACTCTCACCCCGAGGCTTGCCAGCTTCGGATCATAAGTGATCTCCGCGCTGATGCCATCGCGGTCATTCTTCAAGCGCCATGTATTATAAGAGTACGCCATGGCATTGCTCGCCTCATATTCCACCGGCGCCTCCTTCGAGATCTGAGCGAAGTCTACCGTCGTCTCATCCAGGGGCACAATGCCGAATTTCACATTCATCGCCGATGCGGAGGCGGAAATGCATGGACTGAGCATGAAACCGTATTCTCCCTTCGGAACGTTGACGATGCCGCGATAAGTGCCGTCTTCCTGAGGAAGCAGCGCGTTGGGATGATTATAGTCGAAATCCTCAAGGGCCGGGGCATATGCCTGCTTTGCGCCATCGAAATACTGGAAGAAATAAGCATCGCTCTTATCCTGCACGAAGAGAGTCATTCTCTTCTTGCCCTCATCGAGCGTAAGCACTGCCGGGGACTCTTTCTCCACAGTGAAGCTCCATTGATTCAACACATTCGGATCATATGCGGCAGTGGCGACACCGAATTTATTGAAATTCAGAGCCGCGGCCGAAGCACTGCCGAAAAGGGCCGGAGCACGCATGCCGCGGGCCTTGTCGATCCCGACTGTCAGCGTGTAGTCCTGAGCCGCGAGGCTTTCTATCGAGGAGGTTTTCACCGACGTGTTGGCATTCGTAGCGTCTGCCATGATGCTCGTCACGGACTTGTCGCTGCCGCCAAGAAGCACTTCAGCCGATTTTACAATATTTTCCGAAGCCGCAGCCATAGTCATATCCAGCGTGTTGAGATTGACCTTAACATCCACACTCCCCTTCTTGATTTCGGGCAGCAGGAATGGATTACCACCCAAAACAAACCTGCGCTCGGCGGCGCCATCCTCCAGATAAACATTCATTTCCTTTTCAAGCTCGCTTCGAGGATCGCTCTGGCTGTAGACCGGTGATAGATATACGTGTGCATCCGGAATTTCCACGAGCACGAGCAAATTGCCCGCAGTATACATTTCCGGATAGGCCGGGATAGTGAAATCGAATAAGCCCATGCCTTTCTGACTTTCAGAAACAATCACTTTCTCGGTCTTCACTTCGGATCCGGCTTCATTACCGGAGTAAAGGGTGTACTGGAGCTTGTCGACTTTATTCATATTGACGACCACAGCATCCTGGCTTAACATCAATCCGCCGCCTTCCCAGCCTTTGATCTCATAATGAGTGTGGTTACTGAACAATTCCGGTGACGCAGAGGGCTTGCCATCCATTCTGACTACGGCAGGTTCGCTGTAGTCTTGATTGACGTAATCATCGGCGCCATCGAAAACTCTATAGACTTTAAGCACATGGTCGCCGGCTGAAAGCTGCAAGGGATTCAGTGTGTTGAAAGGATCCAGCATCGCCTTATCCTCGAAATTGCCGAGGGTCTGAAGCGTCGGACCCGCCTCTTTGTCCACGAGAAGATAGCTGGCATTGAAAGGACCGATGTAAAGTTCATCGCCTACGAGCACAACCCGATCGCCGGGGTTCACTGAGAACTCACATTCGCCCTGAGGATTGCTGACATACTTGCGGATGCGCGCATTGGAATATTCCGCAGTGAGACTAAATTTCATCGCGCTCTGCTTCCATCTATTGTCGCCGGCCGGATATTCGGGCATCTGCTCGAAAAGGGTCAGCGTGTCGCTATAGATATTGAAGCTGACTTCATCGCTGTCGGGAACGCTGCTCTGCATGTCGTAGACTTCGCCGTCATATGTATAGACATCACGATATTTCGGCGTACCTACCACGCCGTGCTCGAAGGGTTTGTCGGAAACGATCACCCAATGCTCATTAATCGATACCTCGACATAGAGTTTGGTGCCGGTCCAATCGGGGAATTCAAACGAACCCTTACCCCCGAAAAGATCCAGCTTCTGGCCCAACATATTGTTGCTGAAATCAACAGGAGCATCCTCCCTTTGGGAGCCGATCGAACCATCTTCCCAATTACCCAGACGGGTATAGAAGCGGAAAATGATGTTGCCGGGTTCAACGTCGAATTCGCCGTAATATGTGCCGGCATCAGTGTATTGAAGCGGCATGGAATTGTTGTCGATATTCCAACCCTGCGGCGAACCGACGAGGTAGAGCGAAGATATCGCTACACGGTCCGGGAAAATATCAGGCAGCTCGAAACGCACTGTGCCGTCTTGGAAGACGGTGATGGTGACCTTACCGCCCGTCCAGCCGGGACACGTCCATCTCGTGGCTTTCTCTCTGGTCGTCTCACGCATGTCGCAGTTCACCACCGGCTGGCTATCCAACAACACGCCGTCATCAACCGGACATACAAACTTTGTGGCATCCTCGGTGTCACCTAACTCAGAGATTATGTTCAGGCTGAACATGCCGGCGGGAATTTCAAGTTCACCTTTGAAAGCACCCTCGGCAGAATAATATTCAAGGCGGGTGTTGGCAATATCGAGTATCCGCTCGTTGGCCTTTATGGGTGCCACGACGTCATATCCCTCCAGAGAGACATAAAATCGATCCTTATCAGTCGGAGTTGAGTTCTCCACCTCCATGGCTTTGACACGGGTGTAGTATCTGTTAGAACTGAGGAATTTCACCACGCCACCCTGCCAATCGGAAATACTGAAGGGGGTTGATGACTCCTCATGATACGCGTTACCGTCGATATTGGGATCGCTCGATATCTCGCCGCCGCCGTAGCGCTTGCCCTTTGAGAAATCGTAAAGATAGAAACTCTCTTTTCCTGCCTCCGCATAATACTGCGGTTGGCCGTCCGTGTTCTGATAGTCGGCAAGCGTTTCGTAGGTGGGATTCTTTTTGTCGTTGAAGAGCGGGAAAATCGTGTTTTCAGGCACGAAATAAACCTTCCCCTCATTCAGGTCGAGGCGTAGCTTGCCGGAGCAGGCATCGCGCACCACCATGGAGGCAGACACGTCGGCTCGTGCAATCAAAGCCGCGGAAATCGTGCACACTCCCGAGCGGCCGATCTGCTGCAGATCAGCGCCGTCGAAAGTGATTTTGCCTTTGGAATCTACGGGATACACTCTGTTGCTGTTCCACGCACCCCCAACGCCGGCTTTCTCATCATCCGTCAACGCTGTGAAGAATGAGAAGTAATACATGTCGTTGTAGGGACTTATCTCTACTTCATAAACGCCGTCGGAGATGGCATCGACGCTCTTGATGCGCTCCGCGTTGGAGACCAGAGGCTCGATCCATTCGAATTCATCGCTTAGAATATAGACCTTCGCCGGATAATTGGCGGCAAAGACATTGGCCATGAACGCGAAGATGAAAGTGAGCCCCAGCGCCAATCGCGCAATCAGGTTCTTTTGCTTCATAATGTTCAGATTTATAGTTAGTATTAATTTATTCGATGCCTTCGGCGCGCAGGGAGTCGATGCGACGCTGGAGTTCCTCCTGCGCTTTCTGAAGCTCGCGAAGCTCGCGGCTCTTGCGGACGCGGTGAAAATTGTCAAGATGCTCTTTGGCGGCATCAAGCGCCTCATGCAGCTTTTGAGCCTCGCGGTCGGTGAAGTTTTCCGCCATGTCGATCAGTTCGGAAAGCGACGACGCATGCTTGATGATGTCTTGCGCGGAGATTCCCTTCGACTCTTCTTTCATTTCCTTGCGACGCTTCCACGCCATGATCGCAGAATACTGGCGGTCAATATCTTTCAGAAGGAATGCATTGCGTCTTCCTTCAGATTTCCCTTCAAGATATTCCTTTAGGTAAGCCTGCACTGTAGCCTCTTTGCTTTTCTTTCTCATAATAAAATTGCCATTTTGTAAATAATTTCGTAAATTTACAAAAAAATTTCCGATTCGCCAATCCCCGGATCGGTTTTCTTGCTTTTTTTCGCTGATTTTTAACATCTCGCAATCATTTTGCGGCGTTTTCAGCAAAAAACAGCAAATACTAATCCCCGCACCTCGTAGAGGTGCACCAACCAACTCAAGCATAGATATGAGAAACGACGAAGAACTGAAAGGACTCTCCCTATTAGGCAATCAGGGAGTGGCATACCCCACCGACTACAACCCCTCCCTGCTCGAAACTTTCGACAACAAACACCCTGACAACGAATACGTTGTAACTTTCGATTGCCCCGAATTCACTACGCTCTGCCCCAAAACCGGTCAACCGGATTTCGGCCACATCTACATCTCCTACATTCCGCGCCAAAAGATGGTGGAGAGCAAAAGCCTAAAACTCTACCTCTTCTCCTTCCGCAACCACGGAGACTTCCATGAAGACTGCGTCAATATCATTATGAAAGACCTCCGCGCCCTAATGGACCCGAAATATATCGAGGTAAAAGGCATCTTCATGCCCCGAGGAGGAATCAGCATCTACCCCTTCGCCAACTGGGGCGACGCCGACCACCAGGAGATAGTGAAATCCCGCCGCCTCGAAGCCTTCAAACAAAAATAAACATCCTTCACTGCATTCCGATATGAAAGACAGTATAGTAGTGGTTTCCGGCGGAATGGATTCCGTCACCCTGATGCATGAATACAAGGACCGCATCGCCCTGGCCGTGACCTTCGATTACGGCTCCAACCATAACGCCCGCGAGATCGAGTGCGCACGCTATAACTGCGAGCTCCTCGGCATCGAGCACATCGTGATCCCCCTTGATTTCATGGGCCGCTATTTCAAAAGTTCCCTCCTCGCGGGCGCAGACGCCATCCCCGAAGGAAATTACGATGACGACAATATGAAAAGCACTGTCGTGCCTTTCCGCAACGGCATCATGCTCGCCGTGGCCTGCGGGCTCGCGGAAAGCCGCAGCCTGAAGCACGTGATGCTCGCCAACCACGGCGGCGACCACGCCATCTATCCCGACTGCCGCCCCGGCTTCGTAGACGCCATGAGCCAGGCGATGGCCCAAGGCACCTACGACGGCGTCACCATCCTCGCCCCCTACACCAACATCACCAAGGGAGACATCGCCCGCCATGGCAAAGAGTTAGGCATCGATTACGCCCACACCTACAGCTGCTATAAAGGTGGCGAAAAGCACTGCGGTAAATGCGGAACCTGCACCGAACGCCGCGAAGCAATGGCCGAAGCCGGTATCCCGGACCCCACCCTCTACGAATAACCTTTCCCAATCTCCCCCACTATTCCAATCTCCCACATTATAAAGAGATAGCTTGCATTATAAAGAGATAGATTAGATTATAAAGAGATGGCTCGGAAATTCCGGGCCATCTCTTTATTCATCAACAAAAATCAGGAGAGCCACGCGCCAACCTTTATCGGATTCCGAGCAGTCGATGTAGCTGCATCGAGAGCTGCCACCGGGGATCAGCCTTGACCTTGGCCACTGTGTCTTCAATGATGCGGGCACGCTCCGCGGCATCCTCCACGTAGCAAGGCTGAAGATACATCAGTGTCTCCTCGCCCCGTTGGGGCATCGTGAAATATGGCGCGAGATCCTGGCCGACATTCACCACCTTGATCTCATCAGCCCGCTCAATGACGATGTTATCCCCACCGGGCGCCATACCCCCCTTCGGGGAAAGTGTAATCCAGTCAATTCCTTCCGGCAGAGGATGCGTGCCATTGGTCTCGATAGCCACATATTTGCCGAGATAATGCAGACCGCGAATCAGCTTCTCGTCGATCCATAACGACGGTTCGCCGCCCGTCAGCACCACCAGCGGCGAGGCGTTGCGCGCCACGGCCTCAAAGATTTCGCCATCGCTCATCTCAATGCCATCCTGATGCTCAGTGTCGCAGAAAGGACACCGAAGATTGCACCCTGAGAATCTCACGAACGTGGCCGCGCGCCCGGCATGATGGCCCTCCCCCTGAAGGGAATAAAATATTTCATTAATCTTCCGCATAAAGAATGAGGAGTTAGGAGTTAGGAGTTAGGAGTTAGGAGTTAGGAGTTAGGAATTAGGAAGTAGGAATTAGGAATTAGGAATTAGGAGTTAGGAGTTAGGAATTAGGAATTAGGAAGGAGGAATTAGGAAGGAGGAAGAAGGAGGAGTTGGGAATTGGGGTTGTCAATTGCTTTTTGGGTCTGTGAGCGGCCATCGGCAAGATGCGCCGTCTGAAGCTCGCAGAAAAAAGCCGCTGCCTCCCAAAATCCTGAAGAAAAAAGCCGCCTTCCGGGAGGAGGCGGCTTTTTCCGATTCAGTCTTTTTCATATATCGCGACGTTCCCTTCACTCTCCTGGACTTCGCAGCGCCAGGCGTTTTCTACAGTATCCACAACCCAGCGGGCTATGTTTTCCGCCGTAGGATTGAAAGGAAGCACATCGTTGAGCACCGCATGGTCAAGCAATTCCTGCACCTGACGCTTTACGTGGGTAAAATCGGTCACCATCCCATCGGCATTCAATTCCCTGGCACGGCATTCCACCGTGATGATCCAGTTATGGCCGTGCAGCTGCGTGCATTTGCTCTCATAGGAGAGCTCGAGGCGGTGGGCCGCCGAGATTTCCAATCTTTTCCTGACGTAATACATAATCTATTGCTCGAAATTACTCTACTAAGCTATCGCTATTAACCCATCAGAGCTACAAAAGTTATCCCATTGAGCTACATAAGTTAACCCACTAAGCTACGAAAGTTAGCCCACGGGCGTAATAGCTATTAGCCCACATAAGTTAAGGCGGAGTTAACTCACCGAAACTATCACTCAGCTGCAGGAGCTTTCTTTTTAGTGGTTCTGCGCTTGGGCTTAGCGGTTTCCTTCTTTTCTTCCTGAATACCGACGAGGGCGCCGTCGATCATGATTCGGCCGCAGTATTCGCAGACGATGATTTTCTTGTGCATCTTGATCTCAAGCTGACGCTGGGGCGGGATGCGGTTGAAGCAACCGCCGCATGCAGAACGTTCCACGGTCACGATGCCCAGGCCATTGCGGGCGTTGCCGCGGATTCTTTTGAAAGCCGCCAGAGTATAGGAGTCGATCTCGGGTTCGATTTCCTTAGCCTTGGCGCGGAGTTCCTCCTCCTGGGCGCGGGTCTCGTTGACGATCTCAGCCAGCTCAGCCTTTTTCTCTTCGAGGATATGCTCGTGATCAGCCAGTTCAGCCTGAGCCTTGGCGATTTCCTCCTCTTTCTGACTGATTTTAGTCTGGGAGTCGCGGATCTGCTTCTCAGCAAGTTGAATTTCGAGTGTCTCAAACTCCTTCTCCTTCTCAAGGAATGCGAATTCGCGGTTGTTGCGCACATTGTTGATCTGCTCGTCATAGCGGGCGATCTTCGCTCCGCGATCAGCCATCTCCCCTTTCTTGCCATTGATGAAAGTGGTCAGATCGGCAATTTCGTCGGTGTGCTTCTGAATACGGGTCTGATAGCGCACGATCTCATCTTCGAGGTCTTTCACTTCGTTGGGGAGCTCACCGCGAAGATACTTGATGCGGTCGATTTCGGAAAGGATCGTCTGAAGCTTATAGAGAGATTTCAGGCGCTCTTCCACACTGCGTTCTTTTTCTGATTTCTTTTCAGATGCCATATTATAGTAATGTATTTTAGTTTCTCAGTAAATGACGGCCGCCGCTTCCGGCGCCGATCCTTTATCTATCAAATCTCCTGTCTCCCATCCCCAAATTCCTATTTCCCATCCCCTATTTCCTATCCCCTATTTCCTGTTTCCTATACCCTATTTCCTATACCCCAACTCCTATTTCCTAATTCCTATACGTATGCGATAGGATTGGTTTCCGATTCGGCGAAATAGGTGACGCAATCGGGCAATGCCTCGCGGATGATTCTCGAGAAGAGTTTCTTCGTGCAGATCTCGCTCTCGTAATGTCCGATATCGGCCAGCAGGATTGCGTAGCCATAAGATGTAAAATCGTGATATTTAAGGTCTCCCGTCAGCAAGGCGTCGGCTCCGGCGGCGATTGCGTCGCGGATCATTGAAGCTCCCGCACCGCCGCAGAGTGCCACTTTGCGGATGACTATCTGGGGCGACTGAGCCGAATATTTCAGATGAGCCACCTTGAGGGTCTCCTTGGTCTTACGCAAGAACTCCAGCTTCGGGGTTGGGGTGATATCGCCGATGATGCCGAGCCCGGTGGAGGCATTCTCTCCGTTGGGGCACAACACTCGCAGATTGTGCATATTCAGTGCATGCGCGATTTCATAGCTTACGCCCTCCACTGCCGAATCAAGATTCGTGTGGGAGGCATAGATGGCGATATTGTTGCGCAAAGCCTCGATCACGATCCGCTGGGTAGGGGTGTCGCCCGTGATCTGCTTCAGTCCGGAGAAGAGCAGCGGGTGATGGCTCACGATCATATTGCATTCGCGGCGGCGCGCCTCCGCCAGGATGTCTTCAGTGACATCCAGGCAGAGGAGCACGGCGCTGACTGTCATTTCGGGATCACCGATCTGCAGGCCGGTATTGTCGTAGGATTCCTGCAGCGATTTCGGTGCGAATTCCTCGATTACTTTGGCAATATCCTTAACTTTTATCACTATTCCAATTCCTTTCGGAGAAGTTATGGCTTTTGATTTTTATTCCTTCGGGTCAAGTTTGAGCTGGAGTTCTTCGAGCTGAGCGTCGTCGATGGGGGAAGGACTTTCATTCATCACATCGCGTCCGGAGTTGTTCTTCGGGAAGGCGATGACGTCGCGGATGGTGTCGAGTCCGGCCAGGATCGAGACGAAGCGGTCGAAGCCGAGGGCGAGGCCGCCGTGAGGGGGCGCACCGTATTTGAAGGCGTTCATCAGGAAGCCGAACTGCTCATGGGCTCTTTCAGGGGTGAAACCGAGGAGTTCGAACATTGTGTCCTGGAGCTCGGCGTCATGGATTCTTATCGAACCGCCGCCGAGTTCAGTGCCGTTCACCACGATGTCATATGCTGTGGCGCGCACGTTGCCCGTGTCGGTCTTCAGCAGCGGTATGTCGTCGGGGTTGGGCGATGTGAAGGGATGGTGCATCGCATAGTAGCGCTGTGTTTCATCGTCCCATTCGAAGAGGGGGAAGTCGATCACCCAGAGGGGTGCGAACTTGTTTTTGTCGCGCAGACCGAGCTGATTGCCCATTTCAAGGCGGAGTTCGCAGAGTTGCTTGCGGGTCTTCATCGTGTCGCCCGTAAGGATCAAGAGCAGGTCGCCCGGTTTGGCGTCGGCTCTCGCGCCCCATTCCTTGAGTTGATCCTCGGTGTAGAACTTACCGACGGAGCTTTTCACGCTGCCGTCTTCCTCGAATTTCACCCAGATCATACCCTTGGCACCCACCTGCGGACGCTTCACGAAGTCCGTCAGTTTGTCGAGTTGCTTACGGGTGTAACCGGCGCAGCCGGGCACACAGATGCCCACTACGATCTTGGCGTCGTCGGCCACACTGAAGCCATGCCCCTGGGCAAGGTCGGTGAATTCCACGAACGGCATGCCAAAACGCAAGTCCGGTTTGTCGCTGCCGTAATATTTCATAGCGTCTTGCCACGTCATGCGCGGGAAGGGCTCGTTGAATTCAATGTCTTTGGTGTATTTGAAGATATGCTTCACGAGACCCTCAAACATCTGGATGACATCCTCCTGCTCCACGAAACTCATCTCGCAGTCAATCTGGGTGAACTCGGGCTGACGGTCGGCGCGGAGGTCTTCGTCGCGGAAGCACTTGGCGATCTGGAAATAGCGGTCGTAGCCGCTCACCATCAGCAGCTGCTTGAAGAGCTGCGGGCTTTGGGGCAGTGCGTAGAATTCGCCCGGGTTCATGCGGGAGGGCACCACGAAATCGCGGGCGCCTTCGGGAGTGGACTTCACCAGGATCGGGGTCTCGATCTCCAGGAAGCCTTTTGAGTCGAGATATCTGCGGATCTCGAAAGCCATCTTATGGCGGAGTTCGAGATTGTTTTTCACGCAGTTGCGGCGAAGGTCGAGATAGCGGTATTTCATGCGCAGATCGTCGCCGCCGTCCGTGTTGTCTTCAATCGTGAAGGGGGGAATCTCCGACTTGTTGAGAATCTTCACATCGGAGGCGATGATCTCGATGTCGCCCGTAGGAAGATTGGGATTCTTCGAGGTGCGCTCCTCCACCTTGCCGGTGATGGCCACCACGAATTCACGGCCGAGGCTGTTGGCAACCTCGCAGAGTTCCGGATTTATTTCCTGATTGAATACAACTTGGGTTATTCCATAGCGGTCGCGCAGGTCAAGGAAAGTCAGACTTCCCATCTTTCTGACGCGCTGCACCCAGCCTGCAAGCTTCACTGTCTTGCCGGCATCGGCGATTCTCAATTCGCCACAGGTAGTGTCTCTGAACATTGGTTTTATAAAATATCGCTAAAAAGCTGTCAGCCGAGGGTTTTCACCCCGCAAAACCGACTTCGCGCCGCGCGCGGCTTCGCGCTGCCGACCGGAAGCTGACTTCCGCTGAAGCTTCTTTTGTTTTTTCAATTTCAAATTTAACATACAAAGTTACGAATTTTTTTGGAAATTCGCCAACATAATTGTTATAACGTTGAATTTTAATGTGAAATTTTAGCACCTCGGCGCTATTTTCCGCAATTTTCATCCCACGGAGGCACTTTTCAGCACCCCGACCCACTAAATTATTATATTATGAAAGACATTCTCGATGCGGCCGAACGCCGCGAACTTCCCGATTCGATGTATGGCCTCCCTGAGCGCCGCGAATACCCTATGCCCGACGCCGCCCATGTGCGCGCCGCCGAAGCTTACTTCCGTTATTGCCCCGATGAGCTTAAGCCGCAACTGGCCCGCGCAATCCTGCGCTTTGCCGGCGAATATGGCGTCGACGTAAAATCCCCCACTTTGCTGGCTTACGCCAAATAGCCACCCTAACGCCAAGCAGGCATAAATCCTTCAAGGCAAGCTCTTAATTATCATTCTCATCCATCAACTGAAACGGAAGGCCTTCCGAATGCCGCAATTTTTTATTCTTCAAGCGGCACGGGATCTTTCGCATGCCGCGATTTTTTATTCTTCAAGCGGCTTGGGATCGTCCGGCTTGCCCGGCTTCAAACTGATCAGATATTCAAGGGCGCGGTCAAGGATCGCGTCCTTTCCTTTTGCCAGTTCTTCTTCGGGTGAGTCGCATTCGAAGCCGGGGCTCGGATCGATGCCGAACTCCGTGATCTCGCCGTCAGGACCGTAAAGCGGCGAGGCCGAGAAACGCACGCTCCATCCGTTGGGCAATTCCGACGAGAATGGCAACCCTCCCCCACCGCCGGTGCGCGCGCCAACGAGCTTCACCTGCGGCAAGGTCTTCATCACGGCCGCGAAGGCATTCGCGGAGCTATAGCAGGAACGGTTGATGAGAAGACACACCGGCTTGTCGAGATATTTCATCCGATATTCCGGAGCGGGTTTGATCGTGAAAGGATATGGTTCGGAGAATTCAGAATGTCCGGGGCCCGTCTTATGGCTTATCGAGCCGCCGCGAATCTCCTGAGTGATAAATCGGCCCACGTAAGTGTCGATGTTCGTGAGCAGACCGCCACCGTTGTCGCGGATGTCGAAGATCAGTCCGTCGGTTTCGCTGAGCACGGCAAGCACATAGTCAAGCGCCAGCTCCGACACACCCGAGGAGAAGGATGGATAGTAGATATATCCGATGTTGCCATCGAGCACTTTATACATGATGCCCGACGTCGTCATATAATCAAAATCGAGATAATATTGCTGCAAGGTGCGCAGGCTGAAGTTCTGCGGATAATCGCTCCACCATTTCCGGTAATAGCTCGTATTGAAACGCGACACGAGGTTGACGTGGCCATCCTCCAGCTCATCGAGCATCTCCGAGCAGAGATTGAAGAGCTGAAGATCGGAGAATGTCGGTTTGATCTGCGCGCGGTAGTTTGCCGAGACCTCTTGCCAATCTACCCCCTTAGCCTCGAAGAAGCAATAGCGTGTGTCGATGATCTCGGCGAGAGCGTCGAAGTTTCCGTAAGGACCGTCGGCGTAATCAGGCACGTCGGCATCGCAGGCCGCCAGCAGCGCCAGCGCCGGCACCAGCGCAAGCAAGTGATTCAATATTTTTCTCATGGCAGACGCGGTTTTGAGGATTTCAGCTTCAGTCCGCCGGGGATGACGCCGATGGTGAATGCATTGGAATAGAAGCGATAGGTCTGATTGTTGGCATGCGCGCGGTTGAGCTCGAATCGGTAGCCAAGTTCCATAGCCGTCTTGCCGAAATCAAGGCGCAGCGTGAGGTGCGAGTCTACCTTCTGCCGATTTCCCGGCCAGCCGAAGTGCACCAAATCCGTGCGGTTACCGACCCAGAGTTCATAATACGTCTCGCCATAGCCCATCATGAAGAACGCTCCGGCAAGGGGCATCCGAATCCGATAAGACGCTTCCATGGGGAGGCGGCCGATACGGCCGCGCCAACCGGCCGAGGCATCTATCGCCAGCGACGCCGCAAGGTTGGGCGCCGCCGGATTGTTGCTGTTCTTCAGCAACGCCACGCCACCTGCCTCCAGGTCGGGGCCGCCGCCGATGCTGAACATGAAATTACGCGAAGTGCGCCAATAGGCCGACATCGACCATGAAAAACCGACGTCGACGCCCATCATCGAAGCAGTCTTCCGCGGATTAAACATCGTCGGAAAGACTGCCACCCGAGCGCCAAACGACATCATCGCGCGCCGGGGAGCAAAGGGCATCGCCTTGCTCCATCGCCCCGATATGGCGTACTGCACACCGCTGTAATCCACCGGCGCCAGATACTGCGAATAGACATGCCGCCGACCGATCTCGAAGGAATATACGCAGATCACCGGGCGCGAGGCCGCGCAGCATTCCGCATCCCCGGAATGCTTTTCAGCTTCATTCCAATCGCAACCCGGCACCCTGCAATCATCCGCGTGGCGGTCATGACGGCTTCCGCGACGCCGTTGAGCCTCAGCATCACCGCCGCCGGCTGCCAAAGCGGCAAGAAGCAGCGCCATGATCAGCGCGAATTTACCGGCTCCCCACATCAATCCTGGGTGTTAGGTTTGCCGGATTCCTCCTCATCGGCGCCATTGTCGAAGTCAAAAAGATCGCCCTGCACCACTCTCGGGCCGGGGGTCTCTTCATCATCTTCCGGATCATCGGGATCGGCCTCGCTCACCGTGGGCTCCGGTTCGGGCTCCGGAAAACGCGTGGGTTCCAGCTCCTTGATCTCGCCGAGATGATAGGTCGTGATGCGCTTGCCTTTGGCTTTGAAGCTCTTCAAGCCGATGAATTCTTCGGCGTCGATCTCCAGCGCCGGACGCACCGCGTCATTGCCGCCGAAAGTCACCTCAAAGCGCGGATACACTGTGTCAGTGAGCAATATCAGCTGCGATTTCTCATCGCTGCCCACATAGCGCTGCGGGCGCGAGGAAGCCTCAAACGTGAAGCGCTTCAGATAGGGAGCGCCCAACGTGGCGTCGTAGAGCGCCGCCGTCCAGACCTTGTGAGGATCAAACTTCTCGATACGCAATATATTGTCGTCGTAATGGTTGGACTCGGAGTAGTCGGTGGTGTAGAACTCGCCGCTCTTGGTGACCACGAGCACGAGGTCCTCGCCCTGGAAGATACCGAGGCTCTCGCCGCGGCCGTCGTAGTTGAGGCGAAGCACATCGCGGTCAAACCAGACCTCGCGGCCTCCGAGTGTGGAACCACCCCTCTTTTCGAGCGTGATTGACTTGACGGCGTATTTCGTGACGAGGTTGCCCAGCGAGTCCTTGCCTTTGATTGCCAGGTCGGCGAAATCCACGAGCACTTCGCGGTTGCGCGGAGCGCGACCGCCGGCGTTGGAGGCTCCTGTCAGAGTCACCTTCACTACCTCCGCCTCGCCGTTGGGATTCACTGAGAGATACTCGATCTTCGAGCCCGGCAAGCCCTTCGTCATATCGTATTCCTTATCGCGGGTCAGGCCGCGGATCGAAAAGCGCTTCTTATAGTAATCGCCATCCTTGCCGTTGCGGTAGATAAGGTTGTAGATAGTGCGTTTGTCGTCTTTCTTGAAAAGACCGACGTAGCGCACCTTCTTGCCGATGAATAGTTTATCCTGCACCTTGACGATCTTGTATTTACCGTCGCGGTAGATTATCAATATGTCGTCGATGTCGGAGCAGGTGAACTGGAACTCACCCTCCTTGAGACCGATGCCTATGAAGCCGCCCTCCTTGTCGAAGAAGAGTCGTTTGTTGGCCTCAGCCACTTTCGTGGCCTCGATCGAATCGAATCCGCGCAGGGTCGTGCGCCGCGGGTAACGCTCGCCGTATTTCTCCTTCAGATGGCGATACCAGGCGATGGTGTATTCCACGATATGCTCCATGTCATAGCCGATCTGCTCGATGTCATGCTGCAGGCGGGCTATGCGCTCGTCGGCCTTCCGGGAGTTGAATTTCAGGATGCGGCCCATCTTGATTTCCCATAGACGCATGATGTCATCGCGCGTCAGAGGGCGGTAGAAACTCGGTTTGAAGGGCTCCATAAGCACGTCGATGCGGTCCACGGCGCTGTCCATGTCGGGAGCCTGCTCGAGCTTGGAGTCCTTATACATCCTGTTTTCTATGAATATCTTCTCGAGCGAGGCAAAGAGCATCGCCTCGCGGTTTTCATCGAGTTTTATGCGCAGTTCCTCAAGCAGAAGGCCGCGGGTGTGATCCACACTGAATCGGAGCAGATCGCTGACAGTCAGGAAGTGAGGCTTGCGGTCGCAGATAACGCAGCAGCAGGGCGAGATGCTCACCTCGCAGTCGGTAAAGGCATAGAGCGCGTCGATGGCCTTATCCGAGGATGTGCCGGGAGTGAGATGCACGAGGATCTCGGCCGTGGCCGAAGTGTTGTCGTCAACCCTGCGCACCTTTATCTTGCCTTTCTCCATCGCCGAGAGAATGGAAGCGATCAGTGTCGAGGTATTCTTGCCGAAGGGTATCTCGGTGATGGCAAGAGTCTTATTGTCGACCTTCTCAATTTTGGCGCGAACCTTCACCGAGCCGCCACGTGCGCCGTCGTTATATTTCGAGGCATCAAGCAGGCCCCCGGTCTGGAAATCGGGCAAGAGCTTGAACTCGCGGCCTTCGAGGTATGCCACGGCGGCATCGAGAATTTCATTGAAGTTGTGAGGAAGTATTTTCGACGACAATCCGACGGCAATGCCCTCCACTCCCTGGGCGAGAAGCAACGGGAATTTGATGGGGAGCGCAACGGGTTCTTTCTTGCGGCCGTCGTAGGATGGGGTCCATTCGGTTATGGCCGGCGAGAACACCGTCTCGAGGGCGAATTCCGAGAGGCGCGCCTCGATGTAACGGCCCGCGGCCGCCGAGTCGCCCGTCAGGATATTACCCCAGTTACCCTGCGTGTCGATCAGCAGTTCCTTCTGGCCGAGCTGCACGAGCGCATCGCCGATCGAGGCGTCGCCGTGAGGGTGATATTGCATGGTGTTGCCGACGATGTTGGCCACCTTGTTGAAGCGGCCGTCGTCGAGAGTCTGCATAGAATGCAGAATGCGGCGCTGCACGGGTTTCAAGCCGTCTTCGATATGCGGCACGGCGCGCTCCAGAATCACATAGGAGGCGTATTCCAGATACCAATCGCGGAACATCGATGAGAGCAGCGTGCGCTTGTCGCCCATGCCGGGCACCTTATAAGCGCCCACGCGGTCGGTGGCGGCCAGTTGCGCCTCTTCGCCATAGTCCTCCGCAGCCGCCTCAGCCTCAATCATCTCGGGCGAAACCTCCTCAGCTTCAAGCGTCTCGGAAGAGTTCTCATCGACTGCCTCCGGAGTGTTTTCCTCTACTTTCCCGGAGGAGTTTTCCCCGGCCTCAGCCATCTCGGAGGTGTTATCTTCAGGCACAGCGCCATCGGGCTGCCGAGCCTCCATATCTTCAAAATCTGTGGTGTTGTCGTTATTGTCTGCCATGATTCTCTACTTCCCGCAACTTACGCCGGGAAGTTCGCCCGCACGTGTTGCGCAAGGCAAAAGTAATATTTTTTTTGCAATTTTACAAACGGAAATTTGCATTTCTCGTTTTATTCCTTTAACTTTGCATTGCAAATCCGCGCACGTGGCGTAATTGGTAGCCGCGCTAGACTTAGGATCTAGTGTCTTACGACGTGGGGGTTCGAGTCCCTTCGTGCGCACATTTTTTTGAGCAATACCATATTTTGCGATAAAGTCATGGTATTACGACTAACTATATTCTAAAAAATCCACATCTGTGAAGATGCGGATTTTTGTTTTTTATTCCCTTCCCCATTTACCTCAAAAGATGATATCCCCACCAATGGGAACCATTAGTACAAATAGAGACGGTCTCATAGAATAGGAGGTATCTCATACCATGTCAAGCATGAGATCCCCCCTTAAAAAATACGCGGGCAAGCGCGGTAGAATCCGCCTCAGCGGGCGCGGTCGTTGATTATCTCTATCTGCTGGCGCACGCTCTCGTCATGGATCGCCAGAAGAATCGTCTTCAGGAATTCCCTGTCCATCTGCATCTCTTTGCCCATATCCACACGCGTGCGGATCACGTCGTTGTAACGCGTGGCCTGCACCACCGGCATCCTGTGCAGTTTCTTATAGCGGCCGATCTCGCGCGACACCTCCATGCGCTTGGCAAGGATCTCCAGCAATTCATTGTCGATGCGGTCGATCTGCTGGCGCAGCAAGGAAAGGTTCTCAGTAGTCTCTTTTTCGGCGCGCACCACGAGTGTATGCAGCACGAAGTTCAGCACTTCAGGAGTGAGCTGCTGGGCGGCGTCGCTCCAGGCGTTGTCGGGATCGCTGTGACTTTCGATCATGAGTCCGTCGAAGCCCATGTCAAGCGCCTGCTGCGAAAGCGGAGCCACGAGCTCGCGCTTGCCTCCCATATGCGAGGGGTCAACGATTATCGGAAGATTGGGGAATCGAAGGCGGAGCTCAATAGGGATGTGCCATTGCGGCACATTGCGGTATAAGTGCTTGCCATAGACCGAGAAACCGCGATGGATCGCACCGATGCGCTTCACTCCGGCGTTGTAGATGCGCTGCAGCGCACCGACCCAGAGCTCCAGGTCAGGATTCACGGGATTCTTCACGAGCACAGGAAGATCAACCTTCAGCTCGGCGAGCGTGTCGGCTATCTCCTGCATGGCGAAGGGATTGGCCGAGGTGCGGGCGCCGATCCAAAGCATGTCGACTCCGGCCTCCACGGCCTCAAGCACATGGGCACGGGTGGCTACCTCGCATGAGGTCAACATGCCCGTCTCCTCCTTCACCTCCTTCAGCCATTCAAGACCGGGAGCGCCCACGCCCTCGAAGCCTCCGGGCTTCGTGCGCGGTTTCCATATGCCGGCGCGGAATATCTTCACGCCGTTGGAGGCCAGCTGGCGCGCCGTGTCGAGCGTCTGCTCTTCGGTCTCCGCCGAACAGGGTCCGGCGATCACGAGTGTCTCGCCTTCTGTATATTGTGGAAATAATGGTTCTAAATTTTCAAGCATTTTACTTTTCTTTTTTCCAGTTTACTATTCTTTTCAGGGCTTCCTCAAGCCTCTCTTCGTTGGCGCAGAGCGATATGCGGATATAGCGCTCGCCGTTGCTGCCGAAGATGAAGCCGGGGGTGACAAACACACGCGCCTCATATAATATGGCGTCGGTGAATTGCTCCACCTCTTCCACTTCCTCCGGCAGGCGGCCCCAGAGGAAGAGACCGCGCTGCGCCGGATCAAACTTGCATTCGAGCGCCGTCATGATCTTTTCAGCAATCTTGCGGCGGCGTGAATAATGCTGATTTACATCTTCTATCCAGTCCTGCTCCAGCTCCATGGCGCGCTCGGCAGCCTTCATCATCGGCAGATACTGACCCGAGTCCACATTCGATTTCACCTTGACGATCCAATTCACAAACTCCGGATTCGAGGCCAGCATCGCCATGCGCCAGCCGGGCATATTGTGGCTCTTGGAAAGAGAATTCATCTCGATTGCTATCTCCTTGGCCCCGGGTGTCTGCAGGATGCTGATAGGCTCTGGATTGAGGATGAAGCTGTAAGGGTTGTCGTGCACGATCACTATGCCGTGCCTCCGGCCGAAGTCGATGATGCGCCGGTAAAGCTCGGGCGAGGCAGGGGCTCCAGTGGGCATATGCGGATAATTCACCCACATCAGTTTGACGCCATCCAAAGGCATCTTCTCCAACGCCTCGAAATCGGGCTCCCATCCGTTTTCCGGCTTCAGATCATAATAATGGATCTTCGCGCCCACCAGTTTCGAACCGGATGTATAGGTCGGATAACCGGGATTGGGCACGAGCACTCCGTCGCCGGGATTCAGAAAGGCAAGTGAGACATGGAGGATTCCCTCCTTCGAACCGATCAGGGGCAACACCTCACTGTCAGGATCAAGCACCACGTCATAATGGCGTTTATAAAAACCGGCGTAAGCCCGGCGCAGACTCGGCGTACCCTTATTGGGCTGATAGCCATGTGCGTCTGGGCGCGAGGCTGTCTCCGCAAGGGTCGCTATCACCGAGGGATGGGGCGGCCGGTCGGGTCCGCCGATGCCCAGCGACACGATGTCGCGACCTTCGGCGTTGAGCTTCGCAACCTCCGCCAGTTTGCGTGAAAAATAATATTCCTTGATTTCGGCCACTCTATCGGCCGGCTTTATGCTCTTTTCCATAATTTAACATTGCGGGTCCTACCCGCCATCTATTTTACCTCTCCCCTTTTCCATTACGCAATCATTTCCGGAAAGTATCCCGGCATGATCACATTATCTCCTTGCATTCCGCGTATTCGCCGAGGGATTTGAAATCTATCAGCAGCGGGCGGATCGCGGAAATCGCCTGATGATAGCGCGTCAGGTCGTCAAAAGTCAAGTCTACGTAGAATCTGTATTCCCATTCGCGGCCCAGGATAGGCATCGACTGGATCTTCGTGAGATTCATATCATAAAAGGAGAGAATCGTCAGAATTTTAGACAACGCTCCTTTGCTGTGGGGCAAGGAGAAGACGATCGAGGCCTTGTCGATCTTATCATCAGGCAGTCGATAGATGGGCGCAAGCTTATTGTGGGCCAGAATCAGGAATCGGGTGAAATTCCGCTTATTGGTCTCTATTGCCGCATGAAGTATGTTGAGGCCGTAGAGCTCGGCCGCAAGCGTGGAGCAGATCGCGCCCCGCTTCTCCAGGCGCTGAGCGCTGATGTCGCGCGCGGCGCCGGCGGTGTCAAACCATTCCACCATCTTGATGTGAGGATACTGATCCATAAAGACGTCACACTGCATCAGAGCCATCGGATGCGACATCACCGCCCGGATCGACTCCATCGTCTCTCCGGGAAGAGCAGCCAGAGAATGGGAAATGCGCAACTTCTGCTCCCCGATGATCTGCATATCGGAATTGCGCAGCAGTTCATGGTTCTGAAGGAGCGCACCGGCGATGGTGTTCTCAATGGCCATCGTGCCGAAGAGTTCGTTTTCGCCGTCAAGGCGCTTGAACATCGCCGGAAACGACTCGCAGTCGATCGGCTCTACATCGTCTTCGGGGAAATGGAGTTTGAAGAAATTTCTTGCCGCAGCATCATGAAAACAGCCAGCTATACCTTGAATTGTTACCTTTCTTGTCATAATAGACCGCAAATTTACTAATTTCCCGCCAATTTACAAAATTCCCATTCAGCAAAGTCCACGCAAAATCCATCAGTAAAGCGCCTGTAAATGCCATAGCTTCTCTTGTCTTGATCACCTTGATATAGGGGCAAAAGAAATTGGGTATAGGGACAAAAAAATAATTGATTGTCTCTCGACAACCAATCTTCTGTTAACCTTAAAATCTAATACCATGAAAAACTCACTGCAAAATTAATAAAATAATTACAAAACTATGCTCTTAAACATAAAAAATTTCTCTGATTTAACATTTTTTAACATTTAAGATGATCTTTCGCCCAGTTTTTGCACATTTTTCGCGGCTTTGCGCACATCTACGATGTGCTCTATGCGGGGTTTTGCCTACCCGACGCATCCCGGAGACTCACTGCTCGGCGCGTAGGATAAACCTATGGTGCACATCTACGATGTGCTTTCCGATTCTCGGGGCGTATATAAAATGCCCCACTGCGGCGCGGGAGGCTGAGGCTACGTATCCCCAGACCGCGACATCGAGCCTTCGGCCCTTGTCTTGCTCAGGGTTGGACGATGAATCGCCCCGCCGGGGCGAGGACCACGACACGATTCTCGGCAACTGCTTTTATATATAATAGGGTCACCTTAACCTCAATTATTCTCTTGGGATAGGGGCAAAAAAAAATTGATTGTCGTCTCGACAACCAATCTTCTGTTAACCTTAAAATCTAATACCATGAAAAACTCACTGCAAAATTAATAAAATAATTACAAAACTATGCTCTAAAGCATAAAAAATTTCTCTGATTTAACATTATTTAACGTTTAAGGGGGATTTTTGCCCTACTTTTGCACATTTTTCTCTGTTTGGCGCACATCTACGATGTGCTCAAGATTCGGTTTTGCCTACCCCACGCACCACGGAGCTTCGCTCCTCGGCGCATGGGGTTAACCTATGGTGCACATCTACGATGTGCTCTGGCGGGCGGATATAGTTTACCCCAAGCCCTTTTGGGGCCTGGGGTTTATCTTTGAACACGTCTGCGATGTGCAACTTGAGACTTTGGATATCTGTACCTCGCGATGTTCGGGAATCATTTGCGGGTGCGGCGCGTCTCGCCTGTGGCCTTCTCCACGCCGTCGGCTATATTGCTGAAGATTTCCTCAACATTGCCGCTGCCGTTGATGGGGAGGTAATTCCCGGCTTTCTTGTAGTAGTCCTGAAGAGGATGCGTCTGATTGCGGTAAACCTCAAGACGGTTCTTGATCGTGTCGATGTTGTCGTCGGCACGTCCCGTCTCCTTACCGCGGTTGAGCATACGCTCGATAAGTTCTTCCTCGGGCACCTCGAGGCCTATCACGGCGTGCACCTTCGAGCCTCTCTTCTCGAGCATCTCATTGAGCGCGTCGGCCTGGGCTATTGTGCGCGGAAAGCCGTCGTAGACCACACCTTTGGCATCCTTGGCCTCAGTGTCGATGACATTGGCGATGAGATCCACGATAAGCTCGTCGGGAATAAGATGACCTTTTGAGATATATTTTTCGGCGATCTTACCGAGTTCAGTGCCGCGAGCGATATGGTCGCGGAGCACCTCACCGGTGGAGATATGGTAAAGACCGAACTGATCGATCAATTTGGCACTCTGGGTGCCCTTCCCGGAGCCGGGGGCTCCAAAAAGTACTAAATTCAACATTTCTTTATATTGATGATATGTCGGAGAAATCATATCGCGAGGCCGGGCCGGGCGAGAATTCTCTATATTTTTATGTGTTGGATTACTCCCCTTCCTCCTCTATCACGTAGATGTCGTGGAGGTTGCGCACCTTGCCGTCAAGGTCGAGGCCGTAGCCGATGATGAATTTCGGGGGGATGGCGAAGGCTACGTAATCTGGCTCGAAGCCGGTGCGTGAAGATTCGGGCTTATGTAGCAGGGTGGCGAATTTCACTGATTTCGGATTATGCTTCTTCAGGTCATCGACCATCTTGACGGCCGTCAGACCCGTGTCGACAATATCCTCGATAATCACGACATCCTTGCCAGTGATATCCTCGGTCAGACCCGTGAGCTGGCGCACATGGCCCGTGGAGGATGTTCCTTCATAGGAGGCATACCTTACGAAGGCTATCTTGCCGTCGTTGAGTCCCACCTCGCGGATGAGGTCGGCCGCGAAGATGAACGCGCCGTTGAGAACGCACACGAACACGGGTTCCTCTGAATCCTGAAGGTCGCGGCGAATTTCTGAAGCCACACGCTTCACCTGCTCGAGAATTTTATCATGTGTCAGATACGGCACAAATGTCAAACCATTGACTCTTACTTTATTATCCATGATTTAATGGAATTGTTCAATTTTTTTGGCAGCTCAAAAAAGAGACCGCCATAAATTCTTTTTGCAAAATTAAGAATTTATGGCGGCTTTTCAAAATTTTAATTCCCATAATCTTCACCAAAATCCCTACTAAAGTTTCGAAACCATAAACTATCCATCCAAAAACCTCAACCATAAACTATCAACCATAACCTATTTGACTTATGCAAGTTAAAAACTTGCATAAGTCAAATCGTCATTCAGAAGAGATCGAAGTCGGTGGAGGTCACCTGGAATTCCGTGCGTCGGTTGATCTGGTCGGCGGCTTCCTGATTCTCCGGTTCGAGCGTCAGGATATATTCTTCGGTGAGTTCCGTGCCCTCCTCGAATTGGGGATATTCCTTATTGATGCGCTTGGTGACCTTTTTAGGTGCTTTCTCGCCGTAGCCTTTCCAGGTGAGGCGCCGAGGGTCGATACCGGCGGCTATAAGATAATCAACGACGCTCTTGGCGCGGCGCTCCGAGAGGCGTTCATTGTATTCGTCGCTACCCATGCGGTCGGTGTGGCTCGACATCTCGAGCGTCACGTTGGGATTATCGCGAAGCATCTGCGCCATTTCATCGAGAGCCTCCTTGGATTCGGGTCGGAGTGTGGCCTTGTCGAAGTCATAGAAGATATTTTCCACAACCTGAGGCTTATGGATGGCTGCAAGCACGAAGTCCACGCCATATTCCGCGTCGGCCTCCTCCATGTCGCTTTCGAATTCCTGCTTGACGTTGAGATAACCCGGAGCACCGGCGAGCATGACGTATTTCACTCCCCGGTCGAGTTTGAATTTGAAGGAGCCGTCGTCGCGCGCCACCTCTTTCTGATTTGACCCGTCATCGCCTACGATGCGGATGATGGCGTTCGCCACGGGTTCGTCGTCTTTATCCACGACCCATCCCGATATGGAGATCTGCAGTTCCGGAAGTTCAAAGGAATAGATATGGTCGTAGCCGCGGCCGTCTCCGCGATTGGAAGAGAAGAATCCGCTCTCCCCCTCGCCGAAAGTTATGCCGAAATCATCGCCCGAACTATTCATCGGCTGCCCCATATTCTCCACGCTCCAAAATTCGCGGGTGGAATTATGGGAGGCCTTGAAAAGATCAAGGCCGCCGAATCCGGGGTGACCGTCGGAGGCGAAATAAAGCGTTGAATCATTGCGGGAATAGGGGAACATCTCGTCGCCGGGGGTGTTGATCTGCGGACCCATGTTCTCCAGGCTGCCGGCTCTTTCGTTGAGATTGATGCGCCAGATATCCTTGCCGCCATAGCCGCCGGGCATATCGGAGGAGAAATAGAGATACGTGCCATCCGCCGACACTGAAGGATGCCCCATTGCGGAGAGTGTGTCGGGAATGATCTCGAATTTCACGGGGGCGCTCCATGTGGCGTCGGAGCGCTTTGAGGTGTAGATCTCCACCGACGTATTGGCAGTCTCCGAGCGCCGGGCCATGGTGAGATACATTGTCTGGCCATCGGGCGAGAAGCAGACAACCCCCTCGTCCATTTCCGAATTCAGCTCGCCCCCGGCCGGCTCGGGCCGCTGCCATTGGCCCTGCTCATTTTTCTTGCTAACCCATATATCACCCTTCTTCATTCCGGTGATCTCCGACTTGTTGGTGCCGGTCACTTTCTCGTTGGTGGTGGTGAAATAGAGTTGGTCAAGACTTTTGTCGAGATACATCGGGGCGAAATCGGAGCGCCGCGAGTTGAAGAGCTTGGCGTTCTTCACGACATAGCGGTTGCGGTTTTTCTTCTGGGCTTCGGCCTTGAGGGCACCTTTCAGGCCCTCCTTAGCGAGCAGGTTGTCGGGTTGCCACTCAAGGAAGGTGCGGTAGGCGGCGGCAGCCTGCACATACTTCCCCTCGGCCTGAAGCGAGCGACCCAGATAAAGATATGCCATTGAATCCGGATAATTGTAGCGGATGGCATTCTGATAGGCCGCGGAGGCCCGCGCCGACTGATTGAGTTTGCGGTAGCACGTGGCCATCTTGTAGGCCACTTCACCGCGCAGAGGCCGCTCTTCCTTCTTGGTGAGCCGATTGTAGATTTTCCTATATGTCTTCGAAGCGTCGAAATATTCACCGCGCTCCATCTGCTGGTCGGCGTCGGAGAGCTTCACGCTCTTGCAGCCCGGAGCGAGAAGCACTCCGAGGATGGCGAATGCCGCGAATATATGACGTATATACCGTGATTTCATAAATGAGAACTTCAAAATCATCTGGCGACTTTGATAAATGAGGTTGCCTAAATCATTTGGCAACTATTATAACTGAGGTTGTCAAAATCATTTGGCAACTTTGAGGAACGCATTGCGGCCGGAAGCGCCCGTGGCTACGACTATATATTGCCCTGCGGGATAGTCAGCGAGCGAGACACTGCGCAGATTGCCGTAGCGGCCTTCAAGCAGACGGCCGTCGTAGGAATAGACGCAGACTTCGCGCACTTCCTCCTCGCCTTCGATCTGCACCTCGACACCGGCCTTCACGAGCTTCAGTCCGCTCTCTTCGGGAGCCACGGCATCAACGCCGGCCACATGGAGGTTTCCTGCTTTCAGGCCCAGGAAATAAAGCGAGGGGCGGAAGTCGCCCGAATTGCCCACGAACTCGGCATCCGGCACGCGGATCATCACCTTATGCTCGCCGGCCTTGACAGCGCCGAGATGAAGACGGCGAGTGGGAACGGCCTGACCGGGACACCAGTTGGAAATTTCCTCCCAGAAGGAATCCTCGCGGCTTTCGTCGAAGAGCATGTTCTTCTGGGTGCTGTATTTACGGTAAGGCTCGCAGCTAACGCCGCCGGGTGTATACACGAGGCTCAGTTCGCCGTCAAGATACACGAGATGCTTGCGGCGTTCATATTCCTCGCCGCCCTCTTCGGCGCCGTGGTTCGTAAGAATCATCACTATCTCGGCATCCGAAAGATCTTCAGGCACAGTGTAGGTGAAGGTGCGCGTCGTCACGCCGATAGTGTCGGTGGCCCCTTCCTTATAATTGTTGAAGTTCACCTCTCCCTTGATTTCCGATTTCGAAATCGTGATGGGCACAACCACCGGCTCCGTTATCGGCGCGTCAGACATCAACGCCCCCACAGGGAGCTGACTGAATTGGAAACTGACCGTGGCGTTGAAGACATCATTTCTCCCGGCGCATCCCTTCACGATCTGATTGGCGGAATAGGGCACGCCGAAGATTTCCGTCTCCAGCCAGAGATCATACTTTCGGGCCATTTCGGATTTAAGGATATAACCGAACTCCTGCATGTCGTAAATATACGGCACAACGTTCGGAAGCCTGTTCTTATTCATGAAGGGAGTTATGAAGCGGGCTATCTCGATGCGCTGTGTGGACTCCGGATCGTAGGATTCAGCTCCTTTCTCCACGAAAGCGAGGTTGACGCGTCCCATGCGGTCGTAGTTGTCGCACATTGCGCCCACGAGCACCTGCAGATTCATATCAATCGCACGGGCGAATTCGTCAGGATCGATCTTGCAAGCATAGAGCGAGTTGGAATGACGCAGGATGCCGTCGTCGGCATCTGCGTCGACTATCACGTCGGTCTTATAACCGTCATAAAACACAGTCTCATCGAATAGCATATACTCTTTCGCAGTCAGATCGTCGGCGTTGCTCATAAGCGGCATTGCAACCGCGAGTGCCGACACCGCGAATGCAGAAATTGCTAATTTATGGATTCGTGTCATGATGTAATTCATTTTCATGATGGATTTCATTTCAATTTCACAAAGATAATGCCAATTTCCCGGATTTCCCAAACCCTTCGCGGTTAATTTTCAAAAATCGCCGACTTTGTGCTTACTTTTAACAAATTTTCAGTCAATCCGCTTGAAAGCACATCTGCTAAAAATCTTTCTAATGAAAAAGGCGGCGCCGTTGCCGGCACCGCCCAACCATTATGTTTAACCTTAATTTGGAGAGTTGTTTCAAGTCTATCAAAATCGATTAGAAGTTCACTTCTTCGACATTTTTGAAGTTGCGGTATGCGCTGTGAGTGTTATAGGAAGCGAATGCCTCATTGTAGGCTTTGAGTTCCTCCTCATAGATTGCGTAAGCCTCATCGTAGGCGTCCCATTCCTCATCGGAGGCGTCGATGTCGGGGGAAGCGGGCTCCACGGGCAGCTCCATATCAGGCTTTTCAAACGTGTAGTCAGCCTTGCAGCCGGCGGGGATGCGAAGCACACCGTCATACGCATAATGACCGAAGCTGTCTTCGAGAGCCTCGGGGGCCTCGGTGGAGAGCATGTTGATCAAGCCGAGCTTAGAAGTGCCCACCACGGCGTTCGCATTGATCTTGGCCACAGATGCGGGGAGGGTGATACCGGTGATTTCACGGCAGTCGAAGAATGACTTTACACCGATTGTCTGCGTGCCGTCGGCCACTGTGAAGACACCCTTCACGGCGTTGGGCACGGCCACGAGGTTGCGGAAGTTGTTGCTGTAGACGGCGCCGTTGATGCAGCCGTAATTGCCGCCGCCGAAGCCATCTTCGAGTTCGATGCGCTCAACGCTTGCCATCTTTTTGACCTGATTGCAGATATATTCATCTGTCACGTTGAGGTATTTATTATCCTTGAACATCTTGTTGACGCTCTGGGCAATTTTCACAGTCTTCACACATTCAGCCACACCATCCTGATAAAGATTGATCGATACGATGGGGATCTGGGTCTCAACGTTGTTGAGTTTGGCTGTGCAGTAAGGGGGAATGACCACCTCGGAAGCGGTGCCTTCGATTTTTCTCACCACCGCTGCGGCCGGATCGGCGTATCTTGTGTCGATGTCAAGGGTGAGTTCCTGGCCGTTGGCATATTTGAAACGATAGCATGCGCTGCCGGCTTGGGAATCATAGATATACTCCGGATCCTGCTCAGGAACGTTGAGAGTGGTCTGATCAGGCACGGGGTTGACCGACACAACGGGATCGGTCGGCACGGGGTTGGGTTCCTCGCCCTTATTGTCGGAGCACGCTCCGAGGATCAGAAGGGCCAGCGCGGGTAGTAATGCGAATTTCTTCATGTCTATGTATGAAATTTAATTTAATTTTTCAAGTCGTGGACGGCAGGCCGCCGCCTTCCGCTCTTTCAAGCTTCGCGGAGCTTTCTGCCCTGATGGTTGAGATTTGTTTAGTTAAATGGTTGATTTAAGGCAAGTTCCACACTCAATAATTTCTCCTAATTCTCGCTCAGAAGCAATTATCGGCATGAACCACTGCAAATTTAAACAAATTTTCGGTAACTCCGCACATTATTTGGTATTTTTTTCAACACCTTTTAACTTTTCTCCGCCCCGAGCATGCAGTCCGGAGATTTCGTGAAGCACCCGGCGGGCACCCGGCGCAGCTGAAAATGTGTGCACGAGATCCGCCAATTCCTCCTTGAATTCCTTCAGCAAGCGCTGAGAGATCACCTCTAAAAAAAACTCCACCACGTGCAGTCCACCGCGAAGATTGCCCGGAATCGACGGGGCTCCCTTGAGCTGAGTGCTGCACCTGATCTTCGGGGGGCGATAGGAATACAGGACATTGCCGTGGGCGCAGATATTGCGCAGGCCGCGGATTACCTCCATATAGTTCTCGAAGATGCTCTCGCTGTCCACTCCGAAATGGCGCGCTATGTCGTGCTTGATATTGTGGTTGGCCAGCGATTCATAGAGATTGCACATCGTGCCGAGTGTCATGAACTCCAAGGTCTTCCAAGCCGGAGCAAATTTATCGCGCGGAAATCGGCGGTGATGAAGCATTATCTCGGGATTGTTGCGCTTCAGCGGGTTATAGATCACCCGCTCGAAACTCTGAGCCTGAGTCTTGCCGACCACATGCTGGTCGGCAAACCAAGCCGGACTCTCCGGATATCGAGTGGAGACGTGATATATGATAAAGGTGCGGAAGGCCGTCTCTATCCTCTCGAGGGGTTTGAGCAAGGCATTGCGTAGATTGAAGTCGAAGGCGTAGAGCATCAGAGCGTCTTCAAACGTGGTCTGCGGCCGGAACTCGTGCGTCGGATTCATCACGTCAGGATATCGGCGCTCGAAAGGAAACCAGTAAAAGCTCATCCGATACCACCCGATCTCGAGCAGTATCTGGCGTGCCTTTTCCGGATTGTGCACCAGCATGCCACGCTTTTGAAGAAGCGCCACCTGGTCTTGTAGCGGTTTCGCCCTGCGTCCCATAGCCTCAACTTTAGCTCATTTGCATATATCTCATTTGCTCATCACCTTTGAGGTGCGCACAGAGCCGTCGGCGAGGCGGTCAACTCTGATCGCGGGCTGCCCTGGTGCCGGAGATGAGAGCGCAACGCCATCCAGACCGTAATAGATGGTCTCCACGATCTCGGCGTCGGATATCACCTCATCCACTCCGGAGCCTACAGGAGCGGAGGATGAGGAGGCAGAGCTGATGCTGTTCACCGCCCTGCCGTTGGAATCAAGCACAATGGCGATGGCGCGCAGCTTGCTCTTGTCGGCCGCGAGATTGTAGCCGGTGGAGGACTTCGCCTCGCTGAGATTGAATTCAATATTGTATTTGTAAGGCTCAAACTCCTCAAGATTCGCGGGGAGCGAACCGGCTTCGCCCAGCGGATAAGGGAAGAGACAGACGATATCATTGAAAGTCAAACCATAGACTTTGGCACCGCCTTCAGTGAAGATATCCCAGTACTTGCCGTCGCGGATCGCTCCTGCGAGATAATTGGTCTGGCCCCATGAGGCGTTGTAGAGTCCATCGCTCACGAGAGCCATCGCGATCTTATAGCCTGCAGCCGGGTGAGGCTCCATGAAGGTGGCTGTAACTTCGGCATTGAGCACGGAGCGGCTCTCGTCGGTCCAATTCAAGGCGATTGATAGCGAGCAGTCGGTGTATTCCTCGCTGTATTCTTTCCAGAGCGAGGTCGTCATGTCGGCCGAAACCTGACCTCCGCGGTTGAGATAGATGGCAGGCACTGCCTTTGCCGACTGTGGAGTCTGGATGCGGGCCTGCATGTCGTCGTCAATATGATAAGAAAGTGCCACGAAATCACTGCCGTAAAGGTCGCGACCCTGCTCGAGCGCCACCCAGCCCGAGGGGCACTGGCCACACCATAGGCCGGAGTATTCCTCCATCACAGGGCGATTCACAGGCAACGATGGCAATGAGCGGAGCACTCCATTCGACGTCGGAGCGGACGCACCGTTGTCTTTGCCGTTGACCTTGGTGATGGTCAGCTGAAGGGGCGAATTGCCGGCTACCGAATTACCTTCCACCACCAGCGATATATCCTTCGTAGCACCATAGACCGCCGGGATGGCCGGCTCGAAATTGGCACTGCCGCTGAACGTGCCGGCATGATAAGTATAGGTATAGTCAATCTCTGAAATCGCTTCGATTCCCTGGTTCACCACAGGAAGCTGAATCTCCGTCTGCTCTCCCATCACGGCGATATAGCGCGCCGGGAGTGAGAACTGCGCTGCGTCCGAAGGCATAGGCCTATCGAGCGTCACCACCATCGGGCTCATATACCCCAGTCGGGCGAACGTCCTGTCCCAGCTCTTATGGGTTGTCGTGCGCAGGAACATCGAGCCCGTGGTGGTGCCGTTCACCGCCGCCACCGGGAATTTGCGGGTATAATTCTCCACGGATTCAACCTTGACGGTGTATCCTACATAAAAACCATCCGGGGTCAGCTGCGCCGGATCTGCGAATTCAGCTGAAAGCATCCTCACGCCGTCGCTTTCGCTAAGCGTCAATGAAGTGAATGCAAGTGAATTCGAAGCCGTAATCTCGGCATCGGTAAGTTCGGTCACAATCCATGCCGATGCCTCTTCCGCAATCTCGCCGCCGGAAGGCAGGGGTACGCTCAAGCTCTTCACCTTGGCGCCACTCAGCGACTCGTCGTGGATGTGGATGCAGACATCGTAGGCGTCCGTGCGGCCATAACCATAGCCGAAGAATTCCTCATCGGCCACATTATATGTAAAGGGGAAATTCGCAGTCTGAGAAGCCATTCCCATAGCGGACGCGAAAACCGCCGCCGCAATGCAGACTCCCAGGCGAAAAATTCTGTCAATCAATTTCATAAATCGTTACGTTAGTAGTAAAATGAATCGTTAAATCAATATAAAATGGTTTCAAACCTTCAAAATAACAAAAAAATGGCCATCCCGCCAAATCCCGACCCTTAAAAATAGTAAAAAAATAAGCGGTCTCCCCTTGGTGGCCGCCTATCTTTTATCATTTCCGAGACTGCGTCTGTCATCGTTGCGCAGGAATTTCCGAGATTGCATCGGGAATCGTAGCGCAAGAATCCGTAGGATTGTATCAATCGTCGTAGCGCAAGAATTTACCCTCCTTGCTGAATTTCATATCAATGCCGTTGGAAAGTTCCACATCGTATCCGCTTCGTTCTTTCTCAATGCCTACGACATGCTGCCCTTTATGGTTGCGAGCCACATAGTCGCGGATCGGCTGAAGCACGAAACCGGCCGGCACGGCTTTCATGGCGTTGGTCTCCACATCCTTCCAATTGCCGTCGGCATCGAAAGATATCTCGCTGCCGTCGTTGAGCACGACATCATATTCCGTGACGCGACCCAGCGTCTTGTCGATCTTCACGAGGCTCACAGCCGACTTGAAGTTTTTCTTAATCACGGATTTGGCGGATGCCGGAAGCACGGCGTCGCTATGTGCGTATTCGTCGGCGTAGGCAGTGCCAACAACAGCGAAAAGCATCATCAATGCAAAAATAATCTTTTTCATAGCTTAAATTATTTAATCTTTTCTACCCTTAATAACGCCGAGATTTCTCTATTTGTTTCACAAAAACCACAAACATTCGATCCTAAAATTTGTTTTTTCAACAGAAATGCTATATATATGCAAACAAATTGAAAACATTATGGAAGCAGCAATTCAAAAAAAAGCCACAATGTTCCGTCTGAACATTGAATTAATTGAACGGTTGAAAGAGTTGGCACGACGCGACAATCGCAGCCTTAACAATTTCGTTGAGTGCGCATTAATGGATATTGCATATCATGAGCCCAACTCCACCACAAGAGCCGCAATCGAAGAAGCCCGCAGCGGCAGCCTGCGCGGAAATGATCCGGTAGACACATCCTCAATTGATGCCATGTTCCGCTCAGCAGGTTTATAAAAAAACTCATTCAATCCACTCAGTATAAGAAGGATCTGAAAAGGATTCGCAATAATCCCAAGAAAGCTGAGGAACTGTTGAAAATATTAAGGATGTTGGAAAATGAGATTCCTATACCTATAGAATTTCGTCCCCACCCTTTATCAGGCGATTACAACGGTTGCATGGAATGCCACATTTCCGGAGACTTTCTTTTAATTTGGATTGATCCCGAAACTGACGAAATCAATCTAATCAGGCTTGGTTCTCACAACGAATTGTTTGGAAAGGGTAATAAACGTTAGAAAGTTTTCCTATATGACAAATCCTTCAAACCATGTCATATCCACAACAGAGTTCTTTATCGGATGATTTTAAGTTTTGTCGCAGATGAGGGACGATCTTCAGGGCTGACAGTCATTATGTAAATGCCTTTGGGGAACGCGGTGAGGGATATCTCTTGCATCTCGCCGGCAGCCACCCGCATCTCGGCAGCCACTTGGCCATCGACTGAATACAACACGGCGCGGGCCGGTGTGTTTTCCGGATTCATCACTGTCACCTTTCCATCGCCGTTCACTACCTTGATATGTGAGTCTTCGTATTCGAGACACGATGAGGCTACTCCTTTCAGCACCTCCTGCAATCCCATATAGGGACGAAAGAAACCTTCCCCATTGTGACGATCTGCCTCAAAGGAATGTTCCTCGCGCTCATTGACTGCTGATATAATGCGCTGAGCCTCGTCATATTTCAGCTGAGGAGATGCCTCGAGCCATGTAGCTATCACGCCCGCCACGTAAGGAGTTGACATCGAAGTTCCGGCAAAGGGCATCCAATAGTATTCACTTAGATCATTCTCGAGGCCATGCACCAATTTATATGATGAATCGCCAGAGCCGTGTTTGCGCACATAGGGAGTGGACATCGAGGATACGATCGGCGAACCCGGAGCCACAGTCAGAGGCAGCGTGCGGCCGTCGCGAAGCACGCCGTAGCCGGAAGCTCCGTGCACCCGCATCGGCTCTCCACCCTTATAAATCTCACCGTTTTCGCGCATCACTCCCTCGGCGGAATAATACATACCGACGCTTATCACATTATGCGCCGTCGCCAGGTCACTGACACACATATCCGTGTCGGGAAACGTACCGTTGTAGGCATTAAACCATGACCGGGTGCTGTCGCAGAATCCATCGATCTCCGCGCCCGGCTCGCCCTCTATCTCGCAGCATATGCGATATAGCGCCCAGGGATTGTCGCCATGCTGAGCCTCCGTGGCGCAGTTGCGGTATACCTGCACATGATAGCGCCCGTTGTCAGGGTCAAGTTCGCCCCATAGATAAACTTCACCGCTGAAATATTTACCGAATTCCTCGGAATAATGGAAGCCCTCAAGCCCGGCATATTCGGGATTGCTCGTCAGAGCCCATTCCGGCGTTTCCTCGAAGTCTATCAGCGGGGTCTCGAAGATTCGCACATTCCTATTGGTGGCCGAGTAGAGAAAAACCCTGACCTTGAAGGGGCGGGAGTCGGAACTGTAGAAATCCGAGGCTCCATACATATCGTAGTTGTCCCATCGGCTGTTGCCGAAAAGAGTCTGAAATCGCGGTGCGGACTCCGTGAGCGTCTTGCGCACATGATTGTTCACACCCCCTTCATTGCCCGATGAGATGCAGATGAGCGCATCTTCGGCACATCGGTCGATGTATTGGCAGAAAAGCGATGTGCCGTCATGCGGACCGAGATAACTGCCCACGGAAAGATTCACCACAGCCGGCTTGCCCACAGATTTGGCATAGGCGATGATATCCTCAACGCCCGCAAGGATTCCGACATCGGTGAGCCGTGAGGTAGTGGCCACGATATCCGCTCCGGGAGCCATGCCGTGGAAGCCAGACTTTACGCAGGCTCCGGCCATGATGCCGCCTACGTGAGTGGCATGAAAGTTATCCTCAGTGTCCGTCTCCCAATCATAGATCGCCTCGGGAGTGGCGTATACATGACGCTCGCCGTAATATTCATCATAATCCACGGCCAAACGCACCCGACATTCCTTCCCCTCCCTATACTTGAAATTCACATGGCGGGCATCGAAGCCGATGTCGCAGAACCCCACGACCACTCCGCTGCCGTCATAGGGAGTTATGTCGTCGCTGCCCGTCAGTATCTTATCCGCGTCATAAAGCGACCTGGCCTTATCCATAGTCGGCACATTGCGGTTCAAATCATCGAAATCCCTTGCTTTGCCCCCTTTATTCAAAGCATCCCGAAGGCCACGCATGTCCTGCTTGATTTTCCGATTTCTGCGCGCAAGGTCCACTCCCTTAACTCCATGGCGCTTCAACTTGCCGTTGAGTTTTTCAAATTCCGTATCCTCAACTTCCGCCGGATCATCGGGCACGAATGTAAGAATCAGATCGCCGCGGCGATAGAGCACCTTGACCCCCGCGGCCTCCAGTTCGGCTATCTCTGCTTCGGCGTTCTCCTCATCAATGCGTAAAATGTAACCGGAATACCCGGGTCGGTCGTCATCCTCCCCGGCCCGGCTATCGGCCGCTGCGGCCAAGGCAGGCGGAGCCGCGGCCATGACGACAGCGACTGCGGCTAAGGTTAACACACGCGTCAATGATGTAACTTTTAAAACTTCGAGAATCTTCATGATATAAAAACCCTTACCTTTAACATTATACTGCACTTTATCTGAGTGAGCGTCAATATCAAGATTATAATTGAGATGCACCCTGAATTGAATTGGATGTTTAGTCCACATCAGCCGAGGCAGGAATTCACCACCTCGATGATATCTTCGCCAAACTGCGACATCTTCACGGGGCCCATGCCGCCGACTTCCCTCAATTGGTCAAGAGTGCGCGGGGCCCGGTTGGCTATTCCGATCAGCACCTTGTTGGAAAGAATCGTAAAGGCAGGGGCGCCGTTGGCCCGGCGCATCCTCCACTGCTTGAGGAATTCATAAAGCCGCTTGTTTTCGATATCATCCAATCCAGAAGAGGCCGCAGCCGTCTGCGCTCCGGAGCGCGACACCCTCGTGCGGCCTCCCCCTGCGCGCGTTTTGACCGACTTGAAATTACCGGATTTCACCACCGCATCCGTCTTGACCTTCAGATAGGTCTGAGGATCGAATGCAGTCTCCGAGAAGGCTTTGAGCAACGCGATTTTAATCTCGAGGGTATCCATGAGTTCACGTTGATGACTCACGAGGCGCTTCTTGGTGGCCTCATTGTCGATCTCGGTCGGCGCGTCGGCGATGAGTGCCAGCATCTTCTCCAGGCGGAGAGCGAAATAATTGGCGCCGCCTCGTATTTTCTGATCGAGCAGTCTGTCTGTCTCCGCCTCTCCCCTTTTGGGAAGCACGCGCCCGAAAAGCACGAAGAGCTTCGAGCAGACATCGCGCACCTCCCCTTCCATCATACTCCGCAATTCGTAGATGCGATCCATGAATTTCGGGAATGTGGAGGAATAGGCCGCCACGGCCGCGCGGAAGAACGTCTCGAAGACGTCGGCAAGAGTGCGGAAGTCGAAGAGTTCATGCAGAGTCTCTGCGAAATAGGAATCTCGGAATATCTTCAGCTCCTCGTCGCTCCCCTGCATGCGGGGCTGCGTGCCGATGAATACGTTCACGGCTGGGTCCGTCATGATGGCCGATGTCGTCAACGGCGATTCCAGCAGGAGTCCTTCGAGGGTGCGGCAGCGCGATAGCGCCACGTAGGTCTGACCCGGCGCGAAGCTATGGGCGGCGTCGACGATGGCGCGGTCGAACGTCAAGCCCTGGCTTTTATGGATCGTTATCGCCCAGGCATGGCGCAGGGGCACCTGCACGAAGCTACCCTCCACCTCCTCTTTGATCTTACCCTCGGAGTCTATGGAATATTTTGTGTTGTCCCACGCCACGGCGCCAACCGGGATCGGAGCCGCGCCGGGAATGTCCGGAAGCACTTTTATCTCATTTTCGCTCAGACTTATGACGCGGCCGATAAGGCCGTTGTAGTAGCGATGCTCAAGGTTGTCGTTCTTGATAAACATCACCTTGGCGCCCTCCTTGAGTTCAAGTTCCTTATCTGCCGGATAGGAAGATTCCGGAAATTTACCGGTGATCTGCGCCGTGAAGACGTGAGGCGGCGTTGTGAGCGCGGCCAACCGATCGCGGTTGATCGCATCGGCGCGATAGTTGTGCGAGGTCAGGCGGATATAGCCGGCGGCGTCGGTGTCGGCCGGAAATAGGCTCCGGTCGGCCCGCCTGTTGAGTTTCGCCAAGGTCTCAAGGTCTGCCTTGGCATCGCGTATGCCGTTGAGTATCCCGAGGAATTCGGGATCACTCTGACGATAGACGTGGCTCAGCTCCACCATCAGATAACCGGCCTGCTTCAGCGCGCGGCTCTCGAAAAAATAGGGAGAGGAATAATATTCTTTGAGGAAGGCCCATTCGCTCTCCACGGCCACCGGCGCGAGCTGGCGAAGATCGCCGATGAGCAAGAGTTGCACGCCGCCGAATGGTTTCAAAGGATGGCGCAGACGGCGCAGGATGTCATCGATGGCGTCGAGAAGGTCGGGACGCACCATCGAGATTTCATCAATCACAATCAGATCGAGCGAACGGATGAGCTTGATTTTCTTCGAGGTGAGGTTGAATTTCTTCCCTTCATCGGCAAATCCGCGCCCGGGAATGTAGGGCGAGAAAGAAAACTGGAAAAATGAATGTATGGTCTGTCCGCCGGCGTTGATGGCAGCCACGCCCGTAGGAGCCAAGACGACATGCCGCTTATGGGTGGTCTCGCAAAGATTGCGCAGAAAAGTTGTCTTCCCCGTGCCGGCTTTGCCGGTCAGGAATAGATTAACGCCGGTCTGCTCCACTATCTTGAGTGCCATAGAGGCCGCCTCGGAATTCTTGTAATCGCTCCCTTTATTATCGCTCAATGATGTCATGTCGTTGCTCATATCCAAATTTACAAAAGCAAAAATCTTTCACCCCACAAATTTAAGAATTTTCCCCGAATTTGCCATAACTACATCAAGAATAAGTTCACGGACGCGAATTTTAACATTTGCTGAGGGTGGTGGCGGGGTAGTAGAAGGAGAGGATTTCGCGGTAGGTGTGGCCGGCGCGAGCCATGGCGGCTGCACCTATCTGGCAGAGGCCTACGCCGTGGCCCCAGCCGCGGCCATGCAATAAGTAACTGCCACCTCGGTCTTCCCATTCCATGGCCGATGAATAGAGATGACTCTCCGACAGCAGTTTGCGTATCATCAGTTCCTTGCCAATCTCAAGATTGCCGCGGCTACCTTTCAACAGCAAGAGCTTTATTCGCCCCGAAGGGCCGCGGTCGAGAGCTGCCATGCTTTCGATTTCGCCGATGTCCCGACCGAATTTCTCGCGCAGATGACGCCGGATATCCTCTTTATTTATTGATGTTTCCCAGAGGTAGCCCCCGCCGTTGGCGGTATCATAGTCCTTGAGTACAGTTTTCAAGAATCTCCCGCGCTCCTCAGCATCCATGCCGGAGAGGTCACACCATGGATCTTCAAAGCTCCGCAAGCCGGGCCTTTCCTCATCCTGCCAGCATGTGGAGAAGAGTTCCGTCACTCCGCCGCAACATTTCGAAAAGCGGGCGTCGACGATGTTTCCGTCGCCGTCGCGGAGCACCTCGCCGCGTGTGGAACGCAGCGCCTCGCGCGCCGCATCGCTGATCGGCTGAATGCCTTGATAGCGCTGGCAATGATCGTCGGAGCATACATGGAAATCATGGTGGTCTGCCTCATCCTCCCAGTTCACGATCCTCGACTCGGAGATAATTTTACCGCTTTCCGCAGAATTCTTCCGACCCGCACGGCTCATCTTACCCATCGCCCAACTGCGGGATATCACCGCGTGGGCGCGCAGAAACTCAATCGGGGCAGCGGGATTCATCTCGCTCCCGACAACGCATTCAAGATATGTCTCCACGGGAAGACGGTTGACGATGGTGAAAAGTGGATCGGATGTAGCCAAAATCTCGCCGGGCAGACGTGACTCAATTTCCCTCTGCCAATGAAAACCGACCCCGATAAGCTGATTCTCCAGCACTGTCAAGTCCCCCTCGCAATGCATTATCGGATTGCCGGATGTGGCAATCCCGACATCTATGAAATCCTTATTCCCCATCATTATCGGAATGCGTAATCTCCGGCTCATGGGTGTTATCACCATCGGGAGAACCTTCTATTTTCTGTAAGCTCTCCATGTCGGGAGCACTCTCCTTGTCGGCCGCAATGTCCTTGCCGGAAGTGCTCTCCTTTTCCAAAAGAGGAATTATCATGTCGCAGCGCGAGGCGATGCTCCGGCAATCCTCAATCAGGTCTTTCCAAGCCCGCACCCCCGCAAAATAAAGCGGGCCGCCGAAGGGGAAGAACCATATCATCGATTCGCTCAGAATCTTATTGCGCGAAGGATGATAGATCCAAAGGCGGCGCATCACCGGGAAATCCCCCAGTTTGCTGATCACTTGAGGATCGCGGCAGTCTGTGAGATATGCCACGGTTGACTCCAGAGTTTCCGAAAGCGAATCCACTGCCGCGCAGTCTATACCCTCGAGCCAATATTGCTTATATCCGGGTCTACGCTTATAGCGGGCGGCCAACTCGAGAGCCTGCTCCTTAAGGGCTCGCAGCATAGCTACGGCATGTGTAGACGAAATCTCATTGATTATCACCTCCTTGGAGTTAACACTGCGACTTTCGCGCGCTCCGATGAGCTTGCGAAGGAAGGCCAGATAACGGTCTTTGTCGAAGACGGCCGAGTCATTCATCGCCTTCCACGTGATATAGACGCCCATGGGAGCGAGCACGAACGACGACAGCCACATGCCCACCCAGACTATGATCTTTCCCTCGCGGGCCATCTTACTGCCGGTGTTGTCGATGATATAATAGAACAGGAAGAAAAGCACGGAGATCACGAGCGGTGTGCCGAGGCCTCCTTTGCGGATGATGGCTCCCAGCGGCGCGCCGATGAAGAAGAATATGATGCAGGCCACCGAGAGGGTGAATTTCTTCAGCAACTCAATCTGATGACGCCGCAGCAAGCGCTTCTCGCCATCCATCACCTGCGCGCGGAAAGTCATCATCTCCTTGCGTCGGTCGATTGAATTCACGGCGTTGCTGATGATCTCCACCTGCTGCGCCGGAGGCGCTTGGCTCAGAAGGGTGTCGATATCTATCGGACGCACTCCCTCCAGATCGAGCGTCACCGTATATTCGCGCGATGTGGATGTCGGCTCGTAATAATCATAGCGCGGCATCGAGGCGGCCGAACTGAGTCCGGATAACTCGGTGGATTTCAGCATCGGCGTCTCGGCTTTCGATATGGAATCTATGCGCACTCCGATCGAATCGATCGACTCATTGAGCTCACGCATATTCTTGCCGACAAACTGGCTCCGCATCCCCCCCTCGTCGAGGCGGTTGAAATTCGCGTCGAAAGGGATGAGCACCTGCTTGTCGAGGAACGTCTCGCGCCGGAAGGGGGTGTTAACTCCCGAGCTGCGCTGATTCTGATCGCGCAGATTCTCAAACTGCTCGCCATTGTATAGATGCAGATATAGATAACGCATGTCGGGCGTCAGCGCCATCCGCGTGGAATCGGCCGTGATGATGCTGGCGTTGTCGCCACCTTTTGAAACATCGTATATTGTCACCCCCTTCAGCATGCCGGTCTCGCGGTTTTTCTCCGTGACATAAAGATTGAAGCCGGGAATGTTGTCGTAAAACACATTCTCCGGAATTTCGAGTTCAGGCGATTTCTGGCGCGCCGAGAATAGCAGAGTCCACATCTTCACCTGCGCCTTGGGCAGAACATCGTTCTGGAAGAAAAACGCGCCGACGGCAATGAATCCGATCAGCACTATAAGCGGCGACATCACCCTCACCAGGGAGATGCCCGAGGCCTTCATGGCAGTCAGCTCCGACTTCTCGCCAAGATTGCCGAATGTCATCAGCGATGCCAGAAGGATTGCCAGCGGAAGAGCCATCGGCACCATCGTCAGGGCAGCATAGAAGAAGAGCTCGCCGACGACCCCGATGGAAAGACCTTTCCCCACGAGGTCATCGATATATTTCCAGAGGAACTGCATGAGCACGATGAAGAGCACGATGAAAAAAGTCATCGCGAAGAGCGGAAGAAATGTCTTCAGCACAAACCAGTGGAGTCTCTTTATCACGGCCATGTCGTCGTAGGGAGATGTCGGGATTAGTGGTAAATTCGTTCGGAAGTGCACGAATATTTCACAAAATTAATAAAAAAAACGGCGCACCTTAAGCCATATCGCAAGATTTTTACTATTTTTGCGAAAAAGTTGGGCATGCCCGACGCCAGCCGTTATTCCTCGCGCCTTGCGGCAGCACCCCCTTTTCCCCGCCGACGCGGTACATGCCCGGAATTCAGACTGATTCTTAAACTAAACATATCATGACACTTTTTGAACGCCTTACGGCCACTGCCAAAGAAAATCCGCAGCGTCTCGTGCTCCCCGAATCCAAGGAGCCCCGCACTCTCCAGGCTGCCGACCACATCCTCGCTGAGAAAATCGCCGAAGTTATCCTCGTGGGCAACCGCGCCGAAATCCTCGCCGAGGCCGAAAAGCTCAACCTCGGCCACATCGCCGAAGCAACTTTCGTAGACCCTTCCGACACTGAATTCACCGCCAAATACGCAGAGCTTTTCCATGAGCTCCGCAAGAAAAAAGGCGTCACTTTTGAAATGGCCCAGGAGCAGGTGAAGAACGCCCTCTACCTCGGCTGCCTCATGATCAAAGCCGGCGACGCCGACTGCATGGTGGCCGGCGCCCTTAGCCCCACTTCCCACGTGCTCCGCGCCGCCTTCCAGGTGCTTAAGACCAAACCCGGCATCTCCGTCGTCTCCGGCGCATTCATCATGCTTCTGCCCGAAGACGTCAACTATGGCGACGACCATATGCTCATCTTCGCCGACTGCGCCGTCGTGCCCGACCCCACGAGCGAAGAACTCGCCCAGATCGCCGTCGAAACCGCCAAGACCACCAAGAACATCGCCGGCCTCGACCCCCGCGTGGCAATGCTCAGTTTCTCCACTTGGGGCAGCGCAAGCCATGAGCGCGTGGACAAAGTGCGCAACGCCGTCGAAATCGCCCGCCAGATGGATCCCGACCTCGATATCGAAGGCGAACTCCAGAGCGACGCCGCCATCGTGCCCGACGTGGCCGACAAGAAGGCTCCCGGAAGCAAAGTGGCCGGACATGCCAACACCCTCGTATTTCCCTCGCTCGAGGTGGGCAACATCGCCTATAAACTCGTGCAGCGACTCGCCGGCGCCGGCGCCGTAGGCCCCATCCTGCAAGGCCTCGCCGCTCCCGTCAACGACCTCTCGCGCGGCGCCACGGTCGATGACATCATCAACACTATCATCGTCACCTGCAATCAGGCCATCGGCGAAAAAAAACAGTAATCCAACCTTTCATCCAGGAGCCTGACCCCCTTCCGAAGGGTCAGGCTCTTGGAATATAAAACTTTAGACATAGACATGAAAATCCTCGTTCTCAACTGCGGCAGCAGCAGTGTGAAATACAAACTCATCGAGTCCGATTCCAAAGAGGTGCTCGCCGAAGGCGGCGTCGAGAAAATCGGCCTCCCCGACTCTTTCCTCAAATTCAAACGCCCCGATGGCTCCAAGGAGACCATCGTAGTCAGCATGCCCGACCATAAGGAGGCCGTGCGCCAGGTGCTCAATGTGCTCACCGACCACAAAGAAGGCTGCATCAAGAGCTTCGACGAAATCGGCGCCGTAGGCCACCGCGTGGTGCATGGCATGGAGAAATTCAATAAGTCTGTGCTCATCACTCCCGAAGTGATCGAAAAGGTCAAGGAATGCTATCCCGTGGCTCCGCTCCATAACCCGGCCAACGTCACCGGTATCGAAGCCATCAGCGACATCCTCCCCAGCGTGCCCCAGGTGGCCGTCTTCGACACCGCTTTCCATCAGACGATGCCCGCCAAGGCCTACATGTATGCCCTCCCCTACGAGGACTATGAGAAATATGGCGTGCGCCGCTACGGCTTCCACGGCACCAGCCACCGCTACGTGTCGCGCCGCGCATGCGAATTCCTCGGTCTCCCCTACGAGAAACAGCGCATCATCACCTGCCACATCGGCAACGGCGCCTCTATCACTGCAATCGAAGACGGCGTCTCCGTCGACACTTCCATGGGTCTGACCCCCACCGAGGGCCTGATGATGGGCACCCGCGTGGGTGACGTCGATCCCGGAGCGCTCGTTTACCTCATGAAGTGCTGCAACCTCGACGCCGACGGCGTGATGAAACTCATCAATAAGCAGAGCGGCGTGCTCGGCGTCTCCGAAATCTCGAGCGACATGCGCGACATCGAAAACGCTATCGCCCAAGGCGATAAGAAGGCCGCTCTCGCACTTGACATGTATGAATACCGCATCCTCAAATACATCGGCGCCTACACAGCCGTGCTCGGCGGCGTGGACGTGATCGTATTCACGGGCGGCGTCGGCGAAAACCAGACCGTAACACGCCAGAGAATCTGCGAGAAACTCGCCTATCTCGGCGTCACCTTCAATGCCGAGGCCAATAAGGTGCGCGGCGAGGAGATCGAAATCTCCGGCAAGGACTCCAAAGTCAAGGTCGTCGTGATCCCCACCGACGAGGAAATGATGATCGCCCGCGACACGGCCGACATCGTCTCCGCGCTCTAAAGCACCCAATAAGACCCCCCGGCCCCCCCTTCAAGGGGGGGGTTGATAACATAACAACCTTGCTCTCCCCCTTTTTTGAGAGGGAGAGCAAGGCTCTAAAGTCCGCAAAGTCCCTAAAGCCCCTAAAGTCCTTAAAGACCCTAAAGACCCTAAAGACCCTAAAGCCCTTAAAGACCCTAAAGCCCTTAAAGACCCTAAAGACCTTAAAGACCCTAAAGACCCTAAAGACCTTAAAGACCTTAAAGACCCTAAAGACCTTAAAGACCCTAAAGGCCCTAAAGGCCATAAAATCATTAAGATTCTAAATCTTTTATTTTAGAATCTCAGCAATTAAATTCCGACCTCTCTCCGGCAATAGTTTAGATGTTAGCAGAAGTTATTTGGAACGCCGACCCTGTGCTTTTCTCCCTGGGTCCCTTCACCGTCAGATGGTATGGCCTGGCCTTCGCCATCGGTTTTTTTGTAGGATATCAGATCGTGGCCGCCATGTTCAAGCATGAGGGAGCTCCCGAGCGATGGCTCGGTGTGCTGCTCGCCTACCTCGTGGTCTGCACCATCGTCGGCGCCCGACTCGGCCACGTCTTCTTCTATGAATGGGACTATTACTCCCAGCATCCGGGAGAGATTTTGAAGGTTTGGCAGGGAGGCCTGGCAAGCCATGGCGGCACGATCGCCAACATCATCGGACTATTCGTCTTCTCACGGTGTGTCAGCAAAAAACCGGCGTCATGGGTCTTCGACAAGGTTGTGATCCCGGTGGCTCTCGTGGCCGGCCTCATCCGGCTCGGCAATCTGATGAACAGTGAAATCTACGGCGGCTACACCGAATTGCCTTGGGGCTTCATCTTCGTGCGTAACGGCGAGACCCTCCCGGCCCACCCCACGCAGCTCTATGAGGCTATATGCTATTTCGCACTCTTCGGCCTGCTGATGTGGATGTATTGGAAAAAGAACGCCGAGGAGCGGCCCTGGCTCATCACCGGCATATTCTTCCTGGGAATCTTCGTGCCCCGCTTCCTTATTGAATATGTGAAGAATGTGCAGGTAAGTTCGGAATATGAAATGATTGCCCGCTACGGCATGAATCTGGGTCAGATGCTCAGCATCCCCTTCATCCTCCTCGGCGCCGGCTTAGTGGTCTACGCGATGATCCGCCCCCGCCAGCACTGGACATTCCCCAACCGCTTCGCTCCCGAAGACACCCCGGCCAAAAAGAAATAACCTCCCATAGAAAGCCCTCTCTTGCCGGCTTATACTCTTTTATTGCAAGGACTACATTATAGAAAGGGCTCACCCCCGGCAAAGAAATAGCCTCTCAAAGATATAGCGATGGCCGCCGATTGGCGGCCATCGCTATATCTTTGCATTTCATAAGAAAACCACTTCTGCCGGGACAAGATGAGCCCGCCATTGACGACTCTCGGGAGAATCGCTTATCGCTATGACTGTGGACGCATCAAGGCCGGGCGAGAGCAACGCTCCGAATTTACCGAAGCTTCCCGTGGAGGTTATGAAATGGCGGCATTTACTTATCAGCCAAAGATCGAGATAGCCTTTGTCGGAGCCGTTCATGTCCAAAAGCCGATAGTTTCCTTCGGGCAGCAGTCCGAGCAATTCCGAGCGGACCCAAGCCGGTTCGTCGCTGAATATGAACACCGGCACATCTTTGCCGAATCTTTCCTGCATCAATCTCACCGCGCGCGCGTAATACTCCCTCTTCACCGGCTCGCCGTAAGAGGCTACGAACTGCGCCAGGTCTCCGCGCCTGACGTGCATGCCCACTGCATTTTCGCCACTTTCGATTTCGCGGGCGGCTGCGCCGTTCATTTCATCCACACCCTGCGGATCCAAAGGCACTTGCTCGCGCATGCGCGAGTAAAATCCAGGAGCGATTCCGTAATAGCCGTCAAGATATATCGGAGCCTGAAGACTCTGCCACTCCCCGCAAGGAGCGGAATAATCGTTCACCCTGCGGTAAAGAGCGCGATAGAACGATGACTTAAAACGGCTTTTCACGATCTTGAAATCAAGCGAGGGAGAAAGCTTGAGAAGATCGAAATTGCGGGGAAATTTATGGAGGCAATCCATGCCGTCTTCGTCAAACCAGCGAAGGTCATAACTCACCCTTGCGCCCTGCCGGCGCGCAAACCATTCCCCGACGAGGAAGAAATGAATCTGCGACGACACGCCCCCATCGACATGCACCATCACCTCCGGGCGCAGAATCCCGCAGCGATGCATCGCCGACATCACAGGCCTGACCACGGCCGCCGCAATCCTCTTTATCCTCACATTCATGAAATATCTTAGTAAAATATTACAGCAGCATCGGCGCGATGCGCTTCATGGCCTTCAGGAAGGAGGCAACCTCCTCTTCGGTGTTGTAGGCCGCAAACGATGCGCGCACCGTGCCGGGGATGCCGAGCCGCTCCATCAGCGGCTGGGCGCAGTGATGTCCCGTGCGCACAGCCACTCCAAGCGCGTCGAGCAATTGCCCGACATCGTAAGGATGCACATTCCCTATCAGAAACGACAAAACGGCGCTCTTACGCTTGGCATCGCCGAAGATCCTCACCTCCGGGATTTCCGCCCGCAGTCCATCCTCAGCGAGCCTGAGCAGACGCTCCTCATGCGCTTCGATATCGGCGATGCCTAAATCTTCGATAAAATCTATCGCCTTGCTGAACGCCGCTATACCGACGAAATCCGGCGTACCCGCCTCAAACTTGAAAGGGAGATCGGCGAAAGTTGTGCCGGAGAAAGAGACATGCTCGATCATCTCGCCCCCCCCTTGATAGGGAGGCATCTTTTCCAGAAGACGTTCCTTGCCGTAAAGCACCCCGATGCCGGAGGGACCATACATCTTATGCGCCGAAAAGACATAGAAATCAGCGTCAAGATCCTGCATGTCGAGATGCAGATGCGGCGAGGCCTGGGCGCCGTCGATCAGCACGGGCACACCATGGCGGTGGGCCTCGGCTATCATCTCTTTCACGGGATTGATCGTGCCCAGAACATTGCTCACATGAGCCACTGAAACCATGCAGGTCCGCTCATTGAAAAAGCTGCGGAATTGCTCCAGATCGAGTTCTCCGCGGTCGTTGATGTCCACGACCCGCAACTTCAGATTCTTGCGGCTCTGAAGCAGCTGCCAGGGCACGATGTTGGAATGATGCTCCATCACCGTCAATATTATCTCTCCGCCATCATCGAAAAGCTGGCCCATCGAAGAGGCCACGAGATTTATGGCCTCCGTAGTGCCACGCGTGAAAATCACCTCGCGCTCGGAGGAGGCGTTGATATATCCGGCAATGCGGCGGCGCGTTGACTCCTGCAGCTCAGTGGCTTCCTGCGATAGGGTATGAACTCCGCGATGCACGTTGGCCTTATGGTGGTAATACACATTATCCACCGCCTCCACCACCCGCCGAGGGGTCTGCGAAGTCGCCGTGTTGTCGAGATAAACGAGCGGTTTGCCGTTTATCTCGCGCCCAAGCACCGGAAATTCCTCCCGGATCCCATTCACATCATATGCCATATTCTCAATTATTATCAAGCACGAAGCTTTATAAGAAGTCTATTAATAATTGCAGGTTGAAAATTTGCAGCCATCGGATATGGGGCACCTCTACGAGGTGCGATAGCCGTGGTTTAGCCTGACCCCATGCACCCTCGTCGCTGTCGCTCCTCACGCGCATGGGGTTAACCTATGTGTCACCTCTACGAGGTGATAATTAGATAATCTACCATGAGAAACTTGAGTCAGCAATATATCAAGACGTTTTATATCTTGCTATCAAGGAGTCTATATTTCGTCTATCTATAGTCTATCAAGACGTCTTTTATATTTCAGCAGAGCGAGCAGTCATGGCAGCCGGAGCGCTCGCCGGCGAAGCGGCGTGCCACGATATGTGTCAGCCTGTCGCGCAGGCCCTCGATGCCCACGCTGTCAATGACATCGGCCATGAAGGCTTGCTTGAGAAGCAGTCGCGCCTCGACCTCGTCGAGACCGCGCGTGCGCATATAAAAAAGCTGCTTTTCATCCAGCTGACCCGTGGCGCTGCCATGCGAACAGACCACATCGTCGTTATAAATCTCAAGCTGCGGCTTGCTGAACATCCTGGCCCGCTCGCTCCCGATCAGGTTGCGGTTGCTCTGATGGGCCTCGGTCTTTTCAGAACCTGCGGCCACGCGCACCATACCCGTGAAGGCGCAGCGCGCTTCGTCGTCGACGGAATATTTGAACAGTTCCTCAGTCCTGCAATGCCCGCAGTCATGATCCACTCTGGAATAATTGTCGATCATGCGGTCGGCATCGGCTATGCCCATGCCCATCAGGCGAAGTTCGCTGCCCGGAGCGGCAAACCGGCAATGGTATTCATTGCGGGTGCGACCGTTGAAGATCGTCATGCCATTGAGCGTCACCCTCGAATCGCGCGCCTGGCTTAGCCACAGCGTGGAAAGCCTCACGGTCTTATCCGACGATTCCTCAAGGTCATAGAGTTCGAAATGCGAGCCGGCCTCGGCAAAGATCTCGATAGTCTGCACTGCCGCCAGATCTGAATCAACACTTGCCGTGTGGTCGCAACTCAACATTCTGCATTCCGAGCCTTCCTCAGCCACTATCACAATGCGCCGGAATGCCATAAGACGTTGCATTCCGCCGAGGATATTCACGAGTTGCAGCGGCTTTTCGATCTTCATGCCTTTGCCCACGCGGATCCAGAGTCCGTCCTGACTCAGAAGGTCGCTCAGAGCCACGATCGGATTCAACCCGTCGGCCGCCCTACCATAATATTTCTCCACGAGGGCCGGATTCTCCCGAGCCATCTCGCGCAGACTGCGGATCTCCACTCCGGCCGGAAGCGCCGACGTGTCGGGGCAACTGAAGCTGTCGTTGAGAAGGTAGAACAAAGCCGTCGACATCCGCGGAACTCCGCATTTGAAGCTGCTGCCGGGATTGACGTCAAGCGGAGCGCGGAAGATGTTGATGCCGTAGTCGGGAGCAAGGAGCGATCCGAGATCCGTGATCTCATAATTCTCGCTTCCGGCTCTCGGAAGGAGCAGCTTCGCCAACGTCTCGCAGGCACGCGGACGCAGAGCGTTGAGAGGCGCCGCCGAATGCTCATCGATGGCCCCACTATGCTCCTGATATAATTCTATATATTGTCTTAAAGGATTTTCCATAGTCATTTCTCCTTTGAAGCGCCCGGATTCAGCTGATTGACAAAATCTTCCGATTCAGAGAGCATCTTATATTCGCTAATTAGCACATTATCAGACACACTCTCAATCAGCTTTGAATCCACGCAGACTTCCAATAGAGTTTTTTTACGATTTTCAACCCGGCTTTTCAGCCCGGTCGTTATTCTTCGCCAAGCTCGGCCTTGATCCAGTCGTAGCCGCGCTCCTCGAGTTCGAGGGCCAGTTCCGGACCGGCCGTCTTCACTATTCTTCCCTTATAGAGAATATGCACTATGTCGGGCTTGATGTAATCGAGAAGTCGCTGATAGTGGGTGATGACGATGGTGGCGTTGTTGTCGCTCTTCAGCTTGTTGACACCTTCGGCCACGATGCGGAGCGCATCGATGTCAAGGCCGGAGTCCGTCTCGTCGAGAATGGAGAGTTTCGGCTCGAGCACGGCCATCTGGAAAATCTCGTTGCGCTTCTTTTCTCCGCCGGAGAATCCTTCATTGACGCTGCGCGAGGCGAGTTTATTGTCCAATTCCACTATGGCACGTTTCTCCCTCATCAGTTTCAGGAAGTCGGATGCACCCATCGGTTTTTCGCCGAAATACGCCCGCTTTGCGTTGACTGCGGCGCGCATGAAATTCATCATCGAAACTCCGGGAATTTCCACGGGATACTGGAATCCGAGGAAGAGCCCCTCATGGCTGCGGTCTTCGGGGAGCATGGCGAGAAGATCCTTGCCGTAGAATTCCGCGCTGCCGGACGTCACCGTGTAGGCCGGATTACCCGCCAACACCATCGAGAGCGTTGACTTACCGCTACCGTTCGGTCCCATTATGGCGTGCACCTCTCCAGGGCGCACCTCAAGGTTGATGCCCTTGAGAATCTCTTTTCCGTTTATCTCCGCATGGAGGTCTTTGACCTTTAGCATTTCTATCTATGTTTTAAGTCGTTTTTATTTCTATTCAACTGGTTTGCCGCAACATTCGCCCGGCATCTCCGCGAGACTACCCTCTCTGAGAGATAACGCCGGGAGGCGACTGATAGTTGCAGGATATTTTCCTGGCCTGGCGCAACTGCTCTTCATGAGCGAATTCGCTGAAGCTTTCGCTGCCCAGCGCCGCCGGGGCTATCCACATAACCGCCTCAATTATATTGCCGTCATCAGCCTTGCCATGACGCATCAGAGCCGATTCCGGGTTGAATCCGACCATGACATTATAGGTTATCGAGAGCATAAGTAGATAATTGCATACGCAGAAAAACGCCCCCAGCAAGGAGTTGAGCAGGCCGAAGCCCATCATACCCATCGCCGCGCGGATTATCTTCGTGATAGATTCGAACACCGAATAGACGATGAAAAACACGAGCCCGGCGCCCAGATTGCTGCTCAGATACCCCTCGGCGCGCATATTTACTCGCGCCGGAAGCACGGAAGCCACAAGATCCGAAGCGCCATCAAGGAAGATATGGGCGCACACGATGCCGAACGCAAGCCCGAGCACGGATGTCACCATCCCCGTCAGACCGCGCCTGTAGCCTTTAATCACGCCATAAGCGGCAACCATTATGGCTATCAGATGATATAGCGCGTCGCTCATTTTATCCGCGTTTCAAATGGAGATTTTTCTCCACATTTACAAAATTACACTTTTCCCGCGACTCTGCAAAATTCCCGCCCCCAAATCCGCCCCATTCCGAGTTCCTCACCATCACTTATAATTATCATCATGAACTCATCTGGACTTTTTTCAATTTTAAGATTTCGTCATATTTTGAGCCGGATTCAGCAGCGTGAAGAGGGAGCGATGCGGGCATCGTGACCGATGAACGGTGCTGAAGGCGGCCAAAAGATGGCGGAAGATGAAAATTGAAAAAGTCAATTTAATAATTTTGAATCCATTTTCACTTTTGTAAAAAAGTCAAGATGAGTTCCATCTCCGATTTTTCATATTGAACGCCCGAAAAATCCTCATTGTAAAAACAACTATCTCGCCGGACATCACGCCGGACACTGTTTTTCTTTTGGCGCTTACGATTTATTTCGCTAAATTTGTAATCTCTTCCCTCGCCGGGGCGTTATATATTCCGGCAACCATACTTCTTCCGACACAATATGTCTTACATACGCATCATAGCAAAAATCAATTCCAAGCTCCGCGACCTGCGCATCAGCCTCGCCTTCCTCGGCGTGAGCTTCCTGCTGGCCGCCACCTGCGTATGGGCATATTATGAATATCTCGTCACTCCCCCTTTCGTCGACCCGGAGAAATATCCCGTGCGCGGCATCGACGTCTCCAGCCATAACGGCATGATGAATCTCGACGCCGCCGCCCGCGACGGCATCGAATTCATCTTCATAAAAGCCTCCGAAGGGAAATCTTTCCGCGACCCCAATTTCAACATCAATTATCAGAAGGCTTCCCACGCCGGCATGAAAATCGGAGCCTACCATTTCTTCCGCTTCGACGTCGACGGCGTCAAGCAGGCCAAAAACCTGCTCGGAGCCATCGGCAAGCGCCATCTGGATTTGGGAGTGGCCATCGATGTCGAGCAAGAGGGCAACGCTGCGGGAGTGGACTCCATAGCAATTGCCTCACGTCTCGAAAAAATGGTGGAGTATCTCAACCTCAGCGGTTTGAGAGTGACATTCTATTCCAACCGCGCCGGCTATTACGACTACATCCGCGACGTCGCTCCCGGCTCATGCCTTTGGATATGCTCTTTCCAGAGCGACCCCATCAACGCCGAATGGACTTTCTGGCAATACGACCACCACGGCAGTGTCGACGGCATCCGAGGCGACGTCGACCTCGACGCCTTCTGCGGCTCCCGCGCCGAATGGCAAAACTACCTCCAAGGCTCGCAATGGCCCTACGACAACTAATCCAACCGACTTTTTTCAAAACTTTACATCATGAGAAATTACCGCAAAATATTAATGGCCTCAGCTATGGCCGCAATCTCGCTATGTAGCGTAAACGCGAAACCGACACTTTACACATGCGGCGACTCCACGATGGCCAATTACGCCACCGACGGCTCGACCCCCACAAGAGGCTGGGGACAATACTTCGGATCTTTCTTCACCTCCGACATCAACGTCGTCAACTACGGCAAGGGAGGCATGGATGTGCAGAACTTCTATGAAAACGAAAAGTATTGGCCCGAAATCAAATCAAAACTTCAACCCGGAGATTTCGTCCTCATCCAGTTTGCCCATAACGATGAGAAAAACGGAGGTATGGACGGCCGCCGGCTCAAGGCTTATTATGAAAGCATCGGCGATTCGGCAAAGGCTGCCGAAGTCGATCTCCGCGGATCCGTGCCCGCCGGAACTTACCGCGAAACCCTCTCCAAAATCATCGATGAAGTGCGCGGCTACGGAGCCACTCCCATCTTGGCCACACCTATATGCCGCCTCTATTTTTCGGGCAACGACATCAAGCGCAACGGCCGGCATGACCTGGGAGACAATTTCGACATACTTACCCCCGACGGACCCTCCAAAGGCCACAAACTCCCGGCTGATGACCACTCCATGGACTATCGTTTCCAGATGATCCGGCTCGCCGGAGAGAAAAACGTCGATTTCATCGACATGACCGAAGCCACACGCACGTTCTACACCACCTATGGCAAGGACGCTGCCTCGGAAATAATCTTCGACGGACTCGGGAGCACCCACCTCAGCGTGGCAGGCGCCATTCTCATAGCACGCCGCGCCGCCGAACTCATGATGGCCAAAAACATACTCTCCGAATACATCGACCCCAAAGCCTTGAAATGAGAACCATACCGATGAAGTGAAATGCTCTTTTTTAATTTCACTTTGATGCCCACACATCGTTGGTGTTTAACATTCACTTTGATTTGAAGGCATCTTGCATACAAACAATCAATTGCAGACAATGAAGTTATATAAGTTCATCACAGACTGGATCCTCATTTTCGCCATCCTCGCCGGCATCGGCGGATATTTCCTTTACGCCGCCATTCCGGCGCTCGATTCCACCCATGCCCGGGCGCTCGCCGTGGTGCAGGTGCTCCAGCCGCTCCTGATCTTCGGAATGCTCTTCCTGACCTTCAGCAAAATCAAGATAAAAGACCTGCATCTATGCCCTTACCACTGGTGGCTGTTGCTCCTGCAGGTGGGTGTCTACCTGGCTATCGGGGCCGCTGTGATGGCCCTCCCGCGCGGCGGCCTGCGCATCGTGCTCGAGGGGGCTATGATATGCTTCATCTGCCCGACGGCCACGGCCGGCGCCGTGGTCGTCAAAAAGCTCGGCGGCAGCCCGGCGCATATCACTACTTACACCATCCTCATCAACCTGGCCGTCTCGCTCATCATCCCGGTGACCATACCGCTCGTGCACCCCAACCCCGACATGTCGATGGCCACAGCCGGCTTGCTTATTCTCGGCAAGGTCTTCCCGTTGCTCCTGCTGCCGCTGATCGCGGCTGTGCTGCTGCGCCAGCTTTTCCCTAAATTCCACAGCGTCGTGGAGCGCTACGGCCATCTTTCATTCGACCTCTGGGTCGTAGCCCTGGCTCTGGCCACGGCAGTCACCACGCGCTATATCGTGCATAGCGACACATCGCTGTCCACCGACCTCTGGCTCGTGGCCGTATCCCTGATTGCCTGCATCCTGCAGTTCTTCCTGGGCCGCAAGATCGGTGAGCATTACGGTGAGGCCATTACCGCCGGCCAATCTGTGGGTCAGAAAAACACCGTGCTCGCCATCTGGCTCGGCTACACTTTCTTCACCCCGATCACATCCGTCGTGGGCGGCTTCTACAGCATTTGGCACAACGTCTACAACTCCTGGCAACTCTACCAACACAAAAAGAATTCATCACTCCCCCAGCCTTAATGTTTTTTAACATTGAAGGGTAGGCAATAATCATGGGCGCAGATACGTTTTTTCAATGTATTGTTGCGCCTTTTTCTTTTTGAGTCTCAAATGCATTTTACTTCGGAGATGCCGAGATTGCATAAAGAAGGGCCGGAAACGGTTTTATCTATTTTTTTTGACGTGAAGAATCAATTCTTTAGAAATATACACTTTGCCTTCATGCGCGCTGCCCTCATTGCGGCCGTGCTGCTCCTCAGCGCACCGATGGCCCGCGCCGCCGGCGACTACGCCGCCAACTCCGTGCTCGCCGAGGGCCGATGGAAGAAGGTGAAAGTCGCCTCCACCGGCATGCAGTTCATCAGCACGGCCTCGCTGCGCTCGATGGGTTTCCCCGACCCCGCCAAAGTCAATGTCTACGGCTTCGGCGGCCGCGCCATACCTGAGAAATTCACCGACCTCGACCCCGACGACCTTCCGATCCTCCCGATCGTGCGCACCTCGCGCGGAATATATTTCTTCGGCTTCGACCATATCCGCTGGAACCGCGCCGGAGACTCGGGCAACCTTGCCTATAGCCACGTCATGCAGCCCTACGCCGAGGAATCCTATTACTTCCTCAGCGACCGCGACGCCCAAGATTATCAGATGCCGCAGGCTCCCGCCGCAGCACTCGCCTCAGCGGAGCCCTTGACCGTCTTCACGCAGATGCTCCTGCATGAGCAGGATCTCGTGCACCCATCCACGTCAGGACGCGTATATCTCGGCGAGGACTTCCGCTCCCCCACACGCCGCAGCTTCCCATTCACGCTGACCGACCTTGCCGACGGCACCTCCGCCCGCGTCAAAGTGGCGTTCGCTTCGAAAACCTCCGGTTCGGCTTCCTTCAAAGTGGCCGCCAACAGCGTGCAACTCGCCGCCAACACCACCGACAACCTGCCTGCCGTCACTTCGGCCGACCAGTTCATGACATCCCGCACCTCGGTGAAAAACATCGCCAACCCGCGCGAGGACCTTTCAATCGACATCACCTTCAAGAATTCAGGCACCGTCTCCCTCGCCCGCCTCGACTATATTGAAGTTGAATACCAGCGCCAGCTCATCATGCGCGACGGCCAGCTGCATTTCAACATCAATTCGACTTCAAACGCGGCCGTCACCATCGACGGCGCCGAGGAATCCACCCTCATCTGGGACATCACCGACCCCGTGCGCCCGAGCCGGGTCGATTTCACCCTCTCGGGATCTAAAGCCGTCTTCGGAGCCACAGGCCAGCGTGAATACATAGCCTTCACCCCCGATAAATGCGGAACGGCCATCACCTCCGGCGAAAATGTGGATTGCCAGAACCTCCACGCTCTCCCGATCCCCGACATGCTGATCATCTCCCCCAGAGAATACCTCGACGCCTCTGAACGCCTCGCCGCCCACCACCGCAGCCACGACGGGCTCAAGGTGCACGTGCTCACCCCGGAGCAGATCTACAACGAGTTCTCCTCCGGCACTCCCGATGTGTCCGCATTCCGCAAGATCCTGAAGATGTGGTATATCCGAGGCCAACGCCTTGCCTCGGAAGGATCATCCGTCGCAGATTCCGAAAGTGACGGCGAGAACGGCAGCGACGCCCCGGACTCCAACGATGAAAACGGAGAAATCCGCTATTGCCTCATCATGTCGCGTCCCACTTACGACAACAAGATGCTGATGTCCGTCACCCAAAAAGCCGGAGCTCCCAGAGTGCCCATCTGGCAGTCGCCCACGGGCAACTCCAAAAACACATCCTACTCCACCGACGACTACATCGGCATGCTCGACGAGACACGCACCTCTTCCTTCGCCATCGGTTCGGCCAAGCTGCGCGTCAGCGTCGGCCGGATGCCCGTGCTCTCCGCCGCGCAAGCCTCCGAAATGGTCGATAAATACATCAACTACGTCACCTCCACCGATTTCGGGGCCTGGCGCAACCAACTCCTTTTCATCGGCGACGACCAGGACAGCGGTGTCCACTTCCGCCAATCGGAAGACGCTTATAAGAAAATCATCGCCACAGAGCGTGGCAACAACTTCCAGATCGAACGCCTTTACCTCGACACATACACCATGGAGGCCGGCGCTTCCGGCTACACTTATCCTGAAGCGAAATCCAGAATGCTCCGCCTTTGGAACGACGGCGTTTCCTACATCAACTATATCGGCCACGCCTACCACACCGGATGGGGCCACGAGTCGCTGCTCACAATCACCGACATCGAGGCTTTCCGCAATAAACGGCTCCCCTTCGTCTACGCAGCCACCTGCGAATTCGCCCGTTATGACGATGACTCCCGCTCCGGCGCCGAACTGCTCTGGGCCAACACCGAGGGAGGCATCATCGCCACGATCTGCCCCAGCAGAACCGTCTTCATCACCCAAAACGGCTTCCTGACCAATCACGTAGCCGAAAATCTTTTCAAAACAGAGACCCCCGGCATGGGACGCCGCATCGGCGATATCTTCATCGACGCTAAAAACTCCATCTCCGGCACCGACGACAATAAGCTCCGCTATGTCATCATCGGCAACCCGGCGATGCGAATGCCCCTGCCCAAATATCAGGTGGAGATCAACACCATCAATGACATCGACCCCGACGAGGCTGAGGAATTCCCCACCCTCCAGGCCCGAGGCAAAGCCGAACTCGCCGGCCGCATCCTGCGCGAAGACGGCTCTCCGGCCGATGACTTCAACGGAACCATCGACATCGTGCTCCTTGACGCTGAAAAAGTCATCCAGACAAACGGCAATGGCCAAGACGGCACCGTCGAATACTACAACGACCGCAAAACCCAGCTCTATCACGGCATGGCGCGCGTCAGCGGCGGCGAATGGAAGACGACCGTGCTCCTCCCTTCGGAAATCGAAAACAACTACACTCCGGCGCGTTTCACCTTCTACGCCTACTCCGACGCCGGAATCGAAGCTCACGGCCAGACTTCAAAACTTTACGTCTACGGCTACAACAAAGACGCCGGCGACGATATCGAAGGCCCGGAAATAAAATACTTCGCCCTCAACCGCCAAGATTTCCAGAACGGCGGCGTCGTGCATAGCTCCCCCGTCGTGCTCGCCTCCGTGTCCGACCCCTCCGGAATCAACCTCTCCGACGCCGGAATCGGGCATAAGATTACCCTCACCCTCGACGGCAACCGCCATTTCGAGGATGTCAACTCTTATTATACCCCAGACCCCGATGACGCCACAGCCGGATCCCTGATGTATCCCCTCTCGGACATCGAGGCCGGCAAACACACCATCACCCTCACCGTCTGGGACAACGCCAACAATTCTTCAGCAGAAACCCTCGACTTCGAAGTGGCAGTGGCAAAAGCTCCGGAAATCTTCGATCTCTTCACCGACGTCAACCCGGCCCGCGAGAAAGTGAATTTCACCCTTTCCACCGATCGACCCATGGCGCGACTTGATTGCCGCATCGAGGTCTTCGACCTCAACGGTCGCCGTGTCTGGAGCAGCGAAGAGAACGCCTCCACCGACATCCAGGCCGCCATCTCCAAAACCTGGGATCTCAAAGACGCCTCCGGAGTGAGAGTGCCTCGCGGAATTTATCTCTACCGCGCCACGATCACCACCGAAAACGGCACCTCCACAACCAAGACCCAACGTCTGGCCGTCACCGCCCAATAACCGGCTTGCAGACACCTCGATATATCCGCCGGCCAAACGCAGGATTTTCGGATTCAACCCCAAAATACCGGCATTGCAACTGCCGGATTTTCTGATTAGCGAATTTTTTCGTATCTTTGCAAGTTGATATGAAGATTATAGCCTCTTTACCGAATTTCAAGGGCGATTCAAAAGTTGACCCCAGGGTCGACTCCAAGGCCGACGCCCGGGTCGATTCCTGGCTCGCTTGGCCGGATTCCTGCCTGCTGCCTTCCGACCGCCCGCTCTACATACCCGATTTCGACAGCCGGTTTTTCGCAATTCCGGCCCTCGCCCTCAAATCGGGACGCCTCGGCAAAGGGATCGCCCCGAAATTCGCCTTGAGATATTTTTCGGAATATTCCGGAGCGCTCATCATCCTGCCGCAATGCTCCATCTCAGATCTACGCGACGCAATACTTCCCGGCAGCCCGCAGCTATGCTTCGACAACGCCGTCGTCATCGGCGAAACCATCGCCATGAAGCCGGATATGGGAAAATATCCCGCCGACGAAGCTTTAAATCTTCTCGCCGCCGGCGTGCCCGATTCTTTCTGCATTGAGATTCATCATGCTCCGGCATCCCCGGCCCACGCAGAATCTCCATTGCCCGCCGAAGAATTCCTCCATGGAAAGCCTGACACCCGCAGCGCTGCCGAGACACTTGCCGCCGCATCGACCCGAAATACGATAAAGACCGGCGACTTCATCCTCTCCCCCCTCGAAGGCGTCGATCCTATACCTCTCGCCGAGGGGATGGAGATCCGAATCTCTCTCGACGTCGATACGTCGGCCCGGATTCTACTCCGCACAAGATTCAAATAATCCCGATTCCAATAAGAGGGTTTTTTCATATTTTCCCTTTGAGATACACCCTCTATACTATATATTTCAACCTAAGCATGAAACTGCGTTACATATCTCTCATTCTTCTCGCCCTCGGCCTGCTCCCGGCATCGGCCGCCATCAACCTTGCCAATTTCGCCAAATCCTCGAAGCTCGCTTCGGGCAACTGGGTGAAAATCGGCGTCGACCAATCCGGCGTATATGAAATATCTTACGAAACTCTGCGCCAGATGGGATTCAGCAACCCCGAGAACGTCTCCCTGCTGGGTCGCGGTGGAGCTCAGTGCAGCACCAACTTCATGACTGCCAACAACAAGCCGAATTTCTATGACGATCTGCAGAGCGTCCCTCTGCTTCATAAGAACAATAAAATCTATTTCTACGGCGCCGGCACTCAGGAGACGACCCTTTATATTTCCTCACGCTATGACGCCGGAGGCTATTTCTCCCGAAAATCAAACAACATATATTCCAACCTCGGATTCTATTTCCTGACTGATTCCGTCGATCCAACCCCAATGCCCGCCGGCGCGGCCTACAACCCCACGGAGAGCGTCGCCGAGGCCACCGCCGGTCTTGGACTCATGCTCTGCGAGGAGGACCTCGTGCAGAATAATTCCAACTCCGGCCAGCTCTTCTACGGCCGCATGCTCACCCCCGGCAACCCGCGCGAGGAATGGCCCGTCTATCTCCCCCGCGCTGTGCCCGAGGCCAAAGGCGTCATGGAGTGCTACGCTTATTTCGAGCGTAAACTCAGCGCCAATTTCTCCTACGGCTTCAACGGGACCTCCGACTTCTCAATCAATCCCGTGGCAGATGCCCCCTCCTCCAATTTCAAGGTGCAGCCCAACTACATGAAGGAGATGACCGTACCCGGTCCGCTATCCACTGTCTTCACCGCCTTTGAATCGCTCGACGGCGTCTACCCCGACATCTCCAACATCGACTATTGGACCCTGAGCTATCAGAAAAACATACCTGACCTCAAGGCAGCCGACGCATCCCGCATGGCCCAGGATTTCATCGCCTTCCCTAAAATTGGCTACAACTCCACCCGAATGATCCGCATGCCGGGAGGTGCCGATTTCATGGTCTTCGACGTCACCGATCCCCAGGCTCCGATATATCTCCCGGTCACCCCCGACGGCGCCGATGGCCTGGCTAAGGTCACCAACCGCGAAAGCGCACCGCGCCTCATGGTCTTCGACCCCTCCCTGCCCCAGCTCCAGATCAAAGGATTTGAAGCAGGATTCAAGGCCGTGGCCAATCAGAACCTCCACGCTGCCGCCGCCGAGGGAGCCGACCTAATCATCATCTGCACCCCCGACCTGCGCCAAGGCGCCGAAGAACTCGCCGAAATCCATCGGCAGAAAGAGAACCTGAAAGTATTGATCGCCACTACAGATGAATGCTACAACGAATTCTCAAGCGGCGTACCCGACCCGATGGCCTACCGACTGCTCGTGAAGATGGTATACACTTCGCCCAACCCATGCAAGAACCTGCTGCTCATGGGTCCGCTCTACGCCGATTTCCGCGGAATCGTAAATGAAAAGAACCCCCTCGAGGGAATAATCGCATATCAGGCCAACCCGATGAATATGGATCACGGCGCCGCCAACGCCAACGAATTCCTCGGCGTCATGACCGATTACTTCGATGAGACAAAACTCTCCGTCTCCACTATCGATGTCGGCGTCGGCATCCTACCCGTCAGAACTCTCGAAGAGGCCCGCACCGTCGCCAAGAAAGTCGAGGATTTCCTCAATATCGACAATTTCGAATATTACCTCAACATGATGACCAACATCGGCGGAGTCGGCGACAACCACACCCATGACTCCCAGGCCATCGAAATAGGCACGCATATCGGCAAAATGGAAAGCAAGGCCACAGTCCTGACCCCGCTCATCATAGACGCTTACGGCTTCAAGGCCGCCCAGAGCAAATTCTTCTCGCAGCTCAACGAAGGCACCATGATCGTCAATTACTTCGGCCACGGCTCCACTCTTACCCTCAACCAGCATGGCGACTTCTTCGTGGCAGCCGACGTCTACCGCCTCCGCAATAGATTCCTCCCCTTCATGGCTTTCGCAGGTTGCGACCTGACCAACACCGACCGCGGCGTGCGCGGCCTGGGCGAGATGCTTGTCACTTCCACTCCTTACGGAATGCTCGGCACAATGCTCGCAACCCGCCAGACATGGTCGGGCCAGAACATGGACTTCTTCCGTTCTTTCTATACCCGACTTTTCTGCAACGGCAAGGATGACACCACCGGCCGACTCGAACGCCCCCTCACCCTCGGTGAGGTATTCGCCCGCACCAAAACCCTCTCCACCTACGACAATGAGCTCCACTATCAGCTCCTCTGCGACCCGGCCATAACCCTCCCCGTCATGACCCGCACCACCGTCTTCGACGCCCCGGCCGACACGCAATATCCTCAGGCCGTGCCGGGCGAATACATGGAAGTCTCCGGCTTCGTGCCCACTCACGACGATCCTGACGCCGTCGACACTTCCTATCAGGGCAACGCCGTCATCCGACTCATGCAGCCATTCGAGACCATCACCTCAGAAGACATCTGCTCCAAGCAATATGGAGAAACGCCATCCACGCTGAAATTCACGACGGCCGACAAGATGTACACCATGACCGCGGCCGAAGTCAAGAACGGCCGCTTCTCGGCCCGAATACTCGTGCCCTCTGCCGCTGCAGACTATGACGGCCGACTCATCCGAATGCACATCGCCACCTACTCCAAAGACTCCAAGATCGCTTCCGGCAACATGACCGCCGTCGAGATCAAAACAAAAGCAGGAGCCACTACCCTCGACAACGATCGCCAGGCTCCCTCGATCGAACTTTTCCAATACGATCCCGAGCAGGTAGCTCTCACTGTGAAGGTCTCCGACAATGTTGGCCTCGATTTCAACTACGATCCCTTCCGCCCGGCGTTCATGATGACAATCGACGGCAAGGAATACGCCCCCGCATCCTTGGTGCGCCCCGTGATGGACTCAGATGGAGTAGGCTACACAAAGACCGTTGGTCTGGCAGACCTCTCCGAAGGCTCCCACACCGCCAAGGTCAATGTGCGCGACGCCGCCGGAAATGATGTCACTGCGGAAATCACTTTCGAATTCACCCTCTCCGGCGCCCGCTACGCCATCGAGCTTGAGGAAGGCGTCGTAGACGGCGCCGGCACATTCCTGGCAGTCAATGAGGCTCCCGCAAGCGCCGACATCGTAATCCTCGACCTCAACGGCTTCATCGTGCGCCGCGCCGAGTTCAAAAACGCCCGCTTCGACTGGGACGGCTGCGACGACTCAGGCGCAAAAGTCGCCAAGGGGCTCTACAAGGCCTACATCATCGAGACCGGCTCCCACAACGGCAAAGGCCACAGCGCGACGATCTCTGTGCCCGTGATCTGACGCCACACAATAATCGACACTTTTTCAAGTTATATATTAGGACCCCGATCATAATCGTCCGCGGGGTCCTAATTTTATGATTATGACTCTCAAACGATTTATACTTTCTTTGGCTATCCTGCTCTGCGCCGCAATCCCCATGCTGGCGCAGGATGGCGTCAACGATATCAAAGACAACGACTTCAACCCGGTGAATACGGGCGTCACCACGCTCAGCATCGCCCCGGACGCCCGCGGTTCCTCCATGGGCAACCTCGGCGCGGCCACCGACCCCGACATGAACTCCCAGTTCTGGAATCCTTCGAAATACGCTTTCGGATATTCCACCGGCGGCCTCTCGCTGTCCTACACCCCGTGGCTGCGCAAGATCGTCAATGACATCTTCCTGGCCAACCTCGCCGGATATTGGAAACTCGGCAGCGGCGACAATCAGGCCCTCTCGGCCTCTTTCCGCTATTTCTCGCTCGGTGAAGTCACCATGACCGACTATAGCGGCGCCACGACGATGCAGACCATCAACCCCTATGAATTCGCAATCGACCTCGGTTATTCGCGCAAACTGAGCTCGAAGTTCTCCATGGGCGTCGTGCTGCGCTACATCCTTTCCGACCTTTCGTTTGAAGACTCTTATTCGGGCGAGACCAACACCGCCGCATCAGCCTTCGCCGCCGACATCTCCGGTTATTTCGTGACCTACCCGATGGTGGGTCGCAACGAATGCCAGTTCTCCTGGGGCTTCAATATAAGCGACATAGGTTCGAAGGTGAGCTACGACCATGGCTCGACCCATGCCTTCCTCCCCACGAATCTTCGTCTGGGAGCCAACTTCATGTTCCCCCTCGCCGACTACCACAGCCTCTCTTTCGGCCTTGACCTCAACAAGCTTCTCGTGCCCACCAAGCCGCGCCTGAAAGACTATGATGAGACTCCCGAGGGTCAGGCAGCCTATGACGAAGCGCTCCAGAAATGGGAGGACATGTCGCCGATCACAGGTATTTTCAAAAGCTTCTCCGACGCTCCCGGCGGCTTCAAGGAGGAAATGAAGGAAATCAACGTCTCCTTCGGCGCTGAATATGCCTACAATCAGCAGTTTTTCGTGCGCGCGGGCTACAACTATGAGAACGCCACCAAGGGCGGACGTTCCTACTTCGCCTTCGGAGCCGGTTTTTCGCTCAACGTCGTCCAGCTCGACGCTTCCTACATGCTCGCCACGGCCCAGAGCTCGCCGCTCGACCAAACGCTGCGCTTCACCCTAACATTCGACATGGACGGCCTGCGCGACCTCCTCGGCAAACGCCGCCGCTAATTAATTCAAGAAAGTCATGAGAATAGGTTCCGGATTTGACGTGCATCGCCTCGTGGAGGGTCGCGACCTCTGGATTTGCGGCGTGAAAATTCCCCATTCACTCGGCTTGCTGGGTCACAGCGACGCCGACGTGGCTATCCACGCGCTCTGCGACGCGCTGCTCGGCGCACTCGCCCTCGGCGACATCGGCAAACTCTTCCCCGATTCCGACCCCAAATACAAAGGAATAGACTCCAAGATACTGCTCCAAGAGGTCTGCCGCCTGATCCGCAATGAAGGTTGGGAGATCGGCAACGTCGACATCACAATCATGGCCGAACGCCCGAAATTCCGCCCGCACATCGACACGATGCGCCAAACCCTCGCCGACGTAATGAGGCTCGGCATCAGCCAAGTATCGGTAAAAGCCACCACCACCGAGCGCCTCGGCTTCACCGGCCGCGAAGAAGGCATAGCCGCCCAAGCCGTCGCCCTCCTCCTCCCGTTGAAGGTATAAGCCCTCCCGGCAAAGGCCACCGGCTACAAGCGTCGAGACCGTCCCGGCGATTACAAGGAGTAACAGGTGCCAAATCCATCCCGGCGAAGGCCTATGGACGCCCCGGAGGGGCGAGTCTTCGCCCAACCCCGGGCAAAACAAGGGCCGAAGGCCCGACGTTGCAGCCCGGGGGATAGCACAAACTCACGACATTGTGCCCCGGAGGGGCACTTCTTTAATTTCTTATTTTTATTTTTTTACGAAAAAATTTGCAATTTCCAAAAATTCGATTAACTTTGCGACCGAAAGCAAACTATATCGCAAAGCGTCAAACCTAAACTCGTCAATCATGGGAAAGAGCAAATTTTTACTATCTGCCATTGCGACACTCTCAATGGCCATCCTGCCCGCCTTCGCCGCAGCGCAGGAAATCCAATCCGTCAATACCTCAATGTCTCACTGCAAATTCGACGATCTGCCTTGGTTGGTTGCTTCCACCCCAACATCTGATGAGACAGATTCGAATGAGCAACAGGGCGATTCTGAAACAGTCATCAACAAATGGTATGATTCCGAGATCGACTCCAAAGAGAGACATTGGATCATGGACTACGACGCCGGCACGCTCAACATCGTATGGTATAACGAATTGAAGCAATGCGCTTACCCGGGTGATTACGTCACTCTTTCCAAAGAAGAGGGGAATGTCCTTAAAATCTATCGCGAAACGAAAGACCCGGATGCCCCCGAGGCTGACTGCATATGCCTTTTCGACACTTTCGCCTCCTTCGCCGACATCGATCCCGGCAAGTACCACATGGTGTTCATTCGCAGAGTGCCCGAAACTTACTGGTCAAAAGCTTGGGAAGGAATCGAAATGGAGGTAGACGTCGAGCTGAAAGACGGCATGAAATCCATCTACAACGCCAACACCGTCGGAGTCAATCAGTCCAATGCACAAGCCGATGACGCTATCCGACTCACTCCCGACGGAGTATTGAAAGTCAACACCGCCTCAAGCTATCTGCTCGAAATCTTCAATGCCGACGGCGAAATAATCATCAGCACAACCTGCCAACCCGGCAGCGACTGCAGCGTGTCCGCCCTCCCCAGAGGCATCTACATCGCCAAAGCCTCATCCAACGGCAAATCCCACTCCCTCAAATTCATACGCTGACCGCGGACGCCTCCTTGATCCTACTATATTTACTATAATATCCGCTACGCATATTATATCAAACCATCCAACTATTATAATTCCATTAAACCAATATTTATAAATTATGCAAAAAAACTAATTTTATTACTGATCAGCATGATGTCATGCATTATGTGCGTGGCAAAAGTCGACTGGTCAGAGTGGGAAAATTCGAAGCCATCAGACCCTTATTCTGACTGTCCTCCCGCTTTTAACTTCGGGAAATATTCCTATATGCCAATTCCCGGAAGTGAAAATGAGGTCTGCCTCATTAATGGCAGTCTATACTTCAAGATCTTCACCAACGGACCAACACCCGATCTGCTGGATACGACCTTCGATGGCGTGGTAGAGATTCCTGAAACTGTCAATTATAATGGTGTTGAATACACTGTTGCCCAAATAGACTTCAGCGTTGATTTTATGAACACGACTGAATTGACGTTTCCCTCTTCAATTAAATCGATCGGGGGAACGGCTCCTAAACTTTCTGAGCTGACTTTACCTGAAGGGCTGCAAGAAATTCAATCGAACTCTTTTTCTGACAATAAGCTGATCAGCCAACTCTCCCCTCCCTCTTCTTTACGCTTAATTGGGAGCGACTGCTTCTCCAAAAATGAAATCTCCCGAATCGAATTCGCTGAAGGACTGATGGAAATAGGGGCTAACAGTTTTTCCGACAATCCAAACCTGATTGAAGCGCTTCTTCCCAACTCACTTCTGCGTATAGGCGAGAATTGCTTTGGCAATTGCGGCAATCTTCAGACCGTTCAGCTTCCGAGATGGTCAATCTCCAATTATCAACTTTTCAACGGATGCCCATCAATAACCAAGATTATTTGCTCAGCAAAGATTCCTCCCATGGTCTATGAATCTTTTGATGCCGTGAATAAAGATCTTTGTGTGATCGTTGTTCCGAAAGGCTGCGCCGAAGAATATCGTAATGCATTTTTCTGGAAAGACTTCAAGAACATTGTTGAATCGGAGCTTTCAAACATAGAAACCGTTGACCTTCCCACTTCAGCTATCACTGATTCAGAGGTCTACAAAATCAATGGTATTAAAATCAACGATATTGAATCCGCAGAGAAGGGTGATATCATAATATCCGGTGGTAAAAAAATAAAAATTGCAAAATAGACCTATCACTTATTACATTACATTGCATAACCCCCTTCTGACGATATTTTCAGAAGGGGGTATTGATTTCTCAGGATACACCATTCTATTGACGATTACAATCCAACCCCCGTGAGGTGGAATACCTATTTTCCCGACGCAAATTTATTGTCAAAAATACCATGGCGTAACACATTGATATTTTGCCATATAGAAGTACTGCATTAAATTTTCTAAAAAATAATTAAAAATTTTCTTGCGAATAAGGATTTCTTTTATTAGCTTTGCGCCCAAGAGGAATCTTTTTTGAGCCTCCGGACTATATTTAAACTTCAAATCATACATGAGCGATGACTGAAGAAAAGCTGTGCACATATGGGATATTCCGGGCATTCGCAAACTTTGCGGATGCAGTTGTTCTCGGGTTGCGATACATCCTTTCCATTGGGGCCGGCATTTGTATCGCGCGCTGCAAGGAGCGCGCTTAAGGGAAATCACTCTTTCCATCCAAGGAGGCTATAAGGACTATTGATGCCTCGTTAACTACTCAACTGAGTTTTTCACTCAATGGAGAAACTGTAAGAACATAATCCCTAACATAGTTCCCCATCTTAGGCTATAGCTTCGGCCTATTGAATCCCTATTCAAACTGTATTACCGTATGTCGCCACAAAAGGTGTTGAGGTCACGTAATATAGCGGTTAACTTGTAAACTCCACCGTTTTCAATTTAACATCAGAAGCGATTGAATGCAAACGCGTTTCCCTCATTCACACTTTAGTGGATAATAAGCGACTATAATATGAATAATAAGGGAATTGCAAATCTTTAACTGGAGGTATGATTCTTTATTGTTGTAAAATCAAAAAGAAACACACCTCACAAAACCCTAAACACCATGAAGAAGATTTTACTTCTCATCAGTGCAGTTATCTGCACAATAGGGGCGTTTGCGCAGGAAGCAGCAGACGCGCCAATCGTATCAGATGTTCTTTTCAACGTAGAAGGACAAACTCCCGCCACGGATGACGAGGGAATAGAGATCCCCAACTCATACAACGTTCCCAGCGAGAACGCTCTGGTAAACATCACCCTCGTTGACCTCAACTCTAAGTTGGCCAACGAATGGAAACCTATGGTGATGTACGTTTCTGGCAACGGATTCGGAGTCGATCCCGGCTATGCACCCGTTGAGGGTTCAGGAGAATCATATACACTTGGCATCACCGAAGAAATGTGGGGCAACCCCTACATGGGCAGGTTCTATGTAACGGTAATGCTATTCTTTGCCAACGACGAGATGGACATCTACACTGTAGATGACGAACCATTGTTCTTCCAAGTGGTGTACTCCACCGAGAACAAAACAGTTTAATTCGCTTCAGTTTATCCCAATAACGATTGGAGTGAAGAAACCTTCACTGAAGCCTACAATCGTGGCGAGATCCGCTTCAACTTTACCAACGAGCTTACTCTTGATGAAGAAGCACTCATCGGTGAAATCAACTATACTCGAACAGATGGAATCTATGTAGAACCAGTAGAAATTGAGTTGGGTGAAAATGCCGAAGCCGGTTGGAATCCTATGGATGGATACTACACCATCACCATCAATTACATACTTGAAGGTGTTGTAGCCAATGAACTCAGTAAAGTAGAAATTTCTCTTGACACCTTGAATTCTCCTTATGGAGACGTTACTGTACAGCCGGTAACTCTTCAGAATGACAATCCAAACGTCAAGAGAATATCCAAGAAAGCAAAACTTGCGAGCGGACTTGCAGTCAGCTCTGACAAAATTTCAGTATACAACGTAGCAGGCGTTCTTGTCAAAGAGAATATTTCTCCGAGTGAGGTAAACGACCTTCCCAAAGGCCTTTACATCGTAAATGGCAAAAAGGTGGTCGTAAAGTAAAACCCTAAATTGTGGGGGAGAAATATCTATTTATACTATGGAAATTTTCTCCCCCCATCTTTTAACTATGGCTAAACGATTACTAGGATTGATGCTCATAGTAATGATGAGCGTCTTTGTGACCAAGGCTCAAGAGTCACTATTGGTCTATGATGGTATTACACCCGCTCCGGGTAGTGAAATATCATCTTTTGATTTTACTTTGAAATTTGATCTTTCTAGACTTATAGAAAGTAAAGGAGATGGAAACTATGGAGTTGGATGGGTGGGGTATCATAATGATAAACGACCTGAAAGGGAGAAATCTGTAACAATTTTCAAAGGAGATCCTTCTGATGGCGTTGTAATCGGTAGAGTTTGCAATACCGGTTATAGTGGAGGCAGCATTGGTTTCTCTGCAAGTTCTGATGTGCATATTTCAATTGAGGGCGCAATTCCAGAGCCGGGTGTTAAATACACTATGGTAATAAATAATGA
>JAAGKN010000634.1_pt1 | contig 89231 bp, 87 predicted proteins | sample 6206371 | NCBI WGS metagenome assembly JAAGKN01 (sample SAMN11533720, study PRJNA540317) | gut metagenome | isolation source: fecal pellets from male and female animal of same cohort | host: Peromyscus leucopus | place: USA:CA | collected 2017 | reverse complement strand
AAATTTATATCGGAAAAATTACGCACAAAAAGAATGTGTATGATGGCGAACATGAATCTATAATTAATGTTGTTACTTTTGAGAAAGTTCAAAATCTACTGTATGCGAATAAACTTGCGGAACAAAATGATCTTCAATTTCATTGTTAGCAGGGCTTATTTATGACGATGCAAATAATAGAATGACATCTAGGCATAGCAATACTCGAAAGAAGCGATATCGATATTATCTTAGTACTGCTGTAAAATGTTTTGATAAAGAAAATGCCAGCTCTATTTCAAAAATTCCTTCGGAAGAAGTTGAAAAATTTGTTGTAGAAAGTCTTAAAGAATTTTTGCAAGATAAAAGCAAAATACAAAAACTTGTATCAAATTACAATGTAAGTAAACAAAATAAACTAATTCACATTGTACAGAATATTGATAATTATTCAGATGTTAAGCTTATCAAAGCGATTTTTAATAAATTTGTTGTATCAAAAATTTATATTGAAATAACGATTAATGAGCAGAAGAAGGGTTAAAGGATTCCAAATATATCCGAAATATTTTAAATTTTAAATATATTTCTCCAGAATTAACAGAACAAATATTGGACGGCAAGCAGGATGATGGTTTGAGTTTGCAGAAATTAATTTTAAATAATAAGTTTTAATGATACTATAAAATTATTATGGAAGATTTAAAACAATTTTGTGAAATAGTCAAAAAACGTTCTGAAGAAAATAGTAAAAGTATAAAATTATTATATGAACAAAAACTTTATGGGAACTGTATTTCAATTTTAAGACAAGAATTGGATTCAATGATTAGAGTGTTATTCTTGCTATCAAAAGAACGAAAAACTAGGCAAATTTTAATACAATAAACTTTAGAACTAAAAAGCAGAGAATTTAATCTAAGATTAATTCTCTTCTAAATACTTATGCCCACAAAGTGCGCTAACAGCGCTACTTGTGCTTGATTAAATTGGTCAAGCCTCTCGAAAGAGGACTAAAAACTGGAGATGGTGGGAGTCGAACCCACGTCCATTGTGGATAAAAACTGATATCTACGAGTGTAGTGGCTTATTGGCTCAATCTAAGACGGAAAGTCACAAAACCTGACTTAGACCAAAGGTTTTTTGCGGAAACCTAACCTCCAATGGTAAAACTTGATGTGCATACCATCATTTGCACACTGCATCTTGCATAAAGTCGTCACCCTAAGCGGCAAGATGGCTTAGTTAGACGGGCTGTTAGGCAGCTTTTGCCATTCTATAGTCAGCCATTGAAACAACGTTATTAGCGTTTAATTTAGTTTGCTCGTTGATAAGCGGGAACAGCGCCCGCACTCGCAACCCGGATCTACCAATCACAGCGTCAAAACCAGTACATCCCCATATTTAAAACTTTTCAATGTTCGTATAGATAGTATAACCCAAATCTACCCTTGTTTCAAGGTTAGAGCTTTTCAAAATCCACTACACCGTGTTTGCAAATCGGACAAATATAATCAGCAGGTAATTCGTCGTGTTCATAAACAAATCCGCAAATTTTACATATCCATCCTTTTTTGGAAGCGGTTTGGGGTGCTTGTTTAATATTCTTTTGGTAATAATCATAACTCACGGTTGGTCTGTCTGATAAAACTACAGCATCAACTAATTGAGCTATAAATAAAATATGTGTGCCTAAATCAACTTCCTGCTTAACATAAGCTGACATATAAGCATTAGTATCTTTTGTAATGTATAATACTCCGTTATTTGAGCGTTTTGTATCTGAAAAATCAGCGAACTTATCGGTATCTCGTCCGCTCTGGTATCCAAAATTCTTAAATACTTCAAATTTACAGTCTTCTGTTAATATAGATACATTGAACTTTTTGGTTCTTTGAATTATCTCACAAGTATAGTTTGATTTGTTCACGGCGATTTCTATCTGGCAAGGGTCAGCAGTAACCTGCATTACCGTATTAATAATGCATCCGTTGTCTTTACCGTTTTCGTTTGCTGTGAGAACATATAATCCGTAACCTATTTTAAATAATGCATTTGTATCCATTAAATCTTTCCTTCTCTTTTAGCTATTAAAACTTCTTTTCGTTCAAGCTTTTCATATAACTGAGAATTAATCTCTCCACCTATCAGAATCAAAATCGAAGTGTAATATAGCCACATCATCATAACTGCAAAACCTGCAATCGTACCATATACAAAGTTGTATGTATGTAAATTGTTAATATAAACAGAGAATAACCATGACCCAAGCAGCCACGAAATACAAAAGAATATTGTTCCGGGCAGTGCACTATGTCTTCTGAGTTTTTCATGTCCCGATAGGTCAGGTAATATGTAATAGCTTAAATATGCCATTATAAATAGTGTTAAGAAAGCAATCGGCCAACGAATAAATAACATAATATTTGCAGAATGTTCTGTTAATCCCGAATAAGTTACAAAGAACTTTGTCAATACTTTCCCAAAAACGATAAGAGTAATACTTAAAAATAACACAAGCGTATTAACAAAAACCATTACAAGAGCGAGCAATCTTGAATAGAAAAAGTTTCTGGTTTCTTTAACTTTGTAAGCTCTGTTTAAACCTTTTGCCACAATTGCAATTGTATTTGTTGAAAGGAATAATGTGATACAAAAACCCAAAACTGCGATTAAACCGCTTCGCTTAAAGAAAAATACTTCGTTTAAAACCGTATTAATAAGATTAATAACATCTGTCGGCATAATATTATGCATAAAGATGAAAATAGGACCCATAAAATAGTTTTTACCGATAAAACCGAAAATTGCAGTCAGGAAAAGAATGAACGGAAAAATTCCTATACAGAGCATAAATCCCATTTCAGAAGCCATGCCGAAAAAATCATTTTCTACAACTGATTGTATAATACTTTTTAAGGTTTTAAATTTATTTTTGAAATTCACAGATTAATCTCTCTCAATAATTTTTCGATAGAATCTTTAACAGAAGCTTTTATTGTACATCCTGCAGCAAAAGTATGTCCTCCGCCTCCGAAAACAGAGCATATTTGAGCTACGTCAATCTTCTTACTTCTCATAGAAACTTTTGTCATTTTTGATTCGACTTCTTTCACAACAAACGCTACTTCTGTTGTATCAATTGCACGCAAAGTTTCTGCGATTCCGTCTGTGTAATCGTCTCCTGCGGAGAATTTTTCCAAATCTTTTTTATAAACAGTTGTATATGCAATCTTGTTATCATGTAAAAACTCAGCTTTGTTTACACAGTAGTTTTGAAACATAACGAGATTTTTTGTTTTGGTTTCATAACATTTTTTGTATAAAACAGTAGGATTTGCACCTATTTCAACCAAATCTGCAACAGCGCGGAAAACTTTTGAGTTAGTGTTTTCAAAACGGAAGTTGCCTGTATCGGTCATTATTGCAACATATAAACATTCTGCGGCATCTTTGGTAATTTCCCAGTTGTTTTCTTTAAAATAATTAAATAAAACCTCTCCGCAAGAACTGGCATCAGGTTCAATAATTTGATAATCCCCGAATCTTGGATTAGTCTTGTGATGATCAATGTTTACGGTACATTTAGCTTTGTCAAAAAATATTTTTGCATCACGAACTCTATCAATTGCTGCAACATCAAGAGTGATAACTAAATCATAGACAAGTGATTGGTCATAATATCTTTGAGCAAGATTTATATTTGGTAAAAAACTATAATTGAACGGAATGTTTGAAACAACAGACATATCAGCTTTAATTTTAAACCTGTTATAAATCATAGAATACATTGCGCACATTGAACCCAAAGTATCTCCGTCAGGGTTAACATGGCTTAATAAAAGTATCTTTTTGGCGCTCTTTATGATATCATCTAAATTACATTTCATAAGCCTATCATATCACGAAAATATAGTAAATGAAGTGGAAAATCATTAAGTTATCGATTCTCCCTCGCGGGAGATCTCTAGCTAACCAACCGGCTCAAACCTGTTGGTAGTCCGTTCCAAAGGAACACTTGGAATTGGTCTTGAATCCGGTAGTTAAGGGGAATGTGTTCCGCCCAAAGGTTAGAAAAGTGCCTAAGGTTCTTTATACAGATTTTGAAGGAGTTGAAGATGTCATTAGTAAAATGATGGACAATCCTCAGCTGAAAAAAGCTATAACAAGAACCAATATGTATAATTTCTGGGATAATATTCTGCCAACCAAGTTAAAGAAACGCTCAAAACCATACAGTATGCTTCCAGGGGGGATAATGGTTGTTGCGTGTGAAAATCCGATTGTTGCGCAGGAATTGTCTTTACATAAAATTATGCTTATTAAAAAATTTGAACCGTTTGCAAAGAGTATGAAAATGCGTGTTACGGATTTGAGATTTGATGCTAAGAAGTGGCAAATGGTTATAGAATAAAAAAAAGAGAGGTTTTAAACCTCTCTTTTTTACTTATTATAACTTCCAACTGTTCAAGTATTCTTCCTGTTCAGCTGTCAATGTATCAATTTTAATTCCCATTGATTCGAGTTTAAGGCTTGCAATTGCCATATCTACTGATTCAGGAAGGGTATGTAATTTATTCTCTAATTTACCTTTATTTTTCACAATGTATTCCATACCAAGAGCCTGATTTGCAAAACTCATATCCATAACAGAAGCAGGGTGTCCTTCTGCCGCGCCTAAGTTAACCAATCTGCCTTCTGCAAGAACATAAATTGATTTTCCGTTATTAAGTTTGTATTCTTCCAGGAATGGTCTGATTTGCTTGATTTCTGTTGTATAAGCTTTTAAATCACCAACATTAACTTCCCAGTCAAAGTGACCTGCGTTAGCAACAAATGCACCGTCTTTCATAGAAAGCAGATGTTCAACATCAACTACGTGTTTGTCACCTGTAACTGTTAAGAACAAGTCACCCACTTTTGCCGCTTCTGCAATCGGCATAACTCTGTAGCCTTCCATTGCTGCTTCAAGAGCCTTAAGCGGGTCAACTTCGCAAACGATAACGTTTCCGCCTAATGCTTTTGCTCTTAGAGCACAGCCTTTGCCGCACCATCCGTAACCTGAGATAACAACTGTTTTACCTGCAATAAGAATATTTGCAGCTCTCATAATACCGTCCATTGCACTTTGACCTGTACCGTAACGGTTATCGTAAAGGTGTTTTGTCATGCTTGTATTTACACCAACAGCAGGGAAACGAAGCTTACCTTCTTTTTCCATTGCCTGAAGTCTGATGATACCTGTTGTAGTTTCTTCGGTTGAACCGATAACTTTGTCTGCAAGTTCAGGATGTTCGATATGAAGAGTTGAAACCAAGTCGCATCCGTCTTCAATAATCAAATCAGGCTTGTGATTGATAGCTTCTTGAATATGTGATTTGTACTGTTCTACTGATTCACCTGCTACTGCAAATACAGGGATGTTATGGTATTTAACCAAAGCAGCTGCAACATCATCCTGAGTAGATAAAGGGTTTGATGCAACCAGAACTGCGTCAGCTCCGCCAGCCTGCATTGCTAAGCATAAAGCTGCTGTTTCTTTTGTTACGTGTGAACAAGCTGCAAGTCTTAAACCTTTGAACGGTTGTTCAATTGCAAATCTTTTTTTAATCTGTTCCAAAACAGGCATGTCTTTAATAGCCCAGTTAATATTATTTTCGCCCTGTTCAGCAAGTGCAATATCTTTGATATCGCATTTTATTTCGGTACAATTCATCTTTTTCATCCTATTCTTTTAAATTGGCTACACTTACGGTATATATTTTATCACTAACATGCACAACAGCCCATCTTAGCGGATTAATGTTGCGTTTTGTTAACTCTCCTTCAATATATTCTGTTGTCGGAGCTTGATTATTTGGTATTTCTATGAGTTCTGAGATTACTTGCATATAGATAAGTTAACATACTGTAACTTAAATAGCAATTTTTTATAAGGGAAATACTTTATTATAATAAGGGGAATGGAAATTTATGAGTAAAATTATACCAAGATTTTTGTATCATTTAACAAATAAGGCTAATTATGAGTCTATTATGAGCTCAGGAGTACTAAGACCTTCCAGAGATGATTTTTTTAGAGAAGGAGTATTTACTACAGAATTAACTAATTTATTTAAGCGTTGGCGAAGAAGTCCTGCCTTTGGTGGAGCCAATTTACAGAGTGAATTGCTTGAGCAGGTAGCAAAAAATTCTTCTGAGCTTGTTATGTTAAAAATCCCAACAGATAGATTAAATGTTGATTGTATAAGGATTAGAAGCCAAAAGCAGTTCTTTCGTGGAGCTAGCAAATATTGCGATTTACTAGGACAAAAAGAACAAGAACTTGAATTGCTGAAGGCGCAATATATAAAAAACGAAATGCATAAATTGTATGACTCAAATCTTTCTGTACAAGAAATCCAGCGCATGGAGGCAAAGATTAAATTAAAAGCTGACATAATGTTTTTAGAACCTTCCGAGGGAGAAATATTACGTCAAATACCAGAAGCTCAGCATATTACAGCGGGAGCTTCTGTAAAAGAACGTAAATTATTTCAACAACGAAAAGAAGCTATTGAATATATTTATCCCGAAGAAATTCCAACTTCTCAGATAGAAAAAATAGGCGAAGTTAATGTTGATGAGCTTCAAAAAACTGTAGAATACGACCCGCTTAAACCAATGCGAAGTATATTCTCGGCTCTTTTAAGAGGAACTCCGCAGGAAAAAGGTGCGCTATTGTTGAATTGTTAAGCTATTCAACCGTAACAGATTTTGCCAGATTTCTCGGCTGGTCAACGTCTTTACCCAAGAATTCTGCAATGTAATATGCTAATAACTGCAATGGTACAATTGCTAACGCCGGAGAAAGCATTTCGTCAATTGCAGGAACTCTGATAATTGATTCAAACAAATCATTCAATTTTTCATCGGTTGAATCAGTGAGTGCAATCATTCTTGCATTTCTGGCTTTTGCTTCTTCTGAGTTTGAAAGAATTTTGTCATAAACCTTTCCACTCATCAAAATTGAAAGAACAGGCATTGATTCATCCAGCATCGCAATAGGACCGTGCTTAAGTTCGCCGGCGGTGTATCCTGTTGCATTAATATAGCTGATTTCTTTTAGTTTCAAAGCACCTTCTAATGCTGTCGGGAAGTTGATTCCGCGAGCAATAAAGATAAAATCTTTAGCAGAAGAGAATTTCTTTGCACAAGCCTGAATATCTTCTTTGTGAGCAAGAATTTTTTCAATTTTTTGAGGAAGTACAACAAGCTCATGTTTCAAGTTTGATAAATTACTTACCCCTTTGATTTCAGCCATATAAAGAGCAAGCAGATAGAAAGAAATTACCTGTGCCATATATGATTTTGTTGCTGCAACAGAAACTTCAATACCTGCATTTACAGGGACTAAACTATCAGCTTCGCGAGCCATTGTTGAGTCAGGTCTGTTTGTTACAATTAAAATATGCGAACCGCGTTTTTTAGCCTGTCTGACTGCGGTAATTGTATCAGCAGTTTCGCCGGATTGTGAAACCCCGATAACAAGAGTGTTTTTATCAGTAATTGTTTTTCTGTAAATATATTCGCTTGAAGGTTCAACATCAACTGCGATTCCGCATAAGTCTTCGATAATATATTTACCTATCATTGCAGCGTGTAGAGATGTTCCGCATGCAACAATCTGGATTCTGTTTAAGTTTTTTAGAGTCTCTTTATCTAAAGTTACTTCGTTAAGTTTGATAGGTTCATCAATTGCTTTAAGTTTTCCTGAAAGAACATTTCTTACAACATCAGGCTGTTCGTGGATTTCTTTAAGCATAAAGTGTTTGTAACCCATTTTGCTCAATGCAATAGGCTCCCATGGAAGGGTTTCGATTTTTTGAGATAAAACATTGTTATCGCTGTCAATAAGTTTAATTGAATCAGGAGTCAATGTTACAATTTGATTGTCATCAAGATACATTGCTTTTTTTGTGTAAGAAATAATTGCAGGAACATCAGATGCTGCAAAGTTTTCTCCTTCACCAATCCCTACAAGAAGCGGAGCATTCCTTTTTGTTGCAACAAGAGTGTTTGGAACATCCTGATGCATAACGCATAATGCATAAGCCCCTTCAAGTTCTTTTGTTGCAAGTCTTACAGCTTCTGTTAAATCTTTTGTTTTAGCATAAATTGAAGCTATAAGATGGGCTACTGTTTCAGTATCGGTTTGTGAGCGGAATGTACATCCTTGTTTTTCAAGTTTTTCTCTTAGTTCTTTGTAATTTTCAATGATACCGTTATGTACTATAGCAACGCGTCCGCAGTTACAAGAGTGTGGATGCGCATTGATTGTATTAGGAGCACCGTGTGTTGCCCAACGGATATGTCCGATGCCGATTGTGGATTTTTCAATATGAGATTTTTTTGCTTCAACGATATCTTTTAGGTTTTGAAGCTTGCCTTCAGCTTTGTATAATTCAACTTGACCGTCAACATTAACAGCAATACCGGCTGAATCATATCCTCTGTATTCCAAATTGGTTAAACCATCTAAAAGAATATCTGCTGCTGATTTACTCCCAATATATCCAACAATTCCGCACATAATTAAAATACCTCTCTAAAACTTTTATACTCTTATTTTAGCATAAATTTTTTATTTGATATTAAGATTATTTAAAGGTATTTTTAAACCATCTGTAGCCGATTACAAATAAAACCAAGCCTCCAAACCATTTCAAAAATGTTTTTTCATTTTTGTGTTTTTCGCGTTTGGAGTCCTGATAAATATCGTTGTTTAAAGCTCTCATTTTCTTATTCATATCTTCATCACGGCAAAGAGAATAAGAAGGCAGATTGTCAGGAGCTGTCGCAACAGTTCGTTTCGGACGCTCTGCCTTAGGGTTAGATGAATAATGTTGATTTAGGATTAGTTCACTCATTAGCTAGAATAAATCTCCGTACCTTAAAAGTTTATGCAGGTTGGTTTTCGGCAGGTACATCATTCCCGTCTGAGGCGGGATATCAGGTACCTTTTTGATTAAACATTCCTCCATATATTCGTTTGCTCCTTTTTCCATAAACCTGAATCCGAGTTTATAGAAGAACAAGGCGGGCGATGATTCTTTCCAGACGGGGGACGAGAATGTTACAATCCTTCCGTCTGCCATCTCATCGAACATGGCTTTTTCCGCAAGCTGTTTTATTGCCTCCGTACCCAGTCCGCACCTTGATTTGGGGGCTTGAATATAATCTATGACATAACAATTTTTTAGATATTTTATTTTCCTCTTTGGCGGTGGAAGCTGGAAGAAGTTGTGGGCAGAGCCGCCTCCGCCTCCATCATCAAAATCTTCTTCGACGATTTCCACATAATTATCATCTATCTCGCCAACTATTGCTATATTATCGCCTCGTTTGAATTTCTTAACCCGAAGCGTTGCCTTTTCTTTTATAAAAGGTGTTTTAAAACTCAAAATCGGAGGCATCGCAAAACTCATACGGGATTGCGTTGCCTTTGCGACACTCGCCTGCTGCAGGCGTGCGTCAACACTTGCAATGTTGTTAATCATAATAAACCTAACCTAATTCTAACCTTATATATATAAAGAAAAATATCCGATAAAAATTGCTTTTTATCGGATATTTTTGTTAACAATTTGTAATAATTATTTTAAAGAATCAGAAATTTGGTCAAACTGAGATAAATCAAATCCTAAATCTCTTAAGTGACCAACTGACGGACATTCTACAATCTTGCCGTCTTTGTCTTTGATTACCCAGCTCTGGTTGCCGTGGATTGCATTGTCTACGAATTGACGTTGTGTTGTTTCACCGTTCATTCCGTAGAATGCATTTAACGTACGTTTTAGAGCTTCTGTGTAATCTTTGATTAGTTCCTGAGTCAAGTCACCGCCTTGTTCACGGATTTCTTTCATTGTTCTGCCTGTTAAGATACCGTTAACACCGTCTTGAACTGAATCAACGTGTCCGCCTGTTCTTGTAAGAACTGCCGGAGTACCTTTGTATAGAGATTCCCACTTGTCTCCGTCCGGTTCAAAGTAAGAAGGTCTCATTGTCCAGTCTGAACCTGCCATCCAGATAGGGTTTGGAGTAAATCCGTCCATCTGAATAAGGTGACGTCCTAAGTTACCCAAGCGTTGTTTTGTTGCTGTAACTGTATTGCGGTGTTTTCCGTCTTCTGCATCTACACCGCCAATTGCTACGATTGGACGAGTTTTGCCGGGGTATAGAGTATCCCAGTCTCTTAAGATGTTTTCCCAAGCGCCTGCTGCAATATCAACACCTTTTTGGCTTACGAATCTTACACCCATATTGTAGAACGGAACTTCATCAAGTTTGTCTATATCTATATCAGATAAGTCTGTTAGTCCGTATTCTTTAAAGTTAAAGATTTCCTGACCTTTTGCTCTGTTGAAATCAAGCATAGCTCTTAATGATTCAAAGAACATTTTCTTGTTGTGGCTTCTTGCTTCAAGTATAGAATCCATATCCATATCTGCTGTTGCAGGTTTAAGAGTACGTAATTCTGTTATGCCTTGTTCTTTAAGAGCTGCAAGAGTGTCGCTTACCTGAGGAATATCAAGTTTGCGAAGGTCTTCGATAATAACTGCAAAATTATTGATATTTAAAGATTTTTTTGCCATAGTAGCGCTTATGCGTTTTCTTTGCTCATCATTTATGCCTTCAATATGATTAATTGTATATTTGAAGATTTCTAATTTATCTCTGTTTAACATTCCGTTGAAACCGCCGATTTTTGAAGCGCTGATTTCGTTAACAGATCTATCCCAGCCGTTTGATTGACCTTCCATAGTTCCTGCCTGTAATCTTCTTTCTGCAACATGGGTAAGAGCTTTTCCGCGTTCTGTTTCGGTTGCGATTTCTTGAGCGTAAGTTGGCGAAACAGGTTTAACTTTAGTTGCAAGAGTCATACCCATATTTGCCATATTTACCGTTCCTTCAACGGTTAGAACTTTGCTTAATGTATCAATAGGAACTTCTCTGCGGTCACCGTCAGCATCGGTTATAGTTGTTGTAAATCCTGTATCAGCGTGTTTGTAAATATCAAATGCATATTTATCAAACAATGTGTTTAACATATCGGATGAATACTGACCGCCCCATCCGTGGTAATCAGAGTTGTGAACGATATATAACAGGTTCATTTTTTCAAATGAGTTTGCTGTATCAGCATTTAATTCTCCGTTTGCACCTTCCACAGGAGCCATTAATCTCATAAGAGCTGCAACAGGAGCTGTATGCCAATCGTTCAAAATCATACCTTCAGGAGCTTTGATTGATTCAAATGCAGCCTGATTGTATATGTTATAAGCTGTTTTTGATTTAGGGTCAGCTTTTATTTTTGCAAATTCATAAACAAGTTTTGAGAAGAAATTGTATCTTTCAGGTTCTGATGCAGTTTGAGAATCTTTATATAATCCGTTTGCACCGAAGAAATCAGGGTTTCTGAACATTATACGTTTGAATCCGTTTGCAGGGTCAATGCCGTAGAATACTTCAACTTTTTGGGTTTCGTATTGACCGTTTCTTACAACATGAGTATCAAAGTCCATAACTTTTTCTACTTCCATGTGGTCAATAGCTTTGCCGTCCTGATCTTTCATTCCTGCATACCAGTAATAATATCTGCCTTCTTTTTCGATTAAGGTAGATTTGCCCGGAATTTCGTTTAAAGGACGAACAAGATAGTTATCGATTCCGAATTCGTTTTTGTAGTTTCTTGCTAATTGAACAGGAACTTCACCTAATCCGCCTTCTTTTTCAGGAGTTGATTCTGCTGTAGGAAGCCATATTGCAGCTCCTGCACCCAGAGTTGCGGCTGTAACGCCTTCTCCTGTTACAAAACGTGATGTTGCTGTGCGTAATTTGTCAATTACTGTTTCAGGTAAAGATATCTTTTTCCCGGAATTATCAACATTTTGTATAAGCATTAAATTATCTACATTACGAAGGTTGCGTACTTGTGTGCCTTGTATTGTTACAGGTGAGTTTGCTGCCTGATCTGCTCTTCTGTTTAAGTCATCCAAATATCCTTCGGTCCATTGTTGTTTTTCTGCTCGTGTTGCTTCGTTTGTATCAACTTTGGTTTTTAATTCTTTAACTTCGTTTTCAAGTTTTTTTACCTGCTCTTCAGCAGCTTTTTTTGCTTCCTCTGCTCTGGTTTTTGCTTCTTCTGCTAGTTTTTTGCTTTCTTCCATTGCTTTTGTTTTATTGCGGCCTTTCAGTGCATAAGTTGAAACGCCCAACGATGCTATTGCAACAGCTGCTGTTATCAGCGGTAATGTACTTTTCTTTGGAGGTTCAATTGTTCTGGCAGGCGGAGAGACTCCTTGAGACCTGTCTTTTACCCCCTCTTCATTCTTAAAATTCAAGTAGCCTAAACTAATTGGTTCTGTACGCATATACAACCTCCATATAATACAAACACACTTTTATATATATAAAAACACAAAACAAAAAAATATTTACCTATACTTAAGAGTAATTTTTATAAAAATTTACAAAACTTTATATATATGTTAAAATTCGGGTATATTATGAAGAAATTGAGTTTATTATTTATATTTTTATTTCTGCTAAATCTTACTCATGCAGATGCTGTTTATAACAAAAAATCAATACGTAAATTAGAAAAGGCTTATACACTGGAAGTAAAACAGCAAATGGAAGGATTTGGTTCTGTTGATTTATATCACAGAGCTTATTTGAAAAATGATAAATGGAAGGCTGAAACTTCGACAGATGGCGGAAAAACGTTCCCGTCCGTTATGATATTTGACGGAAAAGATTGTGTAATGTATTGGGATAATATGCCTTATGCAATTAAATACCCTGATTTTACTTCATTGGACAGTAAGGTTTCAAAAAATGCGGCAAATCCTGTAGAGGGTTTGTTCTTATGGGATGCAAACGGAACCCTCTTTAATCAAAATAAAGCAAAAATTATTAATAATAATGCAAAAATGAATGGTTTTAATTGCAGATTGATTAAAATTGATGATTCAATTGAAGCTTGTTTTAGCGATTCATTGAATATCGCGGTTTATTATAAACTTAAATCGGTAGAACCGTTAACTGGCATGGAACAGACTAATATTTTGAATCTGATTAAAGTTAATAATTCCGACATTCCTGATTCTGTTTTCAAACTTCCGCAGGGTTTGAAAGTTATTAACTATCTATAAATATCGTTTAAAAAAATGAAGTAGGAATAATAAAATAATTATATAATGATATTTGGAGGATTAGTGAGAAATAAACTCATTGCAGTATTAATATTAGCTGTATTTATATCGCAGAGTGCTTTTGCGATAGAAGATTCTCCTGCAAAAAAATCAAAATTCAGTTTTTTTAAACGCGAAAAAAACGAAGTTAAACTTAAAAAAAGTAAGCAGGCGAGAGTTGAGTCAATTACATTACCTGCTGTTATTTCCAGAAAACATCCTCCTGCCGAGATTAGTGTCATGACAATTGACGATTGTGTTGATTATGCAATTGCGCATAATCCGAATTTATTTGCGGCAGAAGAGCAGATTAATGCAGCAAAGGCAGGGATTGGTGTTGCAAGAGCTAATTATGCTCCGCGCTTAACTGCAAGAGTGAGTTATAACCACAATACAAATAACGGAACAAGAGTTGCAAACACTCATCAAAATGCACTCGGGTTTAATGTTGGGATATCCGAAATGATTTGGGATTTCGGGAAAACAACCGCAAGAATTAATATGGCAAAGTATGATACTTTATCTGCTCAGTATGATTATGATTACGACCTTCTTAATGTTATTTATGATGTGAGGATTAATTATTATAAAGTTCTTTCGGCTTTAGCAAATCTTGATATTTATGAGCAGAATGTGCGTATTCAAACTTTAAACTACGAACGTACAAAGGCTATGTTTGATGAAGGTTTGAAATCGAAAATTGATGTTGTAAATGCGGAAGTTAATCTTGCGGATGCAAAGATTCAACTTGTTGAGGGGCAAAATATCCTTGAAACAAATCTTATTGCTTTAAAGGATTCTATGTTTTATCAGGAAACACCTGAATTAATTGTAAGTAATACTGAAAACTTTAATTTCCTGAAAGCAGATTATAAAAAGAAAATAGAAGGTGTGGATAACGGTTTAAAACCGACTGCTTTTAAAAAGAATGAAGACGGTCTTTTGATGCTGACATCAGGTATTGAGCACAGAGATATTATTCAGAATTTTGAGTTCAAACCTATGAAAATGTCCCGCCAGAATGCTGTTGATAAAGCGATGGAATTCCGTCCTGATTTGAAATCAAATGAAATGATAACTAAAGTTCAGGAAGAATCACTTAAAGCCATTAAGCGTTCTTATGCTCCTGAAATCAACGGCGAATTGAGCTGGGGTTATACTAAAAACGAATCAACTTATACAAGCCCTCTTCAAGTAGGTGCAAGTGTAGGCTTAGGTTCTATTAATCCTTACCAGATTCATTATCAGGTTAAAGAGGGCGAAGCTTATTTGGATATTGCTTTGCATAATCTGAATATCGCAAAATCAAGTATTTATTGGGAAGTTCAATCAAACTATGTAAATATGCGTCAATTAGAGAGAAGAATTCCTCTTATGAATGAAAAAGTTAAGGCAACGTTAGAAAACTTTGAACTTGCAGACGGGCGCTACAGCGTTGGTTTGAATAACTATGTGGAACTTCAGGATGCGCTTGCAAATTATAACAGTTCTCAGCTAAACTTTGTTGAAGCTGTTTTTCAATACAACGTGGCGCGTGAAACACTTCTTAAGTCAATGGGAATAAAATAACCGCGTATTCCCTCTCCTCAGGGGAGGGTTAGGGTGGGGGTTATCCCGTAAGGGTAATTATAAGGAATAAAATAATGAAAAAAAGATACATAATTATATCTGTTGCGGCTCTTTTGGCTTTAGGTACTGCTTGTGCGGTTCTAAAAAACGGCGGTGTTAAATATATGACAAAAGAGATTACGGAAGAATCGATTACACAATATGTAGAGGCATCAGGTACAATTAAGCCGATTAATACAATTGAAGTCGGTACGCAGGTTTCGGGTACAGTTGCGCAGATTTATGTTGACTATAACTCGGTTGTTAAAAAAGGAGATTTGCTTGCAGAACTTGATCCGAGTTTGTTTCAGGCTAATGTTGACCAGTCAACTGCTAAACTGAATAACGCTCAGGCATCGTATGCAAAAGCATCTTCTACCTTGAATTATAAACGTAATAATTATCAAAGATATCAACATCTTTATGAGAAAAACTATGTTTCTAAAGATGAAGTTGAATTAGCTCTTTCAAATTTTCAGCAGGCGCAGGCGGAAGTTTCTGCTGCCAGTGCAGAAGTCAATGCTGCTAAGGCAACATTAGAGAATAATTTAACTAATCTAAGATACTCAAAAATTGTTTCACCTGTTGACGGTACGGTTATTTCGCGTGCGGTTGACGTAGGTCAGACTGTTGCCGCAAGTTTCAATACTCCGACTCTTTTTGAGGTTGCGGAAGATTTGACCCAAATGCAGATTGAAACAAGTGTTTCGGAAGCTGATATCGGCAAAGTTAAAGTTGGGCAAAAAGCGATTTATACTTTGGACGGATATCAGGACAGAAAGTTTGAGGGCGAAGTTACTCAGGTGCGTTTGGCATCAACAACTACGAATAATGTTGTTACTTATGCTGTAATTATTTCTGTTGATAATTCGGAAGGGCTTGTAATCCCCGGCATGAGCGCAAATGTTTCTATTGTAACAAACAAGGTTGAAAATGCGCTTTGTGTTCCTCCTCAGGCATTAAAATTTACACCTGAAACAAACGGTAAAAAATACGAAAAACAAGGTATCTGGCTTCAAACTAAAAACGGTTTGCAAAGATGTAATATTGAAATCGGGGTTTCTGATGACAATCATACGCAGGTTATTTCAAATGAAATTAAGGCGGGTGATAAAGTTGTGGTTAGCGCGATTGGCGGTAAGAAGAAATCTCATAGTCAGGGTATGAGACCTCCGAGGATGTAATGGCATTAATAGAAGTAAAACATGCAATAAAAACATATCAAATGGGCGACGAGAGTTTCCATGCGATGAATGACGTTTCATTTTCGATTGATACTGGCGAATTTGTAGCGATTATGGGCACATCAGGCTCGGGAAAATCAACCTGTATGAATATGCTTGGAACTTTAGATAAGCCAAATAGCGGTGAATATCATCTTGACGGGGTTGATGTTTTTTCTCTGAATGCGAACGAACTTTCTGATATCCGTAATAATAAAATAGGTTTTGTTTTTCAGGGATTTAATCTGATTTCAAGAACTTCGGCTTTAGATAATGTCTGTCTGCCAATGATTTATAAAGGACTTCCTGAGGAAGAAAGAATTGCACGGGCGCGTGAAGCCTTGAAAATTGTTGGTTTGGAGAATAAAGAAGGCAATATGCCGTCCCAAATGTCAGGCGGTCAGCAGCAAAGGGTGGCGATTGCACGTGCAATTGTTAATGACGCACCATTGATTCTGGCGGATGAGCCGACGGGGAATTTGGATACAAAAACAAGTATTGATGTGATGGAGTTTTTTGTTAACCTTAATGAAAAATTTGGAAAAACAATTGTGCTTGTTACTCACGAACCTGATATTGCGGAATATACGAAGCGAATAATTAAGTTTAAAGACGGGAAAATTGTTTCCGATTTGATGAAAGATGAATGGTTAAAACAAAGGAATAGAGAGACATGATTCGGCGGGTTCAATATATATATTAAAAAAGCACGCTCCCGCCTCACGGCTCCCGCTATCGTTTTTTTAATATATATATTGAACCCTTGATTGGATGGAAAAATATGATTGATTTTAAATCGACATTAAAAATAGCTTTAAACTCCTTAAGAGTAAATAAAATGCGCTCGGCTTTAACCAGCCTTGGTATTATTATCGGGGTTGCAGCCGTAATTATTATGCTTGCAATCGGCGCGGGTGCGAATAAAAAGGTTCAGGAAAATATGGAATCAATGGGTTCTAATTTGCTGACTATTCGTTCTGCTACCGCAAAAACAGGCGGGGTTTCTATGGGTTTTGGCTCAAAACCGACTCTGAGTGTTAAAGATGCGGATGCTATTAAGAAAACAGCACGCGGAGTTGATGCGGTTGCTCCGGTTATGAATTCTTCAAAACAGGTTATGTATGGAAACCAGAACTGGTCTACTTCTGTTTACGGGATTACAACTCCTTATTTATATGTGAAAAACTATGAGATTCAATTGGGCAGACCATTTACGCGTGATGATGACAAAAATGCGGTTAAGGTTGCAATAATCGGTTCTACTGTTGAAACCGAATTGTTTGGAGATGTGAATCCTATTGATAAAACAATTCGTGTAGGGGATGTTCCTTTTAAGGTTATCGGGACTTTAAAATCTAAAGGTCAAATGGGGCCTATGGATCAGGATGATTTAATATTTATCCCGCTTACGACAGCACAAAGAAAAGTTTTTGGAACGGATTTTCCGGGGGCTGTTAGTCAGATTTTAGTTAAAGCATTGTCACTTGAGGATACTGAAATTGCGCAAAAAGATGTGACAGATATTTTAAGAAGACGTCATAATCTCGGTTCAACTCAGGAAAACGATTTTGATATCAGAAATAGTGCCGAGTTTCAGGAAAAAATGAAATCAACGGTTCAAACTTTTGCAATTCTGCTGGCTTCAATTGCTTCTGTTTCACTTGTAGTCGGCGGTATCGGTATTATGAACATTATGTTAGTATCAGTTACTGAAAGAACAAAAGAAATCGGGATAAGAATGGCGATTGGAGCGCGCGCAATCGATATTCAAATACAGTTTCTTATAGAAGCTCTTGTATTGTCTCTGCTTGGCGGTTTAATCGGAGTTGTTTCGGGAATTGTAATTGCATTGTTAATAGGCTCACTGTTCAATACATCTATTGTAATAACAATTGCACCAATTCTGCTTTCATTTTGTTTCTCAGGATTGGTTGGAATCGGATTCGGGTATTATCCTGCATATAAAGCATCTCTTCTAAATCCGATTGATGCTTTAAGATATGAATAACCTAAACTCCTGAGCCTTTAACTTCGATTCTTTTGAGTCTTTGCTCAATTCTTCTGTACCATTTTAGTTTCTGTTGAAATAATGTATCATAACCTGCAAAATTACCATGGCTTACGTCATAGAATTGTTTATCACAGAGTGCTTCAAGAGTATTTCCAAGATAATTAGTAAACTCTTTTCTGTCAATTTTACTGTTTTCGAGTTCTATGATTTCGCCCATTTCAACAAGAACTTCAGGACGGTTGTCACGCAAAAACATATAGTTAACTGCGATAGGCATAAGTGCAACTTTGCCGTATTTTTTCGCTGCTTTTTCTGCAATATAGGCAAGACCTGATTGAAACTCAATTGGTCTGAAATTTGGCGGTTTAATAATTCCCTGAGGGAAAATGTATAAAATGTTATTTAGGTCGCCTAAAACTTCAACTGAATATTTTAGGGCTTCCATAGAAGCCTGCGGAGACTTTTTGTTAACATTAAATGCGCCGCCCCGGCGTAATAGAGGGAATCTGTTGAGTTCTTCTACCATTAAGCGGATTTCTTTTTTGAAAAGTCTGTTACAGATATGGTAACCTACAATCCCGTCCCACCAGTTAGAATGTGGTGCAAACATGATAATTGGGGTATCAGGATTTTTTTTGTAATAATTTTCTGCACCTTTATAGCGGAATGCGTAGAATCTGTCTTCAAGCATGCCGTAAAAGAATCTGTCTGCAACCCAAAGCCAGAAAGGCGAGGTTTTTGCAGGACAAAATTTCTCGTCAATATTCCTTAACTTAGTCGGTGGAACCTCAGAATACAAATCCTCTAGATTAATCATAAAAACATAATACACTTTTCAATTCCCATTGTGAATATCCAAGCGGCTAATATTTACATTTCGTTAAAAAAAGGATGTACATTGTGTACATCCTTTTAAATTTTTTATAATTCACGAGCTTTTGGTGTAATGTATCCGACATATAAGCCGACACCCCATATAATCAAGCCTATAGGAGAAAGACTGCTGCTTATAAATGCTTTTATAAGTCCTGCGATATTATAGTTAGCAAGGATTTGTAATACACATGCATTAATTTCAGGGTCTTGACCTGCATAATGTAAAAATATTATAAATTCTGCTGTCAAAAGAGTAACTAAAGTTATTGCAGCGGACAGAACCTGAATTCTTTTTCCGCGTTTGTGTCCTGCGCCTATAATAGTACCCATTGCAATAAGCCAACCTAAACCAATTGCCATATAACCTATTTGATAATTAGTTAAAACAGTAATCCAGTACCATAAAATTCCGCCGATTAAGCCTGCTGCAGCACCGAAAGTCAGACCTCCGATTATGTTTGGGTTTTCGGTTTCTGCGGCAATCTCTTGATTAATTGCATCGCGGCATTCTGCGCAAACATAAACTTCATTTCTATCATCGTCTTGGTAAGTAAATCCTTCTGATGCCAAAATCTTTTTTTCACAGTTACAGCACTTAACTTTTTCTTCCGCTCTTTGTCCTAATGTGATTTTTGTTTCTTCGCTCATCTTAATCCTTTCCTATGTTCAGGTTTCTTAGCCTATCAATTCTTTCATTGATGTTAGGGTGTGTAGACATTAAATTTTCTATAAAATCACTTCCGTATTTGTTTGGTTCGGAAATATACAGGTGAGCTGTTGCACTGCTTGAATGAGCAAGTGGTATCATATCATTTTTTATTTTATAAAGAGCGTCAGCTAAATAATTGGGATTCCCGCAAATTTCCGCTCCTCTTGCGTCTGCTGCAAACTCTTTTTGTCTTGAGACAAAGAGTTTTAACAGCATGACTGTTAAAGGTGCAAGTATTGAGATTATAATGCCGATAATGGCACAAACTCCCGATTGGTCTTTTTCTTGAGCTTTTTGGCTTACAGAACTATACCAGAATAAGTCCGCTATGATTGAAATAATACCTGCAAGAACGGATAATACAGCCATTAGTCGAACATCGTTTGATTCTATATGAGCAAGTTCATGTGCTGCAACGCCGCTTACTTCTTCGGGAGAGAGTTTTTCTAATGCTCCTGTTGTTATTGCTAAAACAGCATGGTTAATGTCTCTTCCTGTAGCAAATGCATTAATTGAATTGTCTTCAATAAAGTATAATTTAGGAGTTTTTAAATTGTTTCTTTCACAAAGCCCATTAATAATATCATGGAATTCAGGGCAGGTTTCATAAGCCAGAGGCTTTGCTTTAGAAAGTTTTACTACAAGTTTGTCTGAAAAGAAAAACGCAATAAAATTAATCAAACCTGCTGCAAGCAGGAAATATCCTGTTCCGGTTAAACCCCAGTTAAAATAGGTTGATATAAGTGTTCCAATAATACCTATTAATGCGGTCATGATAAACATAGATATAAATACGCGCTTTTTGCTGTCTTTAACAATATTGGTCGAATTCATACTTCTCTCTTCTTATAAATTAGGGTATCAACTTTGCCAGTATAACATATATTTGTAGTTTTAGCAATGAAAATGAATGCCAAAGGTATTGACAACAAAAAATGTTTTAGATAATATAGATTGTGTTGCCGGTATAGCTCAACGGTAGAGCAACGGTTTTGTAAACCGTAGGTTGTAGGTTCGATTCCTATTACCGGCTTTTCTTCTCCGGGTGGAAAGAATGGTCTGAGCGTGAAGTCACAAGTCGGTCAAGAGCACCCGTTACTGTTAGCCTTTGTGGCGCAGGGGTAGCGCACTCCCTTGGTAAGGGAGAGGCCACGAGTTCAAATCTCGTCAAAGGCAATTTTTATGAAAACTGAATACGGGTAGGTGGCCGAGTGGCTAAAGGCGACAGACTGTAAATCTGTTCTCGCGAGAGTACGGTGGTTCGAATCCACCCCTGCCCACCATTTTAAAGGATCCCGCGAGGGGTCCTTTTTTAGAAAAGAGAGGGTCTGTGTTTAGGCTGCTTGTAAGTTTAATAGTACTTATAGTGACATTAATTGTTATAGTCGTTGAACCAAAAATGCATAAACCTGTGATGATTGGTTCAAAAGCAGTGCTTTCGGAAAAAAGTTCTTTTCAGGCACAGGATATTAAATTTGCACCCCAAAAAATCGAAACAAAAACCGAACCTATAAAAATAAAAACGGTTGAAAATACTTCTGTCAAAAATCTTGATGTATCACGTGAAGAGTATATGAAAAATATTCGTCTGCGTGCGCAAAAGGAAACACCGGTTGAGGCAGAGCCGCAAACCGTTGTAGAAACTCCGATTCCTGCAATGACTCCAAAGCCGAAAAAAGTGCAAAAACCTAAAGCGCCGGCAAAAGAGCCTCCACAAAATCTTATGCAGCAAATTAATGAAAAGATTGTATGGAACAAGTGGAGAGCGGATATTTGTAATACTATTGCGGATAATTCTTTGGAGACTCAGGTTTATCGTTTAAAAAAAGGTGTTCTTTTTAAATATAGTTTTAATGTTGATAAAAACAGACATATCAGTAATCTTGAAGTACGTCTTGCACGGGGTGCTTATGATGAAGTAGTGCAGGATTCGATTTTGGATATTAACAAAACTATTCGTTCTTTGGAAGGAAAAAGAATTCTTGAGTTTCCTGCCGGAACACGCAGAACTTCCGTACAGGTTACAGGCGGGATTGAAATGTCTGATTTCGATGCAAATCTTAACCCCGGTAATTTTTCTGATATAGAATCTGTACGTTATTAGTAAAATCTCCTCTAATAAATGTATTACAATCAAAACGGGAAATACTATAATGGTAATAATATAGGTTTATAGTAATTAAAATCAGGAGAATTTACATGAATAAAAGAGCTATTAAGCTTGTGATAATACTGGTAATTGTTTGTGCAGCTGTATTTGCTTTGTTTTCCGGATTAAAAAATATAAAACTTGATGCGTTTGTTCCGTCATCTGTAATATTTGTTGTTGATTCTTCTGCTTCTAATCAGAAAAATCTGGGTGAACAAAAGAAATTTATTAAACAAGTTTGTAATCGTCTTGATCCTGAGGATGTTGTAAAAATTATACGTGTTTCAGAAGATGCGTATTTGATATTTGAAGGTTCTGCGCATCATACTAAAGCTATATCCGATTCAATGAATGAGTTTACAAAATATGATTCAAAAGATTGGGGAACTGCTTATGGTGTAGGTATGGAAAAAGCACTGGGCTTTGCTTCTTCTATGAATAAAGAAGGATATAATCCATCAATTATTGTTGTTGGTGATTTAGAAAACGAAGGTGATATTTCAAAACAGATTAACTGGAATAATTTACCAAATGAGGTTAAAAAAGTTCAAACTCAATCTCCGGAGTTGGTAATGATGTTTGTCTATGCTCATCCTCAAAAACTGGATGTTGTGAAAACTAAGTTAGCTCCTGTTTTAGGTGAATCAAAATTGATTATTGCTACAGAGCAGGGAATTGATAAGGCGATTAATAATTTTATGAATGCTATTGAAAGATAATTTGAGGTGAATATGGCAATAATAGTTGCAAGTAAGAATAATAAAAGAGTTTTTAATCAGGAACAGATTACAATCGGTTCGGATTTAAACTGTGATTATGTAATGAGTATCGGTGAAAAGTTTTTGATAACTCTCCATTACAGAGAAGAAGATCAAAAATGTATTATTATAAACAGTTCCGGTACAAAAAAGTTTTTGTATAAAAACAGTCCTCTCGGGGAACGTGCTTCAATTTCAAGCGCTGTTAAATTTCAGATTGCGGATTCGGATGATTATTTAATTCTAAAAATAGCTGATGTTACCAAGCAGGAACAGATGCACAGAGAAATTCAGGCGGCGGCAACACCTAATATAGAAACCGAAAATGTGGATATTGATCAATCAAGAGTTCAGGTTGCGTCTGTTGTAAAAAACAATACAAAACTTTCACCAAAGGAACAACTGGAATTACGAAAAAAAGAACTTGAAGAAGCAAGAACAACTATAGTTAAAGAAACGGGTTTTGCTACTTTTGATTTGAAAAAAAGAATTTCCGTTAATACAAAAAGTGCAAACTTTGTGCATATTGCAATGTTTGTGACTTCATTTATTTCAGCGTTTGGGGTCTCAAATTATTTGACCGGTTTGAAGATAGAAGAAACTGCTAATTTTATTCAATTGCCGATTAATATTAATATTTATATTCTTTTTGGTATTGTAATTACTGCATTATGTTTTGTATTGAAACACGGTGTATTTTTATTCTATCAAAATAAATCTCATAAAAGTGAAGTTTCTAATCACGCTCAAGGCGGTTTGATTATGACTGCAACAATTTTCTTTATTGCGGTTTATGTAATTAATTTACTTTACTATATTAATCTAGGTCCGATGTTTGCTATTCTTATTTCGGCGTTTTTTGTCGGTTTGAATGCAATTATGGCTTATGCGGGCGGTTACTTCAAAAACTTCGGGCATTCAATGAGTTATGTTCTTGACCAGTATGAATATAGAGAAGATTTTGAATCAATTATGCATGATTACAGAAGCTGGATTGAGAAATTTATTAATCAGCTGAGTCAAAATAAATTAGAAAATCTTAAGGACAGATTGTTTAATTTGCAGATAAAATCTGTCGGTGAGATGTTTCTTGGGGTATTGACAGCTCCTTTTCTTGCTTACGGTGTTTCTAATACCCTTGCGCAATGCTTCCCTGAAGCAGCCGGCTGGGTGAGAATTTCGGGCTTGAGATTCAGTCCGGTGTTCCTTGTGCTTGCAACATTTATGATTATTTTTGCGTTTCTTGCTTTTACGATGGCATTTACTAATTCTAAAAAAGTTCAAGGTTCAAGTGTTATTAAGCAGGATGGTTTCAGTGATTATATGATTCACGGTGTAAATATACTCGGGCTTCAGGCGGTTCGCAAACTGGATAGTGAAAAAGCAATGGCATTATCAATCGGCTGCGCAATTATATTTATTGAATTTACTATGAACGTATCATATTTTATGACAAACTTTGGTGATGATTTGCAGAGTATTATACTTTGTATTATTGCAGCACTGGTTCCTACAGCACTTTTGATTGCAGAAACATTTATGCTTAGTCAGACTAAGTTTGAAATTTCAGCAATAGAAGACTTGATGGCAAAATTAGATTAAGATACGGTGGCTGATGAAGTTTAAACTATTAGTATTAATTATAATTTTTTGTATATCAGGTACAATTTTCTGCATGCAATCTTTGGCAGCAGGTTTTGTGCCGGAGAATGCAGAATCGACAAAATATCTGAATCCTTCTGTGTCAGCATATAAAGAGCGCGGCCGCTATGGTTTGTATAACTCAAAAGGATATGTTACGCAGCCGATTTATGATTATATAGATTCTTTTACTGCGGATTATGATTATATAAAATTCTCTCAATACGGTCGCTATGGTGTTATGGACAGATACGGCAAGATTATGATTTCGCCTCAGTACGACGATATTGAATTAGAATATAATTCTACTTTTAGTGTTAAAAAATATGGTAGTTGGGGAATTGTTGATAAATACGGGCGTATAATAATTAATCCTGATTATGACAGTGCCGGTTATTTTTATGAGGATTTATATAAGCTTAGCAAACGCGGTAAATACGGCATTGCAAATAAATATGGTAAATTGGTTCTTGCTCTGGAATGGGATGATGTAGCTTTTCTTGATTCAGAAATGTATAAAGTTACCCGAAATGGCAGGTTTGGTGCTGTATCTGCAAACGGACAAACTGTTTTACAGCCGCAATACGGCTATGTTGCCTATTTACGTGGCGCGCTCAGTGTTTGTCGCAATAGTTCATCGGCTTGCGGAATAATAAATTCTAAAGGAAATATTGTTTTGCCTTTGAATTACAGCGGTATAATAGAAAATTTATCAAACGGTTATTTTACGGTTAACTGTAACGGTAAATACGGTGTTATAGATATAGACGGTAAAACGATTTTAGATTGCAAATACACAAAAATTGAAAAAGCTGATGATAATGTTATTTATTTTAAAAATAATAAGTTGTTCGGACTTGCAGATAAAAAAGACGGTAGAATAATTGCTTCACCTGTTTATGCAAAGATACAAGCTCTTGATATGAAAGGTTATTATAAAGTAAAAAAAGATGGCAAGTGGGGAGTGGTTAATCATGACGGAAAACTTGTTTACAGTACTCAATACGGACCTTTAAAAATCAATAGTGTTGTTAAAAATATTCAGACTAATTCAAAATTCGTAGAGCTTTATAAGTACAATTCTTATTATTCGTCTCTTATGAATCTTAAATTTTTATTACCGACCGGCGGTTCTGTGGCGAATGATTTTAGAAATATTTTTATGGCTGCAAATAAATATACTGATATTAAGAATTTGGCAGTTGATTTAATGAGAAAATATGATGTAGATAATTCGTATCATTATAATTATTGAAAAATTGTCGTTTAGTAGAATGATTTTTTATTAAAAATTTTTTATTTTATTTATATGAACGCAGTTAATAAATTATTAGAAGCCTATTCTTTTGATACGAAACTCCATTATGATAAATGGACGGAGGAACATCGCTACAGGGCTTTGAATGACGGGAATCTTAAACAATGGGTTTCCAATATTTTACCTTCTGAGCTTTTGGAGCGTTCGTTAAAACAAGCCGTGGAAAGTATTGTATCCTTGTGTGAGTGTACAACTTTTTATGAAACTTTTCCTGATAATGTGGTGTCTCCAAATTATGGAGACAAATGGGGCAGGCTTGCTAATTATATAGAAATTAATAACCGTGCTATTGCCGAGATGCATGGGAATCAAACTCGAAACGGTTTGATAAGTTCGATAAAAATGCTTCCTGCGATTCCGCCTTCTGCAAAGAGCTGGGCAAATTGTGTTATTTTATCTCAGATTTGGCCGAATATTTATGGTGACGGAGTTAATAAAGCACCTTGGGAAGAAAATTCTATTTATGGAATCAAACTTGGTGTGGGATATAGTGAAAATATTATTGATTATAAAATTTCAGCGGAAGAGCAGTTCAGGGCATTTAATGAATTGGCTCATTTCCGCGGGTTAAAAACAGGTTTCCGTACTGTTATTTCCGCAGGACAGATGAAAGTTTGTGCTCCTTATCAGCAGGATAAGGAATTCCAATGGCATAATCCCGAACACGTAGAACTTTATATTCAGGAAATGGTCAAACTTGTTAATCTGGGTTTTGAAGCTATTTTTGTTGATTCGGCAAAACATATCGGCGGATATGAAATGCACTATTATGCAGGTGTAGGAGCTCTTCCTGATTATAATCAAATGCAGTATATTACTGACGAAATCCGAAGACGTTCAGGGTGTATGACATTGAGTTTTGTTGGTGAAAAGAGTTCTGCTGATTTTGAGAGATATCGTCAAATGGGGCTTAATGCAGGTACGGCTTTTGTCGGTGTGGATGATTTTGAAACCGTAAAACACTGGTCAAATGAGCTAAAGTTCTCCAGAGATTATGCTCCGGGGGTAGAAGTGTCGAATGATAATACCGAAGGCGGGACTCCTTATGAGGTTCGTTTGAACAGAATTAGAAATGCAATTTTTGGTTTTGAGCTTGCAAGTGATAAACTGCCGAGTTTTATGCAGATGGAAGATTTATTTCCATTAAGGTATGACACAAATACGCATCATTTGATGATGTGTAATCCTTCTTATTCGCTTGATGGTACTCCTGAGAGTCATTGGCGGGAATTGTTTACCAAAGATGACGGAAGGTTCTATAACCATCAGGTTGGCGAAATTTTTGCTTATGCGTTATTTCTCTAAAAATTTAAACAGGTTTTTCAAAACTTCTTCTGCAAATTTTTCTTTCATCTTTACTCTTGGGATGGATGAATCTAAGAGAATTTTGTAGCTTTGAGATTTTTCTCTTGTATAAATTGTAGAATACATTAAGCCGACCGGTTCTCCTGTCGGGCCTGCATTTCCTGTGGTAGAAAGGCAAATGTCGGCACCTGTAAGTTCATGAAGCCCTTTTGCCATTTGAAATGAGCAATCTTCGCTTACAACATCTTCTTCGTTAATTGAAACTCCGAGCATTTTTCTTTTTGCCTGAATTGTGTATGTGACAAGGTTGAGTTTTGTATATGCTGTACTTCCTGAAATATCAGTAAGTTTTGAGCTTAGAAGTCCTCCTGTACAGGATTCTGCGGTTGATACGGTTAATCCTTTTTCGATAAGGATTTTTGCAACTTTTTCTTCATATTTCATTAATAACTTGTCCTTTTTAGAATAACTTTAGAGTGCTTATCATATAAATTATTCTTATACCACACTCCTGTAAATTCCCCGTCAGGAGTAAATAAATACTGATTATCTTTTGACACATAATAAATTGCGCTTACAGGGTTTCCTGAAAGCTTGTACTGGATTGTGTAGTACGGATAATCAGGATATTCACCAAAGTTAAAATCTACATATACAAGATGTCCGAGCGCATCATAGTAATATGATTTAGAAACATCTTTTTTGTCCTGTAGTGCATACATATAAATATGTTTTTGTTTTTTGTAATAAAAAGCGGAAATGTTATAGTCTTTGTATTCTTTGTAGCCTGCTGAAGCTGCAAAGTAATGCTCTTTGAAGTTTTTATCTTTTAATCTGTCTTTAAATTGAGAACGAAATTTTTCTTGTTTAGGTAACGATTCGTCGTTTTCAAAAATTATATCGTGAACTTCGCTTATTATAGCTTCTTTTTCAATATTGTTTTTATTTATCCAGTCGTATTGAATATCGGCAATATAAATATCATTAAAATTTGCCTTTGCAGTTAGTGAAAAGATAAAAAATGATAAAATTAAAATAAGTTTTTTCATAGTAATAAGTATACCACGTTTCTTGATTTTATTGTATAATCAGAGAATGGTTAGATTAGTTGACGGGAAAAATTTAGGCAGATTAGCCGATTTAGTGTATTCAATATTCAGAATACAAGAGTTTTTTACGCATATTGTAGAGGTTGACCATCCTGATACGGAGCCTTGTATTTATGCAATGTGGCACGCTCACCAATGTTGTATTCACGGACTTAAGAACAGAAGTAAAACAAATGTTTTAATCAGCCGTTCTAAAGATGGTGAAGTTATTGCACGTGTTGTAGGCAAATGGGGTTTTAAGCTTGTTCGCGGTTCGAAAGGTCGTAAAGGTGCTGTAGAAGCTTCTATGCAGATGATTGATGCGCTTAAAAATGGTGAAAACTGTGCAATGATGGTTGACGGTCCTAGAGGACCTGCAAAAGTTGCAAAAGACGGCGTTATTAAGATTGCTAAAATGGCAGGAGTGCCGATTGTTCCGATTTATTGGTATTCAGAAAACTTTAACTGGTTTAAATTACCATCTTGGGATGGTTTGAGAATGCCTATTCTTGATGTCAGATTAATTAATCTTTATGGTGAACCGATTTATGTAACCGGTGATGAAGAAGAAGCAAGACAAAAGCTTCAAGCGAGTCTGGAAGATTTGGAACGCAGAGCTCCTGAAGCTTATAATAAGGTGTATAAATTCGGATTATGGAGAAGAAAACAAAAGTAAAACTCCTTGCAATCCAGATGGGTTCAGTGATTGCAAATGTTGAGAAAAATATAAAAAAAGTTGAAGCACTGATTGAAAAAGAACTTTTTGAAAAAAGTGCTGATTTTATTTTCTTGCCTGAGGTTTGGACATCTGGTTGGGATTGTCCGAGTTTTGAAGCTTGCGCGGAAGAGCTTGAAACGGCTGAATCCGTTAAAATGCTTAAAAGACTTGCAAAAAAATATAATACAAATATTATTGGCGGAAGTATAATTCTTAAAGGTATGACAAATACCTGTCCTGTTATAAATCGTAAGGGAGAGCTGGTTTGCACTTATGATAAAAACCATTTGTTCTCTTATTACGGATGTGATGAAGGGAAATTTATTACACGCGGAGTAAATCCTGTGATGGTAGAATTGGACGGTGTAAAAATAGGACTTACTATTTGTTATGACATTCGTTTCCCTGAAATCTATCGTGCTTACAGAAAGGCAGGCGCGGATATTCTTGTTAATATGGCAGCGTGGGGTGCTTCCAAAAAGATTCCGTGGGATTCTATGACAACTTCCCGTGCTGTTGAAAATCAAAGTTATTTTGTTGCTCTTACCCAGACAGGAGTGTTGAAAGACGGAACAAGAAATCTCGGACATTCGATGATTTTGGATTATAAAGGCGATATTTTAAGCGAGATTAATGAGATTGAAGGCGGAATTTTTGCGGAAGTTAATCTTGATGAGATGTATGAATTTAGAGATAAATGCAGAGTTTTGGAAGATATAAAAGACTCGTATGAGGTGGTTATAAAATGAAAAAGTTATTAATATCATTTTGCGCTATGGCAATGTTTGCACTCGGAGCAAATGCAAAAACGGTTAAAAGTGATTTCTCAAGTGTATTAAAAGAATCAGGCGTTGATACGGAATCAATTGCGATTTCAATCAAGAGTGCTTCAGGCAAAACTGTTTATTCACTGAACGAAAAAATCCTTATGTCGCCTGCTTCAGTGCAAAAAGTTTTAACTACACCTGTTATAGCCGAAACTCTGGGAGACGATTATGAGTTTTCTACCGAAATTTATTCAAGAGGCAATGATGAATACATTCTGAAACTCGGCGCGGATCCGTATTTATCCTCAAAAGAATTAAGACAGTTGATTAATCAGGTTAGCGTTGATACAAAAAAACTTTATATTGACGACAGTATTCTTGATTCTAAAACCTGGGGAGAAGGCTGGCAGTGGGATGATGATATGAATGTTCTTATGCCGAAATTCGGGGCTTATAATCTGGATAAAAACCTGATTAAACTTACAATTATGCCTCCTCAAAACGGTCAATTTGCAACTATTATTAATCCTGCTAAATACCCGCTTGTGTTTTTCAATAATATTACAAAGGGTGATAAAACTAATTTAGATATTCACCGCGACAGCGCAATAAGCGAAAATACAATCGTGCTTGCAGGAACGGTTGCACGACCTACAACGGTTTATATTCCTGTAAGTAATATTAAAAGAAATTTTGAGCTTCAAACAAAAATGGCTCTTGAAAACAGAAAAGTTTATTTAAAAACGGTCTTTACTACTGATAAAGTCAAAGATTCTGACAAAATTAAGGCAAAAATTACACGCGGTGTTGAACCTGCTATAAATGATGTTTTGAAAAACAGTAATAATATGGTTTCTGAAACAATCTTTAAACTTGCAGGGGGAAAATACTGCGGTTTAGAAACAGGAACCGATTCTTCGGGAGTAAAAATGTTCAATGACTATTGTGTTAAACATAAGATTGACAATTCTCGAATCAGAATAACCGACGGCAGCGGGGTTTCTAAAAACAATCTCGTTTCAACAAACTTTGTGACAGATTTTCTTCTGGTAAACAAAGACAATAAAATAATGCAAAAGCTTCCGACTCCGGGCGAAGGAACACTCACTCACAGAATGCTCCCTTTAAAAGGAAATTTGAGAGCTAAAACAGGAACTTTAAGTGATGTAAGTTCGATTGCAGGATATTTGGAAGCAAAGAGCGGACACAAATACGTATTCTGTATAATTAATAACGATATGAAACTTTCAAACTCCGATAAAAAAGCGCTTGAAGATTATATTCTTCGTGAAGCTTATTTGAGGTTGTAATATGGCTCGACGTGGATGGTATTATTTCTTTCTCAAACACGCTCTCGCCTCACGGCTTCCGCTATCGTTTCGAAAGAAATAATACCCTCCACTAGTCTGGCGCGAGGTGCTTTTGTACGAAATAATTTCTCAATACCTTGAATACTTAGAACTTGAAAAGGGTTTATCTCCCAATACGATAGATGCCTATCGACGGGATTTGTACGATTTTGCGGGTGGTGTTGAAAGCTTGGAGAAAGTGGATAGAATTACAATAAATTCTTATATCCGCACATTAAAAGAGCGTAAACTCGCTCCAACCAGTGTCATTAGAAAAGTTGCTTCGCTTCGCGGGTTCTTTAAGTGGACAACTTCAATGAATATTTTGGATAAAAATCCCGCTTCGACTCTTGAACAGCCAAAAGTTCCTCAAAGATTACCTAAAGTAATTTCTTTAAAAGAGATTGAAGAGATGCTTCATTCAGATTTAACACCTTTGGAAGAAGTGGTTATGGAGCTTTTATATAGCTGCGGACTGCGTGTTTCGGAACTTGTGAATCTTAAAATGAATGATATAGACTTATCATCTAAATATGTCCGATGTTTTGGCAAGGGTTCAAAAGAAAGAATTATACCTTTTGGCGGAAAAGCGATTGAAGCTATTAAAAAATATTTACCGCTAAGGGAATTAACTCTAAAAAAACATAACTTGAACTCAAAAAGATTTTTTGTGTTGGATAACGGTAGATTTATTAATCGTCAGGATGTTTATACCCTGATACATGAGCGCGGAAAGCAGATTCATAAAAACATTTCTCCGCACACATTGCGCCATAGTTTTGCAACTCACCTTCTTGAAAATGGAGCTGATTTGCGTGTTGTTCAAGAACTTTTAGGTCACAGCGATGTTTCGACGACCCAGCTTTATACTCATATCAGCAAAAAGCGTTTGAAAGACGTATATTTTTCGATTAATAAAGATTAGCTTCTTCTCATTAAATCAGATAATTTTACATCTTTATTTTTTATAGACGGGGTTTCTTGTGTTTTAACTGCAGCAGGTTCTTTGAATCTTGAGAGACCGATTCTTTGCGGTTCTTGTTCAAAGAAAAAACATTTTTGTAATATATTCAAAATAGCGTTCATTGGGTTCTCCTTGTTTATATTATACATTAAAACTACCTTTTTACACTAATTCAATAACCCTTGTGCTAAAATAAAGTTGTAAGATAGTCGGAGTCACAATTTGAATTCAGGTTTTTATAAAGATTTAGATACTAATTTTGAACAAGCATTTGAAATGTCAACGAAGTCATTCACTCATTCAGAACTTCTGGAAATGCTTCAAAACGGGAATATTCCTCAAAAACAGCTTGCAGCATTGCGTTTGTCGGAAATAAACAACCAATCGGATGCTGATATTCTGGTTTCTAATCTCACGGGCTGCGACGGGAAAATCAGAGAAGCGGTTTCTTTAAAAATCAGTAATCTTGTTAGAGAAAATCCTGATTGCGTAAAGTTTTTTAATCAAGCAGAAACTTTTGCGGATGCAACAATTGATATTAATGCTAATATTTGCAGACTGGTGGTGGATTTTGTTCCGATTCTGAAACAGAATGAAGGTTTTACAGCGATTTATCTTGAAAAAATTCTCGGGTTTATTCAAAACGCTTTTGAAGAATTGGATAAAATCGCTTTTCGCGATAAAAAGTATGTGATTAATAAACAATTATTCAAACTCTACTGGTGTTTGGAAACCCTGAAGAATTTTGTTGATGATATTGAATCGGAAAAACTTTTGAAAATATTAGAACGCTCTTTAGTCGAAACCGAATATACGATTAGGGAAAAGGTTGCTCAGATAGCAGTTTTGATCCCGTTTGAGGATTTGAAAAACCAACTGAAAAACGATGAAAATTATTATGTAAGAGCGGTGTTCGGGGCATAACTATTTTTTTGTATCATTTGGGTTTTTAAAATATACAATATTATTAATTGTTTCATCAACTTCTTCTTCGGGTAATTTAATCCGTTCTGTATCATCATAAAGCTCTGATAATTTGTCAGAAATTTTGTTAAAAGAAAATAAAAGTTCTTCTAGGGCTTCAATCTCGTCAGGATTATTAGCCATTTTTCTTTTATTGATTGATTTTTTGCAAGTTTCAGTTAATTCAAATGCGAATAGCGACGCTCTGTCGATATTAAAGATAAGTGCGTCGAAATATTCATAAAATTTTGGTTCAAGCATTTTAGCCTCGCTTTATATGTCTTACTTGCTATTACATGTGTGTAATGATATGTTCAAAAAAATTTTTTAATATTACATATATGAAACATTTAGTTAAAGATAACTTAGATGCCTTTGGTATTCATGTTCAGAAAATAAGAAAAGAAAAATCAGATTCTCTAAACAATATAGCCTTTACCAGAGGTGGTGTTACTTCTGCAACTCTAAGCCGTATTGAAAATGGTCTAGTAGATTTTAAATTTTCAACCTTATTGAACTTAGCTTATACGTTAGATATGTCGCTTGTGGATTTGCTTAAAGATTTTCACTATAAAAACAGTCCTGATGAGTAGTTTTGCACAATTACGTTCGTGAAAGCGATGAGTTAATTTTAACATTAGAATCTTATTATGCAAGAGCAGTTATCAAAAAAACAATTAATACTTAATGCCTTAGCGGAAGCAATGAAAGAACTTAGAGGCGATAAAAGTCAATTTATGTTTGCAAGTGAAAATGATATCTCTATTGCAATTATAAGTACAGGAGAACGTGGTTTAAAAGATCCTCAATTAACTACAATCTTTAAATTGGCAGAGGCATACAATTTATCTCCAGAAAAATTTATTGCTAAAATTGTAGCAAATTTGCCAAGTGGTTTTACGTTTACCGACGAATAATACCACATTGAGTCCAAAATATGTTATAATATTAATATAAATTTGAGGGCTCCTAATGTTTTTTAAAAAGCAAAAAACCAATATGGAATCGGAGATTTCCGAGCAGGCGAAGATTATCCCATATATTTTGATGAAATATATTGACCCTGAGACGGGCGAAATTAAACTTGATTTGCCTCAGGGGATTAAGAAAATTGTGCTTGTTGCGTCGGGCTCTTCTTATCACTGCGCGCGTTTTGCGGTTGATTTGGTTGAAAAGATTTCCAAAATCGAAACCAGAGCTATTTATTCAAGCGAGTTTTTGCTGAAAAACCTCATCCCGCACGATGACAATACGCTTTATATTTTTATTACCCAATCGGGAGAAACCAGCGATACACTTAAATCCATAGAACGCGTAAAAGCAGAAACAAATCTTCCGACTCTTTGTATAACAAATGTTACTGACTCTTCAATCTGGAAAGCTTGCGACTATCAGGTAGCGTGTTATGCAGGAGAAGAAACAGGCATTGCGGCGACAAAATCGTTTACTTCGCAAATGCTTTGTCTAATTCTGATTTCATTAAAGCTTATTGAAAACACAGGGCTCGAAACTGCCGAATATAAAAAATCTCTTTTCCATCTCGGTGCGATTGTGGAAAAAGCTCTTGCTAAACGTGATGAGATTAGAAAATTTGCTTCTCATTTGGCGAAAGAAAATATTGTAATCATTACCGCCGATGGGATTTCCTATTCTTTGGCTAAAGAAGCTGCGTTGAAGATTAAAGAAACTTCTTATAAAAACATCAGTGCGGCTATCTTAGGTGAATTTATGCACGGGCATGTTGCAGTTTTGAATAACAAATCAACTTTGATTTATATTTCCGTACACGAGATTTCAGAACGCTCGGTATGTAATATCAACAAAATCAAGGCAGACTATCATCCGACGATTGCTATAATCGGCCCTTCTGATGAGCGTTTGAATCCTGATTATCATATCAATATTGACTGCGAAAATGAGATTCAACAGCTTTTTGCAAATGTGGTTATTTCTCAGCTTATTGCCCTTGAAACAGCATTAAAACTCAAACGCAATGTTGATAGTCCAAAAGGTCTGCACAAAGTTGTTGTAGAGAAAATTTAGCTCCTGCAAGCTGGGTCGTCTTTATCGGCGAATCCGTCGTAGTTGTTGTCAATTCCGTCTTCGCAAGAGCCTATTGAATCTTTGCCTTCTGCGCGTGCGTTGTATTTTAGCCATTTATCATCAATTTTACTCCATTGATAAAGGAAAAAGTTTTTATAAAATTTTGCTAATTCAGAATCTTTAATTACAATCAAATTTTCATCATTTTTATTTTCACCGCTGTAAGAAAAATTCATTGACCCGATAAGCACATATTCATCATCCACAATCATTGATTTGGAATGCATTTTACCTGCATAATTCTCTGTTTTGACAGAGACTCCGTTATCTCTCAGGATTTGGTGTTTTGAATATCTGCTTGAGGCATTAAGAGCATCAATTATAACTTTTACTTCTACTCCGCGCTTTTTGGCGTTAATTAATTCTTCGGTTACGCGTTTTTCGGTTAGTACAAAAGTCGGGATGTAGATGTATTTCTTTGCTCCGCGAATTATTGGTAAAACCGCGTTAGCAATACTCTTATCCTGAGGTGAAAAATATATTCCAAAACCTGACTTCTTTATATTTACCCCTACCCCTTTTGAAGAGTGGAATTTCCCTGCAAACATTTGTTCAAATTCTTGTTTATAGATTTTTGCAATTTCTTCTGAATTTATAACAACAATGCTGTTGGAGTTAAACCCTGACATATCCGTATGTGAAAGATTTGCCGAACCTGTTATCAAAATTTTATCATCAAAAATATAAAACTTATTATGCATTATGCTGTTTGCTTCAGCAGAATTTCTGTCGCTGTTGTTTTGAGAAATCATTTTTACAATGCGGGAAGTATCCTCGTATATATTTGCCCCCTTGGAGTCCAAATCATAAACCAATCTGATTTTTACACCGCGGTTAATTGCGTTTTCAAGAGACTTTTCTATTGCGGGAACTCTTGAGTATCCGTAAATCGCCATATCAATTGTGTTTTGGGCTTTATTAATATTTGATAAAATCTCTTTGCAAATATCGCTTGAGCATTCTCTGTCGGGTTTGAGCTTTGTGGTTAAATCAGAAAAATAGATTTTTATGTTACCTTTTGTTAGGTAATTTGATGGTTTTTGATTAATTGTTACTTTTTTAGGCAGATGGGATTTTCTTACTACAATAAAATTCTTAAGCGCACGGATTTTGTTATCATCAAGTTCATAACTTTGTTCTGTTTCCATATCCAAAACTTTGTAATGTGCGCGTCTGATTGATTTGAGTTGATATTCAAAAGCATCCTTAGAACAAGGTTTTGAGTCTTTAATACAAAATCCTGAATAAAAGAAGCGGTCGCGATAACCATATCGATAATAGATTAGGTCATTGTTTTTAATATAAACATTGTGACCTTTGAGCAGGTTTTCAAATCTGTATTTACCGAGGTTGCCTAAAAGAAAAGCTTCTTGCTCCGTGATACCTAAATGTCTTGCAAGTTCTTTGTTATGCTGTGTGAAAGCTGAATCAAAGCAATCAAGCTCTTTTAGTTCAAAGTTTCCGTTATCAAGGGTAATATTTGTCGGGGATTCAACATCAATAACTTTATAAGTTTTGTCGTGCGGAACAAGAAAAACCGCACAGGATATAAACATAAGAATAACTACTGAAATACTAAACTTCTTTTTCAACATAGTTTGTTATCTCAAATCCCATGCTCTCAATTCTTTCTTTGAGTTTTTTGTTTTTTGTAATCATAAATTCGGTAAAGTGGTTATCAATTGTTCCGTCATCATATCTGCAAGGATGAATCAAAGCTTCTACGGTTGTATTATCATAATTAACAGCCATAACTCCGTAGGAAACCGCAAGAGCATCCATCATTGAAGTATAAGTTACACCGATTAAAAACTCATTTGTCTTTAGCCCCCATTTGTTTACGGTTGTTTCATTTATTGCCGTAAATGTATCCAGAAGAGCAACTTTTATAAGGTTTATCGGATACTTTATTGTTAAATGTTTGTGTAAATCAGGAATAATATAAGGTTTTTCAAACTGGGTACGAACCTGTTTTATTCCATATTCATTCGCTAATCTGCAAACAATTTCAAAAATCTTTGGAATAGAATGCGTGTGGACATGTGAATCAATATGTGTTACAGGAGCTGCGGACAAAACTTTTTCGATTTGAACTCTGAATTCTCTTTCCACATCGGCTAAAAACTCAGTTTCTTTCGGATTGTAAGCTTTCCAGAGTAATTGTCCGTATGAGTTGCAGAAATTTCCATCAGAATCAATCAGAGTATTCACATCAGAACATAAAGATTTACCTTCAATAATATTGAGGTGAATTCCGACTCCCAAATCAGGACATTTAGGGATTACGGCATTGACTGCATCATCGAATGCTTTCCCGTTAGCAGTAAGACTTGCGCTTTTTAAAAGCCCTTCTGTGTATCCTTCCAAAACCGCTCTGTTGAATGCTTTTGACATCCCAAAGTCATCTGCGTTTAAAATAAATCGTTTACCTGTCAAGCTAATCTCCCGCTTGTATTTCCTCATGACCTATTATATTATATGACTGAGAGGAATACAATGAGCAATACAAAATTAGCGTTAATAATTCCGTGCTACAACGAAGAATTAGTTATAAAATCAACCGTAGAAACACTATTGAAAGTTCTTGATGATATTATTTCAAAAGATAAAATCTCATCTGAGTCGTATATTTATCTTGTTGATGACGGTTCAAAAGACTCTACTTGGCAAATTATTGAAGAACTGCATCAAACTTATCCAATACGTGTTAAGGGTATGAAATTCGTGAGAAATTACGGAAACCAAAAGGCACTTATTGCAGGTCTTATGGGGGTAAAAGAGGTTGGTTGCGACTGCGCAATCTCTATTGATGCCGATTTGCAGCAGGATGAAAATGCTATTGAAAAATTTGTTGATGAGTTTCATAACGGAGCAGATATTGTTTCGGGGATTAGAAACGATAGGAAAACAGATTCTTTCTTAAAGAAGTTTACGGCCTTGTGTTTCTACAAAGTTATGAATCTGCTTGGGGTTAAAATCCCGCCGAATCATTCGGATTTTAGGCTTGTAAGCAATAAAGCTCTCGGGATTTTAAGCAGATATCCTGAAAAAGAATTGTTTTTACGCGGATTTTTCCATGAAACAGGTTTGAAAACCGCATTTGTTCATTTTGATGTTAAACCGAGAGCGCTCGGGTGTTCAAAATTTAATTTCTTTTCACTGACAAGCCTTGCTTTGAACGGAATCACGTCATATAGTATTGTTCCATTGAGATTAATCTCCGTATTGGGTTTAATCACGGTGTTTATTAGTTCATTGGTTGGTTTTGATGCCATTTGTGATGCACTTTTCAGGCATGACGCTCCAAGCGGCTATGCAACAATTGTTATTTTACTTGTGTTCTTCGGCGGTTTGCAGCTTGTATGTCTTGGTATTATAGGCGAGTATCTCGGTCAGATTTTCCGCGAAGTCAAAGCCCGTCCGCGTTATATTAAAGAAGATGAACTTTTGTAACAAATAAGTCAATTTTCTCCGTTAAAATGTTTTTATCTATATATAGGGAAAACAGGATTTAGGAGTACATCTATGGCAATAGGCGCTAGAGACTATATTGACAAACTGCTTGTTAAAAAGTATGCGGATGAAAAAGTTGATAACCACGATGCAATGGAGTCGATGGTGGATCCTAAAAAGATGCTGGAGGCAATGAATGATGTTGCTATGGTTCAGCGAAATATGTTTGCACTTTCTCAAAAACTGTGCAGCACCTGTTATGCTATTAATGCAAAAGCTCGTTATAAAAACGGTACTAACGGCAATTAGATTTTCTTTTTTGTAAAAGTGTTAATACAAAAATAACGATAAATAAAATGTATGCAAGTGCACAGGATTTTCCTATGTCAAAGTATTCAAATGCGTATTTGTAGATTGAATAGACAATGACATTTGTTGAGTCATGCGGTCCGCCTTCGGTCATAACATATATTAAATCGAAAATCTGGAATGATGATATTGCGGTGACCAGAGTTACAAAATATGTTGTCGGTTTCAATAACGGCAATGTTATTTTGAAAAAGGTTTCTTTTTCCCCTGCCCCGTCAATTTTTGCTGCTTCATAAACATTTTGATTGATGGTAGAAAATCCTGTTAAAAATAGGACGACATTGTATCCGATTAATTTCCATACCGAAACAAAAATCAATACCGGCATGGCAAGTCTTGTGTCAAAAAGCCAGTTTAGATGTGTATGAAATAATGTATTTATTGCGCCGATATTCGGGTCAAAAATCCAGCCCCAGACAATCGCGATTACTACTGCCGGTGTGATAAACGGGATAAAATAAATTGTCTTAAACCATTCCGCACCGCGGAGTTTTGTGTTTAGAATACTTGCAATAACAAGCGGAATTGCTACGGCAAATATTGTTGTACAAATTGCATAAACGAGAGTGTTTATTAGAATTTGAAAAAATACAGGTTCCGTAAAAACTGATTTATAGTTTTCTAACCCGACAAATTTTATTTCATTCAACAAATCCCACTCTGTGAAACTTAAACCAAATGAACAAAAAATAGGAATAACAATAAAAATAAATGTTCCGATTAGAGCCGGTAAAACAAAAAATATGCCGATTTTATTATTGTTCATGGTATTATTTTACTACAAGCAAAATCTTTGAGCTTTGTTATTTCGAAACGATAGCGGGAGCCGTGAGGCGGGAGCGTGTTTGAGAAATAATAAACTCAAAGATGGCAGGTATTGCAAGAGGAGAAATTATGTTAGACTTATCAGCATTCGGCAAAAACGATATAAGAGGGATTTACGGAGAAAATGTTACGGAAGAAGTTTTCTATTATACAGGACGCGGGTTTGTGAAGTATCTGGAAGAAAAAACTTCCAAAAAACCTTCCGAAATCTGGATTACTGTTTGCCGTGATGCGAGATTGCATTCGCCTTCTCTTTCAAAATCACTTGTTGAAGGGATTCTTTCTACAGGGGCAAATGTTGTTGATTTGGGACTTGCACCAACTCCAATCGGATATTATTCGGAAGTTGTCGGACTTCCTCCTTATGTAACCAAATATGCTCAGGTTACAGGAGCTATGATTATTACAGCAAGCCACAATCCAAGCCAATACAACGGTATGAAAATGACTTTTGCAAAACAATCATTGAATGATGAACAGATTAAAGAAGTTAAGGCTCTGACTGAAAAAGAATACGAAATGAAAATGCCTGCTTCTTTGAAAGGAATTTATACCGAATACGACTTGATTCCTGATTATATCAGCGAAATGAAAAAAGCTTTCGGACGTGTCGGTGAAGGGCTAAAAGTAGTTGTAGACAGTGCTAACGCTACAGGCGGGGTGGTTGCTCCTAAATTATACAGAGCTCTGGGCTGCGAAGTTATTGAACTATATTCTATGCCTGACGGAAGATTCCCGCACCATCATCCAAACCCTAGTGATGAAAAAACATTGAATGATATTAAAAAAGCTGTTGTTGAACATAAAGCCGATTTGGGTATTGCTTTTGATGGTGACAGTGACAGAATCGGCGTTATTGATTCCGAAGGTAATTCCATGACAGGGGACAAACTTCTTCTGATTTATGCTCAGGATATTATCAAAAAGTATAACGAAAAAGGTATCAAACCGTTTGTTGTATCAGAAGTTAAGTGCTCTCAAGTGCTTTACGATACAATTGATGAAGTCGGCGGTGTTTCTGTTATGTGTAAAACAGGACACGGTTATATCAAGTCAAAAATGAGAGAAGTAGGAGCTGTTCTTGCTGGAGAAATGAGCGGTCATACATTCTTTAAAGACAGATATTACGGATTTGATGATGCAGTTTATGCAGGCTGCAGAATCATTGAAATTCTTGCAGAGCAAAAGAAACTAAACCCTGATTTCAAAATTTCTGATTTCTTAGAACCGTTTAATAAAATGTTCTGTTCAGCAGAAGTCAGACTATCTTGTCCAAATTCATTGAAAAAAGTTACTCTTGAAACATTTGAACAGGTTGTTAAAGAAAATCCTGATTTCTTCGGTTCAAAAATCAAAGATATTATTACGCTTGACGGTATGAGAATCGTATTTGAGCAGGGCGGTTTTGCGCTAATCAGACAAAGTAATACAGAGCCTGTATTTACTCTTCGTTTTGAAGCTGAAAACAAAGAAACTGCACAAAGATACGAAGATTTGATGGTTAATAAACTTCTTGAAATTATCAAAGAAAAAGCTGTTAATGCCTAAAAACAAACTTCAATAGGTTCCGATGAATGCTTTTGTTTCACAGGGATTTTGAATCCGAATCGATTGCGCTCATCCTTGCTGCTTTGGACAAAGATTTTGCCTGAATGTGCTTCGATAATTTTCTTTGATGCATATAATCCGAGCCCGATTCCAAGTTCGTTGTGGGTTGATGCGTAAGAAACGTATTGCGCGAAAATGGCTCTCTGCATATCTTTTGGAATATAAGGACTTTCGTTTTCAAATTCAAAACATGCTTTTGAACCTTCTGGGTAAATATTTAATTTCAATAAAGATTCTTTGTAAGCATATTTAATCCCGTTTGAGAGCAAGTTCATAATTACCCGCTTGATTTGAACACGGTCAGCAATAACAATATCTTTCTTTAGTCTTGAATCGATTGAGATTCCGACATTCTTGTCTTTTGCGACATAAATCATTTCGGATACACATTCCATAACCAAATCAGGAAGTGAAAACTCTTCAAAATTCAGTTTGACAGCGCCGTCATAGTTCCTGTATGTGGCTAAAAGAGAAGATAGCATGCCGTTCATATACCTGCATGAATCAAGAATCATTTCTATGATTTCTGTCTGCTCTTCCGTCAGTGTACCAAAGTCACCTTTTAATAAGAGTTCCAGTCCTCGCATTTGTGCAATGGTAGGATTCTTTAAATCGTGTCCGATGGAGGCAACAAATGTTTCCCTCTGGGTTTGAAGCTGTTTTTCCGCATCAATATTATTCGCCAGAGTTATTATGCCTGTTACGTTCCCGTTAAAATCATTTATCGGAACTTTGTAGATTTTATAGCGGTGATAAGTGCCTTTGAAATCTGCAAATTCTTTTTCTTTAACAAGGATTTTGTTGTTGTTTAGTACAAAAACGTTTTCTTCATATTCTTCCGCGTTAACCGTTGTGCGGTCAATATGGATGTTTGTGAATGCATCAAATCCTTCTTTGACAAAGCTTTGAGATGGTTTTGTTCCTGCAATGTAATTCTGGTTCACATCCTGCATATAAATAAGCATGGGAATATTTTCCAGAAGTGATTTTAGTTGAAAATGTTTGAGTACAAATTTTTCTTTAATATTTTCTTCGTGTGTAATATCTTTTGCGATAGTTACAATTCCTAAAAACTCTTTGTTATCCAAAATCGGACTTGATGTTACGCTATAGATTTTTTCGGCATCATTGATTAAATATGTAATAGGATTAAGTTCTTGTTTAACTGCTCTGTCAACATCTTTCACAATTTTTGCGTTAGATTCGCTTAAAAATTCCGCAAACTCTTTTCCTAAAATAGTTTCATTATCCGATAATCTGAATAATTTACAAAAAGCAGGATTGGCAGTAAGGTAACGCAAATTCTTGTCTTTGTAGACAATCCCTTCGGGACATTCTTTGAAAATCAGATTAAGTATGTTTATGCAAAAATGTCCGATACCAATTCCGTTGGTTTTGTAGTTCCCAATGTTTTCCAATAGATTAGGTCTCCAATTAGTTAACATACCTATTCTACACTGGTAATATCCTCGCTTATATTAGCCACCTGTGCTATCTTTTATATCAAGGGTCGGGTGCTACGCACGTAGATAAGGGTCGGACGACATTTAGTAGGACTACCAGTTTGTAGTGATGTGACGGGTCGTCCTCTGCTGACTCTGTTACGAGTGGGTTCGCGCTTTTAGTTTTAGATAGATTGGATTGTAGGTTAGTGTTGGTCGGTTTGGGCAGATGTTTCTGTAAGCGTTTTCAAATTTTGTTAAATCTTTTTTTGTCCAGCTTTTGTTTTCAATTGCATTAACTCCTGTTAGCTGCAAATGTTTCAAAACATCTTTTGGTGTTTCAAATGCCATTATGTGAATTTCAGGAATTACTTCGCTTTGCGGGAACATTGTTTCCAGTTCTTTGGGTGAATAGTAATCAAGAACAGTTCCTGTTATCATGCCGATTTCTCTAAAATTTTCTCTCCCGAAAGTTGAAATAATCAGTTCTCCATCAATGGTAAGATGTTGTTTTAGGATGTTTATGATTTCTTCAAAATTTTCGACCCACTGTAATGATGCATTTGAAATAATTAAATCATATTTTTGAGTATTTTGACTTATAAATTCTTCTATATCGTTGTTGACAAAAGATATTTGAGGGTTGATTCCGCTAATATATGATTTGCATTCATCTACGATATCAAGTGCGGTATAGCTTTTAAATGTAATATTTTGATTAAGCAGTTTTGTTAGAAATCCTGTTCCGCATCCTATTTCAAGAATGCTTTCGTAATAATTTTCACTCAGAAAATCAGCAAGCTTTTCTGCCATTTTCTTTTGGATTCGGGCATTTTCGTCATAAGTAGATAACGATTTTGCAAAACGGGCTTTGATTAAATCTTTGTTCATAAAAGTTCGCTCCATTTTTTGAAAAGCGAAAACGGACAATGTCCTGCTTTGAGGTTTGGTTCTATTCCCCAAAATGCACTTTGGCTCTTTGTCGGGATAATTTTGTCATTATTGCTTATGAATATTTTTGAATATTTGAAGTTTTCATTTGCTGAATATGTTTTTATAGCACTGAGTTCGCTTTTCTGATTTTCAAGCTCGCGTGTACAAATTATTTTTTCTTCACACATATTTTGAATAAACTTTTCGCGTCCTTTTTCGTTAAAACCGCGGATTGTTAAATCATAAATCTTTGGATGAATACCGAATTCCGCATCAATCGGTTTGAGTGTTCCATTTATTGCGGTGGCTGATTTTATTCCAAAATCAAACTTTGATGCAATCATAACACCCATTGACCACGCAGCCAGATATTTTTCTTCATAATCTTCGAGTATAAAATCAGTTTCAAGATTATTGTAGTCATAAAACATAACAATATCAAAATCTTCCATATCAAGGTGTTTGACGACATTCTCGTCCATTCCCCAACCATTGAAGAATATAATAACTTTCTTGTTGTTCTGTTTATTTAACCATTTATATTTCATACAACTATTATACTACGAACCCCACCAACGCGAACCCTCTTGTAGCAGAGTCAGCAGAGACCGACTTGTATTCTCACGATACGCTTGTAGTATTGCGATTGTCGGTCGACCCTTGTTGAAAAAAGCGCGAACCCCCTTGTAGCAGAGTCAGCAGAGGACGACTTGTAGTCTTACGCTGCACCGGTAGTCTCGCGAAATGTCGTCCGACTCTTGTTATAAAAAGAGTCACCCTCATCAGAGCTCCGCTCAGCTTCCCCCGTCGAGGCGGAAGCGTGAAACGCGTTAAATGTAAATTTTTATTACATTTTGTAAAAAAAGTGTTATTGGCTTAAAAAAACATGGAATGAAGTAAGTATAGGATATATAATAAATATGGATACGGAAGTCAATGGAGTATAGTTCGTTTAGTTCAGAATTAAGATATGTGGCTCAAACCCGCTCTGTGAGAGTGTTTCAACTCGGGGGGGGGGGCTCTATAATGCTGTTCTTCCGCGCTTAACTTTTGCAAGGAGGCTGATTTATGATTAGCCTCAACACCAACATAACCGACTTAATCCTGCTTAATAGCCTTAATTCATCTACTTATGGTATTGGTAGTACTATTGAGCGTCTGACAACAGGGTATAAACTCAACCATGCAAAGGACAACGCTGCTAATCTGAATATCGTTACTAATTTATCTACTAAGATTAGTTCTTTGTTAAAACTTAAGGCAAATACGGAAGATGGAATTTCCCTGCTTTCGACTGCTCAGGGTGCTTTGGAGAATGTTCAGGATTTACTTGGTCGTTTGCGTGCTTTGTCAACACAAGCGATGAACGGAACTTATGGCGAGCATTCTCTTGAGGCTATGCAGGCGGAAGCGGATGAGATTATTGAACAGATTAAACAAATTCGTAATAATACAGAGTTTAATGGTTTAAAGCTGTTTGAAGGTCCTCTTAAAACAGAAGAGACTGAAACCACAACTTTTAGTGCTGTAAATCGTCTTTCTTCGACAGCTAAAGTCAGCAGAGCTGCAGCTGCTCCAAGAGCGTCTGTTATTATGAATGAAAATGAAGGTGCTGTTGATTTTGCGGCAGGCGAAACAAAAACACTTGTTATTAGCGGTGTGTCTTATGAAATAACGAATAGAAATACTACTGCATCTTCTTTGTCCTATGTTAGAGATTCTTCTACAGGGCAAATTACATTTATTTCATCTACATTCACAATCAAAGGTCAGAGTGATGTTAAGCATAATATTCTTATTCGAGGAACAGGCAATATTGTCCATGGCGGAGACTTAGATGATGTGTTAGGTGATGAGAGAAGTTCAAATCAATCTAATCGATATAATGGCGGCAAGGGTAATGATACTATTAATTTGAACGGACACAGTTGTTCTGCTTATGGTGAAGACGGTAACGATACTTTTACAACAGCTGGAAATGGTTATCACACTCTTTATGGCGGCAGTGGTGATGATAATTTTGTTTTAAATTCCAGTTCTAATACTGTTCGTGGTGAAGATGGTAACGACACTTTTACAATAAACTCTGGTAGTAATAATATTGTTGGCGGAGCGGGTGATGATACCTTTAATTTTGTTTCGGGCTCTAACAATATTGTTAACGGCAGTGAAGGAAATAATGTTGGGACGGGCAGCGCACTTAAAAACAATTATGCTGTTAATATGGAAGGTGCAAATTATTTTCTTGAAGAATTTCAGGCAAATGAGACAAGAACAGTTAATATAAATGGAATTGATTATACGGTTAAAGCTACAGCAGCAGCCAATTTGTTATATCAGGTTTCTGATTCAGGACAGATAATTTTTACTTCTAGTAGTGATGGTGTATTTACGATAAGAGGTCAGGCAGATAAAGCTCATAATGTGCAAATTATGAAAAGGATGACTTTTTATGGCGGAGAACTTGCCGACACAATAGTAGTTGGAGGTTCTGCTCATAGTTCCACTGTCTATGGTTTAGGCGGAGATGATAATATAACCGTAAATGGTTCCAGCTGGGTACATGTTGATGGTGGTGACGGAAATGATATTATTAATTCCAAGGGGATTAAAGCTTCTGTAATCGGCGGTGCGGGAAATGATACTATTACAGTGACGGGAATGACCACTTCTGTTGATTGCGGTTCAGGTGATGATACCGTGACTTTGAGCAGTAATGCTAAAGCTTGTAATATTTATGGTGGCGGAAGCGGTAATAATACGCTAATTGATAATGTTCATAATGATCAAACTCTTATTAACGGTTTTGGTTCATCAGATAACGCTTCTGTTCTAACTCTGACTGCATCCGAAACTAAAGCTATTAATTTAAACGGGGTTAATTATTCTATAAAAAACAATGTATCAAGAAATAATTTTTTATTATATTCGGTGAACCCTGTTACAGGAGTTATTTCTTTGGGTGGAAATAAACTAACAATAACTGCTCAAAATGACGTTGCTCACAATGTTATATTAAGTGGAAATGGAATTAACTTTGTTGGCGGTGATTTAGATGACAATATAGTTATGTACACTTCTAATTCGACAATAAATGGTGGAGCTGGTAACGATACAATTATTCAGGAGTATGGTAATCAGAATACTATTCATGGTGATTCCGGTGATGATACTATTACTCTTAATACAGCAGGAACGTATGTCAATGGAGATGACGGCAATGACACTATTACGCTAAATGCTGAAAATGGTGTATATGCTATTAATGGCGGTACAGGAGATGATACGTATAATATCAATGCACTTTGTACAGTTCTGAAGGACGATGGCGGTAATAATATTTATAATATTAATGTTAGCGGCGCAACGGTTACGGGTGCTTCCGGTAACGATACATTCTACATAAAAGGCGATAATAATATTATCTCAACAGGCGGCGGAGATGATTATGTTGTTTTGGATGGAAAAAATAATATTATTGACGGCGGAAGCGGTGATAACTATTTTGTTGACAATGGTACAAATAATGGCTTTACAAATGTAAACAAAGACCCTAACAGCGGAATGTTGGTTTTTGATTACTCAGGTGAAGTGAAAACTTTTGAGATGGATGGTATAACTTATAACGTTACAAATCAAAATGCAGATGGAACCGCGCCTGAGTCAAATGTTCTAAAATATTCATATAACACAAATACAGGAGTTATAACTCTTAATGGCTCGGATTTTACTGTTGTTTCTGATTCAGCGCAGAATAAAATTAACCTGCGTGGTGATAACAATACAATCAACGGCGGGAACGGTAAAGATGTCATCACTATTGAACAAGGTTCAAATAATATTATCAACGGACTTGGCGGAGATGATACGCTTATTATGAACAGCGAAAATAATTCGCTTAACGGTGGTGACGGAAATGATACGATAACTCTTAATGCCTCTACAGATAAAGAAGTTACAGGCGGTAAAGGTAATGATACAATTAATGTAAACAGTTCCAATAATACAAATATTGATGCGGGAGCAGGTGACGATAAAATTGTTGTTAAAGGAACTGATAACGTTATTGAAGCTAATTCAGGGAATAATAATATTACACTTAACGGCGGAAATAACGAAGTTAATGCGGGAAATGGAAACAATCGTTTTGTTATAACATCCGATAATAACACTGTGAGTGCAGGGAACGGAAATAACTCAATCGGTGTTCAAGGTGATGGCAACACTGTAGATGCAAAGAATGCATCCGGAACCGTTAATATTATTGGAGAGGGTAATAATATAAGTGTTTTGGGCGGGAACAATGATGTAAATATCAAAGGTTCACAAAATAGTTTTGAATCTGAAACCGGTGACAAAAATGTTGTAGTTAACGGTGATGGTAATTCTGTTTTTACAGGTAATGGCAATGATATATTTGAAATCCGCGGTAACAATAATGATGTATCTTCTTCGAACGGTGAAAATGAAGTGACTCTGCGTGGGGATGAAAACAGCTATCAAGGTGGTGAGAATATCGATAAAATTACAATATCAGGTAACAAAAACCACACAAATGGCGGCGGGGCAAATGATGAGTTCGTTTTAAGCAAAGGCAGCGGTAATGTTATTGATGGTGAAGACGGCGGCAGAAATACAATGATTAACTACGGGTCAAATACGCAGCATACCAATGTTGTTGATATTACTCCGCGTCCGTTTGAATTGGATGTAAAAGTTGATTTGGGCAGTGATTCCAATGCGTTTGTGCATACTTCAATAAGTTTTAATCTGTTTGATTTCTATATTGATTTTATGAGTGAGCGCGGATTGGCTGAGAATATTGATAAAATTGATGATATGATGGCTGTAATTGATGCCCAGCTGGTTAATATAGGAAGTTCTATTAATCGTCTGGAAACAGTGCTTGATGCTCAGAATATTAAATTAGAAAATATGATTTCTACGCGTTCAACATTGCGTGATGCCGATGTTGCGGAAGAAACTTCCTCACTTATTCGTTATCAGATTCTCCAACAGGCAAGTGCAACTTTAGCTTCTTCAACACGCAATATAAACAGGGAGTTTATATTGGGAATCTTAGGTGTGGTAAACTAACAAATATTTCTCTTTGTGATATTATAAAATTATAGGAAGGAGAAAAGAGAAAATGGGTCAAAGAATCGGTATTGATGTTGGCGGTACCAACGTTAAAATCGCTCTTGTTAGTGATGAAGGAAAAATTATTTATTCAAACTCAATTCCTACTCGTGCGGAAATGGGATATGAATATACAGTTAACAGTATGAAAGAAGCTATCAAGGATTTGCTTAAGGAAACAAAACTTGAAGCTAAAGATATTGAAGGTATGGGATTTGGATTCCCGGGGCAAATTGATTGCCAGAATGGGATTGTAAGACTAGCTCCTAATATTCCGGGCTGGGTTAATGTTCCGATTGCAGAAATTATGGAAAAAGAATTTGGTATTCCTACACGTGTTGATAATGACGTAAGAACAGCTGCTTTAGGTGAATTGAACTACGGTGCTGGTGTTGGTTGTCAAAACCTTGTTTGTATTACTGTAGGTACAGGTATCGGTTCAGGTCTTGTTATTAACGGTAAGCTTGTTCGCGGTGCGGCAAATGCTGCGGGTGAATTAGGTCATATCAAGCTTAATATGGATGGCGGACCTCTTTGCGGATGCGGTGATAGAGGTTGTTTGGAAGCTTATGCTTCAGGTCCTTCTATTGTTGCTATGGCAGAAGAATATATTAAAGGCGGCAAGTCTACTAAATACAGAGAACTTGCGAACCCTGATATTACACCTTATATTGTAGCAGTTGCTGCTAAAGAAGGTGACCCTGTTGCAAAACAGATTTTTAGAATAATGGGTGAATATATCGGAATGGGCTTAACAAGTGTTGTTAACCTTCTTAACCCTGAAAAAATTATTATCGGCGGCGGTGTTGCTGAAGCGGGTGATATTTTATTAGACCCGATTAAAGAAACAATTCAAAAACGAGCTATGACTATTCAAAAAGGCTCTGTAGAAATTGTTCCTGCACAGTTGGGCAATACGGCAGGGGTTATCGGCGCAAGTTTATTGATTAATTCTTAGGGATTGTCCCCTCATCAGCCCATTCGGGCAGCTTCTCCCGCAAGGGGCGAAGCGTGAATTGCGGATATCGAAAGTAGAATAAAAAAAGAAGCGAATTGCAAGCCAATTCGCTTCTTTTTTATATTACAATATCTCCATCACAGGATCTGATTGTCTTATTTCAGGTATTTCTTTCAAATCAGGCAAGTCATGCTGTTTCTGTGTATTAGAGATGTTTGTCGGTTTTTCAATAGCTTCTGTTTTCTTTGTGTATTTAGCTATTGCAGGGTCAGGATTTGCTTTTAGTTTGTTATAATCCTGCATAATTACGTTAACAAATCGTTTTGTTTCGCTGTATGGAGGAATTTGTCCGCCATATTTTTTTACGTTGCCCGGTCCTGCATTGTATGCTGCAAGAGCAAGTTCTGTTGAACCAAACATTTTGTACATCATTTTGTAGTAGGTTAAACCTGCTTTAACATTTTCACTTAAGTAATAAGGGTTAAAACCGATTCTGCTTGCTGTTGATGGGAGAAGCTGGAAAACTCCTACTGCGCCGTGCGGGCTTCTGAGTTCGTGTTTGAACCCTGATTCTTTCTTTGCAATACTTAGCGCAAGAGCCGGGTCAACACCCATTTCCATAGAATGTTTGATGATGGTTTCCTTTACTACGTCTTCAGGTATTGCTGCTTGTACGCTTCCGCCCAGGAATGATACTAATGCAATAGCTGTTACGACTATCTTTTTAATCATCGAAATCCTCGTTAATTATTGTAAATTGGATTCTGTATATTATCTAAAAAATCCTCCCTGCGGTTTCGCTATGTTCTCGTTTGATTCCTATCAGAACGCATTTCCTAAATTTCTTGTGTCGTTTTATGCACCGTGCCCTCAAGAAACTTGTTAGGCTGCTCTTTCTGTTAATCCTCGCACTCCGGTTTGGAAAAATAACTATACAGAAATTGTATTACCCACATTCTATATCAAAAAAATTTAAATTTCAACTTTTTTCAACAAGGGTCGGACGACATTATTAAAGACTACCGGCATGTATTAGGACTACCGGTCGCCCTCTGCCGCTTCTATTAGGGGTTGGTTTGCGTTGGTTGGGGTATTTATACTAATGAAAACTGCCTGTTAATAAGCTGTCTGGAGTTTTCTTCGAAATCAGGTTCGCAGACAAAAAGTTTAACGGTTTTGTCGATTTGCATAATATTGAACAGTACAAAAATATCGGATGGAATATTGAATATTCCAATCTTTTTTATTGAGGCAATTTCTTTTAGGCTTTCAATAAAATCTATTGTACAGTCTTGTACAAATCTCAAATCAAGTGCTATTTCACGGCTTTCGTCAGATATTTTCTTTAGAATCCTTGAGCTTTCATGTTTATCAAGTTTTGGGCTCAAAGGGGCAAATATACAAACTCTTTCGTTATCTCTGATTTCCATATAATTATAATACTAATTCTTGTTAGAAAAATTAATTATAGGAAATAATGAAAAATCTCTACCTAAAGTCTGATATTTAAAATTATGCCATTCTTTCTTCAATTTCCTGACGAGCTTCTTCTAATTGTTTTGACTGACAAAGAGTTCTGCCTTGAGTTGTTCCAAGAACTGCGCTGTCAGAAGCTTCTTTTAAGAATAAGTTGAATACTTTGCCGCCGCTGACTTCAAGAGCTAATGTTTGAATAGTTGTAGGAATTTTATTGAATGCATAGATTAAATCGCTTTCGCTCATGTTCTTAATGCCTGCTCTGAAGAAACCAAGAGGGTTTTTAGCGATGTCGGATTTTGTCCAAGTTTTAGTTTTATCAGAAGTTGTTTCAGCTGCCGGTTTGTCGATAACGATTTCAAATTGATTGTTTTCAACAGGGCTTTGAGCGAAAATCTGTGTTCTAAGTTCGTTAACTTTTGAATAATCAGCGCTGCCGCCTGAAACATAACCTAAATCAGCTGCACTTGTTGCGTTAGGGTTTTTAGGTGCATTAAGTTCGGTTGTTGTTCCGTTTTTGATATCTGATGCAACTGTTGAGTAGTTTCCGTTAGAAGCTTTATCAAGTAATTTTGTGATTTCTTCTTTAGAAACTGTCAAATATTCTGCATTATCTTCGTTTTCGATAAATGAATTGATTTGTTCCAATACTTCTCTATAGTTAGGAAGTTCGTATGAATCGTTTTGAAGTAATACTAATAACTCGTTAGCAGATTCTTCTGTTAATACAACGCTGTTAGTAACACCAATTTGTGTACCTGCGCTGTAAGCTGTATATGTTTCGATTTCTTTTGCAATTTGTTGTTCTGCTGCTGTTAATTCTTTGCCGTTTTTGATTTTAACTTGAACAGCTTTAACATCTTCTCTTCCGAAAAATTCTCTTGCCTGAACCATGAATTTTTCTTCGTTAGTACGAATAGTTTCTTCGCTTTGATGTTTAGTTACTGTTGTGATAATACCTGTTTGTTCGTCGATTGTACAAGTGTTGTTATTGATATCAGGTGTGCTAAGAATTTTGTGGATTTTATCCCAACCGATTTGGTTAGCAAATTCAATTCTTGCTTCCGGAGTAAGTGAAGAGAAAATTTCGTTAATGAATTCTGCTCTGTTTTCTGCAAATGCATGTTCAATAGCGCCAAATAACTTGCTTCTGTCTTCAATTGGAGTTGATACCAAACAAAGTGCGAATTGTTTTTTCTGAGCTGCAATTTCTGCTTTTAGAGCTTCAACAGGGTTAGATGATTTTTTAACTCTTGCTTGAGCTTCGGTCACAACTTTTTTTGCATAAGCAGCAACTTTAGCTTCGGTGATTTCTTCGCCTTCTTTAAGTCCTAAAACTTCTCTTAATGATTTTGCTTTACCGTTTTGAACAGCTGCTTCATATTCTTCTCTTGTAATGCCGTTTTGTTTTAAAATGCTTGTATCAATTACATTACAAGCTTCATTGAATAAATTTTCAGCAGTAATTTCAAGCTTTTTAGATTTTAATGATTCTACGAGTTTTTTTAGTGATTCTTTGATTTGGTTGATTTTTTCATCAGTAAGTTCAACTTTTTCTTTAGGAGCCTGAATACCTAATTTACTAATGATTCTTAGAATATCTTCTTTGATTTTAGGATAAGCTTCGCCAAAAACTTCTTGGAATACTTTGTCTAAAGTTGTTTGTTGTGTTTGTTGGGGAGTGCCAAATGAAGTATTGTTGTTTTCAACAGTACTTGAGCCGCCAACAGTATGAATACTGTTAGGTGCAGATGGTTGAGCTGCGCCACTTGGAGAAAGTGCCGGAGCTTCCACTATTTGATTGTCGATTACTGTTAAATCCATCTTACATATACCTCGTATATATAAAGTGTATTAAAAACCTTTGATTTCAATGGTTTTTAAAATTGTTACAAAACTTAATAATATTGTATGGAATTTGTATTATATTTGTAATTTAATTGATATATTCAATGATATAACCAACACGAAATAGGAGATGTGTGTATGATTAAAGGGATTACAAAAAGTCCAATGGTAAGAAATTTAGCAATAGGTGCAATGTTTGCAGGTGCAGTTGCAGCGGGACAGGCTGCAAAACCTGTAACAAATCCTCAAACAGACAGACCTTTGCAGGAACAGGTAATGAGTGCTGAGGCTTCTCAGGCTTTATTGGCAGTTGTTATGTCGCAAAATCCAAGTACAGAACGTAATACTGCATTAGAAACAAGATTTTTGGCATGTGCTAAACCAAATGCATTAGGGATGGATAATAAAGAAGGGATTAATCAGTCTTATCAGAAATACGGTTCGGCGTTTACTATAATGAATCTTCAAGCCATAATTTGTGAAAGTAATTTTGACAAAACAGTGGATAAATTCCATAACGCAGAAACAGCTGCACTTAGAGAACAATTAAAGAATCCGACAAAAGCTCAGTCAGAAGAATATAGAACAGCGATGCTTAGTACAGGTTCTTTGGGAAAAATGAGTATTTCTGATTATTTTTGTGAACGTTTGGACGGTTCTGTTCAGAATTTAAAGAAATATTATCACGATAGTTGGGTGCCTTTCCGTGATTCTTATATGGTTAAAGCCTTGCAGGCGGGTAATGGTAAGCCTTCTGCCAAAACTTGTTCTGATTATATGGATAAATTAGTAGCAGATATTCCGTTTTTTACTGCAACAGAGCGTCAGGATTACAACAACAAAGTTAAGGCATTTGAATCAACCTTGAGTTCTTCTGCTGTTGACCAAACTAATTTAATAGCTTTTAAACTTTATACGATTGATTCTATTTTAATTAAAAGAGCGCTTAAAGATTTTGAGATGGTTAATGGCAAAAAAACATGGAATTCAGCTTTTGGAAATACATACGAATTGAAATCCAAGCCTAAGGCAGCAGGAACATCAAATACTCCTAAAGTTGGTTTAGGTTAGGAGTAAAAATAATTTAATGAGGACTGTACGAAATTGCACAGTCCTCTTTTTTATTACGAAATGTAACAAAAATGCGTTTGTATCTAAAGTTTTTTTGAAATTTGCCGTTATACAAATTGTAAGCATAGTAGTAAGGAGTAATTGTTATGTATGCAATGTGGCCCGGCTGTTATAGTTTCAGAGATGAAATTAAGTTGTTTTTATTATGGTTTAAAGAGCAGGTTGATTCATTGATTCTAAAAATTTATGAAATTGACAGGCTTTTAAATACATAGTTTTGTCATAAAGATTTAACTCTCAAATATAATACGTACACAGAAAGCACTAAACAAAAGTGCTTTTTTTTTGTTTTGATTTTTGATAGAATATTGTAGAGACTTGGGATTTAATATTTTGAAGAGAATCATATATATATTAACTTTATTCATATTCCTTTTACAAGCGTTTATTCCTGCTTTTGCGGATTTAGAGCCTGTAAAAGTTATGTCAATGCATTATGATGATTCATCGTCTCTTGTGTATATTAATACACGTGATAATGCTTCCGAACAAAGAACGGCTGAGCCTTTGAAATACGTAAGACTTACTAACCCTAATCGTATCTATTTTGATATAAACGATGCTGTTTTGGTTGGAGAGAAACAGCAATTGGTTTTTGAAAAAAGTGATATTAAAGAAATAAGATTAGCGCAGTTTGAGACAAACCCAAAGAACATTGTGAGAATGGTTATAACTTTTGAAGAGGATTTTGATACTTCCAAAGTTAAATTAATTTCTTTGGATGGAAATATTATTGTTAAAACATCTGCTCTTTCATTGAAAAATGATTATTTCAGTACTACTTATGATGAAGAACCGCAAAATTTGCCTTATTCAAGTATTGTTGCGAATTCTCAATTTGTTCAAAAAGTTTCAATTCCTGTGTCGCAGGCTAAGGCAGCTAATAATGTGATGGCAGACATACAAAGAGCGTTTGAAAATTCAACTCTTTCAAATACTGACGGTCAGACTTATGATTCTGTTGTGTCTGTAGATGTTTCGTCTAATCTTAAATTAAGAACGAAGTATTTTATAAGCCAATATACTCCGAAAAACGGTGGGTTGTTAGTCAGCGGTCTCGGTCAGCTTTCTACTTCAAAAATGTTTTATCTTAATTCTCCTAAGCGTGCAGTTATTGATTTGCCTAATACATTCTTGGATAAAAAGATGCGTAATCAGGAAATTAAACTCTGCCCTGACGGAAGCTGTAAAGATACCGCCAAAATAGGACAATTTGAATACAATAAGGCAAGAATAGTTATTGCTTCTGATAGAGCTGAAAAATATATTCCGATTTATTCTCAGGATGCGCAATCATTGTTTTTGATTGATACGGATAAGCTTAATCATACAACTCTATCAAACACCGCATCCAATATTAATAAAGCGTTTGTAAGAAAAGTTGATTCAAAAACTAATGAATTAATTTTATCTTTTACAAATCCTGTGGTGTATTCGATTTTAAGAACTGATAATTCGCTTAACTTCTATCTTTTCAATGTAAAAAGTTACAATGAACAAGATTTAATCAAAACCTTTAACAATACTTATTATAAGCAGTTTACGTTATCGCTATTACCTCAGATTGGTGTCAAAGCAGGCATGGGGGTAAATAAAGATGATGTTATTCGTGTTGAGCAAAGTGTTGATTCCAAGGCTTTGAAAATAACAATTACAAAAGCTAAAGAAGAGGTTAAACCTGTTGTTGATAAACCTTCTAAGAAAAATGCCACTAAAAATAAAGTTGTGCTTGATGCGGGACATGGCGGTTCGGATTATGGTGCAATAAGAGAAGGTATTAACGAAAAAGATATAACTCTTGATGTCACCCAAAGAGTTGAATCTATATTACGCTCAAAGGGATATAAAGTTGCGCTTACCAGAAAGAACGATGTATATGTTTCATTGGAAGACAGAGTTGAGTTTTCGGAAGGTGAAGAACCTGAAATCTTTGTAAGTATTCACGTTAACTCTGCTGTATCTACTGATCCGAGCGGTATTGAGACTCATTATTATCACGAATACAGTAAAGAATTAGCAGAAGTTGTACACAAGCATCTTGTGAAAGAAATTCCTAATACTAAGAACAGAGGTTTGTTTAAATCTAAGTTTTATGTTATAAATCATACGACAGTACCTGCAATTCTGGTTGAAATGGGATTCCTTTCAAATGTGGATGAAAGAAATGAGCTTATAACAGACAGCAGAAAACAGAAAACTGCAAAAGCAATTGCGGAAGGTATTATAGAATATTTGAAAATGAATGGGAAGAAATAAACGCGCATACTCCCTCTCCTCAGGGGAGGGTTGGGGTGGGGGTTGACCCGTAGGGAAAATTAAAATGACTAATAAACTACCAATAGGTTTTTTTGATTCAGGTGTAGGCGGTTTATCCGTTTATTCAAGGTTTCGTGCTGTTCTGCCTTGCGAAAATACAATATATTACGGTGATTTGAAAAATTTGCCGTATGGTAATAAATCTCAAACGGAGTTGATTGGATTTGCAAGAAATATTTTGAATTTCTTTAAATCAAAAGATGTAAAAGCGGTTGTTATTGCGTGTAATACTTCTTCGGCTTTGGCGTATGATTATGTAAAAGATGATTATGACTTCAAAATTTATCCGATTATTCAATCTTGTTCAGAAGTTATTGCAAAAATGAATTTAAACAAAATTGGTGTTTTTGCAACAGAAGGCACTGTAAAATCAGGTGCATACCCTCGCGAACTCGGTAAATATAATCCAAGTCTTGAGGTTAAGGCGATTGCTTGCCCTAACTGGGTTTCTATTGTAGAAGGGGTAAATAAGGTGAATGCTGAACTTGATATTAAGGCTCATTTAGAGGAAATGTCAGAGTTTAACCCTGATAAAATTATTCTCGGATGTACTCATTATCCTTATTTGTTGGATAAGTTGTCAAAATATGCTCCAAGAGATTTGTTTATTGATCCTGCTGAAATATTTGTTGAATATATAAAGAACGATTTGGAACTAAATGATTCTAATTCAGAGGGTTCGGAAGAATTTTTTGTGAGTGCCGAACCTGAAAGTTTTTTAAGGAATTCCAAGCTGTTTTATAATGTACCAACTTTGCCTGAAATATCGCAGGAATCACTACTTGCAAATTATTAAGAATTGTAAAAATCTTTGTTCTGATTTAGGCAATTTTTCTAAAAATGTTGACTTTATATTTATAGATAGTTAATAAAGTACTGGGGCAACTTAAGTACTTGGAGGAGACTAGTTATGAATATCGCGTTAAGAAAACTCGCAATGATTGAAAAATCATTTCAGGCTCAAGAAGAAGCCGAAAGAATACAAGGTTATTCAACTTGTACCATTGACAAAGATTTCAGACGTCGTGTAACTGATTTAATGGACAAGGTTCGTATTATTTAGTTGAACTAACTCTTGGAAGAAGGTATTACGGTTTAGAAGTTCTTCAAAACTTCCTGTGTCATTAATGGTTGTATTTTTCATAAATATTATACGGTTGGCGTTTTTAATGGTTGAAAGTCTGTGAGCAATTGCAATAATTGTTTTTTCACCTTTCAGGTTGTTAAGGATTGTGCATATTTCATCTTCGGTTTTTAAATCGAGTGAAGAAGTTGCTTCGTCTAATATTATGATATCAGGGTCTGTGTATAATGCTCTCGCTATTGCCAGACGCTGTTTTTGACCTTGAGAAAAACCTGTATTATCTACAAACGGGTTTGCGTAGATTCCTTCCGGATAGTTTTGGTTGATAAAATCTAACAGACAAGCTTTTTTCAGGGAATCTGCTACTCTGTTGTCATCAATGTTGTCGGCTCCGAATGCTACATTTTCTCGTATAGAAGCAGGAATTATGCTGTAGTCTTGCGGGATATAGCCGATTTTAAGTTTTGGCATACGTGTATCTTTGATAAAGTTTCCGTCGATATAAAGTTCGCCTGTACGAATTTTTAACAGCCCTGCAATAATATCCACCAACGTTGTTTTTCCTGCACCGGACGAGCCAGCAATACCTATAAATTCGCCTTTGTTTATTGTTAGGTTAATGTTGTTTAAAACTAATTTATTATCGTAGGCAAAGGTTATATTTTTTAATTCTATAGAATTCTTAAACTCTTTAAAATCGGTATCAGTTGGTTTGAACTTATCAAGGTTATATTCTTCGTAATAGCCGATAAGCTCTTCAACCTGAGGGGTTGAGGTTTGAATGCCTGTCAGGTTTGTCTGGATTCGGCTTATTGTTGGAGCAAGTCGGAAGATTGCTGAAATTACAAGTGCATAGCAAGCCACAAGTTCTGTTGAGTCAGCACTGTTTTGGATTGAGATTATAGAGAGAAGTATTAATAATAAAATTATAATAAACGGTTCCGTAATGAATGCGGGAATTGAATTATAGAAGAGCATTCCTTTTGCATAACGGTTTAGTTCTTTTGCTTTTTCGCTGAAATTATTAAAGAAAAATTTCTCAGCATTTAATATTTTAATACTTTTGATATTCAGAAGCGGAGTATTAATAGCTTGAGACTGTTCTTCTCCTGCTTTACTCAATTTTGAGGAGATAATTTTTGTCTTGTATTTGAGAAAAAGAGTTTGGACGGTGAGCAGTACTATAGAGCAGAGTAGTGTAATTACAGTTGCATAGAAAAATTTTATGAATAAAAATGTAATAATTAACGTGAATACAAATATATTGACAATAAGATTTAAAATTCTTATTAAGTAGTTGTTTATGGAGTTCGGAATTAAGAAAAATAATATATGATTTTTTTTCGCAAATTTAATGTTCGAAATGGTGCTGTAATCGCCGTTCACAAAATAATTCATGAATTTTTTCAGCAAATTCATTTCACAATCTTTGGTAAACTCTGCTTGCAGGTAATTATAAAAAATCATAAAAATGTTTTTTATGATAAATGCAGAAATAATAAGAATTCCTAAGAAAACAGATTCTTTTTTCATTCCCTCAGAAGCAAGCAATTTGTTTATAAACGGATATGTTAATGCAACTCCAAAAAGTTCGAGGACTCCTACTACGAATGAGAGCGCAAAGTATTTGATAAAGCCCTTCTTATCATCAATAAAATATTTGAAAAATTTTCCGTGCAAATACCGTTTCATATACAATATACTACCTTAAAAATGTTTTATATGGTATAATGTGGTCAAAAGTTAAGGGGAGGTATTATTATGTCAAATCCGATTTTAAACGATAAGTTTACGGAGCGTACAACTATTATTGAAGGTGAAACAATGACTGTTAACGGGACATTGCAGGCTACGGCTATTTTAGGTTTGATAGTTCTGGGAGCTGCCAGTTTTGTATGGTCAAGATTTGCGGCAGGATATGAAGATCTTGCTAAAATCCTTACTTTTGGCGGAGCTTTTGTTGGTTTTTTAATTGCAACGATAATTTGTTTTACTAAAAATAAACATTTGACACTTGTTTATGCTGCAGCAGAAGGATGTTTTCTTGGCGGTTTATCTTTTATTACAGAATTAGTTTATCCGGGTATTGTTGCACAAGCTGTTGCCGGTACATTTGCCGCTCTCTTTACAATGCTGTTTCTATATCGTGCGGGTATAATCAGATGTACAGAAAAGTTTAAAAGCGTTATTATGATTGCAACAATTTCTGTTGCGGCTGTTTATTTAATTAATTTTATTGGACATTTCTTCCACATGTCAGTACCGTTTATTAACGCAGCAGATAATTCTACAATGGGTATCGGAGTGACAGCTATTATTGTTGTTCTCGCTGCACTTAATTTAATTCTTGATTTCGATTTTATTGAACGTGGTGCACAAATGATGTTACCAAGAGATTATGAATGGTATGGTGCATTCGGTTTGATGATTACAATCGTTTGGTTGTATTTCGAAATCTTGAAACTTTTGGCTAAAATAAGACGCAGATAATAAGTTAGGAACACAGATGGTAATTTTAACAGCAGTTATTTCGTTTATATTAGGTTCAGTTGTTGCAGGAGTTGTAGGATATTTTGTTTATTCTAAAAAATATCTTGCTTCTCAGGAAGAGCTGATTAAATTAAGGGCAAAGGTTGAAACTTCCGAATCTCTTCAGGAAATCATTAAGCGTGATTTTGTTCAAATTGCTAATGAAACAATCAAAAACGAGCAGGAAGATTTAAGAAAACAAAACCGTGAAACCCTTGAAGAAAAACTTCTTCCGCTAACAAAAGAACTCGGTGAATTTAAGGAAAAAGTTGAACACTTTAACCTTAAAGGCGTTGAAAATACCACGAAAATAGTCGAACAAATCGGGAATCTTGAAAAAAATAACAAAGTTATTGAACAGGAAGCTAAGAATCTTGTTGAAGCTTTAACCAAGAACCAAAATACAAAAGGCTCTTACGGAGAAAATCTTCTTGATACGATTCTGCAATCTTGCGGTATGCAGGAAGGTGTTCATTATACAAAGCAGTTTGTGACAACTTCTGCAAGTCTTAAAGACAATGAAATGCATATTGTAAGGCCTGATGTTGTTATCAACCTCCCTGATAACAGACATTTGATTATTGATTCAAAAGTTACTTTGACAAGTTATTTAGAGTATATAGAAGACAATTCTAAACTTAATGAGTTTAAATCAGAAGTTAAGAAAAGAATTGTTGATCTTGCCAACAAAAATTACCAGAATGCGGGTGATTTATCACAGCCTGATTTTGTTCTTATGTATATGCCTGTTGAGTCTTCTGTTAATATGATTTATGAGGATATTGATTTGATTACTCAGGCTTATAAATCTAATATTATTATTGTCGGAACGGCTTCGCTACTGACTGCAATCAGGCTTGTTAATCAATTGTCAGCGCAGCAAAAACAACGTGAGAGTGTTAATCAGATTGTTGCAGCAGGAAGTAATCTGTACGATACTTTTGTTCAGTTCTGTGAAGATTTAATTGATGTTCAAAAGAAAATGGATGATGTTTCGGCAAAACTTACAAAAACCATTAACAGATTTAAACGCGGTAATAAAAATAAACCTAGTTTATTCTCTCAGGTTAATGCGCTTAAAGACTACGGGATAAATTCAGTTAAAGAAATCCCCGCTCAACTTATGGAAGAAGTTGAAGAAGAACAGTTCTTGATTGAAGACAAGGAACTTGACGGAGTTTTTGCAAATGACTAAGATTCTTGTTGTTGATGATGATTTGGCAATAAACGAACTTATTAAAATCAATCTTGAACTTCAGGGCTATCAGGTTATTCAGGCATACAACGGAACGGATGGATTTGCTCTTGCTAAGCAGGAAGAACCGGCTCTTATTGTTCTTGATGTAATGATGCCTGAAGTGGACGGATATACCGTTGCTCAAAGAGTGCGTCAATGTCAGGAGATTGCAGATACTCCGATAATTATGCTTACAGCTTTATCAGAACTCAAAAATAAAGTTACAGGCTTTGATATTGGAGTTGATGATTATTTGACCAAACCTTTTGAACCGGAAGAGCTTGTTGTGCGTGTAAGAGCTCTGCTAAAGCGTGCAAACAGTATTCCAAAAACATCGGCAGTCAGGGATTTATTAAAGTATAAAGAAATTACTTTGCTTCCAGAAACTTACAGCGTTCAGATAAATGATAAGGTTCAGAAACTTACTCCGATTGAGTTTGATATCTTTAATTTATTATTCCAAAATCACGGGAATATGGTTCCTGCATCTCGTTTGCTTAAAGATGTTTGGGGATATGATCCTGATGATAATGTTGAAACTATCAGAGTTCATATAAGACATTTAAGAAGTAAGATTGATAAAATATCCGACGGGAAAAAATATATTGAAACTATCTATGGCGGCGGGTATAAACTAAACATATAACTACGTGTGTAGCACAAAAAAAGCCCTGCCGATGGGGCAGGGTAAAACTTTAGTAAGATGTAAGATAGTTATAAGAGAGTGTGTGGTAAATGATTACATTTAAAATATTATGTTTTTGAGGCGATAGCGGGAGCCGTGAGGCGGGAGCGTGTCCGAAAAAATATAATATTTTAATATGTTTGTAACTTTTTACACTGCTTCGGTTTGGACATATTTAGCCGATTTGGCTACAACACCGTAGCAGACCATTGTTAATCTGTTATTCAATGCGAGCATTGTTCTGTATGTATTTGCAGATGCTGCCATAGCTCCTAACATATCATCTGCGGAAACTCTTGATACCAATGCTTCTGAATCGTGGTTATCAACTTTTTCCTGTGCGTATTTTTCAACTAATAATTTGTCAATAAAATCTCTTGCGCCAATTGCCATAATGTTACTCTCCTTTTTATACTATCTCTCAGACTGCTTGTTATGTCTGATGTATATATAAAGTATTTCGCATTTAAAAAATTGACTTTTTTACTTCTTATTGTTAACTTTTGTAAACTTACGTTTCTTTGTGTTGTAGGTGGAAATGCTTGTGCTGTGTGTATTTGAAACTATTTTGACTGCATTGTTAATGTCGGTTCTCAAAGTGATTGAATCCTGCAAAACTCTCATTGTGTAGATAGCAGGGTGTCCGAATTTGTTTTCGCCTACTGATATTATGGAATATTCAGGATTTAAATATTTAATCGTTTCTTTGTCTACAACTCCGTTTGCTCCGTGGTGCGGAACTTTTAAGACAGTTATGTTTTGAGGTAAATTTTTTAGGGCGGATTTAATCCCGTTAACTCCCGCATCACCTGTGAACAACATAGTAAAGTTATTATATGCTAATAGTGTGAGTATTGAATTGTCGTTGTCGTCTTTTCCATTTGTAAGAGCGTAGTTTGTGAGTTTTAATCCTTCATTTTCATAAACTGTTTGTTTATTTTGAGCAAGAATAACTTCTACATTTTGTTCTTTTGCGGTTTTGTAGATATATTTTGCAGCGGAAGACTTATGATTCAAATCGTTTACATAAAGCTTTTTGACATTTACCCCTCTCATCAAATCAACTGCGCCGCCGCAATGGTCGTTGTCAAAATGGGTAATTATAATAGTATCGATTGATTTAATGCCCCGGTCTTTGAAGTATTTGAGAATAAGCATTTCGGCTTGGGATTTCCCGCCGTTGTAACCGCTTTTTGCCGTATCAATCATAATGTATTCGTTCTTTGGAGTTTTGATTAAGAAACAGTCTGCGTTTCCGACATCAAAAGCCAGAATTTCAAGATTTGTGTTTTTAATCGGTATAAGAGTAATTAATAAGACAGCAAGGCAAATTACAAATGTTTTTAATAAGGTTTTTATATGTGTTTTTCTTAGGATTCCTGTGATACAGAGCAGAATTCCATAATATAGAAGAATCTGAAATACACTCGGATGTGTTGTCTGCAATGCCGAATGAGGCATTCTTCCCCAAAAGTCTGATATGTTTACAAGTATTGTAAGAAGCGGATTGAGGATAAAATCAAATATTCTGCATACAAAATCTGCAATTGGTCTGATAACCGAAATCAATGAACTTACAAAACCGCCAAAGCTTAATATCATCAGGATTGGTACACTCATAATATTTGCAAATACGGAATACAAACTTATGTTGCTGAAATAAAATATCTGAATCGGTATTACCCAGAGTTGTGCAATAATAGGGATTGCGATTGTACCTGATATAAAATTAGCAATTTTGTTTTTGAACATCGGTATGACGGGCGACATAATCAGAATGCCGAATGTTACTATGAATGATAATTGAAATCCGACATCATTAATAAACAACGGATTGTATAACAGCATTAAAAGTGCAACAAAAGACAATAATGATATGCTGTGTGCATCTCGGTCGATAAGTTTTCCTGCTAAAACAAATAATAACATACAGGTTGCTCTGATAACTGACGCGCCTAATCCTGTCATCAGGGAATAAATTACAACCATAATCATGCCAAGTCCGACTTTAACCTTAAACGGGGTTTTGAAAAGAGACATAAACATAAAGAAAAACGAATAAATAAACGCAACATTCATTCCTGAGGCGGCAAGAATATGTAAAAGACCTGAATTAATAAAGGATTGTTTGATATTTTGAGGAGGAGAAACTGCATCATCACCAAATACAATACCGCCTAAGATTTCAAGATTAGGAGTTTTTAAGTATTTGGAATGCACAGTAATAATTTCTTCTCTGTAGTTATTAATTCTTTGCAAAGCACGTTCTTTAAATGTCGGATTATTTTCTATGACTTTATAATCTTTAGCATAAAATACAGCATTTGCATTGTGGTTTCTCAAATAATTTCCATAATCAAACTGTGACGGGTTGCCTGCTTTGAACGGTGCTGACAGTCTTCCCGTAAGAATGCAGGAATTGTATAATCTTAGTCCGTCAAAAGAAGCTTCTTCTTTAGGATTATAGGTTACAAGGACTTTTTCATTATTGAACTCTTTTTCTTCCGAGCCGAATTTTATTTTATCAACTTTAAAGAAAAACTTCGGTTTGTTTTCAGCCTGTCCTTGTGGAATTGATACGATTGTACCTGTTATTTCCGCATTAAGCGGGGCAAGATTAAGCAGTTCGTCCACATCTTTGAGTCTGAAAGAAGTATTTATTGCACCCAGATAAAAGATTAAAGCCAGTATCATTAAATATTTTATCGGGAGTAAATCTTTTAGAATAAAGATTATTAGCGCTAAACTCAAAATAATTGAAAATAGAAGCAAATTCCCTGATAAAGTTGCAAAAACAGCAAGCATATAAACGCTTGCTGTGATTAGCATTAGAAAATTTTTATTTTGAGTCAGTTCTAATAAAACATTTTTCAAGAATTTTTACCTTCAGAAACGGTTACGATTTTTTCTATTCCCTGAGCATCAAGGATGAAGTCACAAAGCTCTCTAACAGCTCCGCGTCCGCCGTTGATTGAAGACTTGAAGTTACATACTGCTTGAACTTCTGCTACGGCATCGTTCGGACAGCATTTGAGTCCGACTTTTTCTAAGATACATAAATCAGGCAGGTCATCACCCATATAAGAAACATTTTCATAAGTCAGGTTGTATTTTGCCATAATTTCTTCAAGAGCAGGGAGTTTGTATTTCTGTCCCTGATAAATTTCTGTGATATTAAGGTTTTCTGCTCTATGGCGAACTGTACCGTTGTTTCTTGCTGTGATAATAGCGGTAATGAATCCTGATTTATTCATTCTTACAATACCGTGTCCGTCTTTGACATTAAAAGTTTTGTATTCAACGCCGTTTTCATCGTAGGTTACACTTCCGTCAGTCATAACTCCGTCTACGTCGAATGCTAATAATTTAATCTTTTTTGCTGCTTCAAGAGCATCATTTTTAAGTTCAGCCATAATATACCTCTTTTCAAACCAATTATATCATTAAAAAAGTTCATACGTTTGAAGGTTTGATTTTTTAGAAAATATCATTAACATGATATAAAAGGAGATATACTATGAGCAAACGACTAGACGGAACATCAATGTTTACAGGTGTAAATGCAGGATTTACCAACGCTTTTGCGCAATTGTCGGGGCAATACGCAGACGGTATAACTCTTGAGAACCTTAATAAGGCGTTAACAAATACTAATATTACGAATACGGCTTATGGTGCGACATTTGCATCTTATATGACTAATAATTTTAACAGTATTGACTCAGACAAAGACGGAATCATTTCTGCTGATGAAGTTCAAAAACTTATGAGCCAAATGGCTACTCAGGGTATGACACGAGAGCAGATTATGACTCTTGCGGGTTCAACCGGCATGAGCTCATCTTTGACAGAAACAGTTCTTGCTCATTTTGATGAGATTGATAAAAACCACGACGGTAAAGTTTCTAATCAGGAGATTCAGGCGTATGGTGTTGAATCTGATTTGGAGAAATGCAAAATCAGTGACAGAAACCGTCTTGTTAATAATATGTCTATGTATTATGACATTGATGAAAAATATGACGGCAGCTTGTTAGATTATCGCTATTTGGATAACGAATCATAAAAATTTATTATGTTCCTTTTCCCATTCAACGGATGTTATTCTGCCGTGTCCCGGATAGATTACTGTTTCAGGCGGCAGCGTGAAGATTTTTGATTCGATACTTTCTACTATTTGGTCAAAATCTCCGCCTTCAAGGTCACATCGTCCTACAGCTTCACGGAAAATAGTATCGCCTGAGAATAGTTTTCCGTCAATATAGAAACAAACACCGCCTTGAGTATGTCCTGGGGTGTGGATAACTTTTATTTCTTTATTACCTAATTTTATAATTTCATTGTCTTCAATGTATTTGTCGATTTTAGGTACTGTCATTTCAGGCATTCCCATCATTGGCATATATTTATTGACGTTTTGTACCCATCCTAAATCGTTTTTATGCATTAATACAGGTACATTGAAATTTGGTCTTAATCCTGCAATATGGTCGAAATGTCCGTGAGTAAGCAAGATATACTTTAGTCTTGCACCTTGTGCTTTCAATTCCTGACGAATATCATCATCAACAGCCGAACAGTCTATTAGGGCAGCTTCTTTTGACTCTTCATCAATTATTAAGTAATTATTGTTATCAATTGGCGGCTCTACAAAGGTTTTTACTATCATATTCGCTTACTCCGTTTTCTATAAAAGTTAAATTATTAATAAAATCATAGCTGCTGTTGAGTTTTGATTTGTTAAGGTTTTCAAGGATAAAATACGTTGAACCTGAACCCGACATGATTGCATTCGGATAAGTTGTTTTTATCTCTTGAAGCTCTTTGTAATCATCAAATACAGCATATTCTAAATCATTATATAAAAATGGTTTAATGTCTTCACCTGAGCGAATAGCATTAATCATTTTTTCGGTCATATTGTTTTGAGGTTTGAATTCCTTAAGTGCATATTTTTTGTATGCTTCACCTGCTGAAATTCCTAAGTTTTTGGGCTTTATTAAAGTTACATCCGATTTAATGACAGGCAAAGGTTCCGTAATTTCGCCTCTTGAGGTTGCAAGTGTGCATCCGCCGTTCAGGCAGACATTCAAGTCTGAGCCCAGTTGTTTGCATAATTCATTCAATTCAAGATTGTTTAATTTATTCCCGAATAACTTATTCAGCCCATAAATTGTTCCTGCGGCATCGGTACTTCCGCCAGCAAGACCTGCTGCAATCGGGATATTTTTTTCTATAAAAATTTCAACTCCTGATTTGATTCCTGTTGTTTTAAAGAATAAATCAGTAGCTTTATAAACAAGGTTTTTTTCGTTGTAAGGGATTTCTTCGCTTGTACCTGAAAGTGTAATTTCTGTATCGGCGGGTTTTATGGTCAGATAATCATACAGGCTGATAAGCTGCATAACACTTTTAATATTATGAAATCCGTCTTCTCTTTTGCTAACAATTTCCAGTGTGAGATTAATTTTAGCGGGACATTTTATCCTAATTTCTTTCATATTTGAATTGTATCATAAATAATCCCAAAGTATTACTCCTCCGGAAGATTAAAAAGGGTTGAAAATAGTGTTATTATTATATTGTAAGTCGGGGACAGCCGGTGGCATCGTCGTTAACGACCTCAAAATTTTTTAAGGCATTGTGTGTGTGTTCGGCTTACTACAATAGAGGGCTCGATGAAATCGAGCCCTCTATTGTTTTTACTTTTTATTTTTAATCAATTCAATTGCGTCTTGAGTTCTGATAAAATCTGTATTGATTTTTTCAAGTCCTTGTTCTTCTGCAAACTTATTCCAAGCGTCTGTCGGAATTTGGTCATCAAGTTTGCCGTCAGCAGCTTCAAGTTTGAATACGGTATAGAATAAATCTGATAAATCATCAACTTTTTCTAATGCGCCATCAATAACTTCTTGAATTTTTTGTTTTTTTAATTCTGACATAATCTCTCCTTTATTTATTACTAGAATTTTTTTAAATGAGCATAATTTGCGTCCATTGCTTTTTTGCCCAGTTTGCCGAAGTCGATTGTGTACATTGTGCTTTCCCCAATCTGGATAACGTCCGTAATATGCCCGATTCCGAGCTTTTCGTGGAAAACGCGCTCTCCGACATTGAAATAATATTGAGTCGCTGTGTTTTTCAACTCTTCGGCTTTCGCAATTTCTTCTGCCTGACGTGCCTGCTCTTTTTTGCGTTCTTCAAGACGCTGTTTCATAATATTATTCTCAAAAAACGCTTTGATTTTTTCTTCTTCTTTCTGTTTGTTTATCGGATTTTTGTTCACAAGCGCTTTTGCAGGAGTTCTTTTCACAACATTTGTTGTTTTATTTGTAGAAGGCGCTACAAAGTTTTTGCCGAATCCTGTTGAGTTATTCGCAATAGAGCCTGATTTGGTCTGTCCGAAGGATGAGCCGAAGCTTGTTACAGGTTTTACATAGCCGTCAGAATCAAAAGAAGATTTACCCCCTGATTTACCCCTCACAGTTTTGACGGCACTTGTAAATGTGCTTCTGTGTTCACTATAACCGCTTGATTCCTGGGTTTCTAATAAGTGCTGAGGAATTTCTTCGATAAATTGGCTTGGAGAATAGTATTTATATTCACCCCACATTTGACGTCGTTTAGCTGTTGTTAAATATAACTTGGTTTCAGCTCTGGTAATCCCAACGTACATAAGTCTGCGTTCTTCTTCTAATTCAGACATTACGTTCATTGTTCTTGCAGAAGGGAAAATCCCCTGGTCGCATCCTGCAAGGAATACAATTGGAAATTCCAAACCTTTGGAAGCGTGCAGAGTCATTAGGGTTACATTGTTTGCAATTTCTTCCATTCCGTCAATATCAGATACCAAAGAGACTTGTGTTAAGAATTCGCCGAGCACGTTGTCCTGTTCTTCCGGTTCAAATTCGTTAGCTACGTTCACAAGTTCCTGCAAGTTTTCTATTCTTGTGCGGTCTTCATCGGTATCAGTTGCCTGTAATTCTCTTAAATAACCGCTTCTTTCAAGTACAAGGCTTAAGAATTCAGGTAACTGGTATTTAGTTTGAGCTTCCTGAAACTTCATAATCAAAGTTGAAAAATCTTTAAGCTTTGTTGCTGTTCCTGACTTGATTGTAGAAATATCATCCACATTCAAAATCGCGGAGAACAAACTCATATCTTTTTCATCTGCGTATTCTTGCAGGTGTTTAAGCGTTGTTTCTCCGATTGCACGTTTTGGAACATTGATAATACGTCTTAATGATTGTGAATCATCGACGTTGTGAATAAGTTTTAAGTATGCAATCGCATCTTTGATTTCCTTACGGTCATAGAACTTTAGCCCGCCGTAGATTCTGTATGGAATTCCTGCTGCAATCAAAGCTTCTTCTAAAGCACGTGATTGAGCGTTTGTACGGTATAAAATTGAGAACTGATTATAGTTATCTGATGTGTTTTTAATTGATTTTACAATAAAATTCGCTTCATCCGCTTCATCCTGAGCTTCGTAATAAGTAATCTTTTCACCGTCGCCTTTTTGAGAGTAAAGAACTTTGTCCACACGCTCCTGATTGTTTTCAATAACTGCGTTTGCAGCATTAAGGATGTTTGCTGTAGAACGGTAATTTTGCTCTAACTTAACGATTTTTGCCGTCGGGAAGTCTTTTTGGAATCCCATAATGATTCTGAAATCAGCACCACGCCAGCTGTAAATTGATTGGTCGACATCACCTACAACGCAAAGTGAGCGTTCTTCAGGAACATTTGGCTGAAAATTCGTGTAAAGCGCGTTAACAAGCTGATATTGCGCCTGGTTGGTATCTTGGTACTCGTCAACCATAATGTGCTGAAACTTATCGAAGTATTTTTTACGTACTTCAGGATTCTGTTCCAATAACTTAACCGCAAGCATAAGCATATCGTCAAAATCGATTGCATTATTGTTGTTTAAAGCGTTTTCATAAGCTTCAAAAACTTTTGCTATGTTTTGTGATTTGAAATCGCGTGCAAAAGTTGCAAATGTGTAAGCGTCCTGCATTTTGTTTTTAGCATTGGAAATAACTGTTTTAATAAGCTTTGGTGCATAAATTTTATCATCAAGATTAAGCTTTTTGATTGCTTGTTTAATAACTGCAATCGAATCTGTTTCATCATAGATGGTAAAGTTTTTATCAAGTTTTTTGCCTGATTGGAACTGGTAGTTTTCAATATCCTGTCTTAGGATTCTTCCGCAAATACTGTGGAAAGTACCTACCCACATATATTTTACAACGTTTTCGCCTAATATTGATGAGAGCCTTTCTTTCATCTCACGGGCAGCCTTGTTGGTAAATGTTACGGCAAGAATTTTACCTGCAATTGCACCCTGCTGTATCATATAAGCGATACGAGTGGTCAAAACTCTTGTCTTACCGCTGCCTGCGCCTGCAAGTATAAGTAGTGCTCCCTTTGTAGTTTTTGCCGCATCTTGTTGTTCGGCGTTCAGTGTTTGTAAAATATTTTCCATTCCCCTATTCCCAAAAGCATGATTTTGTGCTATTATACACTAGCATAGCATAAAATAAGTAATATTTGCAATTGAATAAAGGTGGTACGATGATTGAAATTTTAAATTCTTTGGATGATGAACAGAAACAACCCTCAATAATGGTTCCTATGGGTGATTTGGATGTTGCTGAGCATAATCCTGATGCGGTTGATGAGTTAGCAATGGAACTTGCTACAATCAAACAACCGGCTAAAAGAATTGCAATCATTGGTTCACGTAACCTTGCTATTACTCATCAACAGATGATTGAAACTCTGGCTACTGCGCTTGTTATGCAAGGTAATACAATTATTACATCAGGCGGTTCTTGTGGTACTAACGCAGCTGCAATCCGCGGTGCAATGAAGTCTAATCCTGATAAGTTGAAGGTTATTCTTCCTCAAACTATCGGGCAGCAGCCTTCTGATGTTCAAGACCAGTTAATCGGAGTTCCTAATATCGTTGAACATTCCGATAGAGCTATGATGACTCTTGCTGATGCTTCAAGAGTTTGTAACAGGGAAATTATTGATGACTGTAACCAGTTGATTTGTTTCTTATCCCATACAAGCCGCACTTTGCATACTGCAATTGACTATGCGGAAGAAAATCACAAAGTTGTTACAGTATTCTATCTTGATTAGGTTATAAACAAATGGATTTAATAAAGAAACTCACAGGGAAAAACCCTTCTGAGTATGAAGTTGTCGCAAAAAATCTTGTAAACAATTCTGATGTGGAATTGTTCTCTAATCTTGTTAAACAGGATGATTTTTTGTTTGATTTTATAAAAAATAATGTTGCAAAACGTATCCAAAATGCGTGCAGCAAAGCTAATTATCGCAATCTTTTGAATTTTCTGGAATATTATTCTCCATCTTATGACACGATGATTGCTAGTGTCTTGAGTACTTTTGGCGGGAATGAACTATTTGAAGAAATGAAAGAGCTCTTTTTAAATGGTGTTGATGCTCAAAAAGCTTATGCAGCAAAATATTTTACATTTACTCCTGAGTCGGCTAAAGAATTGCTGCCGCAAATCAGATTAGCTGCAAAATCTGACTTTGAACCGCTTTCAATGAATGCAATTGAAGTTTTGTCACTTTTGAAAGACGAGGTTTCTAAATCAGAAGCCTTGAAAGATTTAGAAAATGAAGATGAATTCGTTCAATACGATGCGGTCAAATTTCTGGTTAATTATCAGGCAAAAGATGCTCTTGATAAGATTGTTGAAGTGATGAAAAAATCTTCGCTTTCTGAAAATATTGCTTCAGAGATACCTTATTTGATTCCGTTTGATGAATTAATTGAAAAAGACATCGACACAGCTTGTCTTGTTTTATGTTACATAATCAATGCGATTCCTGATATCATTGCACCATCAGCGGTTTGTGATTATGATTTAAAAAATGTTTTTGAGAATCTTCCGCTCACAAGCTCAAGCGCTGTGTTATTGAGACTTGCAAAAGATAAATTCGAAGAACTGCTTTCAAATGATGAGTATCTCTTTGACTGTGACAAAAACACCAAAGACGAAGTTAAAGGTGTAAATGAGTTTTTGAAAGGGGTAAATACTCACAAGTTAAAAAGCTTATTCTACGATGAACTTTTTGATGGCAGTGATTTTGTGTTCTTTGCGCTTGATTTTGTGGATGAAGTTGAAGAGTTGGAAACCCTTCTGGACAGTGAAAATCAGACTTTAGTTTTAAAGGTTCTTACAGTTTTAAAAGAAAGAAATTATTTGACTAATGAACATAAAACTCTCGCGTTGAATAATATTACATCTGATGATATCAAGCAGATTGTCGGGGTGCTTTAGTAATTTTTTCTGAGCAGATTAGGTCTCTGATTTTGTTTGCACCGTAGGTTGCAAGTCCTGTTATAATTGCTCCTGATGCATAACTTATCATTGAGATTTTATGACATCTTTTCACTTTTGCAAGCATGTCACCCGTTACTCCTGCTTTTTTCGCGACCTCTGTTCCTTTTATATTTGCAATAAATTCTTCTGCTGTTAAAGGAAGCATGCATAATGTGGATAAAACTCCGCAATTGTTTTTGATTTTATCGTTTAAACCTTGTTTTTGACCTTCTTCTTTTTTGTCTGTTAAGAGTGCTGTCGCTGTGACTGCTAAAGGACCGAATATAGCAAGAGGATTTCTTATCTGAGCAAGAGTTTTTATCAGAATATTTGAGGATTTGCTGTTGAGTTTGTGTTGGATTTCGTGGAACATTGGCGCTCCGAATTTCTCGAAATTGCATACAACAGCGTTTTGTGCAGGGGCAAAGAACGCATTTTCGCCTTTAACAACCTGATTAATAGTTTTATCCGTATTAACATCCAGATGAATAATACGAAATAATATTTTTGCAATCTTTTCGCCATATTTTTCCCCAATTTTTTCGGCTTTTGGGTTAACAGGTTTCTTTCTGCTGCGTTTTCTCTCCTGTTTTTTTTGTTCTAAGCCCTCTTCTAAGAATTTTTTTACGGAATCTTTTGTTTTTTCGTTTAAATCAATAACTTTAACATCATTTTCCAGATGATTTTGTCTGATAGCGTTTTCTATATATGGTCGATAACCGCCGCCTTGAATTTTTTTGAATTCACTTTTTATATACATACCTGTAGGATATTTAAGTGCTTTTTTTAGATAGGGTTCAGCCTCCCAGGCAGCAACTGTCCCTGCTGTTCCAATAGCGAAATTTCTTAAACTAAAGTCATTGTTTTTAGTTGTACACATCAATTCTACACCTTCTATTATTTAAAGTTTTGAAAGGTGTAAAAATTGCCTTTGTATAACAAATTATTACAGATAATTAATATTTCCGAGCTCTAAGTCTTTGTTGAACTCGCGGATAATATCGGATGAGATTTTCCAGTTAATTTTTCCGTTTGGATATTTAATATAATGTTTGGTTGAGCATAATGTTGAAACATAGCACGCATCAAGAACATTCATAAATGATATGTCTACGCTCATGTTCTCACAATGGTATTTGTCTATATACGAGTTTATGTATTCAACAGCCTCCGATGGGGTTTGGGTATTCGGAGTTACTATATCATTCTGGGGTAATAGTTGTAACATGTATATTCCTTATCTACAATTATATAGACGGCAGTTTTTTTAGTTTTTTGAGTGAGAGATAAATAATATCCTTCGTATAGATGACATGAGTTGTTAACTTAATTTAGTATAATCTTTTTGTACAACTGAGGATATTGTATGTTGAAAGATTTGTTTTTTAATATTTACGCACACATGGGCGGAAGTTTGACTTTTTTGTTTTTACTTTTTACCTTTATTATGCTTCCAATCTTAGTATGGATAATCATTGACGGTATTATTAAATACAAAAAAGAGCGTAGGAAGTTTACTATTATAAAAACATTTTTGACTGTTGTTCTGGGGTTTGTTTTATTGCTTCCTGCTGTTGCTGATTTTGTTAATCTTTATGGAACTTTGTTTCAAAATAAAGACGCGCAAGGTTTGGCGGTTAAATTAGCACCAATACCATGGCAAAAAGGTGTTTATTATATAAAAATAGGTAATTCAACTTATACTGAAGACTCGATTGAATACTATACAAAAGCGTATGAACTTATTGGTTCATATAAGTATAAATGCTGGGGCGGGATTCCTCTTCTTAAATACTATCGTTACGGTTTATTAGACATTGCAGCAGAGATTGCAGAAAGTACAAATAATCAAAAAATGTTGGCAAAAATTAAGAAAGAGGCTCAACGTGATTAAAAATTTTATAAAAGATTCTTTAACTTGTATAAGCAAAGATAATTGTTTTGTGCAAAAAGCAATCGGACTTTTCTTGTTTATGATGTTATATTCTTATTCACAGCTTTTTGCTGTCGGGTTATTTGACATCAAATTGCCGTTTTGGAATTATGCAGTACTTTCTTTAGTTGTTTTAGTAGTTATATTTATTATTAACGGTTATAAGGTTGCCTGTATTCAAGGATTAATGGAGCAGGATGAAACAAGCGTATTTCCTTATCTTAATATTAAGAAAAACTTTAGGGCGGGGATTAAATATACTCTTGCAATGATGCTTTTTTATATCCCGTTGTTTTATTTGCTGCAAGGATTTTCTTTGTTAGCAGGATTTAGTATTGCAGTAGAACATGACACGCTTACGCACTTCGGCTTTCCGTGCATTGTAATGGTAGGTATTTGTATTCTTGCTTCAATATTTTATAATTTTGTATGTTTAATTGGTTTTAATCGAATTTACTGCGAAACAGAAAACTGGTTATCGTTTGTAAAATTTAAAGAATTATTTGTTTTGATAAAATCTGATTGGAAGAAATATCTTGCAGCTGTTTTAATTCTTTTTGTAATTAATATTTTAAATATAACGCTTTTATTAGGCTTGAAAAGCTACGAACTCGGTTATTTGAGTATCGTGCCGGCTGCTCTTTTAGCTTTGTATGAGTTTTATGTAAAAGTTTATGTGACAGCGAAGTTTAAAGAATATCAAGCGGATCAACATCAATTGCAAGCTTAATATCTTTTGGCAAAGTAATTTTGTCCATAAATTTTGAAACAAAATCGTGACCTTTTTGTGAAAGCTTGTTTTTGATTAAAATCTGGAAACGATAGTATCCGTTGATTTTTGAGATAATACAAGGCGTTGGGCCGAGAGTTTCTAAATATTCTGTAAACCCGAATTTTTCTGTCATAGTAACTAATCTCATCGCAATTTCCATTGCGGATTTTTCTGCACGGAAATTATTTTGAGAAGATAAAATCAATCTTATAATCTGGCTGAACGGAGGGTAGTCAAACTCCTGCCGGGCTTTGATTTCAGTTTCAAAAAACTTGTCGTAATTCTGTGATTTTGCGGTCTGAAATGCGTAATAATCAGGGTTGTAAGTCTGGAATAAAACTTTTCCTTTGTACTCACCTCTTCCTGCACGTCCCGCAACCTGAGTTAATAATTGGAATCCGCGTTCTGAGGCTCTAAAATCAGGTACAGAAAATCCTGTATCGGCACTTATTACACCAACTAGTGTTACGTTAGGGTTGTCTAAGCCTTTTGCAATCATCTGGGTTCCGACTAAGATATCTATTTCACCTTTTTGGAATTTACCTAAAAGTTCAATGTGTGCATTCTTTTTGGTCAAAATATCGCTGTCGATTCTTTCTACGTGGTAGTCAGGAAACAGTTCTTTTACCAGAATTTCAATTTTCTGAGTTCCGCTGCCTGAATTAGAAAGCGCATCGCTTCCGCATTGAGGACAAAAATCAGGGAAGCTCATTTCTTTTGAGCAATAATGACATTTTAATTTCTTTCCATCAGCGTGCCAAACCATCGGTATTGAACAATCGGGACACTCTACTACTGTTCCGCAGGCTTTGCATTGTGTGTAAGTTGAGAACCCGCGTCGGTTCATTAGTAAAATGACCTGTTTCCCGTTTTCTACAGCTTCTTTTATTTCGGTTTGTAACGGTTTCGAAATGATACTGCGATAAGCTGCTTTTCCGTACTCCTGCATGTTGATTACTTCGGGCTTTGCTAAAGGTGCATTGTTAAACCGTTTCAGCATTTGGAAAATATTATTGTTGTTCTGCGCAAAGTAATAAGTCGAAACATCAGGGGTTGCAGAACCCAATAAGAGCGGTGCCTGATGAAATTGGGCAAGTCTTCTTGCGACAACACGGGCATCATAACGCGGTGCAGGATTTGTCTGTTTGTAAGCCCCTTCGTGTTCTTCGTCAATAATAATTAATCCAATATTCTGTAGTGGCGCGAATACGGCAGAACGAGCACCTGCAAGGATTCTGATTTCATTGTTGTATAGTCTTTGCCAAACGTCATATTTTTCCCCGTCAGAAATACTGCTGTGCCAGATTGCAACATCTTTAATACCGAATTTGCGTGCTAGACGTTTTGTCAGTTGGGAGGCAAGTGCAATTTCAGGTGCCATAAATAAAACATTTTTTCCAGAATCCAAAACATCTTTGATTAATTTGAAATAAACTTCAGTTTTACCTGATGCGGTAACTCCATGTAATAAAATCGGATTTTGTGATTTTAATTTACCCCTGATTCCTTCATAGACTGCCTGTTGGTCAGCTGATAGTTCATATAACGGCTCAACTTCTACGTCTTTAAATATTGTAAGCGGGTTTCTGTAAACGTATTCTAAATTGATTTTAACATAGCCTGCTTCCGCAAGTTTTTTCATTGTTGCACGTGTGGTTTTGGCTTTTTCTTCAAACTCGATTAGAGGAGATTTTCCTTCTGTTTTAAGAAGTTCTAAAACCTCTTTTTGACGTTTTGTCAGATCTTCAAAATCATCTTTAATCAATTCGACTGATTGTTCTGTTTTAGAATTCTTTTCAATCAGTTTCATTGGTATTGCTGCATTCAGTACTGTTACAAAGTCTGTGCAATAATAATTCGCAACCCATTCGAGGAGTTTGAGGTATTTTATTGAAAACAAAGGAGTTTCGTCTAAAATACGGTTGATTTTCTTGGCTCTTATTCCATCAGGTAAATAGTCCGAAAATCCGACAATAAATGCATTAATTAATCCCTGACGTCCGAACGGCACGAGAACAGCCTGTCCGATTTGGATAATTTCCTTCATCTCGTCAGGTATTATATAGCTGAATGTTTTTACTCCCAACCCTTTGATATTTACTAAGACCAACGCGTATTTCATTTAAACTGTGGTTTTCTCCTGTTTAACATTATTCATAGGGTTCCAGCTGTCTTCCTGATTATTATTAATCAAATCAAGATAAAACTGTTCTTTATAATTAAGAAGCTCGAGTTGTTGCTGCAATTCTTCCATTTGAGCTAATGCTTTTGTTTTTGTATCCATAATGATTTGATAGCGTTCGTTGATTGTAGAATCACCTTCAATGCATAAATCAATATAGCGTTTTACGGATTTGCCGTCGACGCCGACTGAGCGCAGACATTTAACCATTTTAACCCAGCCTAAATCACTTTCGGAAAAAAGTCTAACATTGTTTTTATCTCTGCTCAAAAAAGGGAATAAGTCGTTTTTAGCCCAGAATCTGAGCGTGTGTTCGGAAATTCCCATCATATCGGCAACTTCTTTTACTGTATACATATCAATTACTCCTCTAAGAAAATTATATCATGAATATCTTGACTGATAGCTGCTCTAAGGAGTTAAAATATTAAAAAACCTGATACATTATTTGGAGAGTAATATGAAAAAAATACTGGCTTTACTTTTATTAGCTTCTCTGGTTGCAGGGAACTCAGTTTCGGCAACTGTATTAAATCAGAAAGGAAATAAATTCATGACAAAAATAGTTCAAACAGCAGGGCGTAATCAGCTTGGTAATTTTGCACCTGAATTTGCACATTTTAATGACGATGTTTTATTTGGCGAAAACTGGAATAATCAGGATATTGATGTTAAAACACGCAGTATTATAACGGTTGTATCTCTGGTTTCACAGGGTATTGCAGATTCATCTTTAAAACACCACATGCAAAATGCAAAAAATAACGGTGTTACAAAAGAAGAAATCGCGGCAATTCTTACGCATAACGCTTTTTATGCAGGATGGCCGAAGGCTTGGGCGGCATTTAATACAGCTAAAGAGGTTTGGGCTGATGATGCTCCTGTTTTAAGTGAAAAAGAAAAATATGCAAAAACAATAATGTTTCCTATTGGAGAACCGAATGATGCTTATGCAAAATATTTTACAGGTCAGAGTTATTTAGCTCCTATTTCTACATCACAGGTAAAAATGTTTAACGTAACATTTGAACCAAAATGCCGTAATAACTGGCATGTACACAAAGCGGCTCAAGGCGGCGGGCAAATGTTAATCGCTGTCGGCGGACGCGGATATTATCAAGAATGGGGAAAAGCTCCTGTTGAGATGAACCCTGGAGATGTTATAAATATTCCTGCAAATGTTAAACACTGGCACGGTGCTGCTCCTGACAGCTGGTTTTCGCATATTGCTGTTGAAATAGATGGAACGGAAACCTCCAATGAATGGTTAGAACCTGTTAGTGATTCAGAATATAACAAGTTAAAATAAGAGGGTAAGATGATTAAAAAATTACTGATTTGTTTATCATTATTAATGATAGGAGGAACTTTAATGGCACAGGCAAATGGCTGTACTTGGGATAAAACTTTTCCTAAGAGTGATAAAGTAAATGTTCAAAAAGTTTGTTTTAAAAACCGTTACGGTATAAATCTGGAAGGCGATTTATACATCCCGAAAAACGGACAGGGCAAAATGGCTGCAATCGCAATTTCAGGGCCTTTTGGCGCTGTGAAAGAACAAGCCTCAGGATTATATGCACAGACTCTTGCTGAACGAGGATTTGTAACTCTTGCATTTGATCCTTCATATACGGGCGAAAGCGGAGGAGAACCGAGATATATGGCTTCTCCTGATATTAATACTGAAGATTTTATGGCAGCAGTTGATTTTCTATCTGTCCAAAATAATATCGACCCTGAAAAAATCGGTATTTTAGGTATTTGCGGCTGGGGTGGAATGGCTCTTAATGCAGCTGCTTTGGATACAAGAGTAAAAGCAACCGTAACTTCTACAATGTATGATATGAGCCGTGTTAATACTTATGGTTATTTTGATAAAACTGATGAAAATGCACGCTATGAAATGAAAAAATCTTTAAATGCTCAAAGAATTGAAGATTTTAAATCAGGTACTTACAAAAGAGGCGGCGGAGTTGTTGACCCGCTTCCAAAGGATGCTCCTCAGTTTGTTAAAGATTACTATGCATACTATAAGACCAAAAGAGGATATCATTTGCGTTCTTTGAATTCTAATGAAGGTTGGAATGTTACAGGATGTCAGTCATTTATGAATCAACCGATTTTGGCGTTTGCTGATGAAATCCGAAGTGCAGTATTGATGATTCATGGCGAAAAAGCACACAGCAGATATTTTTCGGAAGATGCTTTTAAAAAGTTGAAAGGTGAAAATAAAGAATTAATGATTATTGAAGGTGCAAATCATGTTGATTTGTATGATAATTTTGAAAAAATACCTTTTGACAAAATAGAAAGTTTCTTTAAAAGTTATCTTAAATAAAAAAAGGCGGCTTGCTTGCAAGCCGCCTTTTTTAGTATTATAAAAGTTTTTTAGCATCATCTGCAATCAGGTCTTTTCTTAAACGATAGCGTTCATAAAGCTCGTCTAATGCGACTCTGTCGGTAAACTCTTTCTTAGCTCCATAGTTCAATACTTTCATATCAGAGTTTCCGTAGAATCTTGCAACCTTTTCGCCAAACCCGCCGTCAAGCTCACCGTCTTCAAGAGTTATGACAAGTTCATGGTCTTTTTTGAGTTCTTCAAGAAGTTCAACATCTAATCCTGTCATATAAACAGGGTTGATTAATGTTGCATTGAGCCCAAGCTCTTTTTTAACTTCTTGAGCTAAACCGAAGAAATTACCTAATCCTAAAATAGCAACTTTTTCTCCTTTTTCAACTACTTTGAATTTGTTTAAAATAGAGTAATCAGTTGTATCTTCAACTCCTGTTGAGTTCAAACCGCACATTGGAACACGGATTGCTACAGGATGTTCTGTTTGTTCAACAGACCAGTCAAGCATTCTTAAGTATTCTTCTTTGTTTGTTGGTGCAAGATAAACCATATTTGGAATATTTGAAATCAAAGGAATATCAAATGTGCAAAGGTGTGTTGCGTCTGCGCCAGATATTCCGCCCCAGTAAACAAGCATTGTTATCGGGGAGTTGTTTAGGCATAAGTCTTGAGACATTTGGTCATAGGTTCTTTGGATGAATGAGCTCATAACTGCAAAAATTGGTTTAGCTCCGCCTGTTGCAATACCGGATGCGCAAGCAACTGCGTGTTCTTCTGCAATACCTACATCAAGATACTGTTTACCCATTTGTGCACGAAAATCTTTGTCAAATCCAAATACCCCAGGAGTTCCTGCATTGATTGCAATAACTGTTTTATCTGTTTTTGCTTTGTTTAAAATGTATTCACGCGTGATTGATGTATAGCTTTCTTCAAAAACTGCTTCAGACTTGTTTTCATCTAAGGTGTGAGGCAGAATCCAGTGGAAGTTTTCACGGTTTTCTTCTGCAATTTTACAGCCCTTACCTTTTTGTGTGCAGATATGAACAACAACGGGACGGGTCGAGTCTTTTACATTTTTGAACGCTTCTATAAGTTTTTCTACATTGTTCCCTTCTTTTACAAGAACATAATCAAAACCTAATGATTTGAAAAAGTTGCATTCTGCTTTGCCGTCAGTTTCTCTTAAAAGTTTTAAGTTGTCATAAAGTCCGCCGTGGTTTTCTGCAATTGATTGGTCGTTATCGTTTACTACAACAATAAAGTTTGAACCGAGAACAGCAGCGTTATCAAGTCCTTCTAGAGCTTCGCCACCGCTTAATGAACCGTCGCCGATTAGTGCAATAATATTTTCTTTTTCACCTTTAAGGTCGCGTGCTTTAGCAAGACCGGAAGCTAATGATACGGAGGTTGAAGTGTGGCCTACTTTGAAGAAATCGTGTTCACATTCTTTCGGTGCGGTGTAACCTGTGTATTTCCCGTATTTGTCAGGGTCTGTAAAACCTTCTTTTCTGCCTGTAAGCATTTTGTGCGGATAGCATTGGTGAGATACATCATATACTATTTTATCTATAGGCGAGTTGAATACATAATGCAGGGCAATTGTTGCTTCAACTATACCCAGATTCGGGCCGAAGTGTCCGCCTGTTGTGTTAACTTTTTTTATAATAGTTTCTCTTATTTCATCAGCAAGAGTATTCATTTCTGATAAAGATAAGTTTTTTACGTCGTTAGGTGAATTAACCTTGTCTAAAATCATAAATCTTTCTCCTTCTTTAATGTACTTAATTATTATACATCTTGATAGCAGCTCTAAGGCAAGTTTTTTATAACAAGGGTCGGACGACAATAGTGTTACTACAGGTAAGTCGTAGAGTTACGGGTCGTCCTCAATGGTGAAACTACCAGCAGGTTCGCGTTTTTTGCTTCTTTTCTTTAGCAAGCTAGTTTATTAGTACGATTTTTATATTTACTACTCCTCTAAATGAATGATTTTCAAAAATCTCTTTATTAAAAATTGTAAATAGTACTATATAATGTTATTAGTACATTTGACTTTTTTTTAAGTCTCATTAAAACAATAACAACAACAAAAAACAGGAGATACCGCTATGGGTATGGCAGCATCGCAAGCCAGATATTTAGCTCTGGTTGCAAGAAAATCTAATTGTGAATACGAAGGTCAGCAAATCAATCAGGCTCGTACCGTGCTGTCAAATCAGAGTGCAAATCTGTTTAATCAGATGTTAGGCTTAAAGGTTCCCGTTCCACCGAGCACTTCGGATTATACAAAAGCTATTTATACATACAAAGACGGTATCGGAACTGAAACCAAACTGGAAAACTGGCAGCAGCTATCTTATGCTGATCCTGATTATAACTATGTTGTAACCAGAAGCTACAGCACAAGACGTTATACAGGTTCTATTAAGAAAATGAGTGATCCTCAGGTTCAGTTTACTGATGGTATAGCATCAGCAGCAGAGATTAGAGATGCAGAAGCGGCTGTAGCCAGAACTAAAGCTGCGTATGAGGCTGCGATAAAAAGCAGCGAAGAGGCAAAAGCTAATCTTGATAATATACAAAAACAAATTAGTGAAATTAAAGCTAACCAAGCTAAGTTATCAAACTACGCGTCTCCGATAGAAAATATTACCAAATGTGAGCATAATTCCGGAACAGAAACTGCGCCGTTAGATGATTATACAATTACCAAGGCTGATGGTACGACTGTTACGTATCAAAATTTCTCAGAGCTTGAAGCGGAAACTCAGGCTGCTATTATAGCAAGTCCTGAAATCCAAGGTTTGATTAATAATAATGCTATAACAGAAGATGAGTTAAAAAATTATTATTTTAGTGTTATTGATGTCAGTGCTTCTACATTTGATTTTATTAAAGGTTCCGACCTTAATACTCTTACAGTTGCAAGTGGTTTGGCAGGTGATGACGGCTTAGAAAATGTTTCAGTAGATAACTATAATCGTTTTGATATCAATACTCAGTTAACAACTTATCAGAATGAATTAAACCCTCTGTTACCTTTATTAACATTGTCTCAAACAGGCTATGATAATGCGCAGGCAGCAGTTGAGCAGACAGAAGCTGATTATAATGCGGCATTAGAAGCATATAACGGACTTCAACATCCGACTTATATCGGGAACTGTAATCTTGCTCCTTTGGCAGAATTAAATAAAGATCAAAAAGCAGAAATAGATCAGATTATTGCTGATATGAAAGAACAAGGGTACGACACCAATATTGAAAAATGTTTTGATGAAGACGGTAACTATTTAGGTGGTATTTATTCGTTTAAACTAAACGGTGTTACTTATTATACAACTTATGAGGATTTAGCGACTTCATATAACAGCGGTACAGGTCCTAATAATATTGATGGTCAAACCAAATTACCATACTATAATGCAAGTTATATAGATACAAAAATTGAAGAAACTGAAAAAGCGCTTGTCGAGACAGATGGTCAAGGCAGATTCACAAGTATAAGATTTGAAGATGATTCTGTTGTTTATACTTTGAATATGGGTACTGAAACCGATGAAGCTGCTTATCAGGACGCAATGAACCAGTATTATTACGATAATGCTGTATATGACAAAACAATTCGTGATATCAATGCTAAGACATCAATAATTCAACAGGAAGACCAACAGCTTGAATTAAGGTTGAAACAGCTTGATACCGAACAAAGTGCTCTATCTACCGAAATGGAAGCAGTCAAAAAGGTTGTCGACGATAACGTTGAATCATCCTTCAAGACATTCGGCGGCTAGGGGTAAAGGGGTAACCAACCCTCTCGAACCCACCGGTAGTCCGTTCCAAAGGAGCACGGACGGATAATAAAACAAACCGGTAGTATGGCGGAATGTGCTCCGCCCAAAAGTTGAAAAAGCGGGTGGGCACCTCACCCCAACCCTCTCCTCAAGGAGAGGGAGGAGCGTAAAATGGCATATAAGAATGATGGATACTTAGTAATAGCGAATAGATACGGATCGGCTTCGGGCGATGCGAAAGCTATGCTGTATGAAACTTATGACAGATTGAGAGATTTGACTGTTTCGGGTTCGGCTTCATCAGGAACTGGTTTTGAAGCAGCAGGCGGTTTCTTGTACCAACTGGCAAGCTTATTTGCTCCATCAGCTTTTATGACTACATTAGGCGGTACAACCGCAATGAATATCCCGGGTACTTCTTACTGGTCACAATACACAGGCGGTAATGGCGGATTAACAGGAAACTATTCATCTTTTGGTGTTAACAGTTTAGGTCATTATTCAGGATTCCCGAGCGGTTATGCTTCAAGATTAAGCGGTTATACTACAGGCGGTGCAGCAGGTTTAGGCGGTAGTTTAATGTACGGTTACGGCTCATCAAGCGGTTCGCCGACAGGTTTTGCATCAGGAATCGGAAGTATTGCAGATATTGCAAGTACGGCAGCTTATGGTATAGGGACTGCTAACGGTTATGGAATCGGTGCTTCAAATATATTGATGCCTCTTGCCGGTATTGTTTCGGGTTGGGGCGGTATTATGACCGCGGCAGCTCCTTATTTGGGTGAATTCGGTTTGCCTGCGGTTGTTATGGGTAACTTAATGCAAGGTACAACATCAGCTGCACTTTCTGCTTATCAGTCAGTATCTCAGAATGTTTTATCAAACGCTGATACAATACTTTCACAAAAAGTTGCGAACATAGAAACCGTATGTAAAATGCTTGATACACAATCAGATATTGTAAGAAAAATGCTTAAAGACGAACTTGAAGGCAATAGTAAGGAAATTGATAACTTGTAGTGGTTGAATAACTATGCAGCATAGAACTTTTTTTAGAATAATGATGGATAATTTATTCGTAAACAATGCTTTGTGCAAGGCATTGGCTTCTCTGGTAAATTTTTGTAACGAACAGAGCTATTTTTCTCAAAAAAGATTAAAGTTTTTGGAAAAAATGCCGTTAACATATAAAGAGCAAGATAGTGTTTACAAAACCAGGTTTATTTTCAACAGTACACAAACTTCCGGGAGAAGCTTTAAATAGCATGTTAACAAATGTAACAAAAAGATTTAGAATACAGCAATTAAACGGATTTACATGTTTTATAATACATGTAGACTCTAATTGTGTAGGAGAACGTACCTATGCGTGAAGAGCTGCAAGATACATTCAAACGGTTCACAAACTTTATGAACTTTGCTCAATCGTTTTTCAGACGGAATAACCCGTTCAAAGCACTGCTCATGAGTTTGCTGGGAAGCCTAAAGGACATGCTTACCATCAGGCAAAAACTAAAAATGGCGAAGTACCGTGTAAATTACCATAAGCATCAGCTCTACAAAATGGAAAGCTTAATTGCAGAAAGTAACGAACACACATTCCTGAAAGGCAAGAACCTGAACGAACAAAGATAAAGACCGGAAGGACAAGTGTTATGGGATTAATTACGTCAACTTTCAGAATGATGTACCTGACAGCGTACCAGATGACGTTGGAAACAAAAATCCAGTGGATTGCAACTGCAAAGATGGAACTTGTTGCTTCTTCGGATGAAATTCTTTCATTAGGAAACGACTTGGACCCTGAAAACCCTGCCGTCAAACAGCTGGAAGCCCGACGAGATAAGTTATCACAGTTGGAAAAACGACTTGATTTACAGATGCAGGAATATCAGAGCAGATTGAGTATGGTTAAAGCCGAACTTGATTCTTGTAAGGGTGCGGTTGATAGTGCAATTTCAAGGTCTTTCTCATATCAACTGTAGGTGAAAAATGAAACTTGATGCAATTAAACTATATAAGATTGAGCAAAACAGATTTAATAATATAACTCCAATAAAAAATTCTATTGATTCTGAGCCAGTGAACTCTGAAGCTCCTGCAAAACAGGCAGTTTATGCTTCACATTTAGGGTTTAAGGGCGGGAAACAACTTTCTGCTTTAATGAATGATTATAAATGGTTTGTCTCACATGATAAACTTCCTGCAATAGAATCTTTTCTTAAGTTAGATGCGCCTGCTGAGAATATGGAATCTTTATTCAGACTTATTCTTGCGGATGAATCTGCTAGCTATGATTTTTTGGATAGCATTATTTCCCAGCCGCGTAAGATTAAGCATTATGCGCAGGATTTGAGAGCAAAATTGCCACAGAATACGGATATATTTAATATTTTTGCTTTTGGTAATCCATATAAAGCTGCGCATGAAAATTATATAGCAACAAGAGTTAGAAATGCTTCATCTGTTTCAGAATTATTAAAGATTCGTCCTGATTGGGATGAAAGAATTTTATTGGAAAAGCATCGCGAGTTGTATCATAATGATGATTTTGAGCTCGGAATTGTGCCTGATAGTATTGGCAGAGATAATTATCAAGCAATAGTCGGTTATTTACGTAACTTCACCGATGTGGGATTTAAAACAAAAAAAGCTATATCTGATTTGAATATTAATGGTCAGATTTTTAAGTTTGAAAATTTTATTGACGGTAAATCCGATAAAAATGTATTTAAAATAACAACACCAAGTGGTGAGTCTTTTATTCTTAAAATGGCGAATCCTGAAGCGCGCGGATTGAATAAACCATTTGCTCTGGGTACGTTAGCAATGATTGATACATATCTTGCAAGGAATAATTGCAGAAATTCTGCACCTATCAGATATTATCATCATGATTCTAACACTGCTTTGTATGATTTTATAGAACATAATACCGCTGATTCAAAGCTTAATCAATTACATGAATTTGTTATAAATATGCCTGATTTTGCTGACTTAGGGTTAAGACAAAATGATACTGTTGGAGCCAATAATTATTTCAAACTGGAAGAGAATCAAAAGGCTATGCAGCATACTTATGATTTTCAATATGGGGTAGACCACAATGAACTTATTTCGGTTGATAATGACCATGTGACTTATGATCAGCCATTGTGTCCTGTGGATTATAATTTTAATAAACCATTGCCTTGTGAAATGCAGATGTTTTTCTAGGCATGAATTATTTTATCTACAGGGATATCAAAACTTTCGGGATAAACGGTTTCTACAATTAATTGTGATGGGATGCAGACGATTTTTGTAGAAGGTTTGTTTGCTAAAAATCTGTCGTAGAACCCTCCGCCATAGCCTAATCTGTAATTGTTTTTATCAACGGCAAGAGCAGGAACTACAATGAGGTCAATGGATCTATTTGAGGGCTCTGTTAGAGGCTCCTTTGTTTTAAAACAGGATTCACACAGTTCATCTTCTTTACAGTAAGGACAGCAGAGCAGGTCTTGACCTTCTATTTTGGGGAGGTAGAAATTTTTAGAGTCATTAAGCAGTGGAAGCAGGTTAACTTCATCTTCTTTCGGGTAAAAAATCATTACGTTTTTGGCTTGTTTGTATTCTTCTGTTTGACGCAATTTCTCCACAAGCTTTTTGCTAACAGCTTGCATATCAAGCTTTTTTCGTTCTTCTTTTGCCCATATTCTTAAATTTCTTTTAGCTGACGCATCTTGTCCTTCTCCCTCGACGGGAGAAGGTGGACGGAGTCCGGATGAGGGTGTCATCTCCAATTTTATCTTCAAATCTTCCAAAACACTCAGCAAATTTTTCAAAACATCCGTATTATAATATCGAATAACCTTAAAACCTTCTGAATTCAAGTACTCTGTTCTTTTTCTATCATACTCGATTTTTTCAGGTGCTAAATGTTGCCCGCCATCAAGTTCAATTACAATTTTTTTATCATAACAAACAAAATCAACTATATAATAATCTATTTGGGCTTGACGTCGAAATTTGTTATCAAAAAAACGACGATTTCGTAAGAAATGCCAAAGAACTTGTTCAGCATCTGTCATGTTTTTACGTAATGTTTTGATATATTGTTTATACATGATTTGGCACCCTCATCCGGACTCCGTCCACCTTCTCCCGTCGAGGGAGAAGGACAAGACGCGTTACACAATAGCTCCGTGCGATGCGTCTTGTACGGTTCTTGCGTATTTTGCAAGATAGCCTGATTTAACTTTGCATTCTTTTGGTTTGAAGTTTTTGCGTCGTTCTTCCAGAACCGAATCTTCAACTTTGAGCTTAAGCGCACGTTTGTTGATATCAATTTCTATAATATCGCCATCTTCAATAAGTCCGATTACGCCGCCATCTGCTGCTTCAGGACAGATGTGTCCAACGCAGATTCCGCGAGTTCCGCCTGAAAATCTTCCGTCAGTAATCAATGCTGCTTTTGTTCCTAAACCTTTTCCGACAAGGAGTGATGTTGGAGCAAGCATTTCTCTCATTCCCGGGCCGCCTTTAGGACCTTCGTAACGGATAACAATTACGTCACCTTCTTTGATTAAATTGTTTTCCAGAGCTGACATTGCTTCTTCTTCCGAATCAAAAACTTTCGCTTTACCTGTGAACTCATAACAGCTTTCATCAACGGCTGAAATCTTAATAACAGAACCGTTTGGTGCGATATTCCCGCGTAGAACTCCAAGTCCCGGTTTTGTGGTAAACGGTTCGTTATAATTATGGATTACAGAGCTGTCTGTGTAAGCATCCTTGACAAGTTCACTTGTTGCTTGAAGAGTTACACCTGTAGAGTCTTTAAACATCGGTAAATCCCTTAGTAATACTTTTAAAAGCGCATTTATCCCGCCTGCCTGATAGAATCCGCTCATAGTAATTTGGGAAGAAGGTTCCAGTTTAACAATTTGATGGATTTTTCCTGAAAGTTCTTCAAAATCCGTAAGGCTGACATCTATTCCAGCTGCGTTTGCCAGTGCAAGGATATGTAAGAATGAATTTGTTGAACCGCCTAGGGCTAAGTCTGCAATAATAGCATTTCTTAGAGAGTCTTTTGTAATAATATCAAGCGGTTTTTTATCTTGCTTAACGAGTTCAACTATCTGCATTCCGCTTTCAAATGCAATTCTTCGTTTGTGAGAAGAAACAGCTGCGGATGTTGCACAGAAAGGAAGACTCATTCCCATAACTTCCGTTAAACAAGCCATTGTGTTAGCGGTGTAAAGTCCCTGACAAGAGCCTGCTGACGGACAGGAAGCTTCTTCAAGCTCGATTAAGCGCTGTTCATCGATTATACCGTCACGGTATTTCCCGATTGCTTCAAATGCACCTTTAATCATTGTAAGTTTTTCGCATTTGCTTTCACCATCAAGCATAGGGCCTGCGGTTACAATGATTGATGGGATATTTAATCTTGCTGCTGCGATAAGCATTGCAGGTGTGATTTTGTCGCAATTAGAAAGAAGCACAAGACCATCCAATTGGTGAGAATTAGCAACAGTTTCAATGCAGTCCGCAATAAGGTCACGTGAAGGCAGTGAGTATCTCATTCCGTCGTGCCCCATTGCGATTCCGTCACATACGGCAGGCACTCCGAAGATAAAGGCTTGTCCGCCACCGGTGTGAATACCTTTTTCAATCTGTCGTTCCAAATCGCGCATTCCGATATGTCCGGGAACTAAATCCGAAAACGAGCTGGCAATACCGATAAACGGTCTGTCCATATTCTTTTTGCTAACACCTGTTGCCATTAAAAGGCTTCTGTGTGGTGTGCGTGCTATCCCTTTTTTTATACTGTCACTTCTCATTGTCATGTCCTCGCTAAAAAGATTTTATCATAACAAAAATTAGACAACAAACTTGTCGAAGCCAAACCGCGTGAACCCGCTGTTAGTCTGTTCCAAAGGAGCACGGACGCGCTAATAATATCCATTGGTAGTTGTTATGGAATGTGCTCCGCCCCTTATTGTAAAAAAGAACTATACTGATTTTGGAACTTAGAGATAAGCA
>JAAGKN010000494.1_pt1 | contig 89236 bp, 76 predicted proteins | sample 6206371 | NCBI WGS metagenome assembly JAAGKN01 (sample SAMN11533720, study PRJNA540317) | gut metagenome | isolation source: fecal pellets from male and female animal of same cohort | host: Peromyscus leucopus | place: USA:CA | collected 2017 | reverse complement strand
TTCGGATTTCTCTCTATTGCCTAAGCAAATAAAAATCAAACTTGCTTAATACTTAGTACGAGGTAATCATGAAAAAAATGATGAAATTCACAGCAGTCGTTCTTAGTCTGGCTGTGGTTGGAGTAACGGCATTTGTCGGTTCAATTCATATGAGGGGTAATTTTGACGATTATATACTGCCAAAGGGATTTGAAGAATCCATCAGCGCAGCGGATACATCACGTGATTCTGACACCTACACAAGAATTATGAGTGCTAATCTTCTGGTAAACTATGAAAGCTGGGGCGGAACAGATGCACGTAAAAGAGCAAAAATGTTTTTCAATGTGCTTGATGCGTACCAGCCTGATGTTATAGCAATACAAGAAATGAGCGACCAGTGGTACTGCTGTATTACAAAAAACAGAGGCAGCTATCAGCTTGTATACCCTGTTTCCTCAGGTGCTATGTTTCATATGACAGGCTTGATGTATAATTCAGACACTGTTACCCTTGTTGATCACGGACGTATGGAATATACACAGGGCGACAATCCAAGACTCCGCAGAATTGTATGGGGACTTTTCGAGGACAACAGCACAAAAAAGCGTTATGTTGTAACCTCCACCCACCTTGACCTTATACGTGAGGGGCAGGAAAAGGAGGAGTTGAGCGTAATGAACACACAGGCAGAGGAACAAATTAAACTTACCAATGAACTGGCTGAACGCTTTGACTGTCCTGTATTCTCCGCAGGTGATTTCAACGCAATGGACGACGGTGGCTACGATGACAAATATTATGCACCCACTGTTTACAATAAGCTTGCAAAGGAGCTTACAGACACCAAGTATATCGCACAGACGAAAACGGACGGTAATGAACGCAAGGTCGAAAAGCCTACATTTGACCACATATTTTTAAAAGGCAATGAAACCGTGAACAGATACGCTATTCTTTCTGACGAGGTAATGCTTCAGATGAGTGACCACTATCCGATATTTGCAGATATTTCCGACTGATTATCACACAACAAAAATCCCCTGCGGAAGTTTTGAAACTCCGCAGAGGATTTTTTTACTTTATCTTTTCATAGCATTGTATGATGTGAGGAGTGCCTCCTCGCTGATATCACAGCCAAACTCATAAAGAGGTACCTTTGCAAATATCTGCTCCAGCACATCAAAAAGGTTATCCATTCGCCGGGCATTCAGCTTTCGTACCGTCTGTGAAAAGATATTGAATACTGCCTTGCCTGTATCAGCCTTTTTAATCCAGTTATTTTCACTGCGTTCCAGAAAGCATATTCCTGCGAGAGGAACTACCTTCGGTGTGGAATAGTCATACTTACCGCTCCAGGGAGTACCACAGGCATAAACCCTGCCGTCAATCAGTCTGATTGCAGGCTTGTCATCATTGAGCATATAAGCACGACCACCGAAATGCTTAAGCCATAGCTGAGTATGCGTAGACTTGCCTGTTCCGCTGTCAGCAGAAAAAGCATACGCCATATCATCAACAACAATACAGGAGGAATGAAGAAGTATGCCGTCAAAATTCAAAAGCTCTGTATAAAAATCCGAGCCTGTTATCATATATTCCCAGTCGTCCTGTACAAGCTCAGGATGCTCCGCCATTGCACTGAGGACTCTTTTCTCATCTACATCAACAGTAATGTCAATATGCTGATTTTCATCCTGATTATCGGACAGATACGGCATTGCCTGTTTTGCCGTTCTGCCCTTAGGATTCACTATATTTACCTTTAATCCCGCAATATCATAAATAGCCATAAATTCACCTTTAGTTCGTTCTTCGCAACTTTTAGTATAAACTATACAGAAAGATTTAGCAAGGGTAATTATTATGTGAAACAGACATTTGAAAATATTTCCTATTGACATTTATGCCGTTTTGATATATTATAGAACATATGTTCTATATAGTAAAAAGGTGATACAAATGGAAAGAGAAATACTGCACGTTGACTGCAATAAATTCTATGCAAGCGTTGAATGTTATCTGCACCCTGAGTTAAGGGATAAGCCTGTGGCTGTGGGCGGAAGCGAGGAATCAAGACACGGTATAATCCTTACAAAAAATGAAATCGCATCAAAATACGGCTTGACAGTTGGCGAGCCATTATGGAAGGCACGTCAGAAATGCCCTGATTTGATCATCGTTCCGCCCAATTTTCCTGTGTATATTGAATTTTCGCAGAGAGTAAGAAAAATACTGGAGGACTATACGGATTTAATTGAGCCCTTCGGACTGGATGAATCCTGGCTTGATGTGACAGGAGATTGGAATAAAACAGGCTACGAAATTGCACAGGAGATAAGACAGAGGGTTAAGGACGAAATAGGTATAACTGTCAGTATCGGTCTCAGCTTCAACAAAATTTTTGCCAAGCTCGGATCGGACTATAAAAAGCCTGACGCAGTAACTGTGATAAGCAAAGAAAACTATAAGGATATCGTATGGAAGCTGCCCTGCAGCGATATGCTTATGATTGGCAAGGCGACCACAAAAAAATTAAACACCTATGGTATTTATACCATAGGTGATGTGGCAAATGCTGACGATAAATTCATGAAAAATATTTTTGGCAAAAACGGTCAGATGCTCCAGCGGTTTGCACGCGGTGAGGACTACTCCCCTGTCAGACATATGGATCTGGCAAGAGATATCAAGAGTATCGGCAATTCCACAACCACACCGAGAGATCTGAAGAATAATGAGGATGCAAAAATCATTTTCACTGTACTGGCGGAGAGTGTAGCAAGGCGAATGAGAAAGCATAATCTGAAGGGCGTTACCCTTACAATATCCGTAAGGGACAACGAACTGAACACCTTCACAAGGCAATGCAAAATACCTGCTCCCACAAATGTAAGCACCGAGCTTATCAAGTACGCAATGACACTTTTTACGGCAAATTACAGCTGGGATAAGCCCATACGCAGCTTAGGGCTGAGTGTTACCGACTTTGACTATGACGGTGTTTTGCAGTTTGACTTATCAGGCTCCGTTCAGAAAAGAGAAAAGCTGGAAAAGCTTGAAACAGCAGTAGATAAGCTCAAGGACAGATACGGCAGCTTCTGCGTACAGAAAGCAACCTCACTTTATGATGAAGAGCTGTCACATTTCAGTCCCTTTGAAAAGCATATTATTCATCCGGTTTGTATATAAAAATGCATACGAAACGGCTTACAATATTTGTGTATGCCATTTTATCAGTGGCAGGGATGCGTACAATCTCGGCAATTTCCATCACAGCCTTTTTTATCATTTCTGTTGTGATGATGGTGATTCTTTTCATGATGTTTTTCGTGATGATGCCCTTTGTGGTGCTCCATATGATGATTATGGTGTTTCCTTTTATCAGCAGAGAGCTTTTCCCTTTCACAATGGCTGTTTTCAGTAAGCGAGAGCAGTACCGCTTTATTCACTTTTCGCATTAATACATATGCAATAATCAGCGTAACAATCTCTGCTATAGGGAATGTAGTCCATATAAGCCAATTGCTTGCTTTTGAATCCGATACAAGCTTGGCAAAAGCCCACGCAACAGGAAGCACGAAAACAAGCTGTCGTCCAAGTGAAACCACTAAGGATTCAATACCTCTGTTCAGTGCCTGGAAAACGCCTTGAAGTGCAATATTGATTCCTGCAAATATAAAGCTGATTGTTATAATGTGCATAGCACTTATAAACACTGTTTCTGTTTCGCCTGACAAACTGAATACTTTTGCAAACGGCTGAGCAAATATTTCAACAACAACTGTTCCTATCAGCATAATGATTGACGTATACAACACGCCGTATTTTATGCCGTCCTTTATACGTTTCCTGTTTTTCATACCATATGAAAAAGATACAATCGGCGTAATCGCATCACGCAGACCAAATGCCGTAAACAGGACAAACTGCTGAATTTTATAGAACAAGCCATATGCAGTAACCAAAGATTCACTTACGGAAACCAAAATGATATTCAGTCCGTAGGTCATAACAGACATTAGTGCCTGTGCAATAATGGCAGGCAAACCGACAGAATATATATCCTTAATCACTTTCGCAGACGGCTTTAGATAGGATAGCTTTTTTGAAATATTTTTATTGACTTTAAAATGGAATAAAAGAGCCAGAAGCCAGGACGCACACTGACCGATAACGGTTGCAAGTGCCGCACCCTTTACTCCCATTTCAGGGAAACCAAGCAATCCGTAAATCATAATAGGATCCAGAACAATATTTATAACCGCACCTGCAATCATTGCAACAGTGGATTGCATGGAATGCCCTGTTGCCTGCAGCAGCTTTTCATATATTCCGAAAAAGATGATACCCGGTGAAGCAATACAGCAGATTGAAAGATAGCTCACAGCCATATCATAAATCGTTTGATTTTCTGTCTGCGTTGCTATATAAAATTTCACACCGAAAATGCAAAACAATAAAAACACCAGGTAAATGATAATTGCTAAAAACTGAGCATTGCCTGCTACTTTGCTTGCCCTCTCCTTATCACCTAAACCTAAATTCTTTGCTACAAGAACATTCGTACCGATTCCGGTTCCTATTGCAATTGCAACCATAAGCATCTGAAACGGAAAAGCCAGTGTTAAAGCATTCAGTGCATTTTCACCGTCCTGTGCCATATTTGAAATAAATGCACTGTCAACAATATTATAAAGTGCCTGCAAAACCATAGATATAATCATAGGAACGCCCATTGACAGCATTAATTTTTTAACAGGCATAACCGCCATTTTTTCATCTTTCTTGTCCATAACTACCTCCTAAAAACAAAAAATGTGCAGCCACTGCCGATTGGAATTACGCAGTAAGCTACACATCTTGCTAATATTATACCGTTTTAAAAATGAATGTCAAAGGCAATTTTGCACAAATTTGCATGATACTTTTCAATGATTATTCAGCAAAGTATTTAATCATGAAATCAATCATAAAATTATTTATTTGCAATAAAGAATAATCTCGGAAAGCGGAAAATCACCTCGCCGTTTTTTTGAACAGGATAAGCCTTTTTCACCTCTTCAAAAACAGCATTTTCAAACTCTGTCTTTTTATCATCCGCCAAAACATCCAAATAAGGCTTCAGACCTGTTGAGCGGTACCATTCAATGATGCTTCGCTGAGACGGCATACGGTGAAAATAGACAGTGTGCCACATTGAAAAATCAGAAGAAATGTCTGAAAGCAAGTCAAAATATTCCTCTTCCCTAAGGATATTGAACACCTTTTCAAAGGGAATAAAAGTTTTCCATTCCTTTCTTGATGCAACCTCATCCACAATTTTATGCATAGGCTGATTAAATTGAAATGGTACCTGCACCGCCATAACGCCTTTATCATTCAGTATATGCATCATATCTGCGAGCAGCTTTTTATGATTCGGTATCCACTGAATACAGGCATTTGAAAACACTATATCAAATTTGCCCTCTAATTTATCAAAATCCTTTGATGCATCAAAAAGCATAAAATCAAGCTCAGGGTAATCCGTCTTAGCCTTTTCAATCATATTGGGTGAAAAGTCCACGCCGAGAATATATGCATCAGGAAAACGCTTTTTTAATACTGCCGTACTGTTTCCAGGACCGCATCCGATATCAAGAATACGCTGTGGATTTTCAACATCAATTCTATTCACCAGATCAATTGACGGCTGAGTACGTTCTTTTTTGAATTTTAAATATTGTTCTGAGTTCCAATCGCTCATAAAACTCAATCCTTTCTAAAAAATCAGCCGAAGGTTATCAAACAACCTTCGGCTTTCATAATACAGATTATAATAATGATGCTACCATATCACCCATCTGTGATGTGTTTACGGTTTCAAGTCCGTTCTCTGCAATATCAGGTGTTCTCACCTTAGTAAGAGCAGTATCAACTGCCTTTTCAATTGCATCGGCAGTTTCACTTTCACCAAGTGAATATCTGAGCATCATTGCACCTGAAAGAATGGTAGCAAGCGGATTCGCCTTGCCCTGTCCTGCAATATCAGGCGCAGAACCGTGAATCGGTTCATACATACCGAATGTACCCTCAGCAAGAGATGCAGATGCAAGCATACCGATTGAACCCGAAATCATAGATGCCTCATCGGATAAAATATCACCGAAAATATTTGATGTTACAATTGTATCAAACTGATTTGGATTGCGGACAAGCTGCATTGCACAGTTGTCAACATACATATAAGAAATCTCAACCTCCGGATAATCCTTTCCTACTTCCTCCATAACCTTTCTCCAGAGCTTGGAAGAATCAAGCACATTAGCCTTATCAACACAGGTAAGCTTTTTATTACGCTTCATAGCATATTCAAAGCCTGCCTTGACAATACGCTTGATTTCAGGATAAGTGTAACGCTCGGTATCATACGCACCGACAACGCCATTCTCCTCATATGTTCCTCTGTCACCGAAATAGATACCGCCTGTAAGCTCACGTACAATGAGAATATCAAGCTCATCACCGATAATCTCAGGCTTAAGAGGAGATGCTGATTTCAGCGGAGCAAAAATCTTTGCAGGGCGAAGATTTGCAAACAAGCCAAGTGACTCACGGATTGCAAGGAGTCCCTTTTCAGGTCTGATTTCGCTTGGAAGTGTATCCCACTTAGGACCGCCTACTGAACCTAAAAGCACAGCATCTGCTGCCTTGCAGGAAGTCTCTGTCTGCTCAGGATAAGGCTTGCCGTATTCATCAATAGCGGCACCGCCTAAAAGCTGGTAATCATAGTCAAGAGAAAAGCCGAATTTCTCCCCTGCCTTATCCAGTACCTTAATACACTCATCCACGATTTCAGGACCGATTCCGTCACCCTTTAAAACTGTAATTTTATAATTATTCATAATAATTTGTCCTCCTGTATATATCAGCAAACATCGAAAATGCCCGGCATTGTGTCGTCACGCATTGTGTCAGCCTGGTCACGGTTGATTGCACAAACAATACCCTTCATTGATGCATAACTGATATTATGGCTTACACCGATACCAAACACATCCTTACCCTGCGGGTTCTTAAGATGAATATAGCTGATAGCCTTTGAGTCAGAACCGACAGCAATAGCATGCTCACTGTAATCCACAAACTCATAGCCTGTAAGTCCTACCTTATTCATTGCCTGGCAAAATGCACCGATAGGACCTGAGCCTGTACCCTCAATTTTAACAGGTGCATTATCCTTGTACTTAATCTCACCTGTGAAATGAACGGAAGTTAAATAATCAGCCTCGTTCTTTTCCTCGCTGATTTTATAATTGAGAAGTCTGTAAGGACCGCATACATTTCTATATTCCTTCTGGAACAGGTCGAAAATTTCAGATGTTTTAAGTTCCTTTCCCTTTTCGTCACAAGCTTTCTGCACTACCGCTCCGAATTCAGGATGCATAGCCTTCGGCATCTTGATACCGTACTCATTAGCAAGGATATAAGCTGTACCACCCTTACCGCTCTGTGAATTGATACGGATAATCGGCTCATACTCTCTACCTACATCAGCAGGGTCGATAGGAAGGTAAGGCACCTCCCACATATCTGTTCCACTTTCATCCATATACATTTTGCCCTTATTGATAGCATCTTGATGTGAGCCGGAAAATGCAGTAAACACAAGCTCACCTGCATATGGGTGACGAGGAGGAACAGTCATTTTCGTTGTTCTTTCATAAACCTCTTTTATCTTATTGATATCATGGAAATCAAGCTCAGGATCAACGCCCTGTGTCCACATATTAAGCGCAAGGGTAACGATATCCACATTACCTGTTCTTTCACCATTACCGAAGAGTGTGCCTTCAACTCTGTCAGCGCCGGCAAGAAGAGCAAGCTCAGCAGCAGCTACGCCTGTACCTCTGTCGTTATGAGGATGAAGAGAAATAATAGCCGTGTCACGATTAGGAAGCTTACGGCAGAAATACTCAATCTGATCTGCATAACCGTTAGGCGTTGAGCCCTCAACAGTTGAAGGCAGATTAAGGATAATCGGATTTTCCTTAGTAATATGGAGCTCCTCCATAACCTGGCGGCAAATCTCAACTGCATTATCCATTTCTGTTCCTGTAAAGCTTTCAGGGCTGTACTCAAAACGGATATTTGTTTCAGGATTTGTTTTCTTCTGCTCTTCAGTCAGTTCATATATGAGCTTTGCACCCTTAACTGCAATATCAATTACACCCTGCATATCGGTCTTGAAAACAACCTTACGCTGAAGGGTTGAGGTTGAATTATAAAAATGCACAATTACATTTTTAGCACCCTTAATAGCCTCAAAGGTTTTCTTGATAAGATGCTCTCTCGCCTGAACAAGCACCTGAATGGTTACATCATCAGGAATATAGCCGCCATCAATCAATGTTCTGAGAATTTCATACTCTGTTTCACTGGCAGACGGAAATCCGACCTCAATTTCCTTAACACCGATATTAACAAGTGTTGTGAAAAGCTCAAGCTTCTCCTGTAAATTCATCGGATCAACAAGTGCCTGATTACCGTCACGCATATCAACCGAGCACCATACAGGTGCCTTTGTGATTGTATTGTTCGGCCAAGTACGGTCCGGAATGTTTATCGGTTTGAATCCGACATATTTTTCATACCCTTTTTTCATAATAATCAATCTCCTTTCAAATTTGCACAGGAGCAAAAAATAAGCCCCTATACACAGTTGTATAGGGACGTAATGATTTACGTGGTACCACCCTATTTCAGCAGATATAAAACCTGCCCTTTAGCATCAATCAATGCCTTTGCCGATAACGCCGCAACACGGCTGTTCCTATTCATTTCTATTCAGAACAGCAACTCTGCAGAGAGCTATACACCAAATAACCTGTATTGACTCACACCGGCCGTCAACTCTCTTAAACGAAATTACAAGGTCTTTTTCTGCTTCACAGTTTTTACTTGGGTACTATTTAATTGTAATGATATTATAACAAATTAAAAATATTTGTCAAGTAGATTAGCTGTTGTTTTATATAAATACAATTACAAAGGCAGGATTTCCAGGGAAATCCTGCCTTTGCTGAGGTAGAAACAGTAAAAACTGATTTCTGTATTAAAATAAACTCATTTCAATTATTCAGCAGCTTCGCTGCTCTTTCTCTTCTTGTATGCAACGAAAGACACTGCGATTGCTGCAGCAAGTACAACATATACTGCACCAATTACATATGCAGATTCTTCTCCGCCTGTCTTAGGAATCAGAGGATTCTTAAGAAGCTTTTTATTGGCAGATGAGTTGTTTGCGTCGGCGGAGTTTGAAGAGCCGTTATTGTTCTTCTTTCCACCAAGTCCAAAGAGGTCTTTAAGCTTATCAAAAATAGCAAGTGAACCTGAACCGCTGCTATTGCTGATTGAATTCGTATTATCATCATCTGCCGGCTCATCAGGGTCTGCAGGCTTAACAGGCTTATCAATCGGATCGCCCTTAGTCTCACCAAGAAGGTCAAGAATCTCTCCATAAGTGTCGACTTTGCCTATCTGTGCCCAAACATCAGTATAATTTGTAACCATTGATGCAAGACCGCCGAGATTATCCGTAACAAGCTTTCTCACAGCTGCATATACATCCTTATCAGCAAATACTACATCATAAATGTAATAGAAAATTGTTGAGAAAGCAGAATCTACATCACCATTTCTAAGGATGAAATACTTGTTGAAATCAGATGAGCTTTCAACAACCTGAAGTGTACAGCAGTTCGCAAGTTTAGTCCAGTTAATCGGAGGAAGTGTAATTGTAAGCGGTGAGCCTGTAAGACCTGAAAGGTCGATAGGCTGAGAAATCATATTATTGATTGTCTGCTTGGATACATCAAGGCCACCAAGCATATCACTCAACAAACCAAAGGACTTAGCTGCCTCTTTAAGTGCGTTGTTAATCATATCCTTATCAATAATATATGCAATACGAGGAAGAACTTTAATCAGTCCGTTAAGCGGATCCGGTGACACCACATCAACAACATCTGTAAAGAGATGGTCAATAACCGGCTTTAAGAACTGATCAGCAGCAACATAGGCGCCTTTATCTTCTCTTACCTTTTCATAATTTGCTTTATATTCTGCCTGTGTAGGAAGTCCAACCATTCCCAGCTGCTCAAGAAGAGGAATAAGGGATGCGTAAACACCTGTCTGGTATTTGCCATCTGATGTCATATAATCAAACATCTTGATATTTACATCAACATTCATAAGTCCCATTGCTTTGATTTTTCCATCAGGAGCAAGGAGGGTTGTGATAGGGCGAAGAACTGCAAGGAGAGCATCTGCAAAGCCCTCACGGTTTCCCGCTTTGAATCCAAAATCTTCAGCCGTAAATGTGACATTTGCAAGGTTAACAACCTTTTCAGTAGCATCCTTACCTTCTACTGCCTTAATCTTAGCAATTGCACCTGCATACTTGTCGCCGTCTGCTGCAAGAAAATCAGCAAGCTTATCAGTTGTTACAATCCAACTGATAATTTGACCGAGCTTGAACTTCATCTTCGTGCCCATAGCATCTACTTCAATTTCGCTTTGATCCTGAATCAGAGTAGCATAAAGGTCAAAAATAGCCTCAATGATTGACGGCTGATACAGATTATCTTTAAGTACATTATCCAAACCGTTTGAAAGGTCTATATCCTTTGCAACCAATGGAATCAGTGTGTTAGCAACAAGATTCCAGAGCTCATCAACAGCACTCTGAATACCGCCTGTTGTCCAAGCAACCTCACTGTTTTCAGGACGAACGAATGGAGTTGTCTGGAATTTTGCAAGCTCACTTGCATAATTATTCATATCCATAATAGGATTCTGAATCAGAACATATTTATCATAAAGCTCTGATGGAATTGTAGACTTAAACTCATCCATAAGCTTATATTTAGCATAAGCCTCATTCTGAACAGCAACTGTGATCTTGTTCATATCAACAGCTTTCATAAAGTCATAAAAGCCCTTAGTTGCCACATTGACAAGCTTTTCCTTAACATCTGCAGGAACTTTACCCTGATACTCACCGCTCATAGCGTGGTATTTTTCAATAGCCTCTTTAACAACAGAGTCTGTGAGCTTATTCTCATCAACTTTACTCATAAACTCAACAAAAACATTCAGTCTGTTGTTATTTACCACATTCTGCAAATCATTGACAAGAGCGTTCACATTTTTCTTTGAAAATACAATCTGATTGTCGTAAACCGTGTTAGCATCTACATCTTCATTGTAAGCATCAGAACTGCCCAATTTATAGTTAAGTGATGATGCAACATTGAGATAACTATGCCCCATAATTTTTGAAAGAACAGTGCTTGCAACAGGATTCTCAACTGCCTTGATTGCAGCATCAACTGCATCAATTTCAGCCTCTGTTACCTTTTGTGCATTAAAGTTCTTCATACCTGTCTCATAAGCAAGATTTGCAGCCTTCTTGAAAGAATCTCCGAAAACAGGAGCAAAAAGTTCTATAACCTTTGTATATGCTTCTTGTCCGTAAGGAACACTCTCTGACATAAATTTTGCATTTACATCTTCATATGCAGTTTTATATGTAACAGCACTATGATTAGATTTCCATGCTCTCTTTCCGCTGCTTCCGCTCATAAATGTAGAATAGCTTGGAGCTGAAGGATCATTCTTACCGGCCTTATCCTGATAATAGTTGAAAGCAATTCTGCCGATATTGTCAGTAAGATAGTTGTTATCCGTTGTAGGAGTCATCTGATAGAAATAAAAAGCATCACCATTTGGATAAATAATATTAGCAAACTCTACACCTGCAGGTGTCAGAGTTGAAATGGCATCAACAGTGTTTTCAAAATGTGCATAACCTGCTGTCTTCTTCTGGAAATCGAAAGAAGAATTGAAAAGAACATCATCTACCTTAACATAAATTTTGCTCATAACATCAATTGCCTGCTGCCACTCCTTAGGAAAAGCACCAATCATATCAACAAGTTTATCAATACCTTTTGTGGAACCGTAAACCTTAGCATTTGAACTTGTTAAGTTTGCTTCTTCTCTGCCAACCTTTTCAGCAGCATAGTAGAGATAGAACCCATAGTACGCAACACCAAGATCAATCTTCTCATCGGCACTTAAAGCCTTAAGCTTTGCTGTTGCATTATCAAATGATGTAACGGCACTTTCATAGTTTTTGTTTGTTGGCGAGAATAATGCAGTTCTATAGTTAAAGAACTCATCAATCGCAGTTTTAGCATCAGTAACCGCCTGCACACTTCTTTCTTTAGCCTCGTCAGCAAATGCACTGAAGCCCACTGTTAATGTAGAAAGAAGAATAAGCACAGCTAAAAACAGACTGATAAAACGCTTTCCTTTTCTCATTTAAAACATCTCCTTTACTAAACATACAGTTTGTAAAAAAAATAAAACAAACCGCTTTTTACAAATACGATTCTATCACAACTAAAATAATTGTCAATAGATTATCAAATCTTTCATTTTTATTGTTAATTATTACTATATTTTCAACACGGTTTTTGTGTATTATTTATCAATTTTTAATAACACCGTTGTAATAGTCTGAAATTTTAAAAACAGACCGATATTGGTTTGTTTTTGTTTACTTTTATATTACAATATGTTATAATATACTTATAAAAAAGAATAATGAAAAGAGACCGCACATATGAACCAAAGAGAAAAAAGTATAAACAGCATATATTATATTATCGAATGTGCCATTGAAGAATTTGCTGATAAGGGTGTTAATGTATCACTTAACAATATATGCAGAAAAAACGGTATTTCAAAAGGCAAACTTTACCACCATTTTGCATCAAAAGAAGAATTGCTTTGTGCCTGCGTATGCTATGCACTTGATAATTTAAGTGAGGATATTAATGATTTTGAAATTGACGATTCCTTGAGTATTGAAGAAAATTTTCACAATTATTATAAAGCCCGAATATTATATTGGCACAAATATCCATTGCATCTGACAATATTAAGACTTGCATATGTTCTCAGAAACAGAGAATTCACCGACGAATCCATGATGAAAATAGCACAGCATAAAAAAGGCTGGGACAATGCAATAAAGCATAAGGTGCTGCAGATGATTCATTCAAAAAATTCTAAACTTAAAATAGGTGATGAAAGCTTTGCAGATCTGACAATTCTTTTATATGAAAATACATTTCAGGCTATGGAAAGTAAAGTGGTAAGAGCAGTAGTAAATCACGAAACCGAAAATGCCAAAAAGCTTTCCGACGAACTTTTGAAGCATTACGACACCATTATCTCGACTGTCCTTTATGGCATTTTCGAACAATAATCACACTCCATAAAATATTCATACAGAACAAAAAACCGCAGTATCATTCATGACACTGCGGTTTTCAACTTCCTATTCAGTTTATTCATTTTCATAGGGATACCAATATTCATCATTTGAATACTGATTATCTATACCCATAATATCGCAATATCTCTGAGGATATTTAGGATTACTGTTTTTCACAGCCTTTGAAGTGTTACTGTTTACGCTCTCACCGTTTCTTACAAGCCTTGCAACCACTACAATTCTTGCATCTGCTCTGTAATCGCCTGTATCCATTCCTCTGTAACAGGTTGAAAGGGTGAGTATTTTATCACCACTGTTAACATCAACATCTGTTTTATACAGTGTACGCTTATTCACCTCGCTGATGTAACCATTAAAATTGTCACCGCCGAGATGAGGATAGACATAGTTAAACACATATCCACCGTCCTCATTCTCATCTGCGTTTGTGATAAACACGGCAAAAATCTTCCACTGTCTGTCCTCATAAGCAGTATCAAAAAGAATCACAGGATGCTGCTTATAAAACTCTATATCATCATATTTCACAAGCTCTGAAAACATTGTGGTATCCAGCCAGTTATGGCCGTAGAGGACAGTATTGAAATCCTCTGAAAAAGGATTGCACTCGGTGCTCATATAAATTGCACCGCGCTCCTCCTCTTTTTTATCAAAGTTGTGGGTAAGATAAAACTCATTATCCTCTCCCTGCACAACAGGATAGTCAATATCCGTACCGTCAATTTTAATATATCCTACAAAATCACTGTTCCTGTCAATATAGCTTTGATACTTTGATGTTTCAGATGTACTGACTGTATCAGCATTTTTTGTTGTACTGTATGCATCATCAGCTTTGGAATGAAAATAAAACACTGCAAAAATACATGCAACTATCAGCAAAACAGGTATTATGATTCCGGCTGATTTTTTCATCAAAATATCCTTTCGTGATAAACCGGAATTTTACAGCAAGGAATAGCCATAGCCATTTGCTATTGCGTCTACCCTTTCGCCTGCCCTGCAATGGGGACAATCGTGCGGAGCATACGCCTCATATCCCGGAACATCCTCTTTTGTAAATATTGTATTAACCTCTACACCCTCTACAGAATTCACAGCTGAGAAAACGGATGTAACGCCTGCAACCTTACCGCCGTAATAAGTAACGCTTTCCATTGCTCTTGCAACCGTTTTACCGCTTGTTATACATGAAATCAGAATAACCACATCTCTTCCCTGAATCAATTTTTTAAGATTGTCGCGGAAAATAATATTGCCTGACGCATCATATTCAGGACCTAAAACATAAACGCTGTTATCAGGATTCGGATTAAGCATATTCGGACGTGAAAGCTCGTGTGCAAGATAAGCACCCAGTGCCTGTGTTTCATAAAGGCACAAAACCGTATCAACATTAATATTTCTTTCAGCGTAATACTGTGCCATAAGCATAGCAGCATCCACTGAAGCATTATGATTATGCTTTATATCAGATGTACCAATATAATAATTCAGATGTGATGATGCAGAGATAAAGTGACCCGGCATTGCGTGAATAAACACCCTTTCATCTCTGGATGATGTTATTGTGTAAACAGGCTTATCCATAGTAAAAGCTCCTTATTATATATCTAATATAATAATTTTACATTACTTAAAGCATTTTTTCAACAAATGTATATGTACAAAATAATACGGATTATTTGTACAAAATAGACAAATGGTGAAAATGAACCGGTCAAAGTTCAGTCTGATACATTTTCACATAGGACAAAAGTATTTCTTTTTCATTCACAAGCTCATCACTGATTACCTTTTCAAGAAGAGCATTGAGAATATCCCCTATTTGCTTACCCTTAAAACCCAATGCCTTTATATCATTGCCGTTTATAGTCAGCTCTTTTACGGTAAACGGCTCACCCTCCTCAATGATTTTATTCAGCTCGCTTTGTGTTATATCCAGATTTCTCAGTTCCTGCTCTGTCATCTGAGGATTCTGCGCCAGCTTATCAGCACGCTTTACCTCAATAAGATCACGGAGTCTCTCCTCACCCACTTTGGACAACCACTTTTTAATTTTCTTTCTGTCTGTACCGATATGCATATCGTGTATCGGTACAAGGAACATCACTCTGTCATAAATTTCATTAGGAACCTTAAGCCTTTCCAATACCGTTTTTGCATATTCACCGCTTATTTTCTGATGCCCTTTAAAATGGTCCGTTCCGTTTTCATCAGTGGTTTTTGAATATGCCTTTCCTATATCGTGAAGGAGCATAGTTATTCTGAGCGAAAGGTCCTTAGGTGACTGTTCCACTGCCTTGCAGGTATGCTCCCATACATTATAAATATGCCATTTGGTATTCTGCAAAATATTGAATATCGGCTCAAGCTCCGGGATAATAACAGCAATTACGTCTCTGTATTCAACAAGAACTTGAAACACATTATCGCCCATAAGCAGTTTGGAAAGTTCCGTAAATATACGCTCTGCTGAAACATTTTTCAAAAGCTCTTTATTATTAAAAATAGCTTTTTTCGTTTCAGGCTCAATATCAAATGATAAAACAGCAGCAAATCGGATTGCTCTCATAATCCTGAGCGCATCCTCCTTAAAACGTTTATCTGCATCACCGACTGCACGTATCCTTTTATTTTCTATATCTTCTTTTCCGCCGAATAGGTCAACAAAGCCGCAACTGCGGTTATATGCAATTGCATTTATTGTAAAATCTCTTCTGGACAAATCCTCTTTAATATCTGTAACAAACTCAACATTTTCAGGATGACGGCTGTCCTTATAATCTCCGTCCGTGCGGTAGGTTGTTATTTCAAAATTTTCACCCTCCAGCAGGGCAGTGATCGTGCCGTGCTTAAGTCCGGTTTCAATAAAGCTTATATGCTCCGCCTGCAGTACCTTTTCGGTTTCCTCAGGCTTTGCAGAGGTGGTTATATCCACATCATCACAGGGATTATTCATAATATAATCACGCACACAGCCACCGACAGCAAATGCCTCATAGCCTGCTTTTTCAAGTGAAGAGATAATTCTTTGTGCTCCGTCTGATATTGTCATAATCCCACCTGCCTAAAATTGTTATTTGTATTTTACCATAAACAGCACAATAATACAAATATGAAAAACTTTTTAACTTATCTAATTGCGGCACTGATAGGCGGCTGCGGTTACTGCTTAATTGAAATCATATACAGAGGAAGAACACACTACTCAATGTTCTTTGCAGGAGCAATTGTGCTTACCACGTTTTACTATATCAGTAAAAATTACGAGCTGCCGTTATGGGCAAAATGCCTTGCAGGTATGATTATCATAACAGGAATTGAGCTGGTATTCGGCATCGTATTCAACATCATTTTAAAAGAGCAGGTATGGGATTATTCAAACGTACCGCTGAACTTCTTAGGTCAGATATGTGTACCCTTTTCCCTGATATGGTTTGTCCTTTCAGGGGTTGCCTTCAAGGTGCTTGAAAAGGTATAAATCAGATTTTATATTTATTCAGATACATTTCAAAGGACTGCACAAAGCTCTGATTAGAATTGCTCTTTGCGCCCTTAAGATACCGATGTGTCTGATAACTGCCCTGCGACAACTCAATGATACAAACCGCAAGATTGGAGCAATGGTCCGCAATTCTTTCAAAGGAATTGACAATATCAAAAAACAGCATACCATTCTCAACACTGCATTCATCCTTTTCCATTCTTTTAGCGTGTCTTGACCTTAGCTGTGCCTTCAGGTTATTTATAACCTGTTCAAGAGGTTCAACCGTTGCAGCAAGCTGAGTGTCATCATTAATAAAAGCCGTAACTGCTTTCTCCATAATTTCCTTTACGGCACTGCTCATCACCTTAAGATCAGCATTTGCATCCTCAGAAAAATGTATTTTATCCTTGTGCATCTGCTTTTTAATTTTAAGAATATTTGCGCCGTAATCCCCTATTCTTTCAAAATTACCGATTGCGTGATTGAGCTTTGAAATTTTAACCGAATCATCAACACTCAGGTCCATTGAACTGATTTTAACAAGATAGGTTTCCAGCTCATCCTCAAAGGCATCCAGTCTTTTTTCATTTTCCTTAATCTTTGCCTGCTTGGTATTGGAGTATGCTTTAATAAAATCAATGCAAAGCATAATATTTTCCTTTGCAAGCAGTCCCATTTTATCACATTCTTCCTTAACCTTGTCTATGGCAAAGGATGGGGAAATAAGAAATCTTTCCTCTACGAGAGAAGCCTCTGTTTCCTTATTATTGTCACGCACAATAAGACAAGCAAGTTTTTCAAGCTGTTTACCGAATGGAAAAAGTACAATTGTTGCAAAAACATTGAAAACAGTATGAATAACGGCAATATCAGCTGCACTTACACTATTTTCTATAAACGGCAGTTTAACAATATAATTCACACCGTAAAACAGAATCATGGCAAGTACAACGCCTATTGTGTTGAAAGCAAGATGAACTACTGCTGTTCGTTTTGCATTTTTGCTTGTGCCTGCCGATGAAATCATAGCAGTAATACAAGTGCCTATATTCTGACCTAAAATAATCGGAAAGGCTGATGAAACCGTGATGCCGCCTGTAACAGTCAGTGCCTGCAATATACCTACTGATGCAGATGATGACTGAATCACTGCTGTAAGCAAAGCACCGGCAACAACACCCAAAACAGGATTGGAGAATTTCGTAAGCAATCCTGTAAAAGCAGGAACATCCCTAAGCGGAGCAACTGCACCGCTCATAGCCTCCATACCGAACATTAAAACGGCAAAACCTAAAAGGATAGAACCGACATTTTTCTTTTTCTCACTTTTGCAAAAACTATAAAGTATAATTCCTATGAGTGCCAGAACAGGCGTAAAGGACGATGGCTTAAACAGACTGATAAACACATTTGAGCTTTCGATGCCTGTAAGAGACAATAGCCAGCTTGTAATAGTTGTACCTATATTAGAACCCATTATGATTCCTATAGCCTGACTGAGCGACATAATTTTCGAGTTAACAAAGCCCACAGCCATTACTGTTACTGCAGAAGAGGACTGAATCACAGCAGTAACACCGGCACCCAAAAGCAAGCCTTTTATTCTGTTATTCGTCATCTTTTCCAGTATAGTTTCAAATTTACCGCCGCCGAGCTTTTCAAGAGATGCCCCCATATAATTCATACCGAACAGGAACATAGCAAGTCCACCCACTAAAGTCAAAACATTAAACACATTCATTTTTATCACCTCAGCTGTATATTAACGCGGTACAATTAAATGCTGATTTAGTTTGTGTAAAATTATGGTAAAGTATTCAGTTTGATTAAAACTCTCTTTTTTTATAAACCTGTATTGATATAAGTAAAGATATGCCAATAAGTATCGCCGCTGCTGCTGCAATTAAAAATGAGTATTTGCTCGGCTCAAATTCACTCTCAACAAGCACTCCCTCTGAGCTGTTGAGTGCGGATAGTACATTTATCACAACAGCCATTGTTGAAATGATTATAATATTAATAATTCTTCCCTTTAAGTAGCCGAATCTGAATATAATCGGCAGGACAACTGTCGGTGCTATCGTACCGCAAAACAGCATTATGGATATAAGACTGATCGTATATGAAATACTTAAATTACAAGTAACTGCCAGCACAATGCTTTCAATCAGAACAACGGGCACAATGAATATAATCAAAAGAATATATTTTTCCAGCACAATCTTTGTCCTTCCGATTGGAAGGAGAATTTCGTACTTATTCCATTTGTGAGCTTCATCGTATGCCATTACTGTTATCGGCAGCATTGAGAATATTGCTGCTGAATAATATGCAAAGTACATTGAAGAAGCTTGGGAAACGGCAGATATTATAAAAAATAACAATCCTATAGGCAAAAGCATCAGGCAATGCTTTTTTATCATTATAAAATCTTTAACAAGTAAACCCTTCATCTTTCATACCCTCTTATCATATAAACAAATAAATCCTCAAGATTTATAGGTATCAAATTTATATTTCCTTTTACCGCACTCTTTTTCACAACTGCACTTACACCGTATTCATTTTTTCTGATACCGAGAACAGACGACTGTTCAAAATTGTTTATCTCATCTTCCGTACACTGAATAATGCAGTAGTTATTAAGGAGTTCGTCCTTCTCTTCAAACAGAATTAATTTACCTTTATGCAGAAAGGCTATATAATCACAAAGCTTTTCAAGATCGCTGACGATGTGTGACGAAATCAGAATAGAATGATTTTCATCTCTCGTAAAATCATAGAAGATATCCAATATTTCATCACGCACAACAGGATCAAGTCCGCTGGTTGCCTCGTCAAGAATCAGCAGCTTTGCATTGTGTGAAAGTGCAACGGCAATATACAGCTTCATCTTCATTCCCTTTGAGAAATCCTTTATTTTCTTGTTTAAAGGCAGCGAAAACTTTTTTAGGTAAGAATAGTATTTGCTCTCATTCCAGACAGAATAAACATTTTTAAATACAGCATTGATTTCGTCTGCATTAAAGCTTTCGGGCAGACCGTTCTCCTCCATAACAACGCCGATATCCTCCTTTGACACGGATTTATGATCCTGTCCGAGTATGGAGATACTGCCGCTATCCTTATGAACCATATCAAGAATGAGCTTTATGGTTGTGCTTTTTCCTGCTCCGTTTTCACCGACCAGTCCCAGAATATATCCACCCGGAAATGCCAGATTCAGATTATCTATTTTAAAGCCCTTATAGGATTTGTTTAAATTTGTTATTTCAATCGCATACATTGTTTAATCACCCACCATAATATCAATCATATCAATGATATCCTGCTTACTGAGATTGCAGGACGCTGAAAGCTGAATAATTTTATCTATATAGTCCTCAATTTTCTTAAGATTCTCTTCTCTTAAAAGCTCTGTATTCTTCTGTGCTACAAAGCAGCCTTTTCCTGCAACGGTATAAATAAAACCGTCGTGCTCAAGCTCATCATAGGCACGCTTTGTTGTGATAACGCTTATCCTTAAATCCTTTGCAAGATTTCTTATAGACGGCAGCGGCTCATCTTCACAAAGTGTTGAATTAATAATCTGTGCTTTTATCTGATTATAAATCTGCTCATATATCGGAATTCCGCTTTTATTATCAATAAAGATATGCAAATCATCGCCTCTCTTCTTGTTTACTGTATATCTACAGTATATACAGTTAAAACAGGTTTGTCAATAGAGAATTCAATTTATTTTATGAAAATATCTGACAATATTTTGGACATATTAATAATACAGAAAAATGATAAAGGTGATTTTATATGAAATACGTTTGTGATGTATGCGGCTGGGAATACGATGAAGAAAAGGGATACCCTGAAGGCGGAATTGCTCCCGGTACAAAATGGGAGAACGTTCCTGACGATTTTCAGTGCCCCCTTTGTTTTGTGGGTAAAGACCAGTTTTCAGAAATGTGACAAACAAAAAAGCAGGCAGTCAGAGAAAGACTGTCTGCTTTTTGTTATTTACTTAAATACGATTTTAACAGGATTTTTCTTATTGAACTTTTCAAGCTCTTCCATAAGCTGCTTATGCTCATCCTCATTCAGGAGCTCACGCTCTTCAGGATAGTCCCAGCGTTCAAAAGGATTTTCACGGGTACAAAGCATTTTTCCGTCAGCGAGCACCCAAGTAAAGGCCAATATCTTTCTTTTATTTTTTACATAATAAAGGACGCCTTCACTGCCCTTTGATACATTTTTGAAATAAGCAAGTCCCTTTGCCTCCTTCATAATGATCCTTACCTGCTGGTCAGGAGGGAGATTACGAAACTGGTGACGGTTAATCAAAGGAAAAACAATGATTCCAAGTACAAGTATAACAGCAATTATTATAACAATCTGCATTGCAGACATCACTGCACCACTCCTATTGTAATAATTTCAAACGGATTATATTCGATAACGTCGGTTTCGCCCTCAACCTCTTCAAGCATATTGAGGAGCTTAACCTTTCTGTCAAGCCTGATTTTACCGCGTTTACCGTCCTGCTCTGAAAGGCGGATAACAGTCATTGTGCCGTCTTCAGACTTTTTCATTGCCTGCATATAAAGAGGAGCAAAGCATTCTGCGTTATAATCAACATCTGCTTTTACAAGCGGAATATTATACTGAAATGCAATATTATTAATACCTGCATCAACGGCATTTTTACTGTGCGGCATAATCATATAGCAGAAATTATGATGACCGATATCACTTGTCACGTCAGGACGTATTGTGGCACGAAGCAGTGACAGGGACATTGTATGATTATCAAAGCCGATACCATACTTACCGTCGTTTATGAGTGCAACACCGCCGTCAGTCTCTGCCAGGTCTGCCCATTTATGATGACAGGTTTCAAAACGTGCCTGCTGCCAAGTGGTATTCTTATGCGTATCACGTTCAATAAAGCCTGCTGAGGTATCACAAAGTGCCTTACGTGTCAGAACATTGCAGCCAAACTCAGCCTTTGCCAGCTTATGCTTTTCGTTCCAGTCAACAATATTTTCAACCTCAATACCCCTGCTGCGTCTGAATACACGAATCAGCATGGTCCAGCTTGATTTATCGGTTTTAAGAACGGTCTTAAAGGTTGCACTTTCTCCATCCTGCTCACAAAGAGCAAGAGGCTCACTCACCCTGATTTCAATCTGCTTATCCTTGTAGTTTGGCAGGATATCCCAAGCATCATAGTTGCCCGGACAGTCTGTATATATCTTAAGTTTGTTGAAATCACCGTCTGCCCATTCCCTGTCATTCTCCTTGTCAAAGAGCGATGCAATTGAGCCGTCGGCATTAAATCTGATAGAGTAATATGGTGTTTCAACCGTATCACCGACGGTTATCCATTCACCCTTGAATTTGTTCACTCTGATGCATGCGGATGAAAGTGCAGGAATATTCGGAACAACCCAGTTACCCTTTTTGCCATAACGTGTGGCAGTGCCCCTTTTATTCGGAATGAAGGTAAGTGCGTCACGCTTAAAATTGAGTGTGTTGAAATACTTTGAGCCTGTGCCGATAATTTTATCCAGTCTTTCCTCAATCTCCTTATAATCTGCCATTGCATCCTCATAAACAGGATGAATATGAGAGCCGGGCAGAATATCGTGGAACTGGTTAATCAGCAGCTTTTTATAGATATCGGTAATTTCCTCTGTGTTATTCTCACCGCGAAGAACAGAAAGCATTTCCGCATCTCTGAGCTTATACTCGAGTCGGCGGTTGGCACGCTTCATATTTGATTTCGTTGTAAAAGTACCTCGATGCATTTCAAGATAAAGCTCGCCGTCCCATGTTTCAAGGCTGTCATTATTTTTCAGATTTTTCTCAAGAAACTCAGCACCGCCCATATGTTCGCACTTCGGCATAATGGAAAGCTTATCAAATCTGTGCATAAGCTCAATCATTTCTTCAGTACAGCCTGAGCCGCCGTCACCGTAGCCGAACATATTCATTGTCTGTCCACCGCTGTCCTTATCAATATATGCCTCCCAGTTTTCCTGAATCTGTGACGGCATATTCCAGGTAATGAAATGGGTTGGCGGAACACAGGCAAGAACGTCTGTGCCGTCAATACCCTTCCAGATAAAGTTGTTATGCGGAAAGCGGTTTGTATCGTTCCAGGTTGACATCTTGTTTGACACAAAATAATCCACACCGCTTTTCTTTAAAATCTGAGGCAATATCCAGCTATTTCCGAACACATCAGGCAGCCACGCATTATGAACGGTTTTACCGAACATTCTTTTATATGTCTGCTGACCGTAAAAACACTGGCGAATCAGAGACTCGGCAGAAGGGACATTGCAATCAGGCTCAACATACATTGCACCCACTGGCTCAAACTGACCGTTTGCAACCTTTTCCTTAAGCTCGGCAAACACATCGGGATAATACTTTTCAAGCGTTTCATAAACATACGGCTGTGTATGTGTGTACTTGAAATCAGGGTACTTATCCATAAGCCTGAGCTGAATTAATACAGTACGCAGATTCTTCTGCACCGCATGGATTCTGCGCCAGTAATAAGCAATATCAAGGTGAGAATGTGCAATCAGTGCAACGTCACCATTGCCCTTATAATTATCATTGGCAAATACAACATCATTCAGATATTTCTGACAGTCCTCAACGCCTGTAAGCTCATCACTGTCAAAGTCGATTAAATTCATTGCGTTGTTAAGCTCTTTGTTGAGAAAATTCCTGTAGTCCTCATTGAACAAATCACTTTTAGCAATATCAAGCAAAAGTTCAAAATCCCATACAAGATCCTGTACAGCGTGATTCACGGTACAGATATATGCACCCTCAAAAATCTGACGGCAGCCGCGAACGGAAAGGGACTCCGGATTACGCTCATCATCCGGCTTTGAACGGTTATAACCCATCATCTCAAAATGAAGCGTCTTTTTATCATCCACATAAGGTGAAAGGAGCATACGCTCTCTGTTTGGGTCAACACCGCCAACGTATTTACCGTTTACCTTCACGCAGATTTCAGCCGCTGTTTTCAGCGAGAACCAGAGTTCTTTACCCTGAAGCTCCTTTGGAACATCTACATCGGCTCTAATAAATGCTGTACCGTCAGGTGTGAAATACATATCACCTTTATTAAGGGGTCGGTAATCCTCGCTGTAATATTCAAACTCCATTTCTGAAATCTGACGTGCATCGCGAATCATAAGATTCTTGATTTCCCATTTACTGTCGTATATATAACGCTTAAGCCAGCCGAAGCGCAAATCAGTCCATTCCTCCGGACGCATTGAACGTCTGACTACTTTAATATGTGCCATGCTTCAATACCTCCTTACATATCCTGAAAGTAAGGCTTTTTGCGAATGGCAATCACCTTAACATTCTTCTTTAAATCCTTTTTTATCTGCTCCTCTATCCACTGTGTACAGCGGTTAAGAATCAGACATTTCGAACATTCTCCCCTGAAAATAAGAGAAAGCTCATTGTTATCAAGTGAGACAAACTCGACCCAGCCGCCGTCGCCCTGAAGCTTAGGCTGTAAAACAGTTTCAACATAATTCTGTACTTTATTCATAACGTCCTCCAAATAAAAATGAATTTGAACTGTTATTCGTTTATTTTACCGTAAAGGCATTTTGTATTTTCCTTTTCAATAACCAATCCGCAGTAGTTGCACATAATACATTTTGCCTGTCTCTGACTACCATTCATAAGCTTTGTAACCAAGTTCGGCTCGCAGATAAACGGTCTGCACATAGAAACGCAGTCAGCCATACCGCTATCGACAATATACTCCATATCATCAAGCCTGTGTATTCCGCCCACTGCAATAACAGGGATTGAAACATTTTGCTTAATTCTTTGGGCATTGCGGACATTGAAATTTTCAAGAGGCACCGGCTGTTTTATCATCGGATTCACCAGATTTGCCGCCTTGAGTGAAAATGCCTTTAATCCCTTTGGAAAGGATGCACAGGGCTCCTTATATTTAAAAACTGCATTCATAGGCATAACACGGCTTCGCATTGTGCTCATTCCGTCCTCAACACTGCCGCAGGAAATTTCAACGCAGTCAAGCCCTGCCTGTTCAAGACGTTTAACAATTTCAATGCTTTCGTCAATATTCATTCCATTTTTTCTGTTATCAAAAGCACTAAGCTTTATCCAGACAGGCATATTGTCTGTCCTTTCCTTAATGCCTTTAATAATAAGCTCAACGATTTTACAGCGATTTTCAAGACTTCCGCCCCAACTGTCACTGCGTCTGTTACCGTATTTTGACATAAAGTCGTGGAGCAGATAACCGTGACCGCTATGAAGCTGAACACCGTCAAAGCCTGCTTTTTTTGCTCTTACAGCGGCAGAAACAAAATCATCTATTATCTGATAGATTTCCTGTTCCTCAAGTGCCTTAGCCTTATCCCAGTAAAAAAGATGACGCATTGCAGTGGGTGCAGCCTTCTGAACGCCGATTGCCTTTGACGATGTCTGCCTACCGCAATGGGCCAGCTGTGCAACAATCGGTGTATCATATTCATGTACAGCAGCCGTTAAAGCCTTGTAGCCGTCAAGCAGCTCATCCTTATGTATTTTTAGCATTGCAGGATATGGTGACATACCGTTTTCACTGACACCTGCATAGCCCGTAATAATACAGCCCACATTGTTTTTCGCAAGATAGGCATATTTGCTAATCAGCCTTTGGGTAGGCATACCATTTTCGTCAGCTAGTCCGTCATGCGTTGCAGAACGGATAATCCTGTTTTTCAGCGAAACACCGCCGATGTTTACCTTTTCAAAAATCATATCAATTGTTGATTATATCCTTAATTTTATTTCTTATTTCTTCAAGTCGTGCGGCAGCATTCTCCCTGCTCTTATCAACAATGGAATAGTACACCTTGATTTTAGGCTCTGTGCCTGATGGACGAACTGCCATCCATGAGCCATCTTTCCAGATATATTTCAGTACATTTTCCTTTGGCAAATCACGAATACCTGTGCTGAAATCAACAATTTCCTCAATACCGCCAAAAAGTGCTTTACCGGTATTTCTGAAATTCGTCATAAGATCCTGTATTTTTTCTGCACCATCCTTGCCCTTAAGGACAAAGGAGTCAAGGAAATCAAGATAGTAGCCGTATTCATCATAAATCTCATTCAGTCCGTCAACAAGTGTCTTGCCCTGATTCTTATACCACGCAGCCATCTGGCAGATGAGCATAGACGATACAACTGCATCCTTATCCCTTGCATGTGTGCCGACAAGATAACCGTACGATTCCTCATAGCCGATAACAAACTCCTGTTTGCCTGTTTCCTCATACTTGTTAATCTTATCGCCGATATACTTAAATCCAGTAAGCGTTTCCTCAATCTGCAAGCCGAATTTTCTGCCGATATTTGCACCAAGCTCAGAGGTAACAATGGTTTTAACAAGCGTTGACTTTTCATTCAGCTGTGCTTTTTTCATTGTGAGCACAAACTTTACAAGCAGCGCACCTGTTTGATTGCCTGTGAAGAGCTTATAATCGTCACCATCTTTTACGGCAATGCCCACTCGGTCACAGTCAGGATCCGTACCCAGCACTAAATCAGCACCAATTTCCTTAGCCTTTTCAATCGCGATTGTAAGTGCATCCTTTTCCTCAGGATTCGGTGAACGGACGGTTGAGAAATTGCCGTCAGGAAGTTCCTGTTCCTTAACAACAGTAACATCCATTCCCTCCAACATTCTTCTAACAGGGATATTGCCTGTGCCGTGAAGAGGGGTATAAACAATCTTCAAATCACTTTTTTCTTCATAAAGGGACTGTTTTTTAACCTCTGCAAGAAAAGCGGAAAGCTCCTTCTCTCCGATATAGGTAATCAGCTCACTATCCTCAGCAAAAGGAATGGAGGAATAATCGGTTATATCGTTGATATATGAAATCGCATTTTTCGCATCCTCTGTGCAGAACTGACACCCCTTATCATCATACACCTTATAGCCGTTATACTCCTTTGGATTATGTGATGCGGTAAGCATAACACCTGCTGTGCAGGAAAGATAATGCGTTGTGAAGGAAAGCACAGGAACAGGCACAACCATTTCATAAATGTACACCTTTATGCCCTCTGAGGCAAAAACACCTGCTGCTGTTTTTGCAAAATACTGTGAATTGTTTCTTGTATCATAAGCAATGGCAACAGAGATATCACCGCTGTTTTTGCTCTTAAGATATCTTGCAAGACCGAGTGTTGCCTTGCCCACAGTATATCTGTTCATTCGGTTAGATCCTGCACCCATAATACCGCGCAGACCGCCTGTGCCGAAAGCAAGATCCCTATAAAATCTGTCCTCTATTTCCTTTTCGTCGGTTATGGATTCAAGTTCTTTTCTTGTATCTTCATCAGCAAAAGCAAGCCACTGCTGATATTTTTCTTTATAATTCATAATATAAAATCTCCCGGATTTACTTAAAATACATATAATACTGACATTTAATCATACCGTTATAAAGCTTACGACGCTTGTCCGCCTTTCTGCCGAAGACCTTTTCAAATTCCTCGTCAGGAGAAATGATACCGTAAGACCAGCCGCGCTTTGAAACGAATTTATCACCCATTATGCGGTAAAGCTTTTCTGCCTGACGTATATCCAGCATACGCTCACCGTAAGGCGGATTGGTTATCAGTGTACCCTTTTCCGTTGTAGGGTTAAAATCCTTTATATCCTTCGTATCCAGTCTCAAGAACTGATCCACTTTAATTCTTTTGGCATTATTCATAGTGAGCTCGAGAGCATGAAAATCAATATCACTGCCAAAGGCAACAAAGTCCGTGTCCGTCTTGATAATATCGTGACAGCGTTCACGCTCCTGTTTCCATGCACTTTCAGGAAGGAAGCCCCAGCGATCACATTCAAAGTTACGATTTATTCCCGGTGCAATATTGTGTGCCATCATAGCACCCTCAATCAGGATTGTACCGCTGCCGCAGAATGGGTCATAAAGTGTATGATAATGCCTGAGCCTTGAGAGATTGCAAAGAGCAGCCGCCAGTGTTTCCCTGATTGGTGCATCATTTGCCTCAGGTCGGTAGCCTCTCTTATGAAGTCCTCTGCCTGTGGTATCAAGCATAATCGTTACATGGTCCTTCATAATGGAAAACTGTATTTGATGCACAGGACCGCTCTCCTCAAACCAGGAGGTATTATAATCCTCCTTAAGGGATTCCACAACTGCTTTTTTAATGATTTTCTGACAGTCGGGAACAGAATGGAGTACAGAGTTTATACTGTAGCCTTTAACAGGGAAAGTATCCGCTGAGCCGATAAATTCCGACCAAGACAGTGCCTTTACACCCTGAAACAATTCTTCAAAGGTGACCGCCTTGAATCGGTCAAGCACGATAAGAATACGTTCAGCGTATCGGCTGTTGATATTTGCTCTTGCAAGAATATTTTCGTCGCCCTCAAAAAATACTCTTCCGTTTTCGGCAGAAACATTTTCCGCCTCCATAAATTTCAATTCATCTGCAACCAAGCCTTCCAAACCTAAAAGGCAGGGTGCAACCATTTGTAAATACATAAAACAATTCCTTTATATAGTCTTGCTTGCGTGTCTTGTAACGTGGCAGCCGACATTAACTGCCACAGGAAGACCCGCAATATGTGTCGGATAGGTTTCGATATTCACACAGAGTGCCGTTGTTTTTCCGCCAAAGCCCTGCGGACCGATATCAAGTGCGTTAATCTTTTCAAGAAGCTCCTTTTCCATATCGGCATAAAATTCATCTTCATTTCTGTCGGAAACATTTCTGCACAGGGCTTTTTTAGCAAGGATGGCACTGTACTCAAAATCGCCGCCAATGCCCACACCGATAACAACAGGAGGACAGGGATTAGAGCCTGCAGTCTGAACTGTGTCAACAATAAAAGCCAGGATATCTTCCCGTTTAGCTGACGGGGTAAACATTTTCAGTCTGCTCATATTCTCACTGCCGAAGCCCTTAGGGGCTGCAGTAATCTTAATTTTATCGCCGTCAACAATGGAGGTGTGAATAATTGCAGGGGTGTTATCGTTTGTATTCACACGGCTTTTAAACGGATCAGCAACCACTGACTTTCTGAGAAGTCCCTCAATATATCCCTGACTTACACCATTATTAACCGCCTTTACAAAGGACTCACCTGTGATATGAACATCCTGTCCGATTTCGGCAAATATAACTGCCATACCTGTATCCTGACAAATCGGTATATCCAGCTCCTTAGCCGCATCAATATTCGCCTCCAGGTCAGAAAGAATAGACTTTGCGATATCATTTGTTTCGGATTTTTTTGAACATCCGATACAGTCAATCAAATCATCCGGCAGAATTTTATTCGCCTTGATTACCAAATCCCTTACTGTTTTTGTAATTTCACTTGAATGAATCTCTCTCATAATCAACCTCTAAATATATCATCAAAAAAAAGACCGAGATACTCGGTCTTAATAACTTATTCACTTTCGCTTGAAGAAATGTCGTAAAAAACAATTTCGTCAGATTTTACATATCCTTTTTCACGAGCCTTCTGCTCAATATAATCGTCCTTATTATCATTTTCCAGAACAGCCTGCAGCTGAGCATTATCCTGATTCTGTTCATCAAGCTTAGCTGCAATCTCCTGCTTCTGAATTTCAAGACGATTAATATCAGCACTCTGATTCACAACGCTGACGCCGAAGAAAACAAACACTCCGATAAGAAGCAATGTTATCAGAAATACAGGAATATTCTTTTTTTGTGAAAAAAATGATTTGAAAGAAAATTTACTTTTCTTCGTCATTTCCCTTTTCATAGCCGTCACCTTTGTTTTTCCTGCCAAAAGACTTTTTCATACGTACGGCTATATTATAATATATATTATATATTGAATGCAACACTTTTTTAAAACTTTTTGTAACATTTTTTAACTGAATTTTAATCTTTTTTGACAGCCTGATTTCAATAGATTTTGTGACATATCCCAATGTAAAGGTATAAAGCAGAAAGCCGATGATAATGAAAAACAAATTCAGCATTCGGATTGCACCGCTGTTGAATATAAGATAATAGCAGAATACTGCTATTGCACTGATTATCCAGAAGAGAAAGTCGAAAAAAAATTTATCATTCAGTATCAGTCTGGGCAGACGAAAAAAATCAAAAACAAAGCCTAAGGCAGCACCAAGCAACACAGCATAAAACAGTGCTTCACCCACCAAAAAGCCTTTTCAGTACAGATGTCTGGGTAAATTTTTCGCTGTATGAAAGGGATGATATCTTACCGCTGACAGTCAGTAATCCTGTTTCAATGCTGAGCTCTTCAATATGAAGCAGCTCCCCCTTTATAACAAGCTCACCGGTATCGCACACGGCAACAATTTCCTGCTCATTGAAAGCATCCACATCATTGATTCCGGTAACAGAAAGATTTGCCCTGTTGGTGAGGGTTATAGTATGCTGTGTTTCCTTTTCCATAAAAAATCACCTGCTTAATACTATGCAGGTGTTTTGGTAGTTATTCAAATTTAAACATACAAACTATATCTGCTCGTACATTTTTAGGGCATCTTCTTTTAATGCGTGCTCTGTTACAAGCAGAACTTTGTAGGTTTTTACGTTTGTACCCAAAAATATTTTTATTTCATCGCCGACCTTTACATCATAGGATGCTCTGGCAATTTTGCCGTTCACCTCAACCTTACCGGCATCACAGGCTTCATTGGCAATTGTTCGTCTTTTAATAATTCTGGAAACCTTTAAATATTTATCTAATCTCATATGAAACACCAAATCTAAAAAATTAAGAGCACCACGATGTGATGCCCTTTTGAATATCAAAACTTATTTTACAGCATCCTTAAGAGCTGAACCAGCCTTGAATGTAGGAACCTTTGTCTCAGGAATTGACATAGGAGCCTTTGTAAGAGGATTGATACCCTCGCGAGCTGCACGAGTCTTAACAGCAAATGTACCGAAACCAACGATTGAAACCTTATCACCGTCAGCAAGTGCATCCTTAACTGAATCTAAAACTGCTGATACAGCAGCCTCTGCATCCTTCTTTGAAAGTTCTGCCTTAGCAGCAACTGCTGCTACGAGTTCTGTTTTATTCATTTGAAATTCCTCCGTTTTGCTGATTAATCAGCTTTTAATATTTTCTTTGCCTCTTCCCACAACAAATCAAGCTGTTCGAGTGATGAATCCTTCATGGATATACCCTTTTCCTCAGCAAGCTGTTCCACAACAGTAAAACGCCTGATGAATTTGTCTGTAGCTTTTGTCAAAGCCTCTTCACTGTCAACATCAATAAATCTTGAAACATTAACACAGGAAAAAAGCAAATCTCCGAACTCATCCTCAATATCAGATGAACCGCCATGAGCTATGGCATCTGTTAACTCGTTAATCTCCTCACGAATCTTGCTGAATGCACCTTCGCTGTTCTGCCAGTCAAAACCGACTTTTGAAGCTTTGCTCTGCACCTTTTGCGCACGCATAAGTGCCGGCAGCTCAACAGGTATGCTCGACATGGACTGACTCTGCTTTTTCATACCCTTAGTCTTAAGCTTAACTGCATCCCAGCTTGAAAGAGCCTCATCAACATTATCTGCCTTAACACTGCCGAATACGTGCGGATGACGGATAATCAGCTTTTGACAAATATCATTGCAGACATCATCAAAATCAAAATGCTTCTGTTCTCTCTCCATTTCACAATGAAGTGCAACCTGAAGAAGAACATCGCCAAGCTCTTCCTTGAGACCCTCTACGTTTTCTTTATTAATGGCCTCAATAACTTCATAAGTTTCCTCAATAAAATTTTTCTTTATTGAAAAATGAGTCTGTGCTCTGTCCCAAGCACAGCCGTCAGGTGTTCTGAGTAAAGCGACTATTGAAATTAAATCTTCAATATTATACTTATCCTTCTGTTCAAATTCAATCGCCACAAAACCACGCACCTTTGATTAACTTGTCTATTATGAATAATACAATAAACAAGCGGAAATTTCAAGTAGTTATGCATAAATTTTACATTATTTTAATGTTTTTAGCTCTTTAAATGAAATGCTTTTCATCAAAATGAGAAGTATCCCAAAAGATAATAGACAGATGATGATACTCAGCACAAAAACACCAAGTCCGGATATAGATGTACTTATCGACTGTCTTATACCTGATGTTACAAAATATGACAAAGCAGCACAGGCACAAGGCTTTAAATATATCTCAAAAAGATTGAATTTGGCATTTGTCTTTTTGTATATTGTAATCATATTCCAGATAAGTATGATTAAAAAACCTGCAAAATTTGAAACAGCACTGCCGAGTATATTTATTTCATTAACAGGTATCAAAATAAAATTAAGTGCCACTCTGACTGCTGCTGAAACGACAAAGGGCATAATCGTCTGCTTTGCAAATCCCAGTGCCTGTGTACAGTAAACCGAAGTAGAGGCTGCAGCACAGGGAAGAGAGGAAACTGCAAAAGCGAATAACAGCCTGCCTGCATTGGAGACTATATCTGCATTATTTTTACTGTAAAACAAAGTGAGAATATCATTATAAAACAGAGCAATCATAATTCCGCCGCACACCGATATAATCACTGTATATTTGAAAATGCTTGTTAAAAGAGAGGAAAACCGCTCCTGTCCCCCCTCATAGGCAGTACTTACCGCAGGAACGGCAGTAACACCAAGTGCCATAACGATTGCAGGTATCAGATTTCTGAAATCAAGTGCAACGGCAAATATCCCCAGCACATATGTATATATATCATTATCCGATGCCATATACTGTGCAGATAAAGCATCGGCATCGCAAAGCGTAAGGCAATACTGTATGGATGATGAATCCGCAAAATTCGCAAGACTCTGCACGACGGTTGCACCAACAAGCCCCGCGCTGAAAATCAGAAGTTCGGAATAGGCATCCTTACTGTCAATCCTCTCTTTATAAGAAAATTTATATTTTATATTTGTATATATTCCGGCAAAGACATAGCTTGCAATACTTCCGAGCGTTACACCAAACATAGCACAAGCTGAGGTTATCGGATAAATTACGGACAAGGCCTGCTCTTCACTATTCACAGCTACACCCAGCACCATTGAATTTTCAATATAACCTCCGAAGAGCCAGCTCATTGAAAGACGAGCAAAGAGCAGACCGAATATCATTTTGAAAAGTGCTTCAATCAGCTGACTGTATGCAGTAGCTTTCATATCAAGAAAACCTTCCGAAAAGGCTCTGTGACAGGCGCACAGACAGCTGAAAAACACCGACGGTGCCAATGCAAGAATTGTATAAATGCTCTTAGGTGAAGAGGATATGAAATCCGCATACGGCTTTGCCATAATAAGCATCACTGCCATACCGATGATACCTACTATAAGAAACAACTTTTTTGACGCCTTTCTGAGTGCTGCAATTCTTAATCTGTCACCTTTCGCCTCATAGCTGCTTACAAGTCTTGTGAGGGCAAGCGGAAAAGCACCCATTGTAAGTGCATGAATAGGCATACATAAATTATAAGCTACAGTAAAATAGCCTCGTCCGGTTGCACCAATATAATTCGTTAAAGGTATCTTGTAAACTGCACTTATAATCTTAACAATTACAGTTGCCGCCAGCAGAATAAGCGCTGAGGCAATATATCTTTGCTTAATACTCTGTTTCAATAAATCACCATATCATTTCGGCTACCGCCAACTTAGCAAGTGAGATAAATCCGTTCATAAAAAACCTATTCGGATATATCTCGCTTGCTTAAACAAAAAAATCAGGCAGTACAAAAATGTACTGCCTTTAAAATTCTCTTTAAAATTCTGATTTATTATTCATTACTTGCATCGGTTACTTCAACATCATCAGCCTCAACAGTAACCTCAGTCTTATTCATCTTATCAAACTCTTTCTGAAAAGCATCGCGTGTTTTCTTTGTGGCAGATGCCACCGCTTCATTGAATTGTAATTTCGCTTCTTCAATTTCTATAGTTAAAAGCTCAATCTTTTCCTTGAGCGATGCAATTCTGTTTGCAACATCCTCAAGTTCAGACTGATTAACCTCTTCTCCGATATAGCTGTTATACTGCAGCTCACCATACTTTTCAAATAATCTTGAAAGCTTTGTTTTAGCATCAAGGCATTCAACCTTTTTTCTGCTCATTTCAAGATGCTCGGCACTTTTTTTGCTGACGGTTTCCGCCATATCCCTTGTCTTATTAAAAACCTCTTCAAGCTTAGGATTATTCATCAAATCATTCGTACCGAATATATCACTGAATTTCATTGCCATTATTACCACCTCTAATACATTATATTACAATTTGTAAAACATTGCAATACTTGAGGTGTATATTTATATATATTCATTATAAAATTTTAATATACCGCTTTTTCTTGAAAGAATTTCATCAAAATCATCAATATATTCATATGGATATTTATAATTATATATTCTTTCAATTTTTCCTGTTTTCTGATTTTTCAGTCTGGTAACAGCCCCTGCACCTACTGCAAAAACAGAGTGTGTCTCGTCCATCATATAGACATTATAAAGACAATCCATACCCTCCTTGCACCAGCCTACATTTTCAAGATTACCCAGTGATTTCGACTGTCTGTACATATAATACGGATAGTAATTGTTATCAGAAAGAATTTTACCCGAATAATCCACCATATCCGAAACAGTCAGCCTGTCAGTCAAATCAAAGGTGCTTTCACGGGTAACCATATAGGCCGCTGATTTCAGTGCAAGAGTATGTACGGTGATTGACTCGGCACCCAAATCAATCGCTTTATCAATACTGCTTCTGAATGAGGCTGAATCATCCTTAGGAAGGCCTGCAATAAAGTCCATATTGATGTTATCAAAGCCGCATTCTCTTGCCAGATAAAATGCATCAACGGTCTGCTTTGCAGTATGCTTTCTGCCGATTGCCTCCAGCACATCATCATTAAAGGACTGCGGATTAATGCTGATACGTGTAACACCTGCATTTTTTAAAGCATTCAGCTTTTCACGAATCACCGTATCAGGTCTGCCTGCCTCAACAGTATATTCACGCAGTGCGGATAAATCAAAATTCCTGCTTATTGTATTAAAAATTTTTGCTAAGGATTCAGCGTCAAGGGTCGTAGGCGTTCCGCCGCCGAAATAAACGGTTTCAAGCCTTAGGTCAAGCTCCCTAGCAATTTTTCCTGTCTCCTCAAGCTCCCTGCAAAGCAGCTCAACATAAGGTGCTATCAGCTTTTTTGTACGCTCAATGGAGTGTGAAACAAAGGAACAATATGAACAGCGAGTAGGACAAAACGGAATGGAAACATAGAGGGAAAAGGATTTCTTGCCGGATAGGGAAATAATCTGATTTTCATGCCCCATAACCTCAATTGCCAAATCTGTTTTCTCAGGTGAAACAAGGAATTTATTTATAAAATAATCTCTTGCCCCCCGCTCACCATAGCTTTGCGTAAAACGGTGCATAAGCTTTGCAGGACGCACACCGAAAAGTATACCCCACGCAGATTGAATACCCATAAGCTCGCTTAAAGTATGATAAAGCAAAACGGACATAGCCGTTGCCGTATCCCCATTACTGTCTATTCTTTTCGTTTTTACAAGGCTTTTATCATAGACCTTTGCATCAACAATAAAAGTATCCTCCGTCTTTTCCGTGATGATAACAATATCCTCTTCGCCGTCACACTTTATCTTTTCATAAGGAAAAAATGCGGTGCAGAGATTTTTCATATCATACTCAAACGGATGATTTATAACCTTAAGTACCATAATTTATAAAATTCCTATTTCATATACGGATTATTTGCACGTTCAAAGTCAAGAGTTGATACTCTGTCGTGTCCGGGATATACCTTAAGATTTCCTTTTAAATCAGCAATTTTTTTAAGGCTCTTCAGTATCTCAGCAGATGAACCACCCGGAAAATCAGTCCTGCCGCAAGAGCAGAAAAACAATGTGTCCCCTGTAAATATTTTATCGTCACAAATATAACACAGTCCGCCCTTTGTATGACCGGGAGTTGAAATAACCTTGATGATACTCTCACCAAGTGTGATTGTGTCACCGTCCCCAACAATCATATCAGCATCGGTATTATTCTGCTGTGCACCGCAAAAGGCGGCAAGGCTTGCCTTTGACGAGGAGAGCATAGGACTGTCCTCAGAACTAATAACAACCTTTGCACCTGTCAGCTCCTGAATACCCTTAACACCAGCAATATGGTCAAAATGACCGTGTGTCAGGAGAATATATTCAAGCTCGCAGTCACCGATAAAGTTTCTCATTTTCTGACTGTCCTCAGTGCAGTCCACAAGAGCTGATTTGCCTGTCGCAGTATCGGTTATAAGATAGCAGTTATTTTCAAGACTGCCGAACACATCATATTTTACATCAAGCATTATTTAAGCTCCCTACTTTCAAGAATAATAGTAACAGGTCCGTCATTTAAAAGAGACACCTTCATATCCGCACCGAATTCTCCTGTATCAACCTTTTTAACGCCTGCTTTTCTCAGTTCATCAACAAAGTACATATAAAGCTCATTTGCAATGTCAGGAGGTGCAGAGGCTGTAAAGCTGGGTCTCCTGCCGTGTGAACAGTCTGCACATAAGGTAAACTGAGAAACCACTAATATTTCTCCGGAAATGTCAAGGCAGGATAAATTCATTTTACCGTTTTCATCCTCGAAAATACGAAGTACAGGTATCTTTTTTATCAGCTTATCTGCATCTGCTTTTGTATCACCCCGCTCAACACCGAGCAGAATCATAAGCCCTTTATCTGTTTTGCCAACCTCTTTTCCGTCAATAACGACAGAGGAATAGGAAACTCTTTGAATTACAGCTTTCATCAGTTACCACTTCTTTCAATATGATAAACGCCGTCAACCTTTCTGAGCAGCTTCAATACGCTTTCAAGATGCTCTTTGGAGTTGACAGAAATCGTCATTGTTGTAAGGCAGTTGCCCTCATTAATCGGTCTTGCATTAATAGAATGAATTTTTACGTGGGCAGTTGCCATTTTTGTTGTGATATCCAGCACAACACCGTCACGGTCAATGGCATAAACATCAATTGTTGACCTTGCTTCAACCTGTACACTGCTGTCCCAATGGCAATTCACCCAGCGCTCAGGTTCAGAGGAATGTGCAATATCCATCGGTACATTCACGCAGTCACGTCTGTGAACCGTAAGTCCTGTACCACGATTAATAAATCCGATAATCGGTTCACCAGGTATAGGTGAACAGCAGCGTGCCATTTTAATAAGGCAGTTGTCTATTCCCTCAACCACAACGCCATTACTGTTTTTTGAAGAGGTGTTATCCTCCACATTCATCATTGGCTTAGGTGCAACAGCAGGCTCCTTAGGCTTCCAATTACGATTATATTCATCTTTTATACCAGGCATAAGACGTGTAATCTGTATACCGCCGTAGCCGACTGCAGCATAAAAATCATCCAGCTCTGCAAAATGCTGACGCTCAGCAATCTTTTCAATAAACTTTTCATACTGCTCGGAATCAAGGCGGATAAAGTTACGCTTGAACTCGCGTTCCACCTCAGCCTTGCCGTTGATAATATTTTCGTCACGCTTTTCTTTTTTAAACCAGGAGCGAATTTTACTTCTTGATTCACCTGTTTTCACGATATTCAGCCAGTCACGGCTTGGTCCTTTACCCCGCTGATTGGATGTAAGAATTTCAACTATCTCACCTGTTTTAACCTTATAATCCAGATTGACAATTTTACCGTTAACCTTAGCACCGACCATTTTATTGCCAACTTCCGAATGAATGGCATAGGCAAAGTCAATAACCGTTGCACCCTTTGGCAGTGCCTTTACATCACCTCTCGGTGTGAACACATAAATTTCCTCAATGGAAAGGTCACCCTTGATATTGGCAACAAGCTCTTCGGCATTTTCGGTTTCATTGCCGGTTTCAAGGATTCTGTGAACCCATTCAAGCTGGCTGTCCATTTTATCATTTCCGCCCTTGCCCAGCTTATATTTCCAGTGGGCAGCGATACCGTATTCAGCCGTTTTGTGCATATCCCATGTACGAATCTGAATTTCAAACGGTATTCCTGATTTGCTCAGAACAGTTGTATGGAGTGACTGATATCTGTTTGGCTTGGGCATAGAGATATAGTCCTTAAATCTGCCGGGAAGAGGCTTGAACATATCGTGCACTATACCAAGTGCATTATAACAGTCAATCATGGAATCAACAATAATTCTGACTGCATAGATATCAAAAATCTGTTCAAAATTTTTACCCTTGATATAAACCTTACGGAAAATACCGTGTACGGATTTCACACGTGAGGTAATCATAGCGTTATCCATAACAGGCATAATTTTATCACTTATCTGATTTTTAATATCGCTTAAAAATTTCTCACCCTGCTCTTTTTTCATAGAAAGATTTTTTTCTATTTCCTTATAGGCAATGGGGTCAAGATAATAAATTGCTAAATCTTCAAGCTCTTCCTTAATAGGACGGATACCGAGACGGTGCGCAATAGGAGCATAAATCTCCAGCGTTTCAAGGCTCTTCTCCCTCTGCTTATATTCAGGCATATGCTCGAGTGTTCTCATATTATGAAGCCTGTCGCAAAGCTTGATGATAATAACCCTGATATCCTCATTCATAGCAATAAACATTTTACGGATATTCTCTGCCTGTACCTCCTCTCGTGTGGAAAGAGGAATCTGACCAAGCTTGGTTACACCGTCAACAAGCAGTGCAATTTCGTCACCGAATTCCTTTTTGATATAATCCAGATCATATTCCGTGTCCTCCACAACATCGTGAAGAAGAGCACCGATTATACACTCATTATCCATACCCAGTGCAAAAAGAATTTCCGCAACAGCAACAGGGTGCATAATATAAGGCTCACCGGAACGTCTGCGCTGATTTTTATGGGCATCGTGAGCCAGATTATATGCCTTTTCAATTTTAGCATAGTCATACTGTGAGCTGCTTTTTACCTTTTCAAAAAAAGTCTTAAAGCCGTCGTTGTATTCCTGATCATATACCGTATCAATCAATTTTAAGCCTTCCCTTCAGGGTTTTCATTATATTTGTTTCATCAAGGGAAACCTTTCCCTCTGTCTGATTAAGTATTACCTTTTCGCCGTCACGGCTTATCAGCCCCGCTTCACAAAAAGCCTCAAGTGCAAAAAAGAGCTGACCGTATGTAACCGACTGCTTCACAGCAAAATACAAATCATCAAAGCTGTACTGCCAGCCCTTGTTCTGTTTTAAAAATCTGTATATATCGCCGCAGATATCCCTGTTGGGATATAACGATACATCACCATTGTGTCCAAGCTTAAAAAGCTCAAGCTCATTTTTTTCTTTGAAATATTTATCATCATCTATTCCGTTCGGTCTGATATCCTCAGCACGTATGGAAAGATAATATCTTCCTTTAAAATAATTCTTAGACACCTTGATCGCCACATCAATGGAATCTCCTGTCTTGTATGGGAACTCGCCAACGGTTGTTCTGAACTTAACAATTTTAAAGTTTTTCCCCTTTTTCTGCACTTCAAGTCGAATATGCTTGCCCTCACCAATCGGAGTTACGGAGACAAGCGTAACATTAAACAAGCCGAAAACAGGCTGAGCATTATCCGCACCGTAAGGCTCAAGGCTTGAAAGGTTATCCACAAGATCCGTATTCAGATAAAACGGTGACAGCTTGCAGTCAAGACGTAGTGAGCAGGCAGGCATTACCTCGTATTTTCTGACAGCATAATCATTGATGCATTCTCTGAAAACATCTATATTTTCTTTTACAATACCAAGTCCTGCAGCAAGCGGATGTCCGCCGAAATGGGTGAGCAAATCCGAGCAGGAGGAAATAGCATCAAAAATATTAAAGCCGTCAACACTTCGTGCTGAGCCGGTGCACTTTCCGTCCTCGTCCATTCCGATAATAATTGCCGGCTTTCCGTAAGCTGAAACGATATGAGAGGCTACGATACCAATAACACCGTGATGATAATTTTCACCGGTGATAACGATTACACGATTCTCCACAAGCTCAGGATGAGCTGCAACTCTCTGCTTAATATCATCAAGGATATTTGACTCAACCTCATGCCTGTGATTATTTTCAAGATTCAGCTGCTCTGCCTTAAAACGAGCATCCTCATAATCATCACAGATAAGCAGCTCAACTGCTTTTGATGCATGATCCATTCTGCCTGCCGCATTGATACGAGGACAAAGCTGAAATGCCACATCAACCGAACTTATATCATCCTCAGAATTACCTGCTGCCTGACGAAGTGCAGCAATACCGATTCTTGAATCGTTGTTGATCAGATCAAGACCATATTTGACAAAGGCTCTGTTTTCACTCTTAAGAGGAACAACATCGCCGATTGTACCGATGGCAACAAGGTCGGCATACTGCTCAAGCATTTCACTTACATCACCATCATAAAGTGCACAGGCGAGCTTGAAGGCAACACCTACACCTGCAAACTCCCTGAACTTGATATCATTATCCTCACGATGCGGATTGACCACTGCACAGGCTCTCGGCAGTGCATCACCAATCTGATGATGGTCAGTAACCACCAGTTCCATACCGAGAGAATAGATATACTCCGCCTCATCAATAGCGGATATACCGTTATCGACAGTAATAATCAAATCCGTGCCCTGTTCCTTTATTTTGTCAATGGCGGACATATTCATACCATATCCGTCCGTAAGACGATTCGGAATAAAATAGATTACATCAGCACCTATGCTCTCAAAAAAAGTATAAAGCAGTGCAGTTGATGTTACACCGTCACAATCGTAGTCACCGTATATACAGATTTTCTCATCCTTTTCAAGAGCCTCATTAATACGGGAAACAGCCTTATCCATATCTTTCAATGAATAAGGCGATGTAAAGGTACAGCCTGAATTGATAAAATCAGAGGCTGAAAGCTCATCATCAATTCCCCTTGAAACAAGAAGAAAAGCAATGAACGGATCAATATTCAGTTTTTCACTTAAAAGCGATGCCTTTTCCTTATCAGCATCGGCAACTATCCATCTTTTATGCGACATTATGTATTCTTATCTACCACGTGAAATTTTTTCAGATTTCCTGCTTTGGCTGCTCTCTTTTCAAGCTCAGCCTCAATATCCTCAGGTGTGATACCCTGATTCGCCATCATAACAAGTGTATGATAAATAAGGTCTGTAATTTCATATACGGTTTCCTCTTTATCATTATTTTTAGCGGCGATTACCATTTCAGTACATTCCTCACCGACCTTTTTTAAAATCTTGTCAATTCCCTTTTCAAAAAGATAGCAGGTGTAAGAACCCTCCTGCTGATCAGCCTTTCTGTCCAGAATAGTCTGATATTCATTTTTAATATAGTCCATTAAAATTCTCCTTCAATCTTATTAAAGAAACATGAGTGATTTCCGGTATGGCAGGCAGCACCGGTCTGAACTACTTTAATTAAAAGCGTATCATCATCGCAATCACCATGAATGGAAACGATTTTCTGCAGATGTCCTGAGGTAGCACCCTTGTTCCATAGCTCCTGCCTTGAGCGTGACCAGAACCAGGTATAACCTGTTTCCAGTGTTTTCTGCATAGATTCCCTGTTCATATAGGCGAGCATAAGCACCTCGCCTGTTGACTCCTCCTGCACAATCGCCGGAATTAAATCAGCCTTTTTAAAATACTTTTCTACATCAATCATTTACAAGCCTCCACTGCTTCAGCAAGATTAAGTGTGCCTTTATAAAGGCTTTTGCCGCATATAGCACCATACAATCCACTGTCACGCAGATTGATTATATCATTGATATTTGTAACACCGCCTGAAGCCGTTATATCACAGGACACAGCGTTGTTGATTTCATTAAGCTGTTCCAGGTTAGGACCTGAAAGAGTACCGTCCTTACTGATATCCGTAAAGATAATTGTTTTCACACACACAGCCTCCATCTGTTTTGCAAGGTCGGTAAAATAAACATCACTGCTTTCCATCCAGCCCTCCGTGGCAGCATATCCGTTTTTTGCGTCAATTCCAACTGCTATGATATCACCAAACTCCTTAACAGCCTCTTTAACAAGCTGAGGATTTTTCAGTGCAACAGAACCGAGAATAATCCTGCTGATACCGTTGTTGACATAAAAATCAATATCCTTCATTGTACGGATACCGCCGCCGAGCTCAACCTTAAGCGAGGTTTCCTTAGCAACGGAAATAAAGGTATCTGCATTCACAGGCTCTTTTTTGAGAGAGCCATCAAGGTCAACCATATGTATCCATTCACAGCCTGCCTTGACAAAGCTGTCCGCAGTTTCAAGTGCATCGACCGCAACCTGTGCAGCAGTTGAAAAATCACCCTTATAAAGTCTTACAGGCTTACCGCCTATAATATCAATCGCAGGAAAAATAATCATTAAAGAACTCCTTTTGTTGAAAGGACTGAGCCGTCCTGATTTTTACGTGTGGCAATTTTCATTGCGTGAGCAGCAGCCTTGAATATTGCCTCAATCTCATGATGTGCATTTGCACCGTATGGTACGCTGATATGAAGTGTGATGCAGGCATTCATTGCAAAGGCTCTGAAAAATTCCTCAGTAACACAGGTTTCATAATCACCGCAAAGCTCCTGCTCAAAGGAAGCTTTGAATACAAGGAAAGGTCTGTTTGAAATATCAAGCACACAATTGGCAAGCGCCTCGTCCATAGGGATTGAAAAGGAGCCGTAGCGCACGATACCGCTCATATCACCAAGTGCTTTTTTAAATGCCATACCCAGTGCAATGCCTGTATCCTCAACCGTATGGTGCGTATCAACCTCCAAATCACCTGTCACCTTAACCTTTAAGCCAAAGCCGCCGTGAACACCGAAAGCGGTAAGCATATGGTCAAAAAAGCCGATGCCTGTTGAAATTTCAACAGCTCCGCCGTCCAGATCAAGCTCCACACATATCTGCGTTTCTTTCGTATTTCTTTCAATTACAGCAGTTCTCATACTACTACCTCTTAATATTAATCTTTAGACAATAAAGAATAATCCGAACTTTGGTTTAAATTGTCCTATTTGCCCTTACTCTTTATTGCTTAAACAAGCTGTTCATCAGCTTATCTATTCTTTCTTTTCTTTCATTTGTTTCTGTTTTGTCAACAGAAAGAGTTATTACATCGCCCTCTTTAATTCCTTTTGGAAGAGCAGATATTTTTACATCAAGCATCTCACCGTTTTCAAGCTCGCAAACGGCAATATTATTTTCAATTCTGTCAATTATCCACTTCATTTATTCAACCTCGCATTGAATATCAAAGCCGTTATTTCCGTCACAGGTAATGGTAATCGTTCCGTTTTCATCCGTGCGGTAAATCTGAACACCTGCAGATTCAAAACGCTCAACCGTTTCACTGTGCGGATGACCGTAGGAATTGCCTGCACCGCAGGAAATCACAGCATATTTTGGATGAACTGCATCTAAGAAATCGGCACTTGATGAGGAATCTGAGCCATGATGCCCTGCTTTTAGCACATCACAGGAAAGGGATTCATAATCCTTTTCAAGCATTTCACTTTCGGAAAGCTCCTCCGCATCACCAGTAAACAAAAAGGAATTACTGCCATAGCTTATTTTAACAACAGCAGAACAATTATTCAAGTCTTTATAGGAGCTATTAACAGGTGCAAGAAATTCTATTTTAAGCTCACTGTCCGAATAGATCTCGGTATCTGCCTTAGCCGTATTTATGGAAAGTCCCTTCTCTGAAATGGTACTGAGCAAATTTTCAAATGTCTTGGTATCTGTTGATGCTTTGGGCATATAGATTTCACCGACATCAAAGCTTTCTATTACCTCACGCATACCGCCTATATGGTCAGCGTGAGGGTGAGTGGCAACAACGTAATCAAGCTCGGAATAACCATACGCTTCTATATCGTCAATGATTGTCTGTGAATATTCAGCCGTTCCTGCGTCAATGAGCATACATTCACCATTTGGCAGTTCAATGAACTCACTGTCACCCTGCCCCACATCAAGATAATGAACTACAATATTTTCCCCGTTCATCTTAATCTGATTTACAGGCTTATCACTATGATTCTGACTGTTAACAGCAGACAGAACCGACGGAATTATAATCAGAAGCAAAACAATGATTACAGGAACCGGCGTTTTCTTTTTATTTCGTTTATTACTCATTCAAATCTGACCTTGATTGAATTCGCGTGAGCAGTCAGACCCTCTGTATCAGCCAGCTTAACAATATCGTCCTTAGCCTTTTTGAGCTCCTCCTCAGTGTAATAAATAAAGGAGCTTTTCTTAATAAAGCTGTCAACAGAAAGCGGTGAGAAAAATCTCGCTGTACCGCTTGTCGGCAGAACGTGGTTAGGTCCTGCATAATAATCACCGAGAGGCTCAGGTGAAAAATTACCGAGAAATACAGAGCCTGCATTGTCAATCTTACCTATATACTTAAGCGGCTCTTCAACACACATCTCAAGGTGCTCAGGTGCAAGCTCGTTTGCAAACTCAATTGCCTGATCAAGGTTTTCGCACACAATAATTTCACCGAAATCGTTCAAGGAAGCCTCAATAATTTCCTGTCTTGCAAGGTGCTTAATCTGCTTGTCAATTTCACGTGCAGTTGCCTTTGCAATATCAGATGATGTGGTAAGGAGAATGGCAGAGGCAAGCTTATCGTGTTCAGCCTGACTCATTAAATCAGCTGCGAGAAAAGCAGGCTTTGCAGTCTTATCCGCAACAATAAGTATTTCAGAAGGACCTGCAACCATATCAATATCCACTACACCGTAAAGAAACTTTTTGGCAGTGGCAACAAAAATATTGCCAGGCCCCACAATCTTATCAACCTTCGGTATTTTTTCAGTACCGTAAGCAAGTGCGGCAACAGCCTGTGCACCGCCAACAAGGAATACCTTATCCACACCTGCCACAGCGGCAGCAGCCATAATATCCGGATTAGGGCTGCCGTCCTTACCGGGAGGCGTAACCATAATAATTTCTTCAACACCTGCAATTTTAGCAGGAACCGCATTCATAAGCACAGAGGACGGATAAGCAGCCGTACCGCCCGGTACATAAATACCGACCCTTTTCAGTCCACGAACACGCTGACCCATAATAACACCGTTTTCCTGTGTTGTTAACCAGGACTGCTGTGCCTGTCGGCTATGAAAATCGTAAATATTATTCTTCGCATTAATGATTGCTGATTTAAAATCATCATCAACCATATCAAGATAGCTCTGCAGTTCATCCTTTTCGATAACGGTTTTCTTTGGCACAGAGCCGTCAAAACGTACCGTAAATTCCCTTACGGCAGTATCACCCTGTTCTTTAACAGAGTTGATGATATTCGTTACAATCCGGGTGATTTTTTCATCTGTTTCACCGGCACGTTTTTTCAGATTTTCAATTAAAGCATATTCTGCTTTTCCGTTTGCTTTTGTTATTTTCATATTCCAACCTCCAATAAAACAAGAGTGATATCATACCTTCGATGCTAATTCCAGATCCTGCAAAAAGCCTTCAATTTCATCTTTTCTTAATTTCATAGATGCCATATTGACAATGACTCTTGCTGAAATAGGCATAATTTCATCGACTACCTCAAGTCCGTTTTCCTTCAGGGTTGAGCCTGTTTCAACAATATCCACAATACCGTCGGCAAGACCAAGCAGAGGAGCAAGCTCCACACTGCCCTCAATCTTGATGATATCAACATCCATACCCTTTGATTTGAAATATTCCTTAGCAACCTTAGGGTACTTGCTCGCAACAACCTTTCTCTTATAGCCTGAAAAGAAATCAGTACCCTTAGGACAGGCAAGTGCAAAACGGCATTTACCGATATTCAGGTCAATTACCTCATAAAACGAATTTCCGTGCTCAACAATCGTATCCTTGCCGACAACGCCGATATCGCACACACCGTGCTCAACGTATGTAATAACATCAGGTGCTTTGGAAAGCACAGCCTCATAATCACCAACAGGGAGTATCAGTCGTCTGCCCTTATTTTCAAGCTCAGAGGTATCAAGTCCCATAGTTTTAAACAAGGCAACAGAATTCTTTTCAAGTCTGCCTTTGGTAAGCGCAATTCTCAGAGGTCTGGAAATATTAATTTCCTCACGCATAACATCGCAAAGCGCATTAACATTCACACCAAATCCGATAGCAGGTGCATCCAAACCAAACTCGCCAATCAGATTATCATAACGTCCTCCTGAAAGAATCGTCACACCGCTGCCCTGTGCATAACCTCTGAATATAACACCGGTGTAATAGCTGCTCCTGTTCACAAGGCTGAGGTCAATCAGTATATTATCTTTAAAGCCGAGAGCACACAGCTTTTCATAAACATCTTTAAGGTAATCAAGTGCTTTGTTGGCATCGGCATCATCATAGAGTGCCTTAGCCTCATTGATTACATTTACATCGCCAAAAAGTCTTGGCAGCTTTTTAATAACTTCAGACTCTGTGCTGCTGCCGATTCTATCAAGCAAGTCACCGAGAGCAGAATAATTCTTACCCTCAATATAACTGCATATATCAGCCTTCTGAGACGGTGACAAATTCATCTTATCCAGTATTGCATTGAAGAATCCTGCGTGGCAAAGCTCAAGCTTAAAGGAATGAACATCATTTCTTTTCAGTGCCTCATAGGCCATTGAAATAACCTCAATATCCGCATCCATACTGCCGTCGCCTATAAACTCGATACCGCTTTGCTCAATCTCATCGGTTCTGCCTGCAAGCTGCTTATTACGGACATATACATTCTGATTATAATACAATCTTACAGGAAAATCCTCATCGGAAAGTCTTGTAGCAACAAGACGTGCAATCGGTGCAGTATTATCAGGGCGAAGAACAGTCGTTCTTCCCTGATTGTCTGACAGCTTATACATCTCCTCAGCTTCAATGCCGAGATTATCACGATTGAATACATCAAAAAATTCAATCGTCGGTGTCATAACCTTGCGGTACTTATTCTCTTTAAATAAATCAGAAAGAATCGTTTCAACTCTTCTTCTGTCGTCACATTCCTCAAAGAGCAAATCCCTGCTGCCCTGAGGCGTTAATTTTGAATATCTTTTCATCTATTTCTCCTTGACGGCCATATAATAAATTTCACTTTAGTATAGTAGAGTGCTAATATGTTAACACGATAACACATTGATGTCAAGTCTTATGCTAAATTATTGTTCGTTCTACACTTAAAACAATGATATCTGGTTAGACTCCGGCATATCGCCCAGTGCACCTGCTTCCTTTAAGGAGTCCACAACACTCTTGCCTATACCTGCACGAGCCATAAGATCATCATAGCTCATAAATTCACCGTTTCCGTCATTTTTTGCATTGGCAAGTGCAATGGCCGCATTTTCACCAATACCGTCAATTGCACCGAACGGAAGCCTGATTTTTCCGTCCTCAATCCGATAAATTCTTGCATCTGATTTGTAAATATCAACAGGTAGGAATTCTATTCCTCTTGCAAGCATTTCAATAACAATCTGCAAAACAATGTATGTACTTTCATCCTTAGCAGTTTTGTCATTGCCTTTCAGTTTGATTTCCTCCATCTTCTTTTTTACAGCAGCCTTACCCTCAACAGCAGCAACGGCATCAATTGCACCGCCGCGAACTGTGAAATAAGCAGAATAAAAATGAATCGGATAATAAATCTTATACCACGCAAGGCGGAGTGCCGCAATAACATATGCAGCAGCGTGTGCCTTAGGAAACATGTATTTTATCTTATAGCAGGAATCAATATACCACTGCTCAACGCCGATTGTTTTCATTGCTTCCTCGTAAGGCGGAAGCTCTTTAGGTGCTTTACCCTTACGGGTATACTCCATAATTTTAAAGCAGTCCTTTTTTGAAAGCGGTGATTCCTTACCTGTTCTCTTTTCGTAAGCCTCAGCCACGTGAATTAGATGTGTCATAATATCATCACGGCAGCCGATAACCTCAGAAATTGTACAAACTCCATCCTGAATCAGGTCACGGGCATTACCGAGCCATACGTCTGTACCGTGTGACAGTCCTGAAATCTGTAAAAGGTCGGCAAAGGTTTTAGGCTGTGCTTCAAGAAGCATACCGATAACAAACGGCGTACCCATTTCAGGGATTGCCAGTGTTCCTGTCTGGCAGTCAATATCCTCCGGTGAAACACCGATCGGCTCCGTTGATGTGATAAGCTGATAAAGCTTAGGGTCGGACAAATCAACGTCCATTACAGGAATACCTGTTGAATCCTCAAGATACTTATATAAGGTTGGATTATCGTGTCCAAGCTCGTCCAGTTTAAGGAGTGTATCGTGAAGTGAATTTTTAAAGTCAAAGTGGGTTGTGTATGTACCCTTCTTCTCATCATTTGACGGATACTGAATCGGTGTAAAATCCTCAACAGTATATTTATCCGGCACAACAACCATACCACCCGGATGCTGACCTGTGGTACGCTTGATACCTGTGCAGCCGACAGTCAGCCTGTCAATTTCAGCTCTCGGCGTAGTGGAAACAAGTCCGCGTTCATCAAGATATTTCATAACATAACCGTATGCAGTCTTATCCGCAACGGTTGCCATTGTTCCTGCTTTGAACACGTATTCCTTACCGAACAGTTCTTCTGTGTATCTGTGTGAACGTGACTGATACTCACCTGAGAAATTCAGGTCGATATCAGGCTCTTTATCACCGTCAAAGCCCAAGAAGGTTTCAAACGGAATTTCGTGTCCGTCCTTTTTCATCGGAATACCGCAGTTCGGACAATCTTTTGCAGGAAGGTCGAAGCCTGAACCATATTCACCGTGAAGGAAGAATTCACTGTGCTTACATTTTTTACAATAGTAATGAGGAGCAAGAGGATTAACCTCAGATATACCGCCCATATGTGCAGCCAGTGAAGAACCTACTGAGCCTCTTGAACCAACAAGATAACCATTTCTCTCACTCTCCTCAACAAGACGTTTTGCAATAACATACAGCACACCAAAACCGTGACCGATAATGGAATCAAGCTCTCTTTGAAGTCTGTCAGCAACATACTGCGGAACAGGATCACCGTAAAGCTCTTTCGCCATTGACCAGCATTTTTCCGTAAGCTCTTCATTCGCGCCGTCAATATGGGGCTGGAAGGTACCGGGCGGAATCGGCGGAATGTTATCCATTACGGAATCGGCAATCTTGTTCGGATTGTCAATTACAAATTCCTTTGCCCTGTCACCTGCCCAAGCAAAGTCCGCAAGCATTTCATCTGTTGTTTTAAAGTAGAGCGGAGCCTGATTGTCCGCATCATCAAAGCCCTTTGATGCCATAATAATTGCTCTGAAGCGTGCGTCCTTTTCATCAAGGAAATGCACGTCACCTGTTGCCACAACAAGCTTACCGAGCTTATCGGCAAGAGCAATAATCTTTTTATTTATATTTATTAAATCCTCTTCCGTATTAATATTCTCGTGAATATCTCTTGTGGATCTCAGCATAAATGCATTGTTGCCGTTCGGCTGAATTTCAAGATAATCATAGAAAGAGGCAATTTCTTCAATTTTCTCCTCAGGCTCTTTATTTAAAATTGCCTGATAAAGCTCGCCCTGCTCACAGGCAGAGCCGATAATAAGTCCGTCACGCTTTTGAGCAAGCATACTTTTTGGAATCAGCGGACGTGATTTATATGTTTTTATATTAGATGCGGAAATCAGCTCATACAGATTTTTTCTGCCATACTTACGCTCATCCTTAGGAATCGACTCGTCAAGGGAGGTATCCTCTTTCACAAGCAAAATAATATGATGTCTTTTAAACTGCTTAAGCTTTAGGTTCATAAAATCCGGATATTTTTCATCATCAACCAAATATCCCTCCATACCTAAAATCAGCTTAATCTTACCTTTAGCAGTATTATAAGCCTCAGGCAGAGCCTGTACAACACCGTGATCGGTAACTGCAATGGCCTTGTGCCCCCATTTGATTGCACGATTAATAAGTGCCTTAGGTGCTGTAATACCATCCATCTCAGACAAGGAGGTATGCAGATGAAGTTCAACTCTTTTTTCCTCTGCGTTATCCATCTTTTCAATCTTAACTACACTTGAAATGGAAAACGGACGCAGCACATACTGATTTGAAAATGTATCAAACTGATATGCACCGTTGATAACAACCGTACCGCACTGACCGAGCTTTTCAATCAGGGGGTCTATAATATGCTTGTCCTCAAACATCTTAACAGTAATTGATGAGGTATAATCCGTAATATCAAAATTAAAGATTCTGTTTGTACCGCGCTTGGTATCTCTGACCTCCGTTTTGATTACATCACCCCATACGGTAATATAGCCATCATCCGTAGAAATATCCTTAATCGGTGTCGGTGCCTCACGAAGATTTTTACCAAAAATATTTTTTACAGTATCCTTATAAAGCGGTAACTCACCCCACTGCTCGTGGACAATATTTTTCTGAGCCTCCTCTTTCAGCAGCTCTTCCTCGTGGTGCTTTTTCTCAACAGCCTCTTTAACTGCTTTCTCAATATCAAATGCTTGAACCTCCATAAAGCTGATATCATAATCAACATTGAACAGGCTTAAAAGCAATTTTGAAACAGCAATATCAACCTTCTGTGATTCAAGAACCTCTTTGCCGCCTTTTTTCAGAAAAATGGTGATTATATTATCCTCCAGCTCTGCTTCAGCTCCGTCAAAAAAACCGTTAGCCGCAGGAGTATCACGCTTAACATATTCAAGTATTCTTTCAATATCGGAAAGCGAAAATTCCGCCTTAGGGAAAACAGGCTTGATAACTGCCTTGTGCAAATCCATCGCTTTTTCAATCGCCTTTTCAGCACGTGAAAGCTCGGAAAAGCTCATAAATCTGTCAAGGTAAAGACCGATTGTGAGCATTCTTTTTTCCCTTGATACAGTAAAGGAAGAAATTTCACCATTTCCGATAAGCGATAGGATATCGCCGTCTATGTAATTTGAAAAATAATCTGAAAATCTATTCATTACAATTTCTCAATTTCTTTCATTAATTCTTCAAGTAAATTCTTTTCGTCGACCTTGCGCAGTATCTCACCCTTTTTAAAAATGAGACCATTGCCGTCTCCGCCGGCAATGCCGATATCTGCCTCTTTTGCTTCACCGGGTCCGTTTACAATACATCCCATAACCGCAACCTTGATAGGCTTTTTGCAATCTCTGAGCTTTTCCTCAACCTGTTTTGCAAGTGATACAAGATCAATTTTAGTTCTGCCGCAGGTAGGGCAGGAAATAAGATACGGACTATCATTTTTAAGTCCGATTGCTTTTAAAATATCAAATGCGGCAAATACCTCTTTAACCGGTGCATCTGTAAGGCTTACACGGATTGTATCACCTATACCATGCGTAAGCAGTGAGCCTATGCCGACTGATGATTTAATAATACCCATTCTTTCCGTGCCTGCCTCTGTTACACCGAGATGAAGCGGATAGTCACACCGCTCTGCTGCAAGCTCATAAGCATGAATCATCGTCTCCACATTTGAGGATTTGATTGAAATAATGATATCATCAAAATCAAATTTTTCAAGAAGTCTTGCGTGATACAGAGCTGACTCAACCATTGCCTGTGGTGTGGGTGAACCGTACTTAGCAAGGATTTCCTTTTCAAGAGAGCCGGAATTCACACCGATTCTTATTGGAATATTTTTTGCTTTACAGGAATCAGCAACTGCCTTAACACGTGAATCATCACCTATATTGCCGGGATTGATACGGATTTTATCAATCCCTCTTTCAGCAGCACCAAGTGCCAGACGGTAGTCAAAATGAATATCGGCAACAAGCGGAACATCAACTGCACTTTTTATCGGCTCAATAAGTGCTAATGCATCCTCATTAGGAATGGCAAATCTTATCACTTGACATCCTGCTGCTGCAAGCTCCTTAGCCTGTGCAACAGAGCCTTCAATATCACTTGCAGGGATATTGAGCATACTCTGAACAAGGATATCACTGTCACCGCCGATATAGGTATTACCGAGCTTTACTTTCTTACTTTTTCTTCTTTCCATAACTTTACTTCCTTATAGGATTCTCAAATGATTATATATTCTCTAGCCAAACAAATAAAACTAAAATAATTTTGTTATATCACTGAAGGTCACAACGCACATAAGTCCTAAAAGGAGAACCAGACCAACAGCATTAATAATATATTCTGCCTTTGACGGCAGCTTCTTTCTTGTAATTCCCTCTGCAATTAAAACGAATAATCTCCAGCCATCAAGAGCAGGTATAGGGAATAAATTGAACAATCCAACATTGATAGTCAGCAAAGCCATAATTCTGAGCATAGAATTTATAGAGGTTTTAACTGCATCAGAAACAACGGATACTGCACCCACAGGACCGCTCAAATCGGACAAGCCGTAGCGTCCTACAAGCAAATCATGAATAGACAGAAATACCATACGTGCATACGAGGCAAATTCTTTGACGCTCTGAACAATCACATTTCCAAAGGTCTTTTCAACACCCTTGAGCCAGAAGTCCATTTTAAGGTACTTCGTGCCCTCGTAATCATCCATCTCAAACTCAACCTGTAAATTAATGTCTTTTCCGTCACGATTAACAATCATATCGACTGTACTGTCGGCACTTCGTGACAAACCTGTCTGCACATCATTGGTCGTATAAACACGCATACCGTCAATGCTCTTGATTGTGTCCCCAAGCTGCAGACCGCTTTGTGCCGATAAAGCCGTATCCTCAAACTTAGCTACCTGCGTAGTGCCCACAAGATTCTGTGAGCCTACAATGATAAGCATAATTACAAATCCAAGTATAAGATTCATAACTGCACCGGCAACGACAACAAAAATTCTCTGCCAAACCTTCTTTTTGATAAAAGCATTATCGTCCTCACTGTCAGAATCCTCGCCCTCCATAGAGCAGTAACCGCCGAACAGAATCAGACGCAGAGTGTACTTTGTATCCCCTCGTGTTATCTGAAAAATCTTAGGTCCCATACCGATTGAAAATTCGTTGACCTTTATTTTCATCATTCTGGCAGCAAAATAATGTCCGCCCTCGTGGATAATAATAATAAACTCAAAAAATAAAATTGCAATCAATATCGGATAAACCGTATGCCAAATAGAACTAATACTCACTTAACCGCCTCAATAACATACTCACGTGCTATTCTGTCTGTTTCAAGAACATCATCGAGAGTAAAATCTTTTTTATCTGATGCATTCAACATTGCCTCATTATTAAGATATGCAATATCGGTAAATTTAATTTTACCATTTAAGAAAAGCTTTACACTCTCCTCATTCGCACCATTTGCCGCCGCAGGGTGAAGTCCACCCATTTCAATAGCGTTTTTACAAACATCAATACATTTAAAGGTTTCATAATCAGGCTCAAAGAATGTGAGCTTGCCATAGTCTGCAAGGGATAATTCCTTAACAGGACCGGGCTCACGTTCTGGATAGGTCAGTGCATACTGAATCGGAATTCTCATATCCGGTACACCAAGCTGAGCAATCATTGAATTATCCTGATAAACAATAGCAGAATGAACTACAGACTCCCTGTGAACAACAATTTCAATATCCTCATTCGGCATATCAAAGAGCCATTTCGCCTCAATGAACTCCAAACCCTTGTTCATCATTGTAGCAGAGTCAATGGTTATTTTTGCACCCATATCCCAGTTAGGGTGCTTGAGTGCATCTGCTGCGGTAACATTCTCAAGTTCTGATAATTTCCTGCCGAAGAACGGACCGCCTGAGGCTGTAAGAATAATTTTCTTTATCGCCTTTTTGCTCGGCATGCCCTGCATGGACTGGAAGATTGCAGAATGCTCACTGTCAACCGGAAGAATGTCAACACCCATTTCCTTTGCAAGATTTGTAACCAGATGACCGCCTGCAACAAGCGTTTCCTTGTTCGCCAGAGCAATTGTCTTTTTCGCTTTAATTGCCTCAAGAGTAGGCTGAAGTCCGACCATACCCACAACAGAATTCAGCACTGTGTCTGCTCCATCATAAACAGCACATTCAATCAGTCCTTCCATACCGCAGGTAACCTTCGTATCGGTATCTTTAATTCTGTCTCTGAGTTCCTTTGCGGAGCTTTCATTCATCATACAAACAAGCTCAGGTCTGAACTCTCTCACCTGCTGCTCAATGATATCAACACGTGAATTGGCAGTAAGGCATTTTACGTTATAGCCGTGCATACGGCATACATCAAGACTCTGTGTACCGATTGAGCCTGTTGAACCTAAAAGTGAAATATTTTTCATAGTATTACCTTAAAATTATAAAATATTTTGTGTAACCAGAGCAATTACATATGCACATGGAAGTGTAAACAGTGATGAATCTAATCTGTCCATTACACCACCGTGACCGGGAAAAATCTTACCGAAATCCTTAACGTCAAAATTCCTTTTAAGCACGGACGCTGAAAGGTCTCCCATCATTCCCATAAATGAAACAGGAATACAGCATACAAGAAGAATCGTTGCCATACTCTTATCAAGCGGAACAACAGCTACCTTGTTATAAATCATCATAGCAACTGCGTTAAAAATAAGGCTTACAACAAGTCCGCCGACTGCACCCTCAACTGTTTTTTTAGGTGAAATGTTCGGCGCCATTTTATGCTTGCCTATCGCCATACCCGTAAGCTGAGCTCCGGTATCTGTAGCAAGGGCACAGATAAGAGCGTAGAAAATGAGATACACACCGAACTGCATATTGTCAAACATATCTCTTAATCGGATAAAAATGCTGAAACCAAACGGAACAATCACGCTTGCAAACACGGAAACCGCAACATCCTCAAAGGTTGTATAGGCGTATCCCCTGAGCATTGCAAGAAGGAATATCAGACAAAGTGCAATGACAAAAACAATGTTCGGAATCAAGCCGATTACCTTGCCCCATACCTGAGCATCAACCAAAGGCATTAAAACCTTTTCGCTTGCAAAAAAAGGAACACAGGCTGAAAAAAGGATACCTGTAACCTTGATAAAAGTATTCTGAACATTGGCACATCTCATAATTTCACCGCTGGCAACTGCTGAAAGGAATGCAACAACAATTACAAGGGCAAAAGTATTTATCTGCCATACAACAACTGCAAGAACTGCTAAAAGGCATATTGCAGTAATAACTCTCTGTTTCATATTTATCTCCTTTTTTATCACTCAAAAACCGCTGCTTTAATCCTGCTTGTTCGTTCCTGCAGCTTAGCCTTAATCTTTTTCGGCATTTTTATTTTAGAAAACATTGCATCCACAACTCTGTCAAAAATAACGACTATCGGCTGGAACTGATATTTCCTGTCATCATAGGACATTTCATAAAGTCCTTTCATCGTCTTAGTAAGACATTCGTCAGATGAAATACGTCTTTGCCTTTTCAGCTGCTTTTTATATTTTATGATTTTGAACCAGCCTGAAAGATTCATCAGTACAAGAAATTTCTTATAAAACTCTACATAAGCTTCCTTGTTAAAAGCTATGGCTGAAACTGCCTCAACCTTTGCATTTTCACATTCCGCCCGACTCAGATAGTATACTGACGGCAGGCATTTATAAAATGCCTCTCTATTCGTTGTCGGTACGTAGTGCCAGCTGTCCTTCAACTCAATCACGTCACCGTCAATCATATCGTTCACACAGTAAGTATTTTTAATCTGAACAATCAAATTACCAACGGAAAAATCAAGCCATTTCATAATTTTATCTGTCTCCCTGACAGATAGATCTATATCAAAATTCCTCTTGTAATAAACAGAAAAGCTTATTGCCTTTTCATCAAGTTCAAGCTCATAGTCAGACAATGGGAAAACAGAAATTTCTTCTCCGCCTCCTACCGAAACAAGCGCATTGACATCATCAGCAAGATTTTTAAAAATAATTTTCATACGTATTAAGCTCCGAATCGTCGGTTTCTGTTTTCAAACTCACGAAGAGCTGAATGTAAATCACCGATTTTAAAATCAGGCCACAGCACATCGCTGTACCAGAATTCACTGTAGGCTGCCTGCCACAGCAAAAAGTTTGAAAGCCTTTCCTCACCGCTTGGTCTTATAATCAAATCACAGTCCGGAGTGGTATAAATATTATTCGAAATATCATTTTCCGTAATTTCCGTTCTGCCCTCTTTAATCAGCTTATTGACAGCTGAAACAATTTCCTGCCTGCCGCCGTAATTGATTGCAAGATAAACAGTCGTACCTGTATGGGAAGCAGTCTCGGCCTCCGCCTCATCCATTAAATCAAGCAGTTCCTGAGAGATTCCCTCACGTTCACCGATGAACTTGATTTTACTGTTTCCTGCCTGAGTCATATCGCTTTTCGCTTCAAGAAGATACTCCATAAAAAGCTTCATCAGAGCGTCAACCTCTTCTTTCGGTCTTTTCCAGTTTTCAGTAGAAAAGGCATAAAAGGTTACGTATTCAATACCCAGCCTTTCACATTCCTTGCTGATTGTACGAAAAACATTTGCACCGGCTTTATGACCTGCCGAACGCGGAAGAGCACGTTTTTTTGCCCACCTGCCGTTGCCATCCATTATAATTCCTATATGCTTCGGCAGAACTGAAAATTCACAATCCGTATTATTTTTTTTACCGAACAGTGCCAAATCCCAGCACCTCCTTAATACAGTTATAGGGCGACGTATTTCAGCCGCCCCAAGTATTTAAATAAAGTTAGATTGAAAGGATTTCCTCTTCCTTTTTCTTAGTAATCGTCTCAGCCTGCTTTATAAAGCCGTCTGTAATATCCTGGAGCTTTTTCTCGCCATCCTTCTGCTGATCCTCAGTAATTTCGTTATCCTTCTTGAGTTTTTTGATATCGTCCATTGCATCACGGCGCACATTACGGATAGCAACCTTTGCTTCCTCACCTCGTTTTGAAATATCCTTCTGAAGTGTTTTACGGTGCTCCTCAGTAAGCTGAGGGAAAGTAAGTCTGATTACCTTGCCGTCGTTCTGAGGATTGATGCCGATATCAGAAGTGTTAATTGCCTTTTCAATATCCTTAAGCGTTGAAGCATCCCAAGGCTGAATGACAAGAAGTCTTGCCTCAGGCACACTGACAGCGGCCATCTGATTAATAGCAGTAGGTACACCATAATAATCAACCATAACCTTATCAAGCACAGCAGGATTTGCTCTTCCTGCTCTTATTGCTGAAAAATCTCTTTCAAGTGAAGTAAGACACTTTTCCATCTTTTCATTCGCTTTTGCGTAAACTGTTTCCATAAATATAACCTCTCTTTATTCTATCTTAGTTTCTAACTAAAGTACCGATTTTTTCTCCCTGAACAGCTTTAACAACATTTTCAGGATTTGTCAGATCAAATACAAGAATGGACAAGTCATTATCCTTGCAAAGTGAGAATGCTGTTGAATCCATAACCTTAATATCACGTGCAAGAACTTCTCTGAACTGAACCTCGTCAAACTTAACAGCATCATCGTATTTGTTAGGGTCCTTATCATAAACACCGTCAACATTTGTTGCTTTCAGAAGAACATCCGCATTAATCTCAACGGCTCTGAGTGCAGCAGCTGTATCTGTAGAAAAGAATGGTGAACCTGTTCCGCAGCCGAAGATCACAATTCTGCCCTTTTCAAAATGGCGGATAGCCTTATTGCGGATATACGGCTCAGCAATCTGACGCATCTCAATTGCTGTCTGTACTCTTACATCAGCACCAAGCTGTTCAAGTGCATCACAAAGTGCAAGTGAATTCATTGCTGTTGCCAGCATGCCGATATGGTCAGCTCTTGTTCTGTCCATATGCTCACTTGTTCTTCCTCTCCAGAAATTTCCGCCGCCGACAACAATGCCGACCTCAACACCTAAATCAGCAATTTTCTTAACTGATTCACAAATTTTCAAAACAGTAGGGGTGTCAATACCGCTGCCCTTTTCACCGGCAAGCACCTCACCGCTTAATTTTAACAAAATTCTTTTATATGCGATACTCATACAAAAGTCCTCCCACGTTTATTATCTACTATATAATAATATAAATTATTCTTAAAGTAAATAGTTAGAATAAAAATTAAATATTATTTTATATATAAGCCGCCAAAACTTGTTTTTATGGTTATAACATAACAAAAGCAGACTGCCCGTTAAATAGCAATCTGCTTTTCATATCACTGATTATTTTCTTCAGTCGTTGGCTCATCCGTGCTCTGCTTAGGGTTCAGTCTGACAAGACAGCTGTAATCCTTTGCATTGATAATGCCGTCGTTTACAAGCTCAAATCTGTATCCGAGCTCTGTATCACCGGGCGCTGTATTGGCATATCTTACATTCCAGAGTGCAAGAACAGATGCCGGACTGAGCGGAACAGCGTTACCGCCGCATACGGAGCATTTGTATGTCAGTCTGCCATTGCTGTCAAGACCTGTATAATCATACTTATGTCCGGGTGCAGGAGTATAATGGTTTCTTCTTTCACCACAATCATTACAGGTATCATAGCTTTCCGCAGGGATTGTGCAATTACCCTTTGTTACAAGAGTATTTTTATAATGTCCCTCTATCCACTCATTATGTACAGTTTTCTGTGTTGACTTGTCACCGCAGCGTGTACAGGTAGGCGTTGCAAGACTGTGACCGGGCTTATCCGCAATAGGGACTAACACATCCTCATAGTTGTGACCGAGTGCGGCAATTGCAAGCTCATACTCAATATTACACTCTGTACATACAGCAGTCTGCTTGCCGTCAGTGGTACATGTTGCCTCTGTAACAGGTGTATACTCCACAAACACGTGATCCTTTTTATCAATCATTTCTGTTGAATTACTTCCGCATCTCTGACAATTCCAGACATTTTTGCCTGCAGCAGTGCAGGTAGGTTCAACCGATTCAATCAGAACATTATCATGTCCAAGCTTAGGGATTGTTTCAGTCGATTGATGATTACAATTGTTACATTTATAGTAAATATAACCATTAGATGTACAGGTTGGTGCAGTTCTGGATGTCTCTGTCAATTCGTGAGGCTGGGTTTCAAGCGTAACCGTTCTTCTCTCTGAGCAGATTGTACAGGTATCAACACGCGTACCCGGAACAGAACAGTTGGAAATGCTCAGAACAGTAGATTCATAACAGTCATCAACCCATTCAATATGCTTTGGCACAGTAGTATCCACACCACAGACCGAACAATCATAAATCTCATAGATATGTCCGTCATTCGCTGTATTGTCAAGCTCTTCTGCAAGGACATTTGTATGACCGAGTGCAGGAATTTCCTGTGTTACTGTCTCATTGCAGACTGAACAAACGCCCTCCTTCGTACCCTTTTCGGTACAGGTCGGATCTACTGTTACCTTGAATTCATCAACTACGTGCTTATTTACAAACGGAGTTGTTTTAGACTTGCCGCAACCCTCAAAGGTACAGGTGTATTTTTCAGTACCTATCTTACAGCTTCCTGTTCTTTCATATGTATAAAAACCTTCAACATATTCTTTATGTTCAATTTCCTGCTTTGTCTTTTGCGGACAATTTTTATTCGCACATACAGAGATTCTGATTATATGTCCGTTTTCCGCCGACTCATCATATTCTTCGGAAACTTCCCATTCATGTCCCAGTGCATTAATATCCGTAACTCTGACATTCACACCGCACTCATCACATACCTGTGTAAGCTTTCCTTTTTCAGTGCAGGTTGGCTCAAGCGTTACAACGTCATGTGTAGAGGTATGATCACACGGATCAATAGAAACAAATTCATAGTTTGCATTCGGATGATCGGTAACATAGACCTCAGTCGTAGAGCCTCTATGTCCGTAGAAGGTAATCTTCTGACTTGAGCCGTCGAAAGGTTCTTTATTAATTACACCTTCAAATACTGTATTCGGATTGTTTACCGTAACCTTGTTCAGGAAAGAACAAGTAGCAAACGCACGTGTACCGATGCTTTCAATCTCATGCGGTATTTCAATACTGGTCATCTTACATCCATAAAAGGACCAGCCGTCAATTCTTTTAATTGTCGGCGAAAATTTAACGGTTTTTACGCCTGCATTATAAAAGGCTCTTGTACCTGTAGAGGTCAATCCTGTACCGTATGTAACTGTAATTAGATTGGTGCAATCCATAAATGCACCGTCACCCAGTGTTGTAAGTGAATCGGGAAACGTAATGCTTGTAAGAGCAGTACAACCCTGAAAGGCTCTCGGCTCAATGGTTTCAAGTCCTGAAGGCAGGTTGATTTTTTTAAGAGCAGTACACTCTCTGAAAGCACCATAGCTTACTGCAGAAACATCCTCCTCGCCCAATGATATGGAAGAACTGCCGGAAATCGTTTTCAATGTACTTGGAAGACTAACCTCTGTCAAAGCCGTACATCCATAAAAGTTCAGTTTTCCGATTGTTTCAATACCCTCTTCAATAACAAGCTTGGTAATATCAGTCCTGTAACTGTACCAAGGGGTTCTGTTCAGTGCAGTATCTCCATAATCCTTAGTTGCACCCGTGCCGGAAATGGTAAGTGTTTTACTTGCCGTATCATACTTGAACGTAGCATTACTGGCTGCCGGTCTGCCCAATGTTGACGCACCGCAGTTTCCGCTGTTTGCACCATATACAATCGAAATATTAAAACAGAATAATGCAGAGACAATAATTGCCAATGCCAAAATCATTGAAATCAATCTGCGTTTCATAATCCCACCTCTGAACACTCACAAAGTTACACAAAAATTATAACACATATTCACATTTTTTTCAACATATTAACAATGAAAATATATCGTTATGCACCGATATTCCATTTTTTTATCAGCATTTGTGCGTCTAAAACAACATTTTCATCCGCTGAATACGGATATTCGCCGTATGTGTTTATCCACTTATTTTCAAAATCATTCAGTCTTTTTCCAAAATCAGATTTGATATAATTCTTTCTTTTCACAAAATCTGCAGTGCATAAAACATCAACGTGCCTGCCCTTTTCAAGCTGTGAAATCACCTCATCATAGAACATTTTCCATCTGACAAAATAGAATTCACCTATCAGACCGCTCCACTCTCTCCAGGAATAATCATAGAGCATATTTTCACCATACACATCGCCCCAAAGCGTTATGAGTGTACGGGCATTAAAGTCAAAATACTTTTTCTCCTGTTCATCTCCTGCAAGTCTGTGACTGTCCTCAATCCAGCGTGACAGTGAAAACTCGCTCCTGTTTGCAAGAAAGCTGTCCATATCCTGAAGCAGGTTCAGCTGCTTTTCAGAAAGTATTTTTAATGCTTCAATGTCCTTTCTGCTGTAAGCATCTGCAAAATCGGATTGATTGGTATAAAATCTGTTGCTGAGTGCCTGACGCACCAAATCGCACAAATCATATTGATATCCATCAGATTCTCCGAACTCGTCTGAAACAGATTCAAAGAGCACCACCGCTTTTTCAAAAAGCTTAGTATCATAATAAATTTTTGTATAACAGCACGGACCTGTTCTGATTGGCATAAGCTGAGGACGTGCAGCAAGTGCTGAACCTACCTCATTTTCCTGATAATCATTGCTACTGCTGTAACAGGTTTCCAGAAGAATATCCCAAGCCTTTCGAAGCGTTTCGCTGTACTTTCCATACCTGCGCCTTATGTAATCATCCAGCCATTGTGAACAGTCAATCTGCTTTGATGAGGTTAAAAGCTCAAGCTGCAAGTCGTATATTACAGGATTCTGTTCAATACCCTCCATAAACATTCCTGTTCCCACAACATTGGCACCGTTTGATTTCAGCTTCAAGTACCTGTTGCTGCAATGGAACTTCAATTTTCCCTGCATTGCATTTTTACCGCCGAAATTATGAAGCATACCGGCAACTACCGGATAACCCCAAAGATTTTTATTGCTGAGTGTTTTCTCTGAATTTATATCAAGAAGAAGCAACCGTTCCTTAGGAACAGCCTTTACAATATGCTTGCGCATTGACCAGGTCTGCATCACCCACACTGAATTCTTATCAAAGCTTTCATACATATGATTGATTGTTTTACCAACTGCCTTCAAATACCAGCTCCATCGTTTTGGCGGTGTTCCCTCGTGAAAAGGATCACAGGCAAGATAATGATAATTACCAAAAATTCTTTCAAGATTATTCAGATAGGACTTGCCGAAATCAAGGAAAAGAGGGTCAAGCGGATCAAGCTGTGCAGTCTTTGGAAAGCCGCACCAGCCCCTTTGTTCAAGTATTTTCGCTTTTGGAAACTTTGATTTAAAACGCATGGGTACGTGACCTGAAAATCCCTGCTGAATCGGCCGCATTCCGAATTCAATATAACGCTCAAGTATCTTTTTTCCAAGCTCGGCACGGCGGTAAACATAGCTTTTATCCTTTGGCGGAATATACCCCTCAATGTTGGTCATAAGCTGCCAGGCCCAGAAAGCAGGTCCTGATATTGAATCAAGTGCCTCACGCTCGGAAAAGCCATACTCAAGCAAGGTTTCATACAGAACTGCTTCACTTCCTATAACAGCAAGTGGCATATTGATTCCGTTCATTGCCATAAAATCAATTTCTTTTTCCCAGCGTGAAAAATCCCACCAGCACATTGAGTAATCGAGCGTGCAATAGTTCATATATACTCTGAATTTCTGTTTAATTTCACGGCTGAACGTGCCGTCAAACATAGTCAGCTCTGTAATATGGATTGTTCTGTTACCGCACCAAGAAAGCTGAGTGCCACAGTATTTTTTCAGATAATCGTAGATTCCCATACAAGCAGAAATATAATTATTAGCCTTCACATACAATTTGCCGTTTTCAGCCGTTATACAGTAGCTGTCCTGCTCAGCACCCGTAATAGCAACATCAATATTATCCTTAACATCAAAAAGGTTTCTTTCTAAAAATCCTACAATGACCTTATCCATAATCCACCTCACAATTTAATATAAAGATATTACCAAAACTACTGCACCAATTATAGCACAGACAATCCCTGTTACCATTGGTAATATGACAGAAACTTTTGTATTTATTATTGCATTTTCAGGATTATCTTCATATACTCTTACTTCAATACTGTCACCTATTTTATATTTTGTGTTTGGAACAATACTTACATTTTTTGTATAATAAATTCGCGGAATGCCCTCTTGAATTTTGCTGTTTTTACAATACTTAGCCAAATTTATATTGTGCACAGCATTATAAGTAACACCCTGATAATAATATTCAAAACTTGTTGTAAAGCCCTTATAGCCCTTATTACTTGTATGTTCTTTAAAATCAATAATCTTTCCTGAAACAATTGTATAGGGTTTTCTTAAATTCCTAAGATAAGTATAAATCGCATAGGTTCCGAATACTATCATTAAAACTCCAAAAAGCAAGCCAATATTCATATAACATCCCCACTTTCAACTCAAAGCCTTTGAATATAACCTGTTTTTTCAAATTTGTTGTAGCCGTTTTTCTGATAAAACTTATGTGTACTGCGTTTTTTAGAGCCTGTCATCAGCATCATTTTATAGCAGTTATTTTCTATTGCAATCTGCTTAGCATAAGTAAGACAGGCTGATGCCAGTCCACGATTTCTATACGCTTTATGCGTTACAACATTTTCAATTAATGCATATGGCTGTTGATTATGCGTAAGATTTGGAATAATCATACAGACACACGAAGACACAAGTTTCCCGTCCTCTTCTGCTACGATGATATGATGATTTTTGTCAGCAAGAATTTCACCGAACAAAGCAAGATTTTCGGCATTGCTGTCAATAGGTTTGTTTTTATGTAAATGGGTATATAACGCACTCAATCCCTGAAAATCATTTTTATTTATTTCTCTTATCATTCAGCTCACCTTAGCATCTCATCATTTTTAATACTTCATCTGCTATAACCTTATGTCCCAAGCTTGTAGGATGAATACCGTCAACCGCAAGTTTATCAGGCTGAATTTCTTTTTGCACCTTGTCAAAAACAGATTGTAAATCAATAGTCTGTGCACCATTCTCAACTGCCATATCAAAAAGCTTTTTACGATATACATTAAGCATTCTGTGAAAAGGCTTTTTTTCATATATCGCGTCAATTAAAAAGGGCAGTAATACCAGCAGCTGCACATTCTCAAGTTCACAATTCAATCTTCTGTATATTTCCTGCATATGAGGCTGCATAGGTCTGACAAGCGGAGGGTACTGTTCAGGTACATAGTGTTCCCACGCATCATTAACGCCGATAAGCATAATGATTACATCAGGCTTAAGACGGATACAGTCTTTTGTCAGCCTGTCATACACATTATAGGTTCTGTCAGATGCGATTCCTCTGAAGAAAAACTTTAAATTTTTATACTTTCTTTTCAGTTTATCTGCCACCTGCAAAGCATAAACATTCCGTCCATGTAATTTATAGTTGAATTTTCTGTTAAATGTGATATCCGTAATACTGTCCCCTATAAACAGAATACGATATCCGTCTTTAATTTCAATCATAATCTAACCTCACAAACCACGATAATCATTGTATAACCTTATCATCAGCATTGTGCATCTGCAAATTTTCATCCCATGTCACACCCAATGCACAATATTCATCCAACTTCTCATCGTATATTATAAGTACATCTTAACACAATAAAATATCTGTGTAAAGAAAAAGAGCGTCTCAAACGAGACGCTCTAAACAACGATTTAATTAGCCGTTAATCTGCTTTGCAATTTCTTCTGCGAAGTTCTCTTCTCTCTTCTCAAGGCCGTCGCCCTTCATCATACGGATGAAGCCTGTAGCCTTGATTTCAGTACCAAGCTCTTTAGCAACTGAATCAATATAGCCCTTAACTGAACCCTGAAACAGGTCGCCGCGAACGAACTCCTGCTCAACAAGGCAATTTTCTTTATAATACTTGCCCATCTTACCTGCAGCAATCTTAGCAAGAACTGCCTCAGGCTTAGAAGCCATTTTAGGATCTTCCTTCATCTGAGCAGCAAGGATGCCCTGCTCGTGCTCAACAACCTCAGCAGGAACTGAAGCCTGATCAAGGTAGCTTGGGTTCATTGCAGCAATCTGCATAGCAACATTTTTACCCATAGCCTCAAACTCAGCTGTGTCAACCTTAGACTCATCAGCAACATCAAAGCCAATCATAACACCAACTGCACCGCCGCCGTGAATGTATGTTGAAACAATACCATCCATAAGCTCAAAACGGCGAACCTTCATATTCTCACCAATAGCAAGAACGAGGTCATTAAGAGTTTCAGTTACTGTTCTGCCTGTGCCGTTGAACTCTGTTGCACAAAGAGTCTCAACATCAGCAGGATTTGTAGCAATAATTGTCTTTGCAACACCTGTTACAAAGTCCATAAACTTTTCATTCTTTGCAACGAAGTCAGTCTCTGAGTTAACCTCAACAACTACACCCTTCTTTGCAGCCTTATCATAATAAGGAAGAACTACACCCTCAGCAGCAATTCTTGCAGCCTTCTTCTGTGCAGCAGCAAGACCTCTTTCACGAAGATAGTCAATTGCCTTATCCATATCACCGTCAGACTCAACGAGAGCCTTTTTACATTCCATCATACCAACGCCGGTCTTCTCACGAAGAGCCTTTACGTCCTGAGCTGTAAATGCCATTATATTATCCTCCTGTTTATAGTAGTATAAATGATTAATTATTCAGCAGCTTCCTCTGCTGTCTCTTCAGCAGGAGCCTCATCAGCTGTGTCCTTACCGTCACGACCCTCGATAACAGCGTCAGCCATTGCACCTGCAATAAGCTTAACTGCACGGATTGCGTCGTCGTTACCAGGAATTACATAGTCGATTTCATCAGGGTCACAGTTTGTATCAACGATAGCAACGATAGGAAGACCTAACTTCATAGCCTCTGATACAGCGATTCTCTCCTTGCGAGGATCAACGATGAACATAGCATTAGGAATCTTCTTCATCTCTGTGATACCGCCGAGATACTTCTCAAGCTTTTCGATTTCAAGCTCAAGACCAACAACTTCTTTCTTAGGAAGAAGATCAAAAGTACCGTCCTCACGCATAGCCTTAAGCTGAGCGAGACGAGCTACTCTGCCGCGGATTGTCTTAAAGTTTGTAAGCATACCGCCGAGCCATCTTGCGTTTACATAGTGTGCACCGGCTCTTGTAGCTTCTTCCTTAACGGAATCGCCAGCCTGCTTCTTTGTACCTACGAAGAGAACTTCGCCGCCCTCTGCTGAAAGGTCACGAACAAAAAGATAAGCTTCTTCAAGCTTCTTAACTGTCTTCTGAAGGTCGATAATGTAGATTCCGTTTCTTTCTGTAAAGATGTACGGAGCCATTTTAGGGTTCCATCTTCTTGTCTGGTGTCCGAAATGAACACCTGCTTCTAAGAAGCTGCTTCATTGAAACTACATTTGCCATTATAATTTCCTCCTTTAAGGTTAAATCCTCCGCATTCAGCCTGGCAAAAGCCGTTGTTTATAACCTCAGGCTTAGCTGATATGCGTGCGTATTCGCGTTCATTTTCACGAATGCGTTAGCATTATAACAAAAAAGACCTGAAAAATCAAGCCTTTTTATTGTTTTTATATTATTTAGCTGTTGCAATTATATCACAGAGCTCATTATATGTAATACCGACTGCAGCCGCCTCCTGCGGGAGCAGGCTTGTAGGTGTCATACCAGGAAGAGTATTAGCCTCAAGGCAATATACATCATTGTTTTCATCAAGAATAAAATCAACCCTTGAATAAAAACCGAGACGAAGTGCCTTATGCACATTTAAAGCACTTTCCTGCAAAAGCTTACATACAGTTTCACTTATCTCAGCGGGACAGATTTCCTCAGTCAGACCTGACTGATATTTATTTTTGTAATCATAAAAGCCATTCAGCGGCCTGATTTCAATAGGCGGCAGTGCTTTGCCGTCAAGTATTCCTACAGAAAATTCTCTGCCATCTATCTTATCTTCAATGACAACAAAATCCTCATATTGTCTTGCGCAATCAACAGCAGTATTAAGCTCGGCTTCGTTTTCCACTATTGTTACACCCACACTGGAGCCACAGCTGCATGGTTTAACCACACAGGGAAATTTCACATCGCTGAAATCATTATTATCTTTAATATCAATATATTTCCAATCAGCAGTTAAAATACCGTTGTCACGCATCATCCGCTTGGATAAATCCTTATCCATTGCCAGAAGGCTGCCTGCATAACCCGTGCCTGTGTATCTGATTTCATTCAAATCAAAAATGGCCTGTAATTGTCCGTTTTCACCTGCTGCACCATGCAACGCTAAAAACACCATATCCGCCTGCTTACAGAGTTCTATCACTCCGTTACCGATCATACCGTAATCGTTTTTGACAGATAATTTAATTTTTCCCAAATCAGGTTCCTGCTCGGAAACGGAATACGAATATCTGAAATCGGATTTATTATTTCTGTAAACGGGCTCTGTCTCTTTATTGTTTTCTCCAAAATATAAATCAAGCAGCATTACATTATGTCCGTTTTCTATAAGTGCATTTGAGATTAAAGCACCTGAAGAAAGAGAAACATCTCTTTCAGGACTGAGACCGCCTGCTAAAACTACTATATTCATTTTCAACCTCATTAAAATACTATTTAATATAAAGTTTCATAACCTGTGCACGTGCCTTCGCCTCCAGCGAATCATCAAGAGGTGCAAGGTTTGATTTACCATACTTATGTTCCAGTGCTTTTGAAATAAGAAGATCTGCAAAATCAGGATTTTTAGGTAAAACAGGTCCATGAGAATATGTGCCGAAGGTGTTTTTAAATCTAACACCTTCTGTACCATCTTCACCGTTATTTCCAAAGCCTTTAATCATTTTGCCGAGCGGTTCAACACCTTTGCCGAGATACGTTCTGCCACTGTGATTTTCAAAGCCGACAACCTCAATGCCCTCTTTTGTTTTATAAGCATAGTTGCCGATCATACGTTCTTCCTTACCCTCAGTATAAAAATCAAGAGCACCCATATATTCCAGCATTTTACCGTCGTAAGTTTTATAGTATTTACCAAGCATCTGGTAGCCGCCGCAGATCGCCAGCATAACTGTGCCATTATGGATTGCTTTATTGATTTCAGCATCCTTGCCCTTTTTCAGATCGTCAAGAAGAACATCCTGCTCAAAGTCCTGGCCGCCGCCGATAAAGAGTATATCATAATCATCGGCATTAAAGTTTTTACCCATTGTAATTGCGTCGGTATGAACATCAATCTGCCTTGCCATCATTCTTTCGGTAAGAGCGATTATATTTCCCCTGTCGCCGTAAAGATTCAGCATATCCGGGTAGAGATGTGCAATTCTGATTATCATTCCCAAAAGTCCTTACCTCCCAGTCTCTTTGCAATAACAGGACGCATTGTCATCATTGATGTATATGTCGGAACAATATAAACATCCCTGCCCTGAGCAGTTGCTATATCAACTAATTTATCGTAATCTTCATTCTCAATGACCTTGATTTCCCTGTTTCCTACACCCTCATACTTAACACGTATCGCCATATCGTAACAGCGCTTGCCGGTGACATAGATATCCTTGACATTGCTCTTTTTGAAAATATCATTGAAGTCAACATCCCATATCCAGCTTATGTCACGGCCGTCTGCAGCGTTATCATTCAGAGATAAAATCAAGGTGTAATCATCTTCAATGGACTTGAGGAAGCTCATTGTCTGGCTGAAGCCCGCAGGGTTTTTAACAAGAATGACGTTAATCTTATTATCACCGCTTTCAAACTGCTCCATTCTGCCGAAAGCACCATTGAATTTCTCAAGTGCCGTATAAATGGTATTGTGATCAAGACCAAGTGCAGACAGAGCTGATGAACAACCGATTGCATTGTAGATGTTATAGGTACCGCCGATATTTATTTTTGTAATATTTTTATCGCCGTTAAAATCAGTAACAACGAGAGAACTGTTCGGCTTAAGCTCCTCAACGGAGGTTATGGAGAAATCAGGGGATACCCTTTTGTATCCGCAGTTCACACATTCAAATCCGCCGAGATGTCCGTAGGTATGATAGGAATATTTATACTCGTGTTTACAGAAAATACAGTATTTTGCGTCAGAGATTTCAGGCTCCTTTGCATCCTTGTCAAAAGGCGTATTCACACCGTAGGTTACAATTTTATTCGGTATTTCCTTTGACATGGAATAGGTCAGAGAGCAATCCGCATTAAGACAAACCACTGCATCAGGCAGATTTTTGATTGACTCTTTGATTGCATTGAGAGTATGAGTAACCTCACCGTATCTGTCAAGCTGATCACGAAATACATTTGTAACAAGCACAACATCCGCACGGATATATCTTGATACCTCACGGAATGCATTTTCGTCACACTCAACAATGGCATACTCATATTTATTCCTGCCTGTAATGGTTGAATTCATAATAAAGGATGCGGTGATACCTGTAATCAGGTTAGCACCGGATTTATTAATAAAATAGGTTTTGCCGGCTGTTTTCAGCCCCTCCTCGATAATACGGCAGGAGGTCGTTTTACCGTTTGTACCTGTAACAATAATAACCTTAACATTCTTTGAAAGGTCAGACAAAATATTACGTTTAACCTTAAGTGCAACTCTGCCCGGAAGGGTAGTTGCCCCTCTGCCCATTTTCTGCAGAATAAAGGTTACCAATCTGCAGACAAGACAGCTTAAAATAACTTTCATGAAATCACGCCCTAAAAAAATCTATAATAATTTTAAACGAAGCAAACATTTAAGTCAACAATAATAATATGAAAATATTGTTTTTTTCTTAACTTATGTTACAATATGAAATCGGAGATGATATTATGATACAAAAGATTATTGATATTGTTAAAAAAGCCGGTGAAATTTATAAAAGTGCCGGAGAGGATCTGGGTATTGAGGATAAAGGCTCAGCCGTTAATCTTGTAACAAAATATGATAAAATGATACAGGATTTTCTTTTCACTGAATTAGAAAAGCTTGTGCCCGGCTGCAGATTTCTCGGCGAAGAGGGAGAGGGCAACAAAGAGCTTACTGACGGATACTGCTTTATTATCGATCCGATTGACGGCACTACGAATTTCATAAAGGGTTTTCAGCACAGTGCTATCAGCGTTGGTCTTGCAAAGGATAAGGAAATGATAATCGGAGTTGTGCTCGACCCTGATTTAAACAATATGTTTTATGCCCAAAAAGGTAAGGGTGCATTCCTCAACGGCAAGCCGATTCACGTATCGGACTGTTCTATTGAACAGAGTCTTGTTCTGTTCGGCACCTGTCCGTATGAACACGAATTAGCACATAAAACCTTTGCACTTACGGAAAAGGTTTTCTACAAGGCGATTGAGGTAAGACGCGGCGGCTCGGCAGCACTGGACATCTGCTATGTTGCAAGCGGCAAGGCCGACCTTTATTATGAATTTATACTGCGTCCATGGGACTGGGCAGGTGCATCATTAATACTCAGAGAGGCAGGCGGTGAAGCTTATACCTTTGAAAAAGAGCCGCTTGATGCAAACAAAATATCTTCACTTGTATGCGGCAACAAAAACAGCCTGAGGGACTTTTATGAAATATTACAGTCTGAATAATTATCTTCGTGATACCTTCGGCGAAAAGGTTTACAAGCTCAGCTTAAACGCAGGCTTTACCTGTCCGAACCGTGACGGAACAATTGACACAAGAGGCTGCATTTTCTGTTCAAAAGGCGGCAGCGGTGATTTTGCCGAAAGCGCTTCTCTTTCAATAACTGAGCAGATTGAAAGCGGCAAAAAAAGAGTGGAGAAGAAAATCAAAAACGGAAAGTATATCGCATACTTTCAGGCGTTTACAAATACCTATGCACCCCTTGATATTCTGAGAGAAAAATTTTTTGAAGCAATTCATCACAAGGATATTGTTGCCCTTTCCATTGCCACACGACCTGACTGTCTTGGTGAGGATGTACTGAAATTATTAGCTGAGCTTAACAGTATAAAGCCTGTGTTCGTAGAGCTTGGTCTGCAAACGATTCACGAGGAAAGTGCAAAGTACATAAGACGCGGATACAATCTCGATGTATATGATACGGCAGTGGAAAATTTAAAGAAAACAGGTGTAAATATTGTTGTTCATATCATTCTGGGATTGCCGAATGAGACAAAAGCGGATATGCTTGAAAGCGTAAAATATGTATGTGACAGCGGTATAGATGGCATAAAATTACAGCTTTTGCACGTGCTAAAAAATACTGACCTTGAAAAAGATTACAATGCAGGCAAATTCAAAGTTCTTGAATTTGATGAATATCTGGATATCATAAAAGCCTGCATTGACCTTATTCCACAGAATATCGTAATACACAGGCTTACAGGAGACGGTGCAAAGAAGGACCTGCTTGCACCATTGTGGTCAGCAGATAAGAAAAGAGTCCTCAATGCAATGAACAAATTATAAATACAAAAAAGAAAGACAGCATCATAAGATGCTGTCTTTTCCTTGTATGTATTATTTATACTTTCTTTTACGAGCAGCCTCGCTCTTCTTTTTACGAGCGACTGAAGGCTTTTCATAATGCTCTCTCTTACGAACTTCCTGGATAATACCATCACGAGAAGTCTGACGCTTAAAACGTCTAAGCGCACTGTCAAGAGATTCATTTTCTTTAACTTTAACCTGGCTCATTCAATTCCCTCCCTCCGACCACTTTCGGGGGTATTTGATACTTCTTTAATATCCGAGCAAGATTATATACAAAAACAAACCAAAAGTCAAGCGTTTTAACAAGAATTATGAAAATTCGATTAAATTTTATTTTAATCTGCTTTTTCTGCGGCATATGGAGAAAGCTCTGATTCCTTTTCACCGCGTCTGCGTGCCATAAGATCACTTTCAACAAGAGCTCTTTTTTCCTTAGTGTAGTTAATAAACAGGAGTGGTATGATAAACAGAACACTTGCAACCGCAGGGGTAAGAATAACAAGCGGCCATATCCATTTATCAAACATAGCTGTCTGTGTGCCCACATAAACCGCAGCATTGTCAATCGCCTTGTATCCCAGAATGGATAATGCCAGTGTAGCCAGTCCTGCTGTTATGCCGCTGGAAATCTTCGTAAACGAGGTCTGCATTGAAAAGGTAATGCCCTCTGTTCTCTTACCTGTTTTCCATTCCATATAGTCAATACTGTCACAGAAAATAGATGTCTGTGCAATGGATGCAGCACCGCTCGGTATACTGCCGAGACCGATAAGCGCCATTGCCACCCATAGCCTTTTACCCTCAAAGCCGACAAAATAAGCAATGACACGAACTATAATATTTACAATCTGAATCAGTATAAGAACATTCACATAACCACCGAGCTTTTGCTTCAGCTTATCGGCAAATACCATTCCGATAAATCCAGGTAAACCTGTCATAATAAAATAAATTGTGGTAAGTCCAAGTGCGCCAATAATACCATTGCTGCCTACAAAATCAGCCGGTATCTCATATTTAAAGAAATATGTAACGAGATTTGCGCCAAAGCCCAGTGCACCGCAAAGATTCGCAAGCGTTACAAGAAGCATCATCTTATTCTTGAACAGCAATGAAAAACTTTCCGCAAGAGATGCCTGCTGCTCAGCCTTATTGATTCGTATACGCTCCTGTGCTTTGGAACAGCGGTAGCTTATCATAGCGCCCCCCAGTCCGAAAATAATTGCAAACACAAGGGTTATAAGTGACATACTAACACCCTTGGCATTGGCTATCATTTCAAGCACCATAGGAATGCCCACACTCAGTGCACTGTAAACGCAGCTGCCGATTGTTCTTGCCCACTGAACAAACTTGTCACGCTCATTGGAATTCGGTGATATCATCGCAGTAATACCCCAAACCGATACATCCTGAACAGTATAGGTTAAATCCCAGCAAATATATATGATTACAAAATATGCAACCCTAAGCCAGAGGAGTTCCTCAGCTGTGGAAAACACGAGGAATAAAAGCACTGTAAAAACACCCACAGGAAGCGGCGTATATTTCAAAAAAGGTCTGAGCTTTTCGCCGTTTTTAAAGGAATGCTTATCAATAAAAGAGCCTACAATAGGGTCATTGACACCGTCCCATACCTTCATTGCAATCAGCAGAACAGATACGATTGCCGCCGGAAACAATGCAATATCCGTCATAAAATAAGTAAAAAATGATGCACCGATAAGAGAATACACCATATTCTGACCACATAAGCCGAAAATAAAATCGCTTGCTTCTTTCTTGGGGATATACTTTTTTCCTGTGTAGTTTCCATAAAACCCACACCCTCTCAATTTAATAATTTCATTATAGTGCATTTGCATAAAAAAAGAAAGAAGAATTGTAAGATTTTTTTACAATTCTTCTTAAATCAATCAGATATAATATTGTGCCTGTGCGTTCCAGAGCTCGTAATACTTGCCCTCTTTATTCTCCAAAAGTTCTTCGTGCGTTCCGTTCTGCACCAGCTGTGCCTTGTCAAAAACGGCGATACGGCTGCAGAATATACAGCTTGAAAGGCGGTGTGAAATATAAATCGCTGTTTTATGATTCACAAAAGAATTAAAGCGGTTATAGATTTCATTTTCCGCAACAGGGTCAAGTGCAGCCGTCGGCTCATCAAGAATAACAATCGGACTATCCTTATAGAGTGCTCTGGCAAGGGCAAGCTTTTGTGCCTCACCGCCCGATATTTCCACACCTGCTTTATCCAAATCCTTGTAAAGATAGGTATTTTCCTCATTTTCCATTTTCTGCACACGCTCCTTGATATTCGATTTATCAAGTGCATCAAACAGCTTTTCACTGTTATAATCCGAGCCTGCTGAAATATTTTGAGCAAGTGTGGTTGAAAAGATTTTGAAATCCTGAAATACAACAGAATACAAGCTCATAAGACTTTGTGCAGTATATTCCTTGATATTTTCACCATTAATCAGAATTTCTCCCTCTGTTACATCATAAAGCCTGCACATCAGTTTAATGAATGTTGTTTTTCCGCTGCCGTTTCTGCCTACAACCGCAAGGTGTTCTCCATTATGTATAGTGAGATTTACATTTTTCAGCGAATCGTTCTCAGCACCCGGATATTTAAAAGAAACATTCTTAAACGCAATTTCAAACTTATCCGTTAAATCAAGCACCTTACTGCCATAGGTCATATCATCCTTTGTGTTCATTATATCAAAATAATAATTTACAAGAGGCACCATTTCTTCCGTTTTTCCAAAGGTTGCCGCCATTTTCATAATGCCGTTTATAATCTGCATAAATGCACCGCAGTAAAGCACCAGCGAGCCGATACCAAACAAACCGTAAAGTCCCTTTACACCAATGAAGAGGTAAATACCAAAGCCTACAACTGCACCGAGAACGGCAATAAACGAGCTTGACTTTGCACTGTTTATGGATGCCTTTTTCAGCACCCTTTCACCGTTGGTTAATAATTTATCCGTCGCATTATGCTCAATGAGTTTCTGCTCCTTGTACAATCTGATTTCCTTTCCGGTATTATAATCGGAAAACATATTGAGAAAATAATAAAAAATCCTGTCCAGTCGTGAATATTCATCAGATGCTCTGAACCACATTTTATTCATCTTCAGGGCAATAACAAGGATAATGCCGGTCATTACTGCAATTGCACCGAAAATGGTCAGCAGAAATACAGGCTTTTCAAAGAATGTATTGCCTGTTGTTTTAAAACCGATTTTCAAAAGCGGAAAAATGATAACGACAGATATTACAAGTGTTATCAGACCTGACAAAAAATCCCTCAGCATCCAGCTGAACTGAACAAAGGATGAAAACACTCTGTCCTGTGCCTCCGAATGCTTATGCACAAGCTCTTTAAAATCGCCGCTTTCAAGCCTTTGATATTCCATTTTAAACAGCTTCACAGATATGTTCTGAAGCTCTTTATTATACATAAGCGAACGGTACATATAGTACATATCACTTAAAAAATAGTTCACAAAAAACAGGATCAGGTTTATACCGACTGCCAGTCCTATGTATAAAAAAAGCTCATTCATTTCTGCACCTGTATCCAGCAGGTCAATGATTTTTGATGTGAACCAGACATTCACAAACGGCATAACTGCCATAACAATTGAAACGGCAATGGATATGGGTATCAGCCTTTTTTCAAGACGGTGCATTTCCTGAAACGCTGAAAAGATTGTTTTAAATTTTTTCATACTGCATCGCCTCCCATCTCTTTATAATAGTAGCTCTGAACCTGATACATTTTATAGTATGAGCCTTTTAACGCCATAAGCTCCTCGTGGGTACCGCTTTCAGCAATCGTGCCATCCTTGATGAACAGAATCCTGTCACAGAAGCGAGTTGATGAAAGCCTGTGAGAAATGAAAAAGGATATTTTATTATCCGTCATTTCGTTATATTTGAGATACAGTTCATTCTCTGCAATAGGGTCAAGTGCTGCCGTCGGCTCATCAAGAATCAGAACAGGAGCATTTTTGTAAATTGCCTTAGCAAGCAGCAGCTTCTGCTTTTCGCCGCCTGAAAAATCAACAGCACCCTTGTAAACATCCTTAACCATAAGTGAATTTTCTTTGTTTTCCAGGCTGTTTATTTTGTCCATGATTCCTGCTTTTTCAAAGGCGGAATAAAGCTTATCTTTATCGTATTCAGAGGCTGCGCAGATATTTTCGGCAATACTCATCGGCAGGAAATTATAATCCTGAAACACGGCTGAAAACAGGTTAAAATAGCTGTCACTTGAAAAATCACGGCTGCTTTTTCCGTTCACCAGAATATCGCCGTCAGTAGGATAATAAAGACCGCACAGCAGCTTGATCGCAGTTGTTTTGCCTGCACCGTTTTCGCCTACTATTGCAATGTTCTCGCCACTGTTCACTTTAAAGGACATATTGTTGATTGTACTTTTCTGTGCAGAGGGATAAGTAAAATGCACATTTTTAAATTCTATTGAATAAATATCCTTGAAATCTATATCCGGCTGGTTTTTGTTTTCCTCACTGCATTCAACAAACTCACGGAAGGCAGCACAATCATTACAGCAGCGTTCCATATTGGAATACAAATAAACCAAATTCATTATCCAGTTTGAAAACCCTGTGATGATACCAAAGTAAAATATAAAATCAGAAACGGATAGCTTGTTCTGACATACAAGATAGGTCAGATATGCATATGCAACAAGCTCGCGCATAAGGTTTAACAATGCCCTTGTACCGCCGACCTTAACACTCTGATGCATATATTTTGATGTGATTTTCTCTAAGCCTGCAATCAGCCTTGCAATAGAAAACACAAAGTAATCCGCAAAGCCGTAAAGCCTGATATCCTTTGCAGCGGTTATATCTTTACTCAGTGAGTAATAATAATCAAATTTAACAAAGATACTGCTTCTTGAATCCTTGACGCCCTTTTCTTTTTTATTTAGGAATTTTAAAAGAAAAAATTCACCCACACAGGTTGCAAGGATAATCAGAATCATTATGACGTTGATTTTATAAATAAGGGCAAGAGAGGTAACCACACCCACAAGGCAGACAAGCATCTGATTGCAGGTTTCAAGAAAATCTGCAGAGGAAGAATAATAGCTCCTGTAAAATTCCATTGCACGCTTATTCTTTTCTCTGCCCTCAAGGCTTTCAATATTCATGTAAGGCGTATTCAGATTTTTATTGAAAGCCATAATGGCATACCGCATACGGATTATTCTTGCACTGCCGTTTAAAAGTTCCTGCATAAATGGGGTCAGCCAGGTTGTAAGCGCAACAAGAATGCTGAGCAGTGCAACAACCAGTGTTAACCTTCCAACGGTTACGCCCTCGTTAATGCAGTCAATCATCGCTTTAGGTATGTAAGCTGTAATAATTGGCTGAAGTACCATTGCAGGCACTCTGATAAAAAAGTATACAAGGCTTTTTCTGTCCCACTTAATCCAGTTGGCAAGCATATATTTAAAATTCTCTTTCATCGTACTCTCCCTCCAATCCATCTTATCATCAGTTTATAACAGATTTATTATCATTATGGTTTAACTAAACAATTTGTTTCAGAACTTTGTAAACACACAAAGAAAGCAAACAGTATTTCCATAATCATTATAACAGCATTATCTCTAAAAGTCCTGACTTTTTGTGCTTTGTTACTGAATTGAAAGGAATACAAAATAACAAAGCCGTCTGTTTTCAAATGAAAACAGACGGCTTTTATTTGACTCTTGTCCGGCTACTCATAAAATCCGATTGACTTGATTACAGGGTTGCTTCTCGACTGGCGGATAACCAGGCAGGCACCGATACATTTTTTATCCTTTATCGGAATAATCTTCTTTGAGCCGATAACAGTACCTTTATAAACCTGCTTATATTTACCGTCAGTCTTTTTAATATAAAGGTCAAATGCCTCAACCCTCTGACTGTATCTGATGTCCTCCTCAATAACGACATATCTCATTTTCTTAACACTGTCAAAGCGGTATTCAATATACCCGTTATCCTCTGTCAATTCACCGTGCTTCTGAACCATAATCGGCTTTTCAGTAACGGAGCTGATCAGTCTGCCTAATTTCTTAAGCGTTTTTACATCCTTATGATGAATCACACCCTCGTCGGATGGCGGAACATTTAAAAGCAGAGTACAGTTGTTACCAACGGAATTGATGTAGATATTGAAAAGCTTTTTCGCTGACTTGACGGTTATATTTTCATTTTTGGAATAGAACCAGCCGCGACGTATGGAAACATCAACCTCTGCCGGATACCAGCAAAGATGAGCATTCTTTTCCAGCACACTGCGTGAGCCCAAATCCTCGTCTGTAGAGCTGTACTTTTGAAGAGCGGATGCCTGCCCTTCGCTTTGCTGACTTTCCTTCATAGTTCTTTCAGCATCACGAAGAGCTGACGGAACAACGGAGTATTCACTCTTTCGTGTCTTACCGCCCTCGTTACCTACCCAGCGGATATCAGGTCCGCATATGGCAATATTGGCATTCGGCTGAAGCCTGCGCACAAGCTCAAAATACCTGTCCCAGTCATATTCGAACTTGACAGCATTCGAGCCCTTAGCACCGTCAAACCATACCTCGAACACCTCACCGTAATTTGTAAGGAGTTCCGTAAGCTGGTTGCAAAAATAATCATTATATGCATCTGTGCCATATCGCTCATCATGCATATCCCATGGTGAAAGATAAACGCCGAAATCCATATTCTGCCGTCTGCATTCATCTGATACCATTTTTACGATATCACCCTGAAACGCAGAATTTTTAACAGAAAAATCTGTATACGCACTTTCCCATAGGCAAAAACCATCGTGATGCTTACAGGTGAGGATTACACCTGTGGCACCGCTTGCTTTAATGACTGATACCCACTGCTTTGCATTGATAGATTTAATTGTGAAATCATCCGGCGTTTCGTTGCCTGCACCCCACTCCCTTGCAGTGGCAGTATTCATACCGAAATGCATAAAACAGTAGTACGGCTTGCCGGCAAGCCTGAGCTGATTTTCATCAGGCGTTACGGATATATAACGCTCAACCTCACTGCCGTTGAGCGGATATCCGTTATTATTTGTTGTCCAGTTATTGTTAAAATTATTTTTCATAAGCTTTCCCTTGCGTGTTTTGTTTCCACTCGTTTTCCATTTTTACCATTATTGTTATGACGAAGGAAATCATCCTTATCTCCCAAATTCCATACACATTTATTCCAGATATACTGCAGCTTTTCTTTAAATGTCAGATAAAAAGTAAACGGTCTGTTGTTAACAATCTCATCATAAGTCGGAGTTGCAAGTCCCAAATCGGCACCTGATACTGCGGCTGCTGAAAGAATAACAATATTTTCATCAACAGGGAGCATTATCGTTTTTGCACCTTTGACATTCAGATTTACAATATAGAAATTCATTCCCTTGGCAATAGCGTCCTCACCGTCCTTATGGCTGTGGGTTGCGGAATAACCGAGTCTGCCTGCTCTTATATAAGCGGTTTCACCGAAATCGTATAAATCCCAGCCTGCAAAGTTTTCAAAGCAGGAATGTACCTTTTCCGTTACCGCATGATCGTCAACCATAAATTCTGCATTTCTGTCACCGTCAAGAGATGCGCAAAGGAATGAAATGGTATCTGCATTATCCGCAACTGCAATACTCTGACCGTTGGCAACAAGAGCATTTTTGCCGTCCTTATGGATAACAAATTTTTTACCATTTGTTATGATTTTATCAGGAATAATCTCATATGGCAAGGTGAAATCAAAGTCACCCTTTTCACCCTGCTTAGTAATGATATTTTTATCAAAATCAAGCGAAACCGGAGTACACGCATTCTTTTCACCGATGACGGAGGACGGCTTCAGCTTCAGTGCAAAACTCTTGATTTCATACGGTTTAAAGGAGGTTACAAGCTTTCCGTCAACAACCTGTGCATCAGCCTTGTATTCCTCACTGGCATAGATTTCACGTGCAGATTCTATACCCTCACCCAGAGTTAATGTGAAATCTTCAACATTCTTTTTCGCACCCTCATTGAGACGGACAATAATTTCGTCACTGTCCTCAGCCTTCTTTATCGCTCTGATGATCACATCATTGTCTGACACACTTCCAAATGAATAGCTGCTTTTAAGTGAGCCCTGATGTTTCTCAGTTAAATAGGCTGTCATAGGTGTAACAAACTGCCTTGCCTCCAGCTGGGTATCAGCACCAACATTACCGCTGTGGCTGAAAATAGCATAGGAATATCGGTTCAGTCCCAAATCCATAAAGGACTGCATAGAGTCAATTCTGTAATTTCTCTTTGGAGTATGAAGTACAGTCATTCTAAGAGTATTATCCTTGAATTTATCCCAACCGTACTTACACTCACTGATAACGGAAACGCCGAATTCACCGCTCTTATCTGTAATATCTGCCCATTTCTGTGCAGGCACTTCAAAGAGCTTTTCACTCATATTACCGCGTTCAATTGCACCGAGTCCAAGATCAAAGGTAGCCTTATCATTTGCACAGGTGAATGCAAACTTATTTTTAGCCAATGTGCGCATGGACTGCCACTCAATTTCAGAATAAACCTCAACCACATTTGAGCCGTCGGTCAGTGCGATAATATTTGTAAATGTACTTCTTCCGTCACTCTGTATTACTTTGAAGGCAACTCTTGCAGGTCCCTGTTCAAGCACTGTGATTGTATCTATATTCGCAGTTCTGTCCGCTTCCTTATTTGCCTCTTTGTAATTCATTTCCCACGCAGGCCAGCTCTTAGAGCCTGTATAATGGAACAATCCGAGTGAGATAGGCTCTTTCAGAATTTCTTTTTCGTCGAGCTCCTTATCAATAATTGATGTTATATTTCCCCTCTTGTTCAGCGTTACAATATACTTCTGATTTTCCATTACGTTGTCCGTATTGATAGTGATATCACTCTTCACACAGCAGGGTCTGTCACTCGGTCTGAAATCGTAAATTCTTGTACCAAGACTTTTTACCTCTGCAATAAATACGACCTCAAGAACATTGCCGTTGATTGTATTCACCTGCGATTTAACCTCTTTGCCGCTGTCGTCATAAACACGTACATAGGGCTGCGACACCTGTCCCAGTCTTACCTTTACTGCACCTCTTCTGTCACACTCCACAGGATTATATACCATTACAGGAATTCCTGTACAGAAATCTGTTTTCATAAGTCCGGCAACGGAGGTAACAGCAGCATCAAGCTCACCTGTGAACTGATTCATCGACATAGCAAGGTCATTCCACGAGCGTCTGTAAACTCGTTGGCAGGAGGTACCCGGCATATCATCGTGGAACTGATGCGCAATTGCTCTTTTCCACGAACGGTTAATCAGCTCCTGATTATAGTCGGCAGTGCCAAGATAGGATGCCATAACCGATCCGCGTTCTGTTATATCTGCAAGTTCTTCACATCGTCTGTTCCAGCGCTTGCCGATTGCACGTGAGGTATATCCGCCTACTGCGTGATTCTGCATAACAAGCTCGTTATTCCAGACAGGAAGCTTATCCTTCTGCTCCTGTGTGAACTGCTCGTCAATATCATGATAGATTTCGTCGGCAGACGCGGCAACAACCTCAATATCACTGCTGTTATTTTTCTTGATTTCCTGTTCAACAAATGCAACGGTTGCCTCCTTAGGTGCACCGCCTCTGTCGCCGATACCGTGAAAAATATAGGTCCAGTCAAGGTCGTACTTTTCATTTTCCTTGAACTTGTTCAGAACAAAATCCCAGTCACGCAGTTTCTTAAGGGTGAAATAATAATCGTGCGGATTCACACTTGCATACACCTGCTCTCCATCAACACCCTGCCACTTTCCGATGTCAAATGGGATGCCGTATGCACTGCCCCAAGCCAGCTTCTGCGTAGTAAAGCCCATAAGATTTGCGTGGTGCATGATACTCGGCAGTGCCCAACCGAAACCGAAGCAGTCAGGCAGATAGATATCTGCCGAACGCTTGCCGAAGGTTTTGTCAAAATAGGAATTTCCGAAAAGAATATTTCTGAAAAGTGCTTCAGGTGAAGGAATATTAACATCACCATTTTCAAATGCAGAGCCGCAGACATTCCATCTGCCTGCCTTAACATATTCCTTCATTTTTTCAAAAAGCTCAGGATAATATTCCTGCATCAGCTCATAACGGTATGTACCCTCAAAAGAAAATGTATAAGTAGGATACTTTTCAAAAAGCTTAAAATTTTCCACCAGTGTGTTATATATATACTTACTTACTGTTTCTTCAAAATCCCAGCTCCACACCGTATCAAGATGTGCAGTTGCAACTGTATAAATCTTTTTCTTATTTCCAGCCATTGCTATACTCCTTATTATGCTCAATATATTCATCAACCAATTCACAAGCAAGTGAATACGAATTTACAAGCGGGTGCAGCGTAAGTGCCTGAATGGCAGCACCTCTGTCCTTATTTCTGATCGCATGTGAGGAAAGACGTTCATAAATCTTAACACGGCGTATCATTTCAAGATTCTGCTCATCAACATCACCGATGATATGCGGTGTGCATTCCTTTTCATTCACATCACAGGTGATTTCAACAACATCATCATCTCTGAGTCCGTTAATTGCGCCGTTATTCGGAATACACATAATCATTGTGCCGGTTGTACCGCTCTGTGCAGTTTCAATAAACTTAAGTGCCACACCTGCGTAACCACCGTCGTCCTCTTCATAAATATTGAACTTCCACCGGGCAGTACGCTTAACACCTGTTTCACTTGCCATATAGCTGCCCTCACGCATACCATACCATTTATTGAAAACCTTAAGGCAGCCTTCAAAATCATTTTCAACATCCATTTCGGAAAGCTCTTCCGTCATACATTTATTGATGTCCCTGATCTGCTCTCCTCTTGTTTTGTCTGCGTTAAGTATATTTTCAACTGCCTGCTCTCTGTAATAAAAATAATAAAGGTACTCGTTTAAAACAGCATTTCTGTCTCTGAGAAGCTCTTTGTCAAAATAACGCATATCTGTTTTTGCATAAGCTTCATCATTTTCTATCAGTTCAGGCATAATCTCCTTTCCGTTAAGAATAATGCTTTTGAAATAAGACAGATGATTCAGACCGTAAACCTCGCCTGAAATATTGTCGGGATTCTCGTTATATAAAAGTGCAAAGGAACGCAGCATACCTGACGGTGCATCACAGATGCCGTAGGTAAAATCATAACCCATATCGCGAAGGGTTTGTGATACTACACCTGCAGGATTTGTAAAGTTGAACACCTTGACATCAAGCTTTGCATATTTTTTGATAAGCTCGCAGTATTCTGCCAGAGCAGGTACACTGCGCATTGCAAAGGAAAAGCCTGCTGCACCTGTGGTCTCCTGACCGAGAACACCTTTATCCAGTGCGATACGCTCATCCTTTGCACGCATATCGTCCTCGCCCACACGGATTGTAGTAATGACATAATCTGCATCTGTCACCGCTTCAATCTTATCTGTTGTTAAGCTGAACTTGAGCTCAGGGCATAAAAGACGTGCCACGTGTGATGCCATACCGCCATAGATATTCAGCTTTTTTTCATTGTTATCCATAAAGCAAAGCTCGTCAATATGCAGTCTGCGTGCCTTTTGTGCAATGCTTTTTGCAAGAAACATAGAGCGGACTCCGCCGCCTCCGATTACCGTTATTTTCATAATACAATCCCCTTCGACTATTCTTTTTCAATTTCAGCAAGCTGTGTATTTACGCTGATAATTTCATCATAAATACAGTCTGAAAATTTCTTTTCTCTGCCATATGTATAAAGTCCGTTTTGCTCCTGCTCGATATCATAAAGCTGCGTATAGCAGAAGCCGAACATCTTTTTGTTTGAAATCAGTGCATCCGTAAGACCGCAATAGCGCTTGGCAAATTCTTCAGGTGTGGTAACATTTTCACCGTATCCCCAAGATTTGACCATATCGTCACCTGCCCATTTTATTCCGCCGTACTCACTGACAAAAACAGGCTCACCGCCGTATTTCTGACGGTTCGGATTATCCTTAAGAACGTGCTCATAGAGAATATTATCTTTGACAAGCATATCAAAATTCTTTCTGAACAGTTCAGTATCATAATTATAATCGTGAACATCGTAAATGTCGGTCTTTACGTGAAAATTACCGCTTGTATCAATGCACGGACGTGTTGAATCCATAGCATTTGTATAATCATAAACTGTTGATATCAATTCATTTTTCTGACGTCTGCCTCTGTAATTCCAGGTTTCGTTAAACGGACACCAACCAACAATGGATGGATGATTGAAATCACGGTTCACTGCCTCTGCCCATTCAGATAAAAATACCGCAAGAGCCTTATCTGAGGAATAATCAAGTCCCCAGTTGGCATATTCACCCCATACAAGATAACCCATTTTATCGCAGTAATATAAAAATCTCGGCTCAAACACCTTCTGATGCAGACGTGCACCGTTGAAGCCGAGTGCAAAGGAAAGCTCAATATCCTTAACAAATTCGGCCTCATCCTTAGCAGTATAAATTCCATCCTTATAAAAGCCCTGATCAAGCACAAGTCTTTGAAAAACACTCTTTTCATTGATGAGAAATTTATATCCGTCCAGACGAAGACTCCTCAGACCAAAATAGCTTTTTACTTTATCGTCACCAAATTCAAATTCAAGATCATACAGTCGACCCTTACCCGGTTCCCAAAGATGCGTTTCACTTAATGGGATATGGAAAAAGCGAATACCATTTGCATTTTGCTGCTGAACTTTCCCAACAGAATTGCCGTTATATTTTACATCACAGGCAAAATCAGCTGTGCCTTTAAAATCCACTGAAATGGTAACACTGCTATTTTCGGCATCAGGGTAAATTCTGAAGTTTTCAATATATTCCTGCGGTGTATATTCAAGATATACGGTCTGCCAGATTCCTGTTGTTCTGGTATAATCACAGTCGTGGCTCTTCTTCTGCTCACTCTGTTTGCCTCGACATACAAGAGGATTTTTGACATCATCCTCACATAGAATGAATATTTCATTTTCGCCGTCAACAGCAAGGTCGGTTATATCAAATTTAAAAGAAGTATAGCCTCCGCTGTGCCGTCCTGCAGGCTTTGCATTCACAAGAACAGTAGTCAGATAATCAGCAGCACCGATATGCAGAAAAATTCTTCCGCCGTTTTTATGTATATTAACCTTTTTTCTGTACCAGGCCAAATTCACAAAATCGGTATTTCCTATTCCTGAAAGCTTACTTTCAACACAAAAGGGTACATTTATTTTATACGGATAATCATTTTCATCATGATATTTAACTGCTCTTTTTTCATCATCGGAAAACTTAAAACCAACAGCTGCTTTTTTAAATCCAAAATCCCATTCACCATTTAAGTTCTGCCACTGAAAACGTTCAAACTGCGGATTGGGATACTCTTTTCGATAAATATTCATATCAATACCCTCCTATATATTTTCAGTATAGAATTTTTTTATCATTTTGAAAAGATTTTTAAACGACACAATAATATTTTTTATGTCGTTTAAAACAAATTCATTCTTGATATATAAAGGAAACATTGCTACAATAGATATAAACAAATATACGGAGCAGTAAAAATATGGCGATAACCTTTTATTATAATGAAAGCAAAATACAGATTTTCAAAATATTTTCAGATACACTTAACGGGGTTATTCAAATGCATTCTCATGCAAAAAACGGATATGAAATCCATCTGATTGACAACGGAAACGGCATACTTGAAACACCCTCCGGACAATACAAATTATCAAAAAATTCTCTTTACATAACAGGACCGAATATACCTCATAAGCAAATTTCCGACTCTGAAAACCCTATGCACGAGCTCTGTGTTTATTTAAAAATTTCCAATCATGGAAAAGATGATGCCACAAATTTTTTTACCATGCAGCCATTCTGGATAGGGAAAAGCAATCGTGCAATAAGAAATATTTTTAAACGAATGATTGACGAAAATAAAAAAAATGCATTGTGGAAAAATACTGTTTTATCCTCCCTTGCAATAGGGCTAATTGCCGAATTGGCAAGATTATATTCACCAAAATATGCATCACTTCAAACCTCTTTTTCATATGATGATTTAAATGAAAGCCGATCATGGATACTTGATCAGCTTCTCGTTGACGAGGGAATGAATGCTACACTTGATGATTTTGCAAATCAGATGGGAGTATGCAGACGGCAGGCAGAAAGAATAATTAAGGAGCATTACGGAACATCATTTAAAAAATTAAAATATGAATCAAAGATGTCTTTAGCAGCAACTCTTCTTGAGCAAAAAGATGTATCCATTGAGGAATGTGCTGCACAATGCGGCTATGCCTCTGCAGCAGGTTTTATTTCTGCTTTCAAGAAGAAATATAAAATCACACCAAAAAAATACAGAGAGAACCTGATTTCTTCTGATAAAACACAATTTCAAAAGATTGACAGGAAGATTTCTCTTTCATAAAATCCAAAATAGAAACTGTTTTTTTGCGTTACCTACCTATTTTTTCCTCACTGACAATTCAGGAAAATATTTTGTATTACAAATCCAACTATGTATAATACAATCCTTGAATATCCGGAGGTAAATTATGGACAAGTTTTATGAACAAAATACTGCAAAGCACAAACTTTGGAAGAACGCATTATGCGTAATTCTTTCAATCATCATGGCATTCGGTACATTCATTACCATGACCTTTGCAAACATTCCATTGTCTGATTGGATTGACATCAAAGAGGCATTCGCTGCAGAAACCAGTACGTTGTCACCTGTTCCCGTATTTTACAGATATGGTGAACTGGTTGGTATTTATCGTGTAAATTACACCGATAAAACAAATCTGCAGTATAAAATCGGAGAAGACGGAGAATGGAAGGACTATTCCGTACCATTCGCCATTCCCGCACACCAAACAACAAAAGTATATGCTCGTATCGGCACAACCGGTAAAACTACATATATGAATTTCTCAAACACGAATCAGGCTATTGGCGTATATACTGAAACAAATACAGATTTTAAATTCTCATATAATGGTATTGATTTCGGTTATACAAGAATATATAATAGTGCTGACAGGGATTGGTTTGAGTCAATTCACAGTAAGGTACTTGCAACAAACAGCCGTCTTGAAGTAACCTTGCCGGATAACACAAAATATCCGATGATACGCAAGGATGCAAACACTTATGTTGACGAGCTTACAGGCAAAACTTTGACAAAGACAAATTCTGCTTACGTATTTAATGATAGTGACTACAAGTATTATTTTGAAATCAAAGGTGTGCAGAGTGTTGTATATTTAAGTGCGATTGAGGACTACAACGGCAACAAGCTTGATTTAACAAGAACAACAAACAGCAATGAGATTTCTATTTCAGATGCAACAGGCAGAAAATTTTTCATTTCCGACTACTACGGAATAGCTGCTCCTGACGGAAGTGATGTAAACTACTACAGCGTTAAGGAAATCACAGATCCGAACAATAACAAAATCAAGTACACAACAAAGCAAGGCAGATATATCAGTGTTGTTGACCAGGCAGGAGTAGTACTCGGTGATTATCAGTATGTAAGCGATGCAGTTAATTATACGCTTACAAAGAATAATGATCAATCTATCTCCTATTATGACAATGGCAGATTGAAGCAGATTACATATAATAACGGTTCGTGGATTAAGTATACATATGATGATGCCAACATGACTTACACAACATTGACATCATCTGACGAAATCACTAAAACAGTATACAACGACGCCTTTATGCCGGTTTCATATACAGATGAATACGGCACCGAAACAACATATACCTATGATAATCATTATCGTGTATTGACAGAGACCTGTGATAATATTACAACAACCTACACTTATGATTTGAATGGAAATCTTGTGTCCTACACAACAAACGAAAAAGACAGTGATACATTCTACACATATAACTCTGACAAAAGAGTTATAAGAGAACAGGTTGGTGACAGTTATACATACTATACTTATGATAGCAGTGGCAATAATCTTGTTTATGCAACACTGAAAGAGGATTACACCGGCGACGCCCCTGCTCAGTATGATTCAAGTCTGAACTGCTTTGATATCACAACCTATACTTATGATGATAAAGGCAGAGTAACAAGTGAAGTTTATTCAGTGGGCGGTTCTGTATCATATGAATATGACAACAGCGGTAATGTTACTAAAGAAACAACAGTAACCATTGAAAACGGAGAATCTGCAACAAAAGTTGTAAGTTATACATATGATTCGTTCGGTAACCTTTTGACGTCATCAACAGGCAATGACACAACATCATATATCTACGATGCTGCCGGCAGAACCCTCCTTACAAATGAAAATGGCCAATGTACCCGTACAATTTACGACAATCAGGGCAGAACCATTCAGGAAATTGATTCTGAAGATTACGACAGTTCAAAAGACGGTTTACCGAATGCAAACACATATGCAGATGCAAATGTCGGTCACAGATATTATTATAATGCAACAACAGGAAATCTTGACCGTGAAATTAACCGCCTTGACATTGTAACAGATTATGAATATTATTCAACAGGTGAAAAGAAAACAGAATCTTTTGATATTTACGAATACAACTACAATATCAAAGGCAATCTGACAAACGTATTTGTTGACGAGGTTAATACCTTAAGTTATAATTATAATGAAGACTACAATTTAACAATCGGGGTTTATGCTAACGGTCAATCAATCCGTTATGAGTATGATGATCATGGTAATTGCATAAGACAGTATCATAACAGCGATACAGCACCATATGTAACATACGCCTACAATACGGATAACAAACTCACTCAGAAAATCAATATCGACACCGGTCTTAAAACGGTATATGGTGAGAACAACAGTGTATCTGTTTACAAGACATCAGATAACACCCTTGTTCAGTCATATACTGAGTCTGTAACAGAAGCTGATGAAGAAAACAATATTGATGCAAGAAAAGATATCACAGAGTCACACTATGGTATCCGTTATTCTTCTGTAATTAAAGATAAGTCTGTATCTTACACAATTGACACAAACACGTTAAATTATACTTATGAAACGGCACAGAATAATGATGCTGGAAATATTGCATTCGATTCTGTAAAATTCAATGACAATATTTCTCTTTCTGCAAATTATTCTTATGATGATAAAGGTAATGTTACTAATAAACTTTATTCATTTAAGCAAGACAATAAAACCTATACTGTTGGCTTCATCAATCAATATGATGATAAGGGTAAACTTATTGCATCAGGCTATGATGAAATTTCAGAATTTTACACTTATGACACAAATCATCAGATTGTTCGTGTTGACAGTAATTCGAGTATTCCATATACATCAACCTATACCTATGATGCTCGTGGCAATGTTCTGTCAAAGAAAATTTACAACTGTACAAGAAACGAAAACATTTCATCAACACCAAAAGAAACAATCAACTTTGCTTATGCTAATGTTGGTTGGAAAGATTTACTTGTTGCAGTAAATAATGTTGAACTTACCTACGATGAAATAGGCAATGTTCTGACTTACGGTGACAGAGAATTCACTTGGAACACAGGCAGAAATCTGGAAAGAATAATTGACAGTAAAAATGAATATAATTATACTTATGATGAGAATGGTATCAGAACAAGCAAAACCGTAAACGGCATAACAACATACTACAATACAAAAGACGGTGTAATTCTTTCACAGACTGACGGAACAAATACAATGTATT